>WNGG01003580.1_pt1 | contig 17518 bp, 16 predicted proteins | sample 5400661 | NCBI WGS metagenome assembly WNGG01 (sample SAMN13153372, study PRJNA577476) | soil metagenome | isolation source: 100 cm soil or saprolite under Garry oak tree replicate 1 | place: USA:California | collected 2016-06-15 | reverse complement strand
CACCTTGCGGGTCGAGGTCGACCCGAACGTGCCGACGATGGAGATCGACCGCGGCCTCCTGCGCCAGGCGGTGCTGAACCTCGTCAAGAACGGCCTGGAGGCGCTGTCGAGCGGCGGAGAGCTGACGATCGGCAGCCGCTTCGACGGCGATGCCGTCGAGATCGCCGTCTCCGACACCGGCGGCGGCATTCCCGTCGACGTCGGGCCACGGCTCTTCGAGCAGTTTTTCACGACGAAGCCCCAGGGGACCGGCCTCGGGCTCTCGATCACCCGCCAGATCGCCGGGGAGCACGGCGGCGAGATCCGGTGGGCGAACCGGAGCGGTCGCGGCGCGACCTTCACCATCCGGCTCCCGATCAAGAAGGCGGCGGCGCATGTCTGATCCCGCGACGCTGCTGATCGCCGACGACGATCCGGGGCTCCGCCAGAGCCTCGAGCGCACGCTGACGCGCGAGGGGTACCGCGTCATCCTCGCCTCCGACGGCAACGCCGCCCTCGAGCGCCTCCAGGCGGGGGGCGTGGACCTGGTCCTCACCGACCTCAAGATGCCGGGGCTCTCGGGTATCGAGCTGCTCCGCGCGGTCAAGGCGATTGCGTCCGAAGTGGACGTGATCCTCCTGACCGCCTTCGGCACGGTCGAGGAGGCGGTCAAGGCGATGAAGGAGGGCGCGTACGACTTCCTCACCAAGCCGTTCCAGCGCGCCCAGCTCCTGCGCTTGATCCGCCAGGCCCTCGAGCGCCGAGACCTGATCCAGCAGAACCGCGCGCTCCAGCAGCGGCTCGACGACCTGCTCCAGCAGGGCGCGGTCATCGGCTCGAGCCCCGCGTTCCGCCGGATGATGACGCTCCTCGAGCAGGTCGCCGGCAGCTCCGCGACGGTGCTCGTCCAGGGTGAGAGCGGCACCGGCAAGGAGCTCGTCGCCCGCACGATCCACGCGCGCTCGGCGCGGAGCCGCGGCCCGTTCGTCGCGGTCAACTGCGCCGCGCTGCCCGAGACGCTGCTCGAGTCGGAGCTGTTCGGCTACGAGAAGGGCGCGTTCACCGGCGCGGCGGGGCGGAAGGAGGGCCGCTTCGAGCTGGCCGACGGGGGCACGCTCTTCCTCGACGAGGTCTCCGACCTCTCGGCGGTGACCCAGCCCAAGATCCTGCGCGTGCTCCAGGAGGGCGAGTTCGAGCGCCTCGGCGGCACGAAGACGCTTCGGGTGGACGTCCGCATCGTCGCGGCGACCAACCAGGGTCTCGCGCAGATGGTGCGGGAGAAGCGGTTCCGCGAGGACCTGTACTACCGGCTCAACGTCATCACGATGACCGTGCCGCCGCTCCGCGAGCGGAGCGAGGACATCCGCGTCCTCGCCCAGCACTTCCTCCGCGTCTACGCGGCGAAGAACAATCGCCGGCTCGAGGGCTTCACCGACGACGCGATCCGTCGGCTCGAGGCGTACGCGTGGCCCGGGAACGTGCGCGAGCTCGAGAATGTCATCGAGCGGGGCGTCGTGCTGACCCAGGGCGCGCTCATGGACATGACCGACCTGCCCCCGGAGATCGCCGGCGCGACGCCGCTCCCCGAGGGCGTGCTCTCGATCCGCATCGGCACGCCGCTCGCCGAGGTCGAGGCGCGGCTGCTCGAGGAGACGCTCCGCGCCACCAAGGGCAACAAGACACTCACCGCCAAGCTGCTCGGTATCGACCCCACCACTGTCTTGCGCAAGCTCAAGCGTCAGGACGAGCAAGGCGAGGGCGACGCCGCCTCGTGAAGGCGCTCGTCCTCACGCGCGAGTATCCCCCCCATATCTACGGTGGCGCGGGCGTCGTCGTCGACCAGCTGACGCAAGCCCTCGCGCGCCGCATGGCCGTCGAGGTCCGCTGCTTCGGCGCGCGTCCCCCCGACGCGGGTGAGCACGGCGTCGCGGTCCGCGGCTACGCCCCGTGGGAGCGCCTCGGCGCCGGTCCGGACGGACCGCGCTTCGCCCCGGCGCTCGAGACGCTCTCGATCGCCCTCGCGATGGCCCGCGATCCAGTGGACGCCGACGTCGCTCACGCCCACACCTGGTACGCCGACATGGCGGGGTTCTGGATCCGGGCGCTCTACCGGATCCCGCTCGTCGTCACGCTCCACAGCATGGAGCCGCTCCGGCCCTGGAAGGCCGACCAGCTCGGCACCGGATACCTCCTGTCGACGTGGATCGAGAAGACGACGGTCGAGGCGGCCGATCGCGTGATCGCGGTCTCGGGGAAAATGCGGGAGGACATCCTCGCCCACTTCCGCGTGGACCCGGCGAAGGTGGTCGTCATCCACAACGGGATCGACCCCGAGCGCTTCCGGCCGACCGAGGAGCGCGACGCGCTCGACCGGTTGGGCGTCCGGACGCCCTACGTCCTGTTCGTCGGGCGCGTCACGGACCAGAAGGGGATCTTCCATCTGCTCGAGGCCGCGAAGTTGCTCCCCGCGGGCGTGCAGGTCGTTCTCTGTGCGTCGGCGCCCGACACGCCCGAGATCGAGGCGCGGCTTCGCCGCGCGGTGCCGGACCACCCGAACGTCCTCTGGATCAACGAGATGGTCCCGCGCGAGGTCGTGGTCCAGCTCATGAGCCACGCCGCCGTGTTCGCGTGCCCGTCGGTCTACGAACCCTTCGGCTTGATCAATCTCGAATCGATGGCGTGCGAGACGCCCGTGGTCGCGTCCGCGGTCGGCGGCATCCTCGAGGTGGTCGTGGACGGCGAGACCGGCCTCCTGGTGGAGCCCGGGCGCCCCCACGCGCTCGCCGCCGCGCTCACGCGCGTGCTCGAGAACCCGGCGCTGGGCCGGTCCATGGGCCGCGCGGGGCGCCGCCGGGTCGAGGAGCGCTTCACCTGGGCCCGCGTGGCCGAGCGGACCGAGCAGGCCTACGCCGACGCGGCCGCCGAGTTCGAGCGCGCCTCGGCGGGTGACTAGCGCGCGTGTCGGGCTCGATCCTCGCCGGGGTCCGCGGCTTCGTCTTCGACCTGGACGGCTGCGTCTGGAACGGCACCGCGCTGAACCCCGGGGCGGGCGAGGCGCTCGCCGCCCTCCACGGAGCGGATCGCGGTCTCGTGTTCCTCACCAACAACTCGCGCGCGACCGCAGACGACATCCGCCGACGCCTCTGGGCGCTCGGGATCACATTCGCCGAGCACACGCTGACGCCGCTCGAGATCATCGGTGAGGTGATCGCGCGGCGGTTCGGGCCCTCACGCGTGCTCGTCATTGGCGCCCCGGAGCTCGGCGACGTGATCGCGCGCGCGGGCCACGAGATCGTCGAGACCAAGGACTACCGGCGCGCCACCGTCGTCGCCGTCGGCAATGACTTCGACCTGACGTACGAGCGGCTGACCGCGGCCGCACGCGCCGCGGCGGCCGGCGCCCCGCTCGTCACCCCGAACGTGGACCCGCGACTGCCGCTCGAGGGCGGCGAGTTCCTGCCCGGGTGTGGCGCGCTCGTCGAGGCGGTCGCCGTCGCCGCCGGTGTGCGGCCGGTCGTCGTGGGGAAACCGGAGCCCCCGCTCTTCCGGATCGCGCTCGAGCGTCTCGGGCTCGAGTCGGCGGCGACCGCGATGGTCGGCGACAGCGTGGCGTCGGATATCAAGGGCGCCCGGCAGCTCGGGATGCGCACCGTCCTGTACGCGCCCGCCGGCGGGGCGTCCGCCCCCGAGGCCGATCTGGTCGTGCGCTCGTTCGCGGAGCTCGCGCGTGTGGCCGGCGTGGCGTAGGTCTCGGCGAGCCTCGACGGCTCGAACGGCGGCTCACGGCGGTGGTACTCTAGCGTTCGACCATGTTCGACATCGGGCTCCAGGAAATGCTCGTCATCGGGGTGATCGCGCTGCTCGTCTTCGGCCCCTCGAAGCTCCCGGAGCTCGGGCGGATGGTCGGCCGCGCGATGCGTGAGTTCCGCCGCGCGAGCGACGAGTTCCGCCAGACCGTCGAGACAAACCTGAACCTGAACGACCTCGATCCCGTCACTGCGCCTTCGAGCGTGCCGACGGTCGAAACGGCGCCGCCCGCGTCGGCGTCCGTGCCATCCTCCGCCGAGCCGCTTGCCGCTGCCGACGCTCCGGCCGCCACGGCCACGGCCGCGCCCGCCGAGCCTTTCTGCGCGCAGCGCGGTTCGCGCCTCTTCCATCGGACCGAGTGCGCATGGACCGCGCGGATCCCCCAGGCCGAGTGTCTGTACTTCAAGCACGTCGCCGACGCACGCGAGCAAGGCTACGTCACGTGCCCCGTGTGCGAGCCGTGGGAGCCTGCCTGAGGGGGCTCTCTTTTTTGTTGGACATGCTCAACACCCGTTGAGTATTATTGACGTCACGGGAGGCCGCCACATGCGAGAGCTCACGGCTCGACAGCGGGAGGTCCTGGGCTTCATCCAGCACTTCACCGTCCGGCACGGTGTGCCGCCGACCGTGCGCGAGATCGGCGACCGGTTCAAGGTCACGCCCCGCGCCGCGTTCGACCACCTCCGGGCGCTCGAGCGCAAGGGGGCGCTCCAGCGCCGGCCGAGCGCGGGACGCACCTCGCGGGCGCTGACGCCCACGGTCCCCCTCGGCACGCGCCAGTTCAGGCCGGTGCCGATCCTGGGCCGCATCGCCGCGGGCTCACCGAACCTCGCCAGCGAGGACGTCGAGGGCGAGCTGCCCGTGGCCCCGGCGGCGCTCGCCGGCCACGGCGAGGACGTGTTCGCGCTGCGCGTCCGAGGCGAGAGCATGATCGAGGCGCACATCTGCGACGGGGACCTGGTCCTGGTGAGGCGCCAGGACTCGGCGCAGCCCAACGACATCGTCGTCGCCCTGCTCGAGTCCGACGCGGGCGGCGACGCCGAAGCGACGGTGAAGCGCTACCTCCGCGACGGCGCCCGCGTCGTGCTCAAGCCCGAGAACCGGACGATGAAGCCCATCGTGGTGGATCCGCGCGAGCGGCGCGTCCGGATCCTCGGCAAGGTCATCGGACTGCTCCGCGGCTTCTGAGGAGTCGGAAAGGAAGGTCGTATGTCCACCCGGGCGCTCACCTATACGCTGGTCCACCGCCGGGGCTCGCGCGCCTTTTTTTTGGCGCGCTCTACTCAACACATGGAGAGACCCTATCGGCTCCGCGAGCTCGCCCGCGCGGCCCTGGCGCTGGCCGGGGTCATCGGATGGGGTGCCGTCGCTCTCCTTCTTGCGGGATGACGTCGGCCCCCGTGCGCCCGTACACCTTGGCGTCGATGAAGAGGTCGAGCAACGCGGCATCGATGCGGCCGGCGCGGCGCTCCTCGCCCAGGATGTCGAGCGCCGTGTCCGGCGGCACCGCATTCTTGTACGGTCGGTCGCCCGCGGTGAGCGCGTCGTAGATGTCGGCGATCGCCATGATCTTCGACTGGACGGGAATCTCGTCCGCCTTCATCCCGTACGGGTAGCCCGAGCCGTCGAGCTTCTCGTGGTGCGAGCGGGCGATCTCCGGGATGCGGCGGAACTCCTTCGTCCACGGAATGTGGGCGAGGAACTGGTAGGTGTGGACGACGTGGGACTGGATCTGCCGGACCTCGTCGGGCGTGAGACTTCCCCTGGGGATGGCAAGGGTCGAGGCCTCCTCCGGCGTGATCAGCGTCTGCTGGCCGCCCAGGTGGTCCTCGAAGCTCCGTCGCGCGAGCCGCTCGATCTCCTCGACGAAGTCCCGCGGCAGGATCGCCGGTTCGTTTGCCAGCACGATGCGCTCGAGGCTCGCGTCGAGGTCGGTGAGGGAGGCGCGGAGCTTCTCGTCGAGGGCCAGGCCGTGCTCGCGGTAGCGCCGCTTGCCCTTCGCCAGAAGGTAGTCGATCTTCTCCCCCGCCTGCCGCAGCTGGAGGCCTCGCTTGATCAGCTCGGCGCGCTGGCGAATGCGGTCGAGCTCCGCCGGGTGGAGCTTCTTCGCCTTGACGAGCACCTGCTCGCGCACGCCGACCTTGCCGAAGTCGTGCAGGAGGGCGGCGTAGCGGAGCTCCATCATCTCGTCGGTGGTGAAGCGGAGCGAGGCGTAGGGCCCGGTGGTCACGTGATCCACGACGCTCGCGAGCCCCACCGTGAGGTTCGCGACCCGGAAGGAGTGGCCCGAGGTGGTGGGGTCGCGCGACTCGATCGCGGTCACCGAGGCCTGCACGAAGCCCTCGAAGAGCTGGCGGATCTCGTCGTAGAGCCGGCTGTTCGCGACCGCCACGGCCGCCTGCGACGCGAGCGAGCCGACGAGCTTCTCGTGGCGCACGCCGAACGGCTTGACCCACCGTTCGGTCTCCTCCCGCGTCCCGAGCCGTAGCGCGAAGTCGGGCTTGCAGTTGATGAGCTGGAGCACGCCGATGGTCTCGCCCTGCGGCGTGCGCATCGGTACGACGAGGGTCGACCGGGTTCGGTAGCCCGTCTGCTCGTCGAACGCGGGGTTGATGTGGTACGGCGCGCCCGGCGGCGGCGCGTACGCGTCCTCGAGGTTCAGGATCTTTCCGGTGAGCGCGACGTGGCCGGCCACACTGTCGTTCGTGAGCGGTAGCGTGGTCGCCCGGAACGGAATCTCGACCGAGTCGTTCTGCGCGAGCGCGAAGCGGAGGTGGCGCGTGCCGTCGGCCGCCTCGTCCACGAGGTAGAGGGAGCCGGCGTCGCTGTTCGTGGTCTCGCGCGCCTTGGTGAGGATCGTCTCGAGGAGCTCGCGGGGGTTCCGCTCGGCGGACAGCCGAATGCCGATCGCGTTCAGCTCCGAGAGCTCGCGGTCGAGGCGCGCGATCTCGGCGCCCGCCTCGAGGTCGGCAAAGGCGTTGCGCACGGCGCTGGCCACCAGGGGTCGCCCGGCGCCGACGGGCACGAGCGCGTACCACGCGGCAGACCAGGGGCCGTGGGCGGCGGGATCGACGAGCGCGACCATACGGACGTGGCGCCCCATCTGGGGGACGTGGCGCGAATCGTGCTCGATCAGGAGGACGGTCGGGACGGCGTCCGACACGAGATCGGCGGACAGCGTCCCCACGTCGTACTCGTCGGCGAGGAGGTGGGCAGCGGCTGCCGCCGCGCGCGAGCTCGCGTCGTACAGGACACGGCGACGCATGACTCGAGCCTAGGGTGGGCGCTCGATCGAAGTCAAGAATGGCGGGCGGACCCGTACAATCGAGGCGATGGCCGACTTCGCGCACCTCGTGACCCTCTGCCGCGAGCTCGAGCAGACTCCCGCCCGGCTCGAGAAGCTCCGTCTCGTCGCCGGGTTCCTCCGGACGCTACCCGCCGAGGACGTGGCGACCGCCGTCCTATTCCTGACGGGCCGCGCGTTCCCGCCGTCCGACCCGCGGGCGCTCGGGATCCGCTGGCTTCCGTCCGTGGACGAGCCGACCGCCGGGGCCCCGCTCAGCTTCGCCGACATCGCGGCGGCGTTCGCCGCGGTCGCCGAGGCCCAGGGGCACGGCGCTCGCCAGTCCAAAGAGCGTGTCGTGAGACAGCTTCTGGCCCGCGCGTCCCAGGCCGAGCGTGAGATCCTGGCTCGGGTCGTCGGCGGCGAGATGCGGACCGGCGTCTCCGACGGCCTCGTGCTGGAGGCGATCGCTCAGGTCGCCGGGACGCCCGTCGGCTCGGTGAGACGCGCCGCCCTGCGGCTCGGCGACCTCTCGGCCGTCGCCGTTCTCGCCGCGACGGGAGGCGCGGCCGCGCTCGCGGCGGCGCCCGCCCGGCCCGGCGTCCCGCTCCAGCCGATGCTGGCCGAGAGCGCCGACGACGTGGACGAAGCGCTCGCCGCCCACCGGGGCCGCTCGGCGCTGGAGTTCAAGTACGACGGCGCGCGGATCCAGCTCCACCGTGACGCCGACCGGGTGGTGGTCTGGACGCGGCGTCTCTCGGACGTCACGCGGAGCCTCCCCGACGTGGTCGCGATCGCGCGACGCGACCTCGCTCACGCGCCCTTCATCCTCGACGGCGAGGTGCTGGCGCTCGATCCCGCGGGCCGGCCGCTCCCGTTCCAGGAGCTGATGCGGCGCTTCCGTCGCGTCCACGGTGTCGACGCGCTGGTCCAGGAGATGCCGCTGGCGCTCTACTTCTTCGACTGCCTGATGGCTGACGGCCGCTCGCTCCTCGACGAGCCGTACGAGCGGCGCTGGGGGGCGCTCGCCGGGGTCACCGGCGGGCGCTACCTCGCCGAGCGCGTCGTCGTCGCCGACGCCGAGGCGGGGCGCGCGTTCTTCGCGCGGGCGCTCGAGGCCGGGCACGAGGGGATGATGGCGAAGGACCCCGAGAGCCCGTACGAGCCCGGCGGCCGCGGTAAGCGCTGGCTCAAGCTGAAGGCGGCGGAGACGGTGGACTGCGTCATCGTGGCCGCCGACCGCGGCTCGGGGAGGCGTCGGGGCTGGCTCTCCAACTATCACCTGGCCGTGCGCGACGGCCAGGGATTCGCAGACGTCGGCAAGACGTTCAAGGGGCTCACCGACGCTCAGTTCGCCGCCATGACCTCGCGTCTCTGGGAGATCGCGACGGCGGATGACGGCTACACCGTGCGCGTCCGGCCCGAGGTCGTCGTCGAGGTCGCGTACAACGAGGTCCAGAAGAGCCCGACGTATCGCTCGGGGCTCGCGCTCCGCTTTGCCCGCATCACGAAGATCCGCGACGACAAGGGCCCGACCGAGACGACGACGCTCGCCGAGCTCGGGGCACTCTACGAGCGCCAGTTCGCGACCAAGGGACGGGCAGTGTAGAATCTCCGCCCATGACCGCACGCGTCTCCACCGGACTCCCGAAGCTCGACGCGATGCTGGGCGGCGGCCTGCTGCCCGGCACGCTGACCGTCGTGTACGGCGCGACGGGCATCGGCAAGACTCACCTCGGCCTCACGTTCGCCGACCACGGCCGCGTCGCCGACGGCGCGCGCGGCGTCGTGCTCGACCTGAACGGGCGCGGCGACTCGCAGCAGCACGACGAGTATGCCGCGCGCCTCTTCGGCTGGACGCTCACGACCTGGCGCCACGCCGTCCCGCCGATGAGCGATCCGTACCCGCCCGCCGCGGAGCTGCAGGCGTTCTACTCGAACGCGCTCCCGTGGGTCGGGCGCGTCCGCGAATTCCAGGTACCGACGACCGACGGCGGTGTCGAGTTCGACTGGAACTGGAAGGCGTCGTACAACCACGCGCTCTACACGGTCCGGCCGTTCGTGTACTTCCACTTCGCCGCCGGCACGCGGCGCGTGGTGGTGGACGGCGTCGAGCCGATGGACGCGCCGGCGGACTCGATCCAGCTCTTCGTGTTCGACGAGCTCTACCGGAAGACGATCCACCGCGACGCCGAGACGCTCGGGATGGAGATCTGCCTGCCCGTGTGGAAGCACCGCGCGTTCATCGACGCTCACCGCTACGACCACGCGCGGATCACGACCCTGCTCCTCGTCACCACCGAGGAGACGCGCCTCGAGGACCTGCTCGCGCGGAAGGTGGCCACGGGCGACGTCGGCGCGACCGCGAACACGATCGTGGCACTCGGGAGCGAGCGGGTCGGCAACCGGCTGGCCCGGATGCTCTGCGTGGTCAAGCATCGGGGGAGCGCCAAGTCCGACGAGATCGTGGAGTTCCGGATCGGCGCGAACGGTCTCGAGATGTAGAGGCGTCGAGCCGGCGGGCGCCCTCCGCGACCCGTCGACCCGTCAGACCTCCTGCGTCGGGACGAACTTCCGCTTCGCGATGAACGCCTTCGGTCCGTCGAGCGTGTCGGGCAGCGAGAGGTTCGTGTTCCAGAGCGTGTTCTCGAGCCGCAGCCCTTCCTCCAGCGTGAGCCCGAGCCCGCGGATGCAGGCTTCCTTGTCGGTGCGGAGCGACGACTGCGGGTACTCGCAGATCCGCTCGGCGAGCTTCGTGCATTCGTCCAGGAGCCGGGCGCGCTTGACGACGCGGCTCACGAAGTTGATGCGATACGCTTCTTTCGCGTCGAACCACCGCCCGGTGATCAAGAGATCGAGCGAGGCAGTTCTCTTCGTGTAGTCGACCTTGCGCAACTTGAGCGCCACCGCCGTCCTCCTGCTTGAATCGTGGGTGAGGAGTGTGGAGACTCTACCATGCCCGTTTTTCAGCGCGAGCGGCTGACGCGCGCCGAGATCACGGTCGTGCGGGCGGTCGCCACCCTCGCGGGTGGCCGGCGCTCCGCCCCCGTGCTCGTGGGCGGGGCGGTGCGTGACGCCTGGCTCGGACGTCGGCCGGGGCGCGAGGTCGACCTCGACGTCGCGGTCCCGGCGGGGGCGCTCGACCTCGCGCGGCGGGTGGCGGAGCGGCTTCGCGGCGCCTTCGTCCCCCTCGACCCCGAGCGCGGGACGGGGCGTGTGGTGCTCCCGGGCGTCCGCCTCGACGTCAGCGACTTCCGCGGCCCCTCGCTCGCGGCGGACCTCGCGGCCCGCGACTTCACCGTCAACGCCCTCGCGGTTCCTCTGCGCGAGCTGCTCGTCCGGGGCGGCGCGCCGATCGTGGATCCCACCGGAGGCCTCGCCGATCTCCGCGCGCGCCGTCTGCGGGCACCGGACCTCCGCGTGTTCACCGACGACCCCCTGCGCGCGCTCCGCGGCGTGCGCCTGGAGGCGGCGCTCGGCTTCCGGCTGACGCGGGGGACGGTCGCGGCGATCCGGGCGGTCGCGCCGGCGCTGGCCGCGGTCGCCGCCGAGCGCGTGCGGGACGAGCTGCTCCTGGTGCTCGCCTTTCCCGACACGGCGCGCGCGTTCCGGCGCATGGACGCGCTCGGGCTGCTCGGCGTCCTCCTCCCCGAGGTGGAGCCGATGCGCGCGACGGCCCAGCCCGCGCCGCACCGCTTCCCCGTCCTCGAGCATTCGCTGCGCGCTTTGGCCTCGGCCGACCGCGTGCTCGCGCGTCTCGCCACGCTGGTCCCGTTCGGCGAGGAGCTCCGCGCTCACATGGACGAGCCGCTCGGCGGCGGCGTCACGCGGGACCCGGTGCTGAAGCTCGCCGCGCTCCTCCACGACGTGGCCAAGCCCGAGACGCGGCGCGTGGTCCAGGGGCGCGTCAGGTTCTTCGGGCACGACCTGGTCGGCGCCGAGCGCGCGCGCGCCATCGGTCAGCGGCTGCGCCTGCCCGCGCGGGCGGTCGGGGTGCTCGAACGGCTCGTGCGCCACCACCTGCGCCCGATGCACCTCGGCGCCACGGAGCGGCTGACGCCCCGCGCGCGCTACCGCTTCTATCGCGACCTGCGCGAGGACACGCAGGATCTGCTGCTGCTCGCGCTGGCGGACGCGGCCGCCGTGACCGGCGCCTCACCGCTCGGCGTCTGGCGGCGGGCGCCGCTGCTCCGCGACCTCCTCGGCGGCTGGCAAGAGCAGCAGGCGGTCGAGGCGGCAGCGCCGCTCCTCCGGGGCGAGGATGTCATGGGCCGGCTGGGTCTCGCCCCCGGACCCGCGGTCGGCCGCGCGCTCGCGCGGGTGCGGGAGGCCCAGGCGCTCGGCCGGGTGAAGACGCGCGAGCAGGCGCTCGCCTACCTTGACTCCCTGTCCGCGGACCCCTAGATTATCGGGAATTCGACCGGTGGATCTTCCGGAACTCGACTGAAATCGATCTCCCTCGTAAGAGGAGGCGTTCAATGACCCTTCGCCAAACCCTCGTGGCTCTGGCCCTCACGCTCCTCGTCCCTCTCGGGGCGTCCGCCGCTCCCGCGGGCCAGGTCGTCATCGCGCAGGGCGTGGACCCGACGACGCTCGACATGATGAACCAGTCGGAGACACCCGCGTCGAACCTGGGGCGCCACATCTTCGACATGCTCTACGAGCGAGACCCGGGCCTGAAGGTCGTTCCCTCGCTCGCGACCGAGATGCCGAAGCTCGTGGCGCCGACGACGTGGGAGGTCAAGCTCCGGAGAGGCGTGAAGTTCCACAACGGGGAGGATTTCGACGCCGAGTCGGCGAAGTGGAGCCTCGAGCGCCTGGCGGGCGGGCAGGGGAAGCTCCGGGGCGCGACCTTCTTTGCGCCGATCGACCGCGTCGAGATCGTGGACCCGTATACGATCCGCGTGCACACCAAGAAGCCGTGGCCGACGTTCACCAAGGTGATGACGTTCGTGCAGGGCAGCATGTATCCGCCGAAGGCGTATCGGGACAAGGACACGACGTTCATCTCGAAGAACCCGATCGGCACGGGGCCCTACAAGTTCGTCCGCTGGTCGAAGGACGAGGAGATCGTCCTCGAGGCGAACGACCGGTACTGGCGGGGCGCGCCAAAAATCAAGACGATCGTCTTTCGGGCGATCCCCGACGACGCCGTGCGGGTGGCGGCGCTCCAGAACGGGGAGATCGACCTGGCGGTGAACATCCCGCCGCACCTGGCCGCTATCATCGACAAGCACCCGAAGCTCTTCCTATCGACGGCGCCGTCGATCCGCACCATCCAGCTCATGTTCTACGCGCACCAGATGGATGCCCAGCACAAGCCGGTCGGGCCGTACGATGGGCCCACCGCGGACAAGCGCGTCCGCCAGGCCATCGCCTACGCCATCGATGCTGACGAGATCATCAAGGGCGTGCTCGACGGTCGCGGCGTTCGCGTGGCCACGATGCTCCCCTCCATGCACTTCGGCTACGACCCGTCGCTCAGGCCGATCAAGCAGGACGTCGACAAGGCGAAGAAGCTCCTCGCCGAGGCCGGGTTCGCCGGCGGTCTCGACGTCACGCTGCACGGCCCGCGCGGCCGCTACGTGCGCGACGCGGAGGTGGCCGAGGCGGTGGCCGGTCAGCTCACGAAGGCCGGGATCCGGACGACCCTCCGCACCTACGACTTCGTGACCTACCTGAACAACATGGTCTACGTCCACAAGGCCGGGCCGATCTGGCTGATCGGCTGGGGCGTGGGGACGACCGACGCCGAGAACGTCTACGTGCCGCTGTTCAAGTCGCCCGGCATCTTCGTGAACTGGCACAACGAGGAGTTCAACCGTATGGTCGACGAGGCCCAGGCGATCATGGACGACAAGAAGCGCCTCGAGCAGTACCACCGGATCAACCGCCTCTGGGTCGAGGAGATGCCGGCGGTGCCGCTCTACCAGCAGCTCGACCTCTACGGGGTCAGCAAGCGGGTCAACTGGAAAGCTCGCAGCGATGAGGTCATCCAGGCCTTCAGCATGTCGCTCAGGGAGTCGCAGTAGCGTCGCCGCTCTACGATGCGTAATATAGGGGGCGCCGGGCGGCCGTAATTCAGTGGCAGAATGCCAGCTTCCCAAGCTGGACGTCGCCGGTTCGAATCCGGTCGGCCGCTCCAATTCCTCAGGGGGCTACGGGCACGGGGGCCCGTAGCCCCTTCGAGTTTCTGACATCTTTCTGACATTTCGGTCCAATCGCCTCGCCGCCCTGGGCCCTGCTCCCTGGCTTCGGGTCCGGACAAAAAAATAACCCCGCCCGAGGCCTTTCGGCATGTCGAGCGGGGAGCATTTGGACGTTACCGCGCCGGTCTCCCTAGGCCAAGCCTTGCCCCTGCAGCCGACTGTGGGCGCCAGCCGCGTCGGCCGTCCCTAGTATGCTAGTATTCTAGCCGAGCCAGCCAGGGGCGGCGCCGGGAGGGAGGCGATGAGCAACGGTAGCACCGGTTGGATCACCGTGCTCTTCCGACTCCCAGTGTTCTACAACCCGGACGCCGCCGGCAATCGTGCGCCGGTTGCGGATGACACGTTTCTGGACACGGCGGACGAACTCGCCCGCCACTTCGGCGGCGGCACGCTCTTCATCTTCCGCCACGACCCGCCACGAGGGTTCTGGTGGGATCAAGGCGTTGTCGATCGAGACGTGCTGGCACTGATCGAGGTGGATGTGCCCGACACGACCGAGTCGCGCGACTGGCTGCGAGCCTACGCGCGCGACGTACTGCGGGAACGGTTCCGGCAGAAGGCCATCTATCTGAAATTTGTTGGTCCGGTCGAGCACCTGATCGTCAGTGAAGAGGAGGTTAGCGATGAAGACTGAACGCGCCAGCAGAGCCGGCGTGCCGCGCCGGGGCACCCGGGTCGGAGACAAGAAACTTTCGGAGCCGGTGACGCTGTTCGCGGCAATCGAAGCCGAGCAGCACGAGGCGCTCCGCGCGATCGCTTTCTCGGAACGGCGGTCGCTCGCGGACGTTGTGCGCGAGGCATTGAGCGGGTTCATCTCGCAGCACCCGACTCGCCGGCGGCTCGCCGCCGCCAAGCGGTAGCCGTGGCCGAGTGGCGCCGTCGCCGGCCCTGCTAGGCCAAGCCTTGCTCCTGCATTACCGCTGCACGCCCCTCCCGGGTGGCTGGCAGGCGAAGATATTCGCGGCAATCGCGGCGAGCGAATCCGACGCGGCGCCGGCGGGGTCTGCCGGCGCAAGCCTGTCCGGGAGCGCTGCGTCACAGCTGCAACGCTGTTCAAGCCACTAAGCGTTAGGCGGCAACTTGGAGGATTCGCCCGTCTTTACGCAGTCGAGGATGTACGAGATAAGCGCACGCCTCCTTCAATTCGGGCGATTTGCGTTTCTGTCCGTCCTGCCGGCCACGGCGCTACTCTTCTGGTTTCCCCGAGACGGCCGATATGTCCATCCGCCAGCATGGTGGGGACCTCTCTTCCTCACCATCATTGGTGCTTGGATGGCAGCCATCTTCGCAAGCGTGCTCATCGCAGCTTTCATGAAATGCGATCGCTGCCGCCGACGGCCGACAATCGTGTTGAACCTCAAGCACCTCCCACGCGGCACTTCCGAATGGCAGGCCATACGAGACTTCTTCTTCCCTTCGGAAATGCGGCTGAAGGCGTTCGAATGCGCTCACTGCGGCGCCCGGTTCCAGTTATCTCGATAACGACGAATGGGTTCCGTCCTAACATGGGGCTTGAGTGGTCCGGCGTCCGCCGCTCATTCCCACGCAACGCTCGGTGGGCCGGCCACTCAGCCCCAGCGTTAGACGGGCAAACTTTTCGCGAGAGCACATACATGAAAACAAGAGGGCTCGATTTCGCGCATGGGTGCTTCTTACTCTGGGGGCTGACTAGGTTGTCCATAGGTGTCATTAGGGCGAGATACACAGACGCGGAATGGGCCGGTGGAGCCGGTGGAATTCTCCTTCTCTTACTTCCCCTCATCTTCGTATCATTCTTGGCGATGCTAGTCGGAATCGTATTGGCGGTTCGATTCTGGAACAATGGGCTTCTGGCGTTTCTCGCTGGGCTTAGCGTTCTGCAGATCGTTACGGAGTTCCCCACTGAGCATGGCCCGCCTGCGTTCCAAAAGACCGCTCCAATCGTGTACGGCGTGATCGTAGCTACGGGATCCGGATTGTGGTTCCTGGTCCTGAGAAGGCGATACCGTCCCCAGGCACGACCCCTTGTGGAGGAGTGACATGTCCTGCGCGCTTTTCGGTTCGGGTGGATGCTGCTCGGACCGTACCGCGCCGCAGAAGGGGCCGTTGCAGACAATCAAATGGCGACGCGGACGGCCGGGCGAGCTTTGCTGGCGGCAGTAGCCGCATGCTCCGTTTCCTGTGCAGTCGTTCTAGGGCTCAGCCTTCCGGCAGGCCCGTTGGTCGAGTCATGGACGCGATTCCGACTGGTTTGGACCATCGCGTTCATGGGCGGTGTGCTTGTCGCAAGGATTGTCGGTGGGCGCCGTGCCGTCTAACCCCCCGTTGGAGCGGACCGCTGGCTCGCCTCCGCTCGCCGCGGCCGCTCAACGTGAGCGTTCGACGCACAGCGGACCAATCGACGGCAACAGCTCCGCTTGGAAGGATAGGCCATGATGAGACGGCGGCTCTTTCTAGCGAGTACGCTGAGTGCGATCGGCCTCTCCCAAACGCAAGTGGCACGCGCCGCGGAACAGCGGGCGGCAGCCCAGCTAGTTGAGCCGCTCGTCTGGCCGGTCGTCAGCTTACCGCAGACTGGCATTCGATCTTTCGCTGGCCATACCAACACGGTCGTGGACATCGTCGGCCAGATAGGGACACTGTACGTGGGACGACGGAGGCGACAAGAGCCACTGGTGCCGCGTCCCGGTAACGCCCTGGAGGGGGGCGGGACGTCCGAGACCAGGAGCTCGCGAAGCGAAGGTCCTGATCCCTTCAACCTCGGCCGCGCTCGGACGGCCGGAGGATCCGCAGCAGGCGAGAAGACCATCCGCTCGACAGTGGTCACCCGGTTGGAGAGGGCGGGGCAGGACTGACAAACGTGCGCCGCGCGCTTGGCCCGTCATCCCGGCGTGCGCTATAGTCGGCCAACCCTTGGGAATAAAGTTTCTCTACGCGCCCACCTGTCCACGACATTGCTCCTGCCACGCCCGCCGTGACCGGCCCCCATGCGCTCAACGAAAGGAGAGGGGCATGCAGAAGTACGAGACGATCCGGCATTTCAGGATCACCATCCTCGTCCTCGCGCTGGTATCGGCTGGCTGTGGAACGTCCATGCAGATGTCGTCGGAGGATCTGAGCCGCCTCAGCCAGACAGAGGGCATCGTCATCGGATCGGTCCTGATCAAGGGCGGAAAGGACGTCCTGGGCAGAACCGGGTGGACCCTCATCGCCCAGCGCATCAAGGGTCCGCTGTCGTCGCTAGCGCCTCCGGGTCTGGGGTACAGGCTGAACGCCGCCCGGGGAGGAGTCGAAGAAGTGTTCGTCACGAAGATGGAGGCCGGCGACTATCGATTCTCGAAGCTCAGCCAGCATGGCTTTTCCACCTTCACCGCGGATATGAATCTCAACTTCAGGGTCCAGGCCGCCAGGAACGTGTACGTCGGCAGGCTGATCGTCGAGTTCCCTCCGGGATTCCTGGTCGTCGGCACCCGGTTTCGCGCGCAGGTGGAGGACGCGAGAGAGTCGACGTTGGAGGCGGCGCGCCAGAAGTCCGGCCTGAGCCTCCGCGAAGTCGCTACAGACTTGATGAACTAGGTTTCCGGTCGCAGCCCACAGGCCACTGCAGAGCCCCACGTGGCGAAGGAGGAGAGGAGCATGAGATCATGGCAAATCACATTGCTCCTGGTTCCGGCCGCGGCGGGATGCATCACCGGGACGGTGCCCATCAGCGAGCATGGCAGCAAGCCAGTTCCCGCCGAGAGGATTTACCAGCGGGAACTGACTGTGCCCGGGCCGGGGCGCACGGCAACGCTCAAGTTTCTCCGAGATGCAGGGGCCCTTGGGAGCGCGTGTACGCACAGGATTGTCGTCGATGGGCAGCTTGTCTTTGGGATCCGCAGTGGTGAATACCAGATGCTCCACGTCGCACCGGGGCGGCATTCTCTCGAACTGCAGATAGAGGGCGGCATCTGTCCGGGGTTGCTCTCCACGCCTCAGGACACCGTCCTCGGCGATGGGGCAGAAGAAACCTACCGCATTCTCATCCCATCGCTAGGGGCCCGCCCCACCCTCGTGAGGATTGACGCGACCCCTACGCCTGCGATGGTGCCAGGGCAGACCACAGCGTCACCTCTCTTGCAGCGCGACATCCTCCAGTTCATATTGGCGTTGGATGACGACCGGGACTGCAAACAACGCACGCTCGTCAAGACGGAAGTGGTCAACCCGGCAACGTCAGCAAATGGCTTTACCGCTGTGGAACGCTGGACGTTGGACAGGT
>WNGG01004942.1_pt1 | contig 17524 bp, 16 predicted proteins | sample 5400661 | NCBI WGS metagenome assembly WNGG01 (sample SAMN13153372, study PRJNA577476) | soil metagenome | isolation source: 100 cm soil or saprolite under Garry oak tree replicate 1 | place: USA:California | collected 2016-06-15 | reverse complement strand
CGGCGCTGCCTCGGCACCGGCTGGCCACAGCATTGCCCGCCCTGCGCTGGGGTCCGCCCCGCTGGTTCCCGGCGCTGCCAGACGACAGCCCCGCCCTGCGCTGCTACCGTCCCTGGCCGGCCGCCCGGCCGGCCTGCCGGCCATGCGCGCTGCGCGCCTCTGGCGGCACCGCCGCCACGGCCCTGGTCCGGCCGCAGGCATCACCGCTGCTTTGCCGCCGTCACCTGCGCTGGCTCGGCCGCGCCGCCGAAACCGCGCAGGCCGACATCTCCGCCGCCCCGGAGATCCTCACCGCGCACCGGCGCTACCAGCAGCTCCTAACCCGCAGCGGCGACCGGGAACGGGCCGCCGCCAGCATCGGCGCGGCGTGGACGATCACGACACACTGGTCGCAAGATCCATACCGCTGGCCGAGGCTCCGCAGCCGCTGGCAGGACCGAGCCAGCAGGCTCGGCCTGACCGGCCCGCCCAGCCAGCCCGCCGTCACCTTCCCCGAGGTAGTTGCCCTCGCCCAGGTCCTCACTGACCTCGACTGGCGCCGCCACGTTGCCATGGTCCGCGAATGGCAGCTCGACTTGTTCTACCAGCGCATCGCCCGCCGGCTTGGCGAGCCCTCCTGCCAGGCACCCTCCCGAAGCGACCCGATCGTCACCTGGGCCGCCGGGCACCGCAACAGGTTCGCCCGGATCCGCGACAGCTTCTGGAGCAGGCACGAGCACTCCCGGGCCCTCTCCACCCCGTTCCCCGAAAAAAGCCAGTTCAGATGAGACGGCCACACAGCCAGTCGTCTCACGAGAACTGGCCAACGCGAAGGTCAGAACATGACCAGTGGCCAGACCCAACGAGACCTGACACTGCGGGCGCAGCACAGTCCCCTGGGCAACCTGGGGGGATGAGATGCCAGGGGACTTGCTGCTCGCGAAGGGTTCGGGTACCGGCCTCGGGTCGCGATGGGCGGGGGTCCTTCAGGGATTCGGGTCAATGCCAGAGTCGCCGCAACGGCGGCACGGGCCTCCAGCGGGGGCGGTGCGGCTTCCGGCGCAGCCATAGCAGATCACGATGACGTTGCCGCCGGTCTTGCCCTTGGCCATCGGGTCACCCGCCGTTGCAGATCGGGCGGCGGCGGCCGTTCACGGTGCCGGTGTTGCCGCAGTACGCGCAGGACGGCCGCTTTAACGATGCGAGCCAGCGATGCATGATGGTTCTGCCTCTCTGTGAGGTGCCCCGGGACGTTCGCCGTGGAAAGTGGCGTCCCGGGGCGTGCGAGCTGGGATGGAAGCTGGCGCTCCGCACCCGCGCCTGGCACCAGGCGGGCGTGAGTGCGCAACGCCAGCATGTCCGCGCCGGGCAGGAGTTCCCCGCTTGTGACCCGGCTCATGTGATCTCCAGGCATTTCTGGCAGATCCACCCGTTCGGGCGGTCCGGGTCAATCCGGCAGGTGTGCCGCTCCTCACAGCACCAGCACCTCTGGTTGCGCTTCCACCCGGCGTGGTCTGCGGCGGCCGGTGCGGGGTCTCGCCGCCCGGCCTCGGCGTGGCTCCGTCCAGCGCCCGTGTGGGCGGCGAGGGTCCGGCGTTCGGCCAGGATGGCCTGGACCGCCGCGTCACGCTCAGCTACGGCGGTCGCGAAGTCCTCCTCACTGACCGGGTCAGCGGCTGGGCGCAGCCAGTCTCCGAACACGGCCAGGCACTGTGCGCACGGGCGCCGGGGGTCGTCGGTGAGGTTGGGGCAGCCGGGCAAAGGACAGGTGGGGAACAGGGCCGGGGCCGTCATGCTGCTGCCCACCGCTCGGCCAGCAGCCGCCGGGCGCCGGGAGCCTGAGCCGCACGCAGCCGTTTGCAGATTGCGTAGGCGGTCCCCAGGCTGCATCCGGCTCGCTGGCTGATCGCCGCGTAGGTCAGGCCCCACGCGCGCAGCTGGAGGACTGCTAGTTCCCGTTCGGCGATGCTGAGCCGCTGCGGCGGCTGACCGCGCACGGCACGCTCGACAGCGATCTCATCTACGAGGTGATCTCCACGCACGCAGGTTCGGCAGTAGGGACGGCCGTCCCGGGTGGCGGCGATGTCGTGGCCGTCATGGCGGCGGGCGAACCGGCGCCTGCGGTACCGGGCCTCACCGGCCCGGCGGCAGGCACGGCACGCCCATGAACTGCCGCTGATGATCAGGTTGCCACCGGTGAGCGCATGGCGGCCTGACCGGCACCGGGCCGGGATCGCACGCGGTGTGCGCTGGCGCCGCCGCGGTGGCGTTGACCCCGGCAAGGGTGGCCCCTGCGGTGGGCGCCCCCAATAGACCCACCGGGCATAGCAGGCGACGCACAGACCGTGGCCGCGGTGAGCGTCCGTGCGCCCGCAGCATGAGCACACCACTACCGTGCGCCGCTCCCGGTCGGTCTTGGTACTCACCCTGCCCACCCCGCAAACAGGTCCTCCTGATGTCCCTGGGCGTGGGCGGCCTCGATGCCCATCGAGTCCGCCGAGGTAAGGCGGTGCCCGGCGGCGGCGAGGCCCAGCTTCTTCATCCCGAACCCGTGCAACGCGACCCAGGGGGTCAGTTCCGACACCAGGCGTGCGATCACCGGACTGCCCTGGCGACGGCAGACTTCCCCGGAAGGTCTGAGTGGGTTGTGTTGGAGTCCTTTAGGTTCCCCTGGTGACTTCTGTTGAGCGGGTGTGTGGTGGGGAGGGCCAGGGGCAGTGGGAGGTGTACTGGACGTCTCGTGGGGTTGAGGTCCCGGTGGGCCGGTTCCCTCTGCTGGATGCCTGGGCTGACATCGGCGTACGCGAGCGGGCAGCGGGGATCGAGCCTGGTACGCCGATCCTGATCGACCCGCTGGGCCGTGTCGATCCGCTGTTGGCTCGGTTCTTGCGGCGGTCGCGGTTCTCTCGGCTGGCCGAGGGCACCAGGGCTTCGTATGTGAAGGACTACCGGTTGTTCTTCTCGTTCCTTTGGGGTCGCGGCAGGACGTGGTCTGAGGCGGACGCCGGCGACATCGACGACTGGGAGGCGTGGCGCCGCAGGTCCAGGGACAACCCGCGACGCATCTCGGGCGCGAAGTGGGAACGGGAACTGGCGGCGTTCCTGCTGCTCTACAACTGGGCGGTCGCCAACCGGCACATGGAGAGCAGCCCGGTCACGATGCATACGGTCCGGACGCGGGACGGGTCGGCGGTCGAGGTTCCGGCGAACCGGGCCAAGGACGTGCAGGCCTCGAACGTGAAGTGGTACACCCCGCGCACCTTGCGGCTGTGGCGGGACATCGGCCTGCGCGGCTACACCGCCGGTGGTCTGCCCGAGCAGGGGTGGCGGGGACGCAATGACGGCCGGAACGTGGCGTTCGCGGATCTGCTGGTCGAGTCGGGGCTGCGGCTTCGGGAGGGCGGCTGTCTGCTGGCGCTGGAGGTCCCTGACGCGGTGCTGGGGCACTCCTACTACGAGGGGACGGTGGCGGCGGCGATCGCCAAGCGGCGGCAGCGGATGTTCTACCTGCATGCGGATGCGGTGAACAGCATCGAGGCCTACACGGCCACCACCCGCAGGGCCGCGATCGCCCGGGCGCAGCGGCGAGGCGTCTATGACCGGCTGCGCGGGAAGCTGATCGTCACCAGGATCACCGAGGGGCGGGTGCGGAAGCTCACGTGGGAGGACACGCTGGGCAATCGGGAGGAGAGCGCGATCGGGGAGATCGACGCCCGCGATCGGCGCCGGCTGTTCATCGAGGGCGAGGGCGGGTTGGAGCCGCTGCAGCTGTGGTTGACCGAGGGCGGGATGCCGATGGCCTTCGAGTCGTGGGAGAAGGTGTTCGACGCGGCCAACGCCCGCTGCGCTCGCTACGGCAAGAAGATCGTCGTCACGCCCCACGTCTGCCGACACTCGTTCGCCCTGAAAATGCTGATCACGCTGAACCGGGGCCTGGATCTGCGCTACGGCCTGGACCCTGGTGAGCGGACACATCTGCGGAAGGTCTATGGCGAGGTGTTCGCCATGGTGAAGGACTTGCTGGGGCATCAAAGCGAGACCACGACCCGCAGGATCTACCTGGAGCCCCTCAACGGGATCCGGTTGGCGATGATCCTGGACGGCACCGAGGACCTGACCCAAATCTTCACCAAGGTCGCCGCCTCCAGCCGGTTGGTCATGGACGTCGGCCCCGACGGGCGGGAGGAGTAGTGGCCGGGCGTCACAGCAGGCGGGCGGCTCTGCCGCCCAGCGGGTTCACCCGCCCCTCGTCGCTGTCGGCCGACGGCCTGCAGGTCACTGTCTATGAGGAAGACGGGACGGTCGCTGGCGTGTGCGACTTCGACCGCCTGGTCAAAGGCGGGCCGATGCCGGGCAGCCTGGAGTTGCGCAAGGCGTTCGCTGCCGCGTTCGACCACAAGAGCGGCCCGGGCGGGACCTGGCGCTCTTATGCGACCTGCCGCAACAGCCGAAAGTCCCTCATCGCGTTCTTGACGTTCGTCGCCGGGCACCCGGAGGCGCCGCAGACGCCGCAGGAGATCACCCCGGCGCTGTGGAACGCCTGGCGGCTGCATCTGCCAGCCGCCACGGTGGGACGAGGGCATCTGCGGAACATGCGGACCTTGATGCCCCTGGTCGAGGGCGTCCCGCCCGAGACGCTGAAGGCCGTGGACCGGCGTGTCTCGGCCACGCCCCGCAACACGACACCGTCGTCCTACTCCTACGCCGAGTACGAGCAGGTCCGGGCGAACGCGGCGGCGATCTTCAACACCGCGTTGGTGCGGATCCGCACCAACCGCGAGCACCTGAGGCACTGGTATGCCGGGCAGTACGCCGAAGGCAGCGTGGACTGGCTGCTGGGCGGAGTCCTGCACCACATCCTGACCACCGGCGATGCGGGGCTGATCAACGCCCCGGGCCGTGCCTTGATCGGCAGCCACCGGCGTGTGCTGGGCGGGCACGGGCCGGAGGTGAGCTGGGGACGGCTCTACCTCACCCGCCAGGAGATGTTCGCGGCCAGCGTGCTGCTGGTGGCCAGCGAGGCCTGGAACGCCTCCACGCTGGAGCGGATGCTGATCCCCGATCAGGACCCGGCGGCGGGAGAGAGCGACTTCGACATCTACACGGTGCACATCGACAAGCGGCGGCGGCCGGTCCGCCTGCGCCACACCACCAACAACCTGCTGGACACCGGCCCCGGCTCCCCGGGCAGGCTGATAGGGCAGGTGATCGAGGCGACCGAACTCGCCCGGGAGACACTGGGGCTCTTGGGGCGGCCGACCCGTCGGCTGCTGGTCTGGCGGCGAGCCCATCCGGGCCCGGGCGAGGTGTTCGCGGTCGGTCTGCCCCGGGGCACTGATCCAGGCCGGGACGAGTACGCGCCACCCAACGTCAGCTTGAAGCGACTGCGCCGAACCGTCCAGGTCCTGATCCGCAAGGAACCCGCCCAGAACACCGAACGCACCCACGACGACGTCTACGTCCTGGGGGATCCGCAGACACGCGAGGAAGTCCAGGACACCATCGCCCAGGGGCTCACCGACGCCGTCGACCACGCCCGCGCCGTGGTCAAGATGCGGATGGTCCTGGGCGAGGACGCCGAGGAGCTGCTTGAGCTGTCTGACGACCCCGCGCTGGCCAAGGCAATCGCGGCGGGTGAGCACGACACCGCGACGGCGGCCTGCTCCGATATGACCAACAGCCCCTACACCGAGCCGGGCCTGCCCTGCACCGCCTCGTTCCTGCTCTGCCTGGGCTGCGGCAACGCGGTCGCGACCCGGCGGCATCTGCCCCGGCTGGCCTACCTGCACCAGACGCTCAATGATCTGCGGGCCGTGGTGGAGACCGCGGTCTGGGATCACGACTGGCGCGAGCACTTCCAACGCCTCGACTCGCTCCGCAAGTCCCACGCGACCGAAGCCGAGTGGGACGCCGCAGCAGCCGCGACCACGCCGACCGACCGCGACCTGATTGACCGGATGCTGACCCACAAACTGGAGGCCAGGTGAGCATCCCTGGCAGCGCGGTTCCCGCGCCCGAGTGGCCGGTCGGTGACGATGACCCGTTCGTGACCGCCGACCGGATCCCCGACGGAGTGCCAGCGCAGAGCGTGTCGCGCTACGGCGCGCCGCAGTGGAACATGTCGCTGCTCCAAAGCGACGCACACGCCGCTGCCGTCACGGTGTCGTGGGACCGCTACGACGACGCGGGACTGTGTTCCTCGATGCGTCGGGCCGGGTGGTGCCTGATCAATCTGCCCACCCCGCAGGAACTGCTGGAACGCAAGGCCACCAGCCGCGTCCTTTGGCGCAGCCCCGGCACGATCTACGGCTACCTCACCCAGCTACGCGGCTTCGCCAACTGGCTGACCGGCAGGGGCATCGGCGCCCTGGCCGAGGTGACCGCCGAGGACCTGGAGGACTACGCGGTCCATATCCGTGATCGAGGAAGCGACAAGGCGACACAGATCCTCTACGCCATCAGCCTGCTTTGGGGATACTCCCCGCACCTGCCTGCGGGAGACCGGATACCGATGCCGCCCTGGGAGGCCGGTGATCTGGACGATTTCCTGCCCGAACGCGGCCCCCGCAACGCCACCCCGCCGATCCACCCGGCGGTGATGTCCCCCCTGCTGATCTGGGCGCTCAGATTCGTGGAGGACTTCTCCGGTGACATCATCGCCGCCTGGCAGGAGCGCCAGCGACTGCAGGCCCAGATCCCCGAGCAGCCGTCGTGGGCCGCCGTCTTGCGTGTCAGAGCCTTCGTGGAGCAGTGCACCACCGGCAACCGTCCGCTACCCGGCACGACCTACCGCGGCAGGCTCAGCGTCGCCGGCTCCTACCTGGCCGGACTCCTGAAAGCCCCCAACACCCAGGTCCGCGACGTCGTCCAATACCGCCGGGGCCAATTCACCGTCAGCGACCAAACGCGGCTGGACATCAAGGTCACCGGCCAGGTCCATGGACAGACGTGGCAGCCCTTCATCGACTACTACCAAACCCCGTTCCTGATGAGGCAACTGTCGACCGCCAGCATGATCATCATCGGGTATCTGTCGGGGATGAGGGTCGGTCAGTAAAACGGGCGGAATTGCGTTCGATGCAACACTCCTCCCGGAGGACTACTCGCGGATCCGCAGGTCGGAAGGGGGTTATCCGCGTCCGCCAGCACTTGATCGACGGATCTACCAGTTCGGCTTGCACTCGGCTGAGATCACCTCAACAATGTTGCATCTGATGTAACGGAGGTTGGAGTGGGGCGAGCTGCGGATTTGCCGGGTGCGGCGCATCTGATGCTGGCGGACGGGGTCGTGCATCTGGACCCGGCACCAGCGGTGTTCGAGGCGATGCTGGAGGGGTGGACGCGCCAGCAACGGACCCGCTTCCTGAAGTGGGAAGGCACGATCAAGCCCCGGTTGTCGCTGGTCCGCCGGTTCGCAGCATTCACCGGCCAGTACCCGTGGGAGTGGGAACCCGCCGAGGTAGAGGCCTTCTTCGATCACATCAGGACGAAGAACCCGGGCTTCACGGTGTCGGCTGCGCGGCAGTACCAGAACTCGCTGCGGATGTTCATGGATTTCATCTGTGATGCCCGCTACGGGTGGCTTTCCACCTGTATGGAGCGGTTCGGGCGGGCGCCGGCGCAGATCCTGCACGAGTGGAACTCGGTCACGCACGTGACCGAGTACGAGGGGCAGCCGGGACGGCGCCCGCTCACCTACGAGGAGGTCCAGGCGTTGTTCGACGCCGCGGACGGCCGGGTGGAGGACAAGCGGGCCCGGGGCCGCAAGGGCGCGCTGACCGCGATGCGGGACTCGGCACTGCTCAAGGCCTTCTACGCTTACGGGCTGCGCCGCCAGGAAATGTGCGGCTTGGACCTGTCTGATCTGCGCCGCAACCCAAAGACACCGGATTTCGGCCGGTACGGTGCGCTGTTCGTCCGCTGGGGCAAGTCCTCCAACGGCAGCCCGCCCAAGCGCCGCACCGTGTTCACTGTTCCGGAGATGGACTGGATCGTCGGCGTGCTCGGCCACTACGTCACGGACGTCCGGCCCCGGTTCGAGGCCGGGAGCCATCCGGCATTGTGGGTAACTGAGCGGTGCGGCCGGCTATCGAAGCGCAGCGCGAACGAGGCGTTCGAGAACGCCCGGGAGGCCGCCGGTCTCCCCGCCGAGCTCGACTTGCACAGCCTCCGGCACTCCATGATCACGCATCTCGTGGAGTTCGACTACCCGGAGAGATTCGTCCAGGATCAGGCAGGTCACGCGGTCGCGGCCACGACGGCCATCTACACGGGGGTGTCGGATGAGTACCGTAACCGGCTGCTGAAGAGCAAGCTCACCGAACGTCACGCCGGGCTCTGGGAGGAAGGCCAGCCGTGATCAAGAAGATGGGCATCCGCTGGAACTTGCGCAAGCTCATGGCCGCGGCGGAGATGTTCCTGACCACCGACCTGGTGCCGCTGCTGGCCGAACGTGGCATCCAGCTGTCGCGTGAGCAGGTGTTCCGGCTGGTCACTCAGCCGCCGCAGCGCCTGTCGATGGACACCCTCGCGGCGTTGTGCGACATTTTGGGCTGCACCCCGAACGACCTGATCGAGGTCGAGACGGTGAACGCGGGGGTCCGCAAGACCGCCAGAGAGGCCGCGGGTCGGGCTCCGGTGGTGCGCCGAACCTCGATCCGCAGGCCCGAGGGGCTGTGACACCGCCATCGGTAGCAGCCCGGCTCGCCCGCCAGGCCGCCCGGCTGGAGTCCGCGATGACGGCGGCGGCGACCCAGCTCACCACGGCCCTGCCGGTGCTGAGCACCGGTGAGGCCACGGCGGTGCTGGAGGCCGCGGTGCCGATCACGGTGAAATGCCCGGCGCGGTTCCTGGAGGAGCTGGCCGGGCATATGGTCGCTCACCCCGGCGCGCTCACCTCAGGCGATACTCATTGCCCGCCGGTGCTGCTACGGCTGACCCACGTCCTGCACGACGCCGGGCACCCGGTCGTGCGTCCCGGCTGCGCACGCTGCGGCAAGATCCATCCCGGCCTTCGGCAGCTACGGCCCGAGGGGCGGATCTGCGGCACCTGCGATACGCGATCGCGGAAGGGAACGTGCGCCCGGTGCGGCGCCACTGAGACGACGATCGTGGCCAGGCGGCCCGAAGGCGGGATCTGCAACCCCTGCTACCGGGTGGATCGGCAGGTCGTCGAGGAGTGCAGCGAGTGCGGCCACGTCCGGTGCCCGGCCGTGCGCCTGCCTGACGGCGGCTCGCTGTGCCGCGCGTGCTGGAAACGCCCCATGCACACGTGCGTGTCCTGCGGCAAGACGGCGGCCGCCGCGCTGCTTGACGACGAGGGAGCGTACTGCCACCTGTGCTACAACCGGCACCGGCGGCCTCGCCGGCTCTGCGGGCGCTGCGGCCGGCACGCGCGGATCGCCTCCAACGCCAACGGCGACCGGCCCGACCTCTGCGACAGCTGCTACCGGGGGCCGGAGACGACCTGCTCACGATGCGGCCGGATACGCCCCTGCCAGCGGGTGAACTCTGGTGCGCCGATCTGCCGCACCTGTTACGCCCGTGACGAGCGGCCACGCGTGACCTGCACCCGCTGCCAGCGTGATCTTCCGGTGATGGCCCACTGGCCGGTCGGGCCGGTCTGCCAGGCCTGCTACACCGCGATGCTGCGGTCCCCGGCCGCATGCGCCCGCTGCCGGACCTCCCAGCCGCTGATCGCCCGCGACGGCGACGGCACCGGCATCTGCGGGCCGTGCGCCGGGCACAACGTCGACTACACCTGCCGCCAGTGCGGACGGCCGGGGAATCCGTACGCGCACGGGCGATGCGCCCACTGCGTCCTCGCCGGCCGGGTTACTGACCTGCTGACCGGGCCCGGGGGCACCATCTCGCCTCAGCTGCAGCCGCTCGCCGCGGCATTCGCCCAGGTCAGCCGCCCGTTCACCGCGATCCAGTGGATCCGCGAGAGCCCGGGCGCCAGGCTGCTGGCCCAGCTCGTCGCCGAGGACCGGCCGCTCAGCCACACGCTCCTGGATGAGCTGCCGCCCACCCGCGGCCTCCACTACATCAGGCAGGTCATGGTGCAGACCGCTGTGCTGCCCGAGCGACACGAGGATCTCGAACGGGTCCCGTCCTGGCTCGAGCATCACCTGGCCGGCAAACCGGCCGGGCACGCCAGCCTCGTCCGCCCGTTCCTGCACTGGTTCCTGCTGCGGCGAGCCCGCAGCCGCGCGTCCACACGCCGCTACCCGGTCTCGGCCGGCCGCGATCTGCGCCGCCAGATCCTGGTCGCCCTGGAGCTGCTGGCCTGGGCCGACGAGCAGGCAATCACGCTGGAGCAATTGCGCCAAGACGACATCGACCGCTGGCTCGACGAGGAGGGCACCCAGCGCCGCAACCGTATCCGTGACTTCCTGACATGGACTGCGGGCCGCGGCCTTACCCGCAAGCTCACCGTCCCGCTCATCCCACGCCAGGACCCAGCGGATCTGCTCGGCGACGATGAACGCTGGCAGCTGCTGCAACGGTGCCTGACCGATGAGGCCCTGCCCGCCGACGTCCGGGCAGCCGGTGCTCTCATCTTGCTGTTCGGCCTCCAGGCACAGCGGATCCGGCACCTCACCGCCGATCACGTGGTGCTGCAGGACAACAGCACCTACCTGACCGCCGGCCGCCACCCAATCCTGCTCCCGCCCCGCCTCGGCGCCATCCTCAGGCAACTGGCTATCCAGCCACCGGCCCAGCTTATGATCGCCCACGGCCCCCGGGCACCGCGCTGGCTGTTCCCCGGCCGGATCCCAGGACAGCCGATCGACAACCACAGCCTCACCAACCGGCTGAACCGCCACGGCATCAGCGCCCGGCCCGCACGCAACGGAGCACTCGCCGCCCTCGCAGCCGACCTGCCTGCCGCCATCATGGCCGACCTGCTCGGCATGCACGTCAACACCGCCGTCCGCTGGGTCACCTACGCACGCCGCGACTGGGCCGACTACCTCGCCGCACGAGCCGCCGAGCGGGGCGAGCCGCTGCGGGACGAATAGCTCCCCGATCAGTGGCCAGAACAGCGCATTGAGGCCGGATGGTGCTCTGGACGACTCTGCGCGCGAGTGCTCTCATTTGTGCCATGCGAAGGTGGAAGCGCGTCCGCGGCTGGTGGCTCCTCGCCATTGCAGCGGCCAGCGGCGCGGCGGCGGCCTCGCTGACCCGTTCACTCCCCACTGCGGCGGGATCCGCCTTGGTGGCAGTCGCGGCGGCGGTCGCTGGGGTCCTGTCCAGGCGCGGCTCGGAAGCGCTGGACGAGAGCGCGCGCCTGTCACTCGAGATGCGGGAGAAGCTGCTGCGTGACCGGCACGGCCGACTGCCGCGGGTCCGCGATATTACCGATCCCGTCTCTGTCGGTGTTCACCCTACGGCAGCGATCAGCGCTGAAGGGGGACAGGCGGCGTCCTCTGCCGTTCCCCCTTTCATCTGCCGCGACAAGACCAGCGACCTGGAGGAGGCGCTGCGCGACCATCCGTTCGTGGTAGTCGTGGGCGAGTCCACGGCGGGGAAATCCCGTGCCGCCTTCCAGGCCGTGCAAACCTGCCTGCCAGGCCACTGGTTTGTTCAACCAGATCCTGACGACCGGTCATCGCTGCGGGCGGCCAGCGCGGCGGCGGTTCACAAGGGTCACTGCGTAGTCTGGCTGGACGACCTCGAGCGTTATCTTGGCGCTGGCGGGCTGACCGCCCACAGCCTGCGGCAGATGATCCATGAAGGGCGCGATGTCGTCGTGGTCGCCACGATCCGCGCTCAGGAAAGTGCCCGCTACGCCGGCCTCAGCGACGATAGTGATGCTGCCGGCGAACTGCGGGCCGGGCGCGGTGTGCTGGAGCTGGCGCACGAGATCCGTCTCCAGCGACGGTGGAGCGGCACAGAGGTCGGCCGGGCGCAGACGTTCAGAGATCGGCGGATCGCTGATGCCCTCGCGCATGCGGACCGGTACGGCGTCGCCGAGTACCTTGCCGCCGGCCCGCAGCTGCTGGCGGCGGCCCAGAACGCCTGGGCCCCGGAAGGACGGCACACCCGCGGCGCCGCGCTTGTCGCGGCCGCGGTCGACGCCCGGCGCGCGGGTTGGCGCCAGCCGCTGCCCGGCGGCCTGCTCCGGGAATTGCACGAGCACTATCTGACGGCGCGCGGCGGCGCAATGTTGCGGCCAGAGCCTTGGGACGCGGCGGTGGCGTGGGCCACGACTCGGCTGTATGCCACCAGCAGCCTGCTCATCCCCGACGACCGGCACGTGGACTGCTACCACGTCTTCGACTACCTGCCCGACGCCGTGGACGCCGCCCCGGAAAGTCCCCCGGTCATAGCACAGGCGTGGACCCTGCTGATCACCGCTGCCGACGGTCAGACCTGCGTCGACATCGGATGGGCGGCACATCGCCGGCGACACTGGCAGGCAGCCGACGATGCTTTCCGCAAGGCGATGGCCAGCGGCGTCGCGGTCGCGGCGACCGGTCTGGCCCAACGGCTTGGTGAAACGTGGCAACTTCAGCAAGCGGCCGATCTCCTGCGAACGGCGCTCTCCGCCGCCCCGGCCGATACCGACCCTGCTGAACTGCTCGAAATACGCGGCGCCCTGTCCTGGTGGACCGGGGGAGCAGGCAACCTGCCGGAGGCACTCGAAACAGCAAAGGACGTCTGGCACGACAGCCGCAGAATCTACGGAGACGAGCACGAATTCAGCCTTCGCGCCGGACTAAGAGTCGCCCGCTGGACGGGGCACGCAGGGCACACCGGCGAGGCCCTTCGGATCGCCCTCCAGGTCCAGGAGGACTGCATCCGAGCCCTCGGCCCGGACCACACAGCGACCTTGAGCAGCCGATTCGAGGTCGCCGCCTGGAGCGCGGAGCCTGGGAACAGCGATGAGACCATCCGCCTGTGGCGAGAACTGGACGCTGACGCCACGCTCCTATTCGGTGAGTTCAACACGCTCACCAGCGATACGCGCTGGAACCTGGCCAGCTGGACCCTCATCAACGGGGACATCCACCACGGACTGCGGCTACTGGAAGACGTCATCGCCAGCCGCACTGTGATCTACGGCGAAGACCACCCCAGAACCCTGGCGGTCCGTCTCCAGCTCGCAGGCGAGACCGGCAAGGCCGGCCGGGTCACCCAGGCCGTCGAGATGGCCGGGACAGTCACCAGCGACAGCACGCGGTTCCTGGGAGCCGGCCACGAGATCACCCTCTACGGCCACTACCAGATCGCTCTCTGGACGGCCGTACTCGGCGACACCGGCCAGGCAACAGCCTTGTTCTCCGCCCTGCTCGCCAACAGCGAGAGGATCCTCGGCCCGGACCACGAACTGACCCGCGATACCCGCGAGCAACTCGATGAAACGCCCGGCCACACCATCCACTACCCCCTCCCAACCTCCTGGTAGGCGACATCACGGCTCGTCCAGAGACTCCTGGCTTACCTTTTGGGTGTTGAGGCGCTAAAAGCCGGGGCAGCGACTTGTTATCCGCGCGGGCCGCGACCGGCGTCGCAGCACCAACCCGGCTGATGAGCTCAGTCAACGAATGGTGCGATGTCGTATGCAACGCCCGTTCGCGCGCTCACCTGCATATCAACCATGAGAGGACGGACGGACGCGTAGCTGCGTGCTGCAGTGTCACCAGCTCCGATCATCCCAGCTCCACCAAAGAAGCTCGACACCATGGCAGCGGCGTCCCGGCGGCTTTCCTCACAAGGGGAATAGCGCATGCTCGGAATAACACCCCTCCACCAGTAGTGCTCGGGCTCCAAGTCGGATGCTGTCCCGACCCCGACGACCACGGGCAGACCACCGTCCGCTACCAGATCTACGGCAATGTCCTCAAGGGGGTCCGTGACGAGCAAGGCCGCCGGGTCCCCGACGGCAAACCCAGAGACCTCCCCTGGACAGTGATCATGCCGGTCGTCCGCGCCATCCGGGTGCTGGAACAGCTCGTCGACGGCGACGACCTGTTCCCGGCGAACACGCCTTGGAGTAACGCCTCCGTCAGCCCGGGGAAGATGCGGGCTGGTCACCTACTGACCGCCGGGGCCGCAGGCCACCGCGTCCAGAGCTTCATCTACTACGCCAACCAGCTCGCTGACCAGCACGGGCTGGCCTTCGAACAGATCCCCAAGGATCCTGACGGCCATGTCACCCTCAAACGTTTCCGCCGCACCATCGCCTGGCACATCGCCCGTCTCCCCGGCGGGCGCATCGCCCTGGCCACCCAATACGGGCACCTGCGGGCCTCCACCGTGACCGACAGCTATAGCGGCAGAGCCCGCCACGGCCTGCGGCGGGTCCTGGACGTCGAAACCGCCCGCGCCATGGCCGACTACCTCGACGACCTCGGTGAACGCATCGACCAAGGCGAGGGCGTCTCCGGGCCGGCCGCCCAGCGGATGATCAAAGCCGCACGAGAAGCCCGGATCCGATTCGAGGGCACCTTCCTCACCCCAAAGATGACCGAGGCCCTGCTGGATGAACCCCGGTTCAACATCTACGACAACCCCGAAGCATTCCTGACCTGCAACAACGACCCGGCCAAGGCGCTGTGTCACATCGGCCGGATCGACCGGGCCCACCGCGTCCGGCCGCCTGCAGTGGACCGGTGCGACCCCGCCTGCTCCAACATCGCCCGCACCGACACCCACATCACACGGCTCCACGCGGAGATCACCCAACTCGGGCAGGAGATCGCCAGCCCGCTCACCCCCACCCCACTGCGAGAACGTCTCAGGCAGCGCCTCACCCTCCTGCAGAACATCGCGGACCACCACCAGCGAACCCGGATCGTCCTCACCCCGCACACCCCTCAGACGCAGGACGGCAAGTGACCGACAAGGAAGAACGCGCGGCCATCACCGCCGCGATGCAGCGCCTGCTGACGGGCAAACCGCTGCGGTCCTCCGGCGAGCTGACCATCATCGCCCTGGCCGAGGAAGCCAGCCTCAAGCGCAACAAGCTCACCCACAAGCACACCGACCTCAAGGACCTGTTCTACGCCGAGGTCAAGGCCCGCGGCGGCATCCCCGACAACGAACTGAAACTCCGCGAGGAGGTCGCCGCCCTCAAGGCCCGCGTCGAAGACCTTCGAGAGGAACGCGATGGCTACCGCACCGCCAGCGAGGTCTACGCCCGCGCGATCAACGTCCTCACCGTCGAGAACGACCAGCTCCGCAAGCAACTGAACAAACGCCGATCCTCTAAGGTCACCCCGCTGCCGTCCCGGCGGTGACCAGCACGTCCAGCGGGACGCGCCCATCACGGAGCGTGACCAGGTGTGCTGGCCCGGGGCTGCCGGGTCCGCGCGGAACGCCGACTCGGTGCGCTTTGCCGAAGTTGGACTTGGATTGTGCCTGGAGCGCAGATCAGCCAGATCTGCACTACCGAAGCGGTGGGCCGGCACGACCGCCGTGGCGTGCGCGAGGTGGTTCCCCAACTACCTCGAGGCCGACTGCCGGCTACGGGGCGCGGCGGCGCTGGCGGCCGCCAGGGTGCTCGGGGCATCACCCGTATAACGGCGATTCGGAGCCTAGCTCGCTGCCGGGGTACCAATCGTGGCTGCTGCCGCTTGGTGATGGTCCGGGAACCGCCCCGCGAAGCGGCGGCGCCGGTCATCATGGCGGCAAGCGAACCGGCTTGGATGAGGGGATGGCCGCGCTGGAGGGGCGGCCGCCAGGCCGCTGCGGTAGCCCAGGGATTTGGGGTATCCGGCGAGGGCGCGGAGGTGCAGGGCGGTGAGCATGTCGCAGGCGGGCAGGGTCCGGGACGTGGTGGTGGTCGGCGGTGGGCACAACGGCTTGGCCTGTGCGGCCTATCTGGCCAAGGCTGGGCTGGATGTCGTGGTTGCAGAACGCCGCGAGGTGCTGGGCGGGGCGGCGGTTACCGAGGAACCCTGGCCGGGTTACCGGGTCTCCAGCGCCTCCTACGTGGTCAGCTTGCTGCCGCCGCGGATCGTGCGCGAGCTGGACCTGCACCGGCACGGTTACCGGCTTTCGATCGTGACCCCTGACTACTTCGTCCCCTTTCCCGATGGGTCAGGGCTGACACTGTGGGGCGACACGGCGCGGGACGCGGCGGAGATAGCGAAGTTCTCCACGGCCGACGCCGACTCGTACACGGAATTTGACCGGTATTTCGGCCGGGTGGCGCACCTGCTGCGAGATCTGCTGTTCGTAGTGCCGCCGAACCTGTCGCTGGGAGACCTGCCACGGTGGGCGGCGGTGGGCGCCCGGCTGCGCGGGTGGACCGGCCGGGATGTCGCCGAGGCAGTCCGGCTGTTCACGATGTCGGCTGCGGATTTCCTGGATGAATGGTTCGGCGATGACCGGGTGAAGGGAGCGCTGGCGACCCAGGCCATCATCGGCGCGTGGTGCGGGCCGATGAGCCCTGGTTCGGCGTACGTGCTGGTGCATCACTGGATCGGCGAGGTGGACGGGCACGACGGCGCCTGGGGATGGGTTGATGGCGGCATGGGCGGGGTGAGCCAGGCGCTGGCTGGTGCCGCGCGAGCGGCTGGCGCCGAGATCCGGACGGATGCGGGCCAGCCGCAGACGACACGATTCAGCGCCGCCGGTACGCTGCTTGCTGGCGACATGCCCGCCGCCAGGTCCAGTACCGTGATTGCCGAAACAAAGATGAATGTGCGGCGGGAGCTTCATGGCTCTCCCCTCCGAAGCTGGCGGTCGAGTCGGCCAGCTCACAGCTCCGACAGCGCACGCCGCGGTGGGCACCCTGGGACAAGAGAAAACCCTCCCGGAAGGGAGCCCGATGGCCCGCGAATCGCTGGTGGCGGTCAGCTACCCGGTGGACGACGAATTCACGCGCATCAATACCGGCGTGCTTGACGGTGCGGCCAGGGTTGTTTTCATGCACGGCCACCCCGAGGACGAGCGCCGTGAGATCCTGCGCAAGGCAGACGTCCTCGTCGGGTGGCACCTGAGCGAGGAGCTGCCTGCCGGCGCCTTGGCGGATTCGGCGCGGCTGCGGTTTGTCCAGCTGCTGTCGGCCGGCGCCGACGCCGTCGACTACGCGGCCATGCCGGAGCGGTTGCTGCTTGCCAGATCCTGGGTTTCGGCGGCATCGGTAAGGCCGCCGCCCGCCTGATGCGGCCGTTCGGAGCACGTATCCATGCGGTGAACACCTCCGGCCGCACCAGCGAGCCGGTTGACTTCATCGGCACGCTTGCGGACCTGGACCAAGGGCTGGCCGCGGCGGACGTGCTTGTCATAGCCTTGCCGCTGACCCGGGCCACCCGGGGCCTGATCGGCGCGCGTGAACTGGGACTGATGAAGCCGACCGCGATCCTGGTGAACGTGGGCCGGGCGGCCATCGTGGATGAGCGGGCGCTGTATGAGCAGCTACGGGATCAGCCTGACTTCTGCGCCGGGCTGGACGCCTGGTGGCATGAGCCGGGCCCCGGCTCGGCATTCTCCACCGGGTACCCCTTCTTCGACCTGCCCAATCTGATCGGATCCCCGCACAATTCGGGTGTCACGGATGGCGCTCTCCAGTTCGGGGCGCGCATGGCCG
>WNGG01006326.1_pt1 | contig 17526 bp, 16 predicted proteins | sample 5400661 | NCBI WGS metagenome assembly WNGG01 (sample SAMN13153372, study PRJNA577476) | soil metagenome | isolation source: 100 cm soil or saprolite under Garry oak tree replicate 1 | place: USA:California | collected 2016-06-15 | reverse complement strand
GATCAAAAACGCCGATAAGCTCTTCAAGACACTCGAGGGCAAATACGTGCGTCTGGAAGTGCGCGAGAACGACTACAGCCTTGCGCCAGCCGATGCGCGCGAGGTCAATCAGCGCAACCGTGAATGGGTGAGGCGCAGCGATCTGGTTACGCCGCGAGCCGATCTGACCTATGACCGTCTCACCGATTTGAATCATCAGCGCGCGACTGACGCCATTCGCTTCGGCGCAAAATCAGCGAACCTCGGCGAGATAGTTCACGCGCGTTTGCCGGGCATCGTTGTCCCGCCGGGCTTCGCGATTCCGTTTCATTACTATCGACAATTCATCCGCGAGAACCATCTCGAAGAACGCATTGCTGCTGCCATCGAGGAAGAACGCTTCGTTCACGACCCGCGTTATCGCAAGGCGCGACTGGCGGATATCCGCAAGTGGATCCAGGAAGGCCGGCACGATGAGAGCTTCCGGCGAACCGTCCTTAAAAAGGTCCATCGAGAATTCGCGGGCAAAGGTTTGTTTGCGCGAAGCTCGACAAATGCTGAGGACTTGCCGAACTTCAGCGGCGCCGGGCTCTACACCACCGTGCCCAACGTCCGAAGCGACGATCAGTTGATGGAAGCGATCAAGACGGTGTGGGCTTCGGTTTGGAACTACGAAGCATACGAAGCGCGCGAGAGTTTCGGGATGAGTCACTTCGCGGTTTACCCGGCGGTGCTGATCCAGGAAGGCATCAACGCCGACAGCGCCGGCGTAGCGATCACTACCGATCCGTTTGATCGGGCGGATCGCGCAGCCATTTACGTGAACGCAAAACGCGGGCTCGGGATGAAAGTAGTCGAGGGCCGCCGAGTTGCCGAGCAAGTGATCTTCCATCCGCGCTCGGGCGCGATTCAAGTCCTTACTCGCTCGGACGAAGACACAATGCTGGCATTCGATGAACGCGGCGGAATAAAAGAAGTTACCATTGAACAGCAGCGTCGCGTGCTAACGGATCAAATGGTCAGACAGCTTGCCACTGCGGCGCTACGACTAAAGCGAGTGTTTGGCGAACGGGACCAGGACATCGAGTGGGTCTACCGCAACGGACAGTTGTTCATCGTGCAGTCGCGGCCATACATAGAAGGAAGTTAATGAATCAATCGGCTCCGGGACTAAGGACCAATTCAGGAGTCGCCGGAATTTGTCCGACGCTAGCTCGCTCTTCAAGCATTTTCTCTCTGAGATATTCATCCATCGCCACTGCGGCTTTACGCGCCGCGCCTATAGCCGTCACTACAAGGTCAGCGCCGCGAACGTTGTCGCCGGCCGCGAAGATCCCGGGGTGTGAAGTTCGTCCGGTCTCTTCGGACTCGACCTTTATCAAACCCCATTTGCGCGTCTCGACGTGGGCCGTCTCGGCAATCTCAGCGTCCGGACCATAACCGATCGCGAGCACAACAGTGTCGCACTCGATCGTGAACTCGGAGCCCTTCTTCGGGACCGGCGACTGGCGGCCGGAGCTGTCGGGTGGACCAAGCTCCATCCTGATCAACTCCATCCCGACAACCTTTCCTTCCTCGTCGCCAATGAAGCGCGTAGGCGTCGTCAGGTAGTTGAACACTACGCCCTCCTCGCGGGCGTGCACTCGCTCTTCGGCTCGGCCCTGCATCTCAGCTTCGGTGCGGCGATAGACCAAGGTCACTTGTGAATCGGGCGCGAGCCGCCTGGCCGTGCGCACGCAGTCCATCGATGTATCGCCGCCTCCTACTACGACCGTGTGCTCGCCAATGTGAGGCCTTTCACGAAACCATTCCGGCAAATCCTCTAATGGAAGATTGCCGCGCACCAGGTATTCTGTTGCTTGATAAACATTTTTCAAGTGCTCGCCGTCGATTCGAATCTCGCTATTGATCGTTGCGCCGTGGCCGAGGAAGACCGCGTCGTAGCCGTGTTTGTCGAGCAGGTCTTCAACGGTGAAGCCGTGGCCCACCCTGACGTTGCAAATGAACCTGACTCCGAGCGATTCGAGATGTTCGAGATAGTCGTAAACAACTCTCTTCTCGAGCTTGAAGTTTGGAATGCCATATAGGAGTAGTCCTCCAGGCTTAGGCCACATGTCGTAAACGACGCATTCGTGGCCCGCGACTGTGAGCTCTTCGGCGACGGTGAGCCCCGCGGGACCCGCGCCGACGATTGCCACTCTCATTCCACTCGGCGGCTGCTTCTCTCGCTCGGGCCAGCCTTCGGTTCTTCGCTGATAATCGGTGCAGAATGCTTCGAGTTTGCCGATGAACACGGGCGGATATTTGTAACCCACTACACAGGCGCCTTCGCAGAGCTTTTCTTGCGGGCAGATGCGCCCGCAAATCTCCGGCTCGGTGCTTGTCTCGCGAAACTTGTCGGCAGCCCCGATAAAATCACCGTGTTCGAGCAGCCAAAGCGCGCCGGGAATATCGTTGCCGACCGGACAGGCAACCGTGCAAGGCTGGTGCTCGCATTGAAGGCAGCGCGATGCTTCAACTATTGCGCCTTCAGCCGAGTAGCCGAGAAAGACTTCTCTCCAGTTGTGAAGTCTGTCTTCTGAATCTTGTTTGGGTACCGGGACACGGGGGATCTTGAATTTGGCCTGACGTTCTAGGTCCATTCAATCTCTCCTGATTGCCGAGCGCGACGAGAGCTTCACATTTTATGTGACCGAAATCGAATCGTCCTTTCGAAGCTCGCCGCGGCGAACGCGATCGCTATGAGTTCAGAGCAACTACACCCAATCCCGAACTTTATTAAAGGTATTTACTCCTACTGACCTGAGTCTATGTGGCCGAATTGAGGCTTGTCAAGAATTGTGGCACCGGGTAGTGGTGGAATTGTGTGTAGACGAGAAGCTTGCCACTAAGTCACAAAGCCACGAAGATTCACAAAGGTTTCCTTTGTGCAGCTTCGAGCCTTCGAGCCTTGTATGGCGGACAATTCCATCCGAGAAGCAACGCTCTATTACATCACTACCCGGCACCGCGAACGGTAGCGAGCGAATTGGAAACCCCGCGGCTCGAGCGGAGAGCGCCCCCCCCGCTCGCGGTACCGTAACCGGCGGCGCATCTCGCTGTGCTACAATCAACAAGGTGAACCGGGACAGACTCAAGAAACTGCTTGAACAGGTGCGAGCCGGGCGCATCGATGTTGATGAAGCAACACGCAGGCTAGCGCATCTGCCTTACGAAGATATCGAGGTCGCTCGAGTCGATCATCACCGCGAGTTGCGTTTGGGGTTTCCAGAAGTGATCCTTGGCAAGGGAAAGACTGCCGAGCAGATCGGTCAGATCGCGGAGCGTATCCTGAGTGAAAGCTCCAACTTGCTGGTCTCGCGAACAACCGAAGAAGTCTTTCGAAGAATCCGCGAGCTGGCTCCGGACGCCGAGTTTCATCCAGAAGCGCGAATGATATCCGTGATGCGCGATCGCACCGAGCACGGCGACGGAATCATTGCAATCATATCCGCGGGTACTTCCGACATCCCGGTCGCCGAAGAAGCTGCGGTAACCGCCACCGCGATGGGCAATCGAGTTTCGCGCATCTTCGACGTCGGCGTGGCCGGCATTCATCGTCTCTTTGGAGCGCGGCAGGATTTCGAGTCCGCCCGTGTAATCGTCGTCGTAGCCGGCATGGAAGGCGCGTTACCGTCAGTAGTGGGCGGAATGGTTTCAGTGCCGGTGATTGCTGTGCCGACGAGCGTCGGCTACGGGGCTTCGTTCGATGGACTAGCGGCGCTGCTCGGGATGCTCAATTCGTGTGCTTCGAATGTAACAGTGGTGAATATCGATAACGGCTTCGGCGCCGGGTTCGTTGCCAGTTTGATTAATCGAAAACGATAGTTATTTGTCCTTTGTCACTTGTCATTTGTTCGAGCCTCTCGGCAACCAATGACTAATGACCAGTGACCAACGACAGTTTCGCCTTCACGATATCGCTGAGAGCTTTACCGTCAACAGTTTTGCCTTCGAGCTTTGGACGAACCGCTTTCATTACCGCGCCCATCTCCTTCATCGAGGTCGCTCCCAGTTGCGCGATCGTTTCGTCGACGGCACGCGACATGTCTTCTTCACTGGCTGCCGCGGGCAGGTAACTCTGGATTATCTGCGCCTCTCTTTCTTCCTTTTGAGCGAGGTCCTCGCGGCGGCCTGCTCGATACTGCTCGGCGGCATCGCGCCGCTGCTTGAGCAAAGTGTTCAGCACCTTCATCGCTTCGGCGTCGTCGACTTCGCCGGGCAACTCAGTCTCGCGCAGCTTGAGCGCGGTCTTGATCATTCGAAGCGCGCTCAGACGTTCCGCCTGTTTAGCTTTCATCGCTTCGGTTAAGTCGCGGTTGATCTGATCGACTATCGGCATGATTAGCTCCTCGAACCAGAGTATACGGACTCGACTGTTTTGTTGACAAACCTGCACCCCAAAAGTAACCTGTTTTCTTGATATTTCGTTTGAGTGTTTGCATATGAGGCAAGTAATCTATCCCGGCATAGTTCCCGAGGACGACCCTGACATCGAAGTAACTTTTCCAGACGAGCCGGCCGGTTCGGCCGGGCTCTGGGCTGAAGTAAAGTCGATCACTCGCGACATAATCTTCGCTGCGGTGATGGCCGTGCTGATTGTTGTGTTCGTAGTTCAACCGGTGAAGGTCGAAGGAACGTCGATGCAGCCACGGCTTGAAAACGACGAGCGCATCTTCGTCAACAAGTTCGAGTACAACTTCACTCAGATAAAGCGCGGCGATATCGTGGTGTTCTGGTATCCGGAAGATCCGACCAAATCGTTCATCAAGCGCGTGGTCGGCTTGCCCGGCGAGAGCATAGATATGGACTCGCTGGGTCACATCACCATCAACGGCGCCCCAATCGAAGAGCCATATCTTGCGCCGCAACGCAACCAGGCTGCCCGCGCCCGCTGGAATAATGTTCGCAGCGATTTCAAGTACGTGAAACCACACTATTATTTCGTGATGGGCGACAATCGTGATGCATCAAATGACAGCCGTTCGTGGGGGCTCGTGCCTGAAAAGTATATTTACGGCAAGGCGATGTTTCGGTACTGGCCGCTCCCACGAATAGGTTCGCTCGACAGCACGGTGGATGTCGAGGATGAAAGGTAGCACAGACTTTGGTCTGTAGCCTGCCTCGCTGACCTAATTAGAATAGACAGACTAAGGTCTGGGCTACGACAAATGCGCTCCAGGCTCACGGCCCTAATCAAACTCTTCTACAGTCCGCGCCAAGCGATGGTTGAAATCTCAGCCCGAGCGCCATACTTGGTCGGCGCGATTCTCGCGATTGCGGCCACTATCGCATATTACGAATTATTGAGCGCCAGGCTGTCGCCGGTCGCTCCGTCTTTCAGCCGCGAGCGATCGATTGGGCTAGGCGCTCCGATCATTCTTTTCGTCTATCGTCTCATCGCTGGAGCAATCAGCCGCGCCACGCCGGTGTTGTTTCTGGTCGCGGTGTTTGTGCCTGCGTTGTTGCTTTCCGCAAGCGTGATCCATCGGCGAGCGAGCTTCACGGTCTTGTTTCGACAAGAGTACGCGCCACTGGCGAGTTGCGCGCTTTACGCCTGGGCGGCTGCGCACTTGATAATGTTGATTCCAGCGATGTTCGTGTTGCAACCCACTGGGCAGAGCCCGGCGGCGATGGAACTCGCGCTCAAGCTCGTGCCGCTGCCTTATTTTGTCTTCTTGATAACTCTCGGCGTCAATACAGTATTGCGAGTCGGTAACCGCGGTTCGATCGCAGTCGTTGCGCTGGGATCGCTGTCGCTTCTAGCGTTGCCGCTTCTTCCCAGGCTGCTGTTCATCCTCACCTCGCCGTTTCTGCTCATCCTGGTCATCATCCTGTTAAGAAACATATTAGGAGAAATGGTGAGCGCACAGCGAGCGCGAGAAGACTTCAAGCGGAATCTCGAAGCGGCAACTCTGAATCCCGCCGACTCGTCCGCCCATTACAATCTGGGATTGATCTATCAACAGCGCCGTCAGTACGAAGAAGCGAAGACGAGTTTCGCGCGTGCGTTAGAGATCGACCCCGAAGAAACCGACGCGTATTATCAACTCGGTCGTATAGCTCGCGAGCAAGGAAGGTTGGCCGACGCCATCAATCATTTCGATGCGGCAGTGACCCGGAATCCTGCTCACAGCCAGAGCGAAGTCTGGCGCGAGATAGGTCAAACGTATTTTCAGGCGGGACAGTTCGAAGACGCGCTAGCGTCGTTCGAGCGATTCTTAGACAAACGTCCATCGGACGCGGAAGGGCGTTATCGTTATGGGCTTACGCTCCATCGCGTGGGCAGGAGTGAAGAGGCAGCGGCTGAGATGCAGGCTTGCATAGAAGCAGTGCGCACGTCGCCGGCGTACAAGTACAGGGCTGAGAAACGCTGGGCGAATGAGGCTCAGTCGTTCTTGCGCGCACGCGGTTTGGAGACTGGTCTGCGCCCGCAATAAAACCAGCTCGGTTAGCTTTTTTTGTCGTCTTTTTGAGTTGATCTCGCGTCCAACTCTTAGCCACCAGCAATGTCAAAACGGCATGTTATCATTTCCGGCACTGGCCGAGCGGGAACCACCGCGTTGGTACAGTTGCTCACAGACCTGGGACTGGACACCGGTTTTACCGATCTGTCTTCAGGTTTGTTCGAGTTTGCCAGCGCCGGGATGAGTTTGGACATCAGACGACCTGACGCTCCCTATATTATTAAGAGTCCTTGGTTGTGCGATTACCTGGATGAAGTACTACTGGGCGGAGACGTGATTATTGACCACGCAATCGTTCCAGTCCGCGATTTGTACTCGGCCGCTGAGAGCCGTAGAGTAGTTACCGAGAAAGCCGATCGCAGCATATATCCAGATAGTGTCCCGGGGGGCCTTTGGCACACTGAAGATCCCGCACAGCAAGAAGCAGTATTAGCCGGCCAACTGTACAAATTAGTCTATGCGATTGCCAAGCACGAAATCCCACTAACCCTGCTCCATTTCCCTAAGTTTATTTACGATCCTGAATACTTATACAAACAGATTCTTTTTGTGCTTAAGGAAGTTGACTATGACTCGTTTCTTCGGATCTTCCAGCGCGTAATGCGGCCCGAACTCGTGCACAACTTTGAAGGGTGGGACTTGGATTTACGTACTTGTTCTCCTCCCGAAGCGACAGGGATGGCACGTTGATGAGTCGAGTCTTAGATATCGCGATACCCAATTAGGCCGGCCGCAGTTCTTAACCTTCTTGCATCTGGAATTTCTAACTTGTTAACCTACTTCAGGTGGAGGCAATCCTGGCTCTTGAAGACGGGCGAGTCTGGCGCGGAAGAGGCTTTGGCGCGGAAGGGGAAGTCGTCGGTGAAGTTGTCTTCAACACCGCGATGACCGGCTATCAAGAGATCCTCACTGACCCATCTTACTGCGGCCAGATCGTCACGATGACTTATCCGCTGATCGGCAATTACGGCGTCAACGATGAGGACCCCGAGTCTCGCCGCGTGTTCGCTGAAGGCTTCATCGTCCGCGAGCTGTCTCACACCTACTCGAACTGGCGCGGCGAGCAGTCGCTTGATGATTATCTCAAGAAGGCGGCCATCCCCGGTATTTGGGACATCGACACGCGCTCTCTGGTTCGTCACATCCGCGAGCGAGGCTCGATGCGCGGATGTCTATCGACCAAACAAGCCGACGAGCCACACGTGATCGAGCGCGCTCGCCGCGCTCCGGAGATGGTCGGTTTGGATCTCGCGTCGGTTGTCACGTGCAGTGAGCCTTACATCTGGACGGATGATCAATCTGAAGCATACGGGTCCCCGCATCTTCTTCACACCGCCGCCAGGGCTGATGCCAGGACCGAACCGCGCTTTCACGTGGTCGCATATGACTTCGGCTTGAAACACAACAGCCTGCGCAATCTCGCATCGTTAGGCTGTCGCGTGACGGTGGTTCCGGCTCACACTTCCGCTGAAGATGTGATCGCGCTCAAGCCCGACGGTGTATGGTTGTCCAACGGTCCAGGCGATCCCGAACCGCTGACTGACATTGTAGCTAACCTTAGAGAGTTGATTGAGCGATATCCGGTCTTCGGCATTTGTCTGGGCCATCAGTTGATGGGGTTGGCTTTAGGAGGGCGCACTTACAAACTGCCCTTCGGGCATCACGGCGGAAACCATCCGGTAAAGGATCTTAGAAACGGGCGCGTGGAAATAACCGCGCAGAATCACGGGTTCGCCGTTGATGCCGACTCGCTTCCAGCGGATTGCGAAGTCACACATATCAACTTGAACGACAACACGGTTGAAGGGCTGCGACATCGAAGCCTCCCCGTTTATTCAGTCCAGTACCATCCTGAAGCCGGACCCGGGCCACACGATCCTGCCTATCTGTTCGATCAATTCGTCGCGATGATGGAGGAAAACCGAGCATCAAAACACTAGCTGCAGGAACACAACCTGCGGCAACCTATTTCATTAGAGTCGAATCAAAGAACAGGCTTCTCTTAATCAGGAATCCACGAGAACGAACAAGGGGGAAAGGGTTAAACCTAATACTGTATGAACACGCGAAAACTGTCTCGACGAAGTTTGCAAGCAGCTCTGCTTGCGTTGTCAGTCAACCTTATCGCAGCCGCGCCGGCAATCGCCAAATCAGCGCAGGCGTTCCCAAATATCGGAATCAAGAATTTCGGCCAAATGGATGAGCGTTTTTACCGGGGCGCGCAACCCACGGAAAGCGATTATAAAAGCCTTGCGGCGTTGGGTATCAAGACAATCGTCGATCTGCGCGATGATCCGACAAGTTATGAACAACTTGCGGCTGAAGCCGCCGGAATGCGCTACGTAAACATCCCGATGAGCGATTCAAGCACTCCGCGAGACGAGCAGATACAGCAGTTTCTCAATCTCGCAAACGATAAGGCGACCGGTAAGTTTTTCGTACACTGCGCGGGCGGCCGACATCGCACCGGTGTGATGGGCGCGGTTTATCGGATGACTCACGATGGTTGGAATTTCGATCGGGCCTACCAGGAAATGAAGAATTATGACTTTTACACTCGCTGGGGGCACGGCGCATTGAAAGATTTCGTGCAGGGTTACTACAGTCACCTGCAGGCGCATGCCAGTACGGTAAAGGCGTCGGCACAAACATCCTCGAGCGTTGCTCAGTAACAGATTCTCATTAACAAAGGCCTGGGAGCGCAGACGGCCCGCCTGCTGAAAGGCAGCCGAGCCGGCTGCGCTCCCAGCGGTCTTTGATGCTCGAACCAAACAAGCTCACCGTTTGAGTAGTTATCTCATTTGACCTTTTCGGCTCCGGCGGCCTCCATAAACTTTCTAGCCTGCTCGACGCGATCGTCGTGCGTGTACACGCCTACAAGGATTCCGCCGTGCTCGATTTGCTCGTTGTAGAATCTTGCCTCGTGCTCTGGAACGCCTAGCCCTATCAGTGCGCCAGTCATTCCGCCCGCTGCCGCGCCAGCGCCGAGTCCTGCAAGCACCGCAACGATGGGCCCCGCAGCGACCAACCCAAGGCCGGGCACTGCTACTACTCCGGTTGCCACGAGTCCCGCCGCAATCGCGCCGATCACGCCGCCAATCGTGCCGCCGGTTGCCGCGCCTTCGGGCGCCTTGGTCGCCATCGCAAGCCCGAACTCGCGCCCTTGCGTCGCATCGCTCATAAGCAGACTCATGTCGTCTCGCGACCAGCCGTGCGCAACAAGGTCTTCAACGGCGCGCTCGGCGCTTGAGCGAGTCTTGAATAATCCGGTTACTAATGTCGCCATAAATTACCTCCTTGAATAATCGATCTTGGTAGTAGAGCGCAACGATGGTGCCACGACCGGTTGCCGCAAATCGTCAACCGCGGCGCCGTTTGATACCGCGGATTCAGCGCTCGCTTGGTTCTTCACAACCCTCTCTCGTCGTCTCTATTTCATACAGCGCCTTTCGCCTCTGTACTGAATCAGGATAATCTCTATTTCAGAATGGTGGACTGGGTTACCTCTTATCCGGGAAACGTGCGTGATCTGCGGATCAAGGACGCAGCTCACTTACCGCCGATTGCAATTCTTTGATCTTCTCCATAATTCGGGATGAGAAACCATCGATCTCCGCTTGCGTCGCCCCGGCAGCCTCGAAGGCGCGACGGACCTGGTTTTCGGTCAACTGCGCGGCCAATACAGCAAACCAGCGAGCATGGTCGAGCGGCACTTCGCCCATAGATTTGGAGCCGCCCTCGTAGTGAAGATAAAGCGTCTTGCCGTTGACCCGGTCGATAAACTTTTGCTTCTTGAACTCTTCAAGATTCCACGTCGTGCGGTGTACCAAACTTGCCATGTGCCCGAACGTCTCGCCGAGATCGCCAACCTCGTACCAGTCCTCAACAGTGCCATCGTCTCTTCTGATCTCCACGACGAGATTGTTCTTGCTTCTCCTGCGAGTATCCCAGTTGTTGAGCATCGTCATCAGGATTCTCAACCCGGAAAGCTCCTTCGTGCCGACGAACGGGTTATCGCCCCACGCCCAATGGATGTCGGTGCGTTTGACGCTCTTAGACCGCCGCTCGAAACGAGCCTCTTGAAAGGTCCCGTCAGGGCCGAGGAAACGGCGCGCGCGCTTTAGTCCGGTCACGCCCTCGATCGTGCCTGAAGGTATATAATAGGTCTCATCAACCATGTAACCGAAAGCCCAGACGAGCCTGGTTGCTGCGGTTTCAGCGTGAACTTCTTTGCCGAACTTGACCTTCCACTTTTCGCCGTTTGCGTCTGTGACATCGATTTTTGTTTGTGTGCCCTTCAGGTCTTCGCTTTTGAAAGCGAATGGGGGCTTTGGCGCATGATCCTCGCTGCCGCTGCCCCAGTAGAGATCCTTCTCTGCGATGTTGCCCGGATCTCGCCAGATCACGGGCGTGCCTTCGCCGCTCGGTTTCCTGTCTTTTGATTTGTCAGCCGCAATGCGTCCTGGGATGCTGACCGCCGCCAGCACCAGAGCAATAACAAAAGCACAAAAGAGTCTTTGGTGTGACATACAACTCCTCCCGATACAAACGTATGAGTTGCAAAGACAAACCTCATGCCAAACGGATTCAGCGGTGGTCGACGGAGGTCGTCTCGTCAGCGTACACAATGGCGAGAGGCGCTGTATGGAACGCGACCGATCTTTGTCGTGCGACGCCACCGTCGGCACTTGCTGATTTGGCAGCCCAATCATGAAAGCTTCGCAAGGACAATCATCGATACGACATTGGGATTCAATTAGGGCTAGAGCTCTTTGGTCTTTGCAGATTCTTCAGCGAGATATTTGTTCGCTGCTTGAAAAGCCTCGGGATCATCTCCAAACCGATCGATCCATTTTACTCCCGGCCAGGCCCGCCACCAGGTGAGTTGCCGCTTCGCGTAATGCCTTGTGTCGAGCTTCATCTGCTCAAGGGCGTCCTCACGCGTGCGCTCCCCTCGCCAGTACTCAACGACGCGCCGATAGCCGTGAGCTTGAAACGCCTTTGCCGTCGCAGGAACGCCTGAAGCAATCAGCGACTGAACTTCCTCGATTAATCCGCCCGCGAACATTTCATCGGCTCGTTTGTTTATCCGCGCGTACAAGTCTTCTCGTGGCGGGTTAAGCGCAATTACTCGAACGCGCGAGGCGAGTTCGGGGACGGATGGCATTTCAGGTTGCGACTCAGAAATGCGCCGACCTGTTTGAAAGTAAACTTCCAGGGCGCGCATCGTGCGTGACCAATCTCGCGGGCTGATCCTCGCTGCGGCTTCTGGATCAACGCGCTCGAGCATTCGATGCAAGTGCTCCGCGCCGTGTCTGTCGCGGAGGCTTGCGAAACGCTTGCGGAGCCTAGTCTCAGTCTTCGGGCCTACGAACAACGGCTTCACCAACGCGCGCAGGTAGAAGCCCGTTCCGCCCACGAGTATTGGGGTGTGATCACGCCCTTCAATCTCTCCAATCACTTGTCCGGCAAGGCGTGCCCAATCGCCAGCGGTGAAATTCTCGGTGGGCTCGACGATGTCGATCAAGTGATGCGGGACGTCTTGACGTTCGGTCTCAGGGACTTTTGCTGTCGCAATGTAAATTCCCTGGTAGACCTGGACGGAATCGAGGTTGATGATCTCGTCGCTGCGCGCAAGAGCTAATTTGATTCCGAGGTCGCTTTTGCCCGAAGCTGTGGGTCCGACGATTGCGGGAATGACTCTCACCCAATGATGTTAGCATCGGGCGGCGAAGAGTGTTACGGTCTCTAGCGCCAACCTGGCTGAGCATATGACATAGCGTTCCAATCAACAGCAGAAGAATCGCCAATAGCGTGACTGGCCAGTTCAGGCTTTCGTCCGGAACTGTGCCTCACCTTCGACGCTTTCCTTTTTCCAGAAGCATGTTGAAGCCGAAGGTCTTCTCGCGGATTTCCTTGCTCAGCTTGCTCCTTTGGTCGACGTCGGAACAAGACTCGAGGCGTCTCTTCAGCGCCGTGATCTCCTTGAGCAGCTCAATTTCTTCAGGGACGAAGTTGTTGCTCTTCAAGATCGAGTAAGCCAGTCGGAGGTCTTCAGGCGTCTCGAAGTACGCTTTGAGATCGATCGGTTTCCCTTTGCCGGGGAGATTGTCGAACTCGCCTGCGTCCATTGCCTTACGCACTTGATCCTCGATGAACTTCTCTATTCCCATACGCTTACTCTGATGATGGTTCTGATTAAGTTTGGCGAGTAGGAGCGGTTGACGCAAGAGGGCCTATATGACCGTACCTTCGGGAATCACGCCGTTCTTGGGAATTATCACAATTCCATCGCGAATGAAAAAGCCATCACCCGCGAGCTCTTGATGCCCTGCTTCATTTAGGACTTTGACGCCTTCCCCAATCCGCGCGTTTTTGTCTATGATCGCGCGGCGAATCACGCAGTTTGGGCCGATGCCAACCCGAGGGAAGCCGCGATCTATGTCTGCCTGCAATTCCTCAATCGTCTGATAGGAGTCGGCGCCCATCATCAGAACTCCTTCCAGTCGCGAGCCATGCTCGATGCGGCTGCGAATCCCGATGATCGAATCGGTGATCGTTGCACCGTTCAGTATGCAACCCTCCGTTATGATAGAGCTTTGTGGCAGGGTCATCTCGATGTTGGCCCGATAGAACGCGCCAATCGTCCCGATGTCTTCCCAATATCCATCAAACAAGAACGCCTGCACGTTGTGGCGCGATAGGGCCGCAGGTATCAGCTCCTTTCCGAAGTCGACCGCCTCGGGCATCTCTTCCGACAGCAATCGATGCAGCACTGCCTTTTGAAAGACGTAGATTCCCATCGAAGCAAGGAAAGGCCGTCGCTCAGCTCGTTCCGACGAAAGCCCCAATCGAGTAGTGTCGACTCGCATGCGATCCAGCGCTTCCCCTTTAGGCTTCTCGCTGAACTCAATTACGCGCCCGGTCTCATCGATCTTCACCAGCCCGAACTCCGAGGCCTCTTCTTCGCGCGCCGCGGTAACTGAAATCGTCACATCGGCGCGGGTCTCGGCGTGTCGCGCGATGAAGTCGCGATAATCCATTCGATAGAGATGATCGCCTGACAATACCAGGATCGTCTCGCCCTTGTAGTCGTCCAGATGATGGAAGCTTTGTCGCACGGCATCTGCAGTCCCTTGAAACCAGTCCGGCCGCTCGGGTGTAATCTCCGCCGCAAGAATCTCGACGAAGCCGTTGGTGAAACGGCTGAACCGATACGTGCGCGCGATGTGACGATTGAGCGACGCCGAGTTGTATTGAGTCAGAATGAAGATGCGATTTATGCCGGAGTTGATACAATTGGAAACCGGGATGTCGATCAGGCGGTACTTACCGCCGAGCGGAACAGCGGGCTTGGCTCGCTGTTTGGTAAGCGGAAAGAGGCGCTGACCTGCGCCCCCGCCAAGTATGACCGCCAACGCATTATTGTCCGGCATTGGCTACCTCCGACGGCGTCCGCGGTGAACGCTGCGTGGAGAAGAGTATAGGACGTGTGGACTTATGAAACAAACGGAGATTCGAATTGCGGATCAGGTCAGTCGGGCGCTCAAGGAACGAAGGCCGGTTGTTGCTCTCGAATCGACAGTGATAGCTCACGGCCTGCCTCATCCGCTCAATCTTGAAACGGCGCTGGCTTGCGAGGAGGCAATTCGACAAAACGGCGCGACGCCGGCAACGATTGGCATTGTCGATGGCGTCCCTACCATAGGATTGAGCCTGGATGAGATTGCCGTCTTCGCCTCGAGTCACGCCCCTGACAGACACCGAGTCGAAAAAGTCGGCCTGAACAATCTCGCCGCGGTGATTACAAAACGCGCCTGGGGCGCAACCACGGTGGCATCAAGCTTGAAGCTCGCGCACGCCGCAGGCATTCGAGTTTTTTCGACCGGCGGAATCGGCGGCGTCCACCGAGAGGCAACCGCAACCTTCGATATCTCCGCCGACCTCACTGCGCTCGGCGGCATACCGATGATCTGCGTGTGCGCTGGCGCAAAAGCAATACTCGATCTCGAGAAAACGGTTGAGAGGCTGGAGACGCTCGGCGTCCCCATAGTTGGTTATGGCACAAACGAGTTTCCTGCATTCTACTCGCGTCGCAGCGGGCTTGGAGTTGACATTACGGTTAAAACTCCGGATGAAGCTGCAGAGCTCGCCGTCCATCATTGGCGAGCGATTGGCCACACGGCGGTGCTGGTTTGCGTGCCCGTGCTTGAAGAATTCGAAATACCTCTTGAGCACGTGGATCGGGCAGTAGCGCAAGCCGTTCGGACAGCAAACCGCGATGGGATTCGCGGGAAAGCGCTCACGCCTTTTCTGCTCGACCGGGTGAAAGAATTGACCGATGGCCAAACGCTTGATGCTAATCGCGCGCTGCTTGTGAACAATGCCGCCATCTCAGCGCAGATCGCCGTGCGGCTGGTCAATCTATTCTAGTCGGCGCTAAGCCTCATTTGCGAAATTCACGACCGCCGATCTCATCGCGGCGACCATTAAGGAGTACCTGCGGCGGTTCGTGTTTTTGACTCAAGGTATGATTCTCGAACATACAAAAAGAGAGGCAAAGCGAATGACAGCCCGACCGCCAAAAGCGCCACCAGATAGATCCACCAGCGTCTGATGAAATGGCGGCTCGTCTCCTGACGCAGATAGCGCACAAAGACCAAAGAAGAGAGCAGCAAATCTACGGCGAAGAAAGTAGAGATCGGCGTGCCGAAAAGCTGCTGAACGAATGCCTTTCCATTCAGACCATTCGCGGTCAGAAAAGAGATAAAGAAGATGTAGGGGCCAACAAACCCGATGACTGCCAGAACCAGATAAACGTGCTTCCGTCCCATAGGTCAACTCCTCCTTATTCGTGAACGGCGCACTGACCATTATAGCGAGCCGTTTCCAATCACTTAAACAGAGAGGTTGAGGCTCAGTTGTCCGTTGGTTGAGGTCGTCTGCCCGACGATCTTCCGTTCGTGATCGAGCAGCCATTGCTTGCGCCATAAGCCGCCGCCGTAACCGCACAGATTGCCATCGGCACCAATCACTCGATGACAGGGGATGACCACTGCCAGACAATTTCTGCCGTTGGTGCGACCGACGGCGCGCACGGCTCGCGGGTTCCCGATGCATTCGGCGAGTTGCGCATACGACCAGGTCTGGCCCGGCGGGATCGTTTGTAGCTTTATCCACACATCGTGCTCAAAAACCGAGCCGCCGACCACAACCGGCACGTTGAAAGCAAGTTCCCTGCCCTCGAAGTAGCTCTGCAGCTCGCGGCTGATAGTTTCGAGATGCACATTGTTGCCCGCCTCAATCGGGCATTTGATTCGCGCTTGCAACGCAGCGATCTCATCGCCCAGCTCGCGACGGTCGACGAATTCAAGCAAGTGCAGGCCGTCTTGATCAGCCAGCGCCAGCATCTCGCCGAGTGGCGTGTCGATCCGGCGCCCTTGCAAGCGCCCCGAAGCTTTCAATGATGGCAGCTTGCTCATAGACCTATTGTAACGGCGAGCCGCCGTCTCTGCATCCGATTTTTCCGCCATGAAATTCGCGCACGTCTAATACCAATCCGCAGCCGCAATCTTGATCATGTCTTGATTCGTCGCACTCAGCGCCATGACTCGATCCGCACAACCACAATCGATTTGATTTCAGCGGCCGGTCAAATATAATCGCTGTTCCCTGGGATTGATTCGCCTTTTGGTCAGTTATTACTAGAGGGTTGTATGACTGCGCCTATCGCAAAGCAAGTCGAATTCGATCGATCTTCTTCGGAGTCTGGCGTGAAGACGAGACGAGTATGGCCACGTGTCCTGATGGTGCTGATTGCGGCGCTTATTATCACATTCGTGACGCTTGGGCTGTGGCCGGTGAAGCCAGACTTTGCCGGCGCGGAAGGCACTGCTGGAGTCAGCAAGGGCGGAGGCGGTCTAGTGCGTCAGTTTCCGACGATGGTCCTTCGCGCTGATAATCCGACCCCGATCAACAAGGACGACGAGCGCGTTCAGCTTGGGCGCTTGCTGTTTTTCGATCCGATTCTTTCGGGGGCGAACGACATCTCGTGCGCAACTTGCCATCATCCCGATCTCGGCTTCACCGACGGGCGACCGCTGTCGATGGGCAAGGGAGGTCGCGGAGTCGGACTCGCGCGAACTGGTGGCTCAGCGATCCGTAGAGGCGCGCCGACGCTTTGGAACGCCGCCTATAACCATAGACAGTTTTGGGACGGACGAGCCGCAGACCTTGAAGAACAAGCGAGAGGCCCAATTACCAGCGAGATCGAAATGGATGAGAATCCCGACACGCTGGTCAAAGAGCTAAGCGACATTCCAGAATACGCGCAGCGATTTGACGCGTCGTTCAAAGGTCACGATGGTTCTGCGGTGACGTTCGATAACGTGCTCAGGGCGATCGCCTCCTTTGAAAGAACTCTTGTTACGAACAACTCGCCTTTCGATCGGTTTGTGAAAGGGGAAAGGAGTGCGCTCAGCGACGCTCAACTGCGAGGCTTCAATCTTTTTCGCTCGGGACGGACTCGTTGCTTTGAATGTCACGGACTGCCTACCTTTGCGAATCGGGACTTCAAGGTCATCGGCGTGCCTGATGTCGATCTCAGTCAACCGGACTTCGGAAGATTCGAAGCGGTAAAGGGAGAAGGCAACAAATACGCGTTCAAAGTTCCCACGCTGCGCAACGTCGTCTTGAGCGCGCCTTACATGCACAACGGCCGCTTCAAGTCTCTTGAAGAAGTCCTCGACTTCTACGCAGCCGGTGGTGGTCCAGGCGCCGGTTTCAACGACGCAAAAGTGGACGACAAGATTCACGCCTACTCGATCAGTGCTGAAGAAAAGCAGGACTTGATCGCATTCCTGTACTCGCTCACTGATGAGTCCAACCTGCCGGAGTTTCCCGACAAGGTGCCCTCGGGGTTGCCGGTCGTGCAGCGCTTAAGGAACGGGGCCCGCGAGCTTGTTGCGAAATACAACGTCGGTTCGCCCAAACAAGAGATCCTCGAGCGTCCGCCTCAAACGATTACCGTCAAAGCGGGTGA
>WNGG01020626.1_pt1 | contig 17531 bp, 18 predicted proteins | sample 5400661 | NCBI WGS metagenome assembly WNGG01 (sample SAMN13153372, study PRJNA577476) | soil metagenome | isolation source: 100 cm soil or saprolite under Garry oak tree replicate 1 | place: USA:California | collected 2016-06-15 | reverse complement strand
GCGCGGGTCAGGCCGGTCAGCTCGGCCGCCTCGCTGAGGGTGACGCTCGGGTGCTCGCGGGAGAAGACACACATGACCGCCAGCCCCCGCTCGAGGGACTGGATGACGTTGCCTTCCGTGCCCTTCTCGGCCCCCGCTTCGCTGCTTGACACTCGCCCACCCCGATGGGAGTCTGTGCTTCCAGCGCACCTTTATGCGCAATGCGCACAACCGGCGCCAGCATAGCACCCCCCGGAAAGCCCCGGGGCAAGCCGGCCCCGGACGCCGAGAGGAGCGTGGTCACTCGATGACACGGAGGTTCGAGACCAGGTTCGGCTCCCTGGACGCCTACGAGAAGGGCGCCGTCGAGGTCATCGACGACGACCCCAAGCACTACACCTTCTCGAACGTCTTCGAGGTGGCGTCACGGTCCAGGCCGTACGACAAGGTCGCGGTCGGCCAGAACCGCCAGTACGTCCTCGAGGCCATCCGAGCCGAGGGCACCAGCGGGTGGCGCACCGCCTCCCACGACGAGTTCGCGCTGGTCATGGACGGCGAGGTCGAGGTCCGGCTGCGCCAGCTCCCCGAGCGGCAGCAGGCGCCGGCCGACGTCGAGGGCTCGATCGCCCTCGAGGGTGAGCCGGAGGGCGCCTCGATGGGGTGGATCAAGGCGAGGCGCGGCCACATGACGCTGCTCCCGGCCGGCGCCGCCTACCAGTTCCACGCCGACCGGCCCAGCGTCATCCTCATGCAGACGATCGCGGGTCGGGACACCGTCTACAAGTGGGCCGAGATCATCCAGACGTCCTAGCGCCACGCCGCCGCGCGGCCGGCAAGGAGGAACTCGCGATGGCGACCACCGAGACGGAGTCCACGACCACCGACCAGGCCACCTTCGGAGGCACCGTCGAGCGCAACCCGGAGGGCTACCTCGGGTTCAGGCTCGGCGAGTTCGAGTTCAGCCGGGACGACTACTTCGTGTACGTGAACTGGCCCACCGGCCGCCACGTGATGAGCGCCGACACCTTCCTGAAGGCCCTCCAGCGCGACGTCGCCTGGGAGTTCTTCTACGGCATCGTCAACTTCGACGGCGTCATCGGCACCGTCAACCACTACGGCACCGTCGACCTGTTCGCCGGCCGCTACAACGACGGCTGGCGCAAGGCCGAGCTCGACCACCTGGAGAACTTCCCGACCGCCCAGATCAAGGCGACCTTCGTGGCGATGCTCGAGGACTGGACCAACCAGGGCTTCGACCCGTTCGCCTCGCCGGACGAGACCGGCACCGCCTTCGGCCCCAAGAACGGCTCCAACACCGCCGCGATCACCCGCCACCGGGTCACTGCCCGGCGCATGGTCGGGGTCCCCGGCGACGAGGGGCTGCGCAGCGACGACACCGGCCACCGGGTCAACCGCCACTTCCTGGACGTGCCGCAGGACGAGCCGGAGATCCACCCCGAGCCAGGCTTCGAGGGCGAGGTGGCCGCGTTCAACCTGTTCGCCTACCTGTCCCGCTCGGACGTGACCTGGAACCCGTCGGTGGTGGCGGCCTGCAAGGACAGCCTGGCCTGCCCGACCACCGAGGAGTACATCCTCCCGATCATCCACGGCAACGACCGGGTCGAGTGGTTCGTCCAGCTCAGCGACAAGATCATCTGGGACGTGGAGGACCGTGACACCGGCACCGTCCGGGCCACGGTCGTCATGAAGGCCGGCGACGTCTGCGCCATGCCGGCCGACATCCGCCACCAGGGCTACTCACCCAAGCGTTCCATGCTGCTGGTCTGGGAGAACGCCGACTCCGAGCTGCCGGCGCTGATCTCGTCCGGCCAGCTCCCGACCTATCCCGTCGACCTGTAGCCCGACCCAGCCCGCCGCCGGAGGCGTACGGATGCAGGACAGGCTCTTCATCGGCGGGGAGTTCCTGGCCCGCCTGGAGTCGCTGGACGCCGGCCATCCGATCGCGCACGCGACCCTGCTCGACGTCCCGCGGACCGCGACCACCTTCCGGTACTTCGGTGGGATGGCCGACAAGCACGAGGGAGCCGTCAGGCGCGACGAGTAGGCGATCGGACCGGCAAGGAGGCCCGGATGGCGATCACCAGGCAGACGATGACCGACGAGCAGCGCAAGTCGGTGGCGCTCGAGTATCTCAAGGCGTTCGACAACGGCGGGGTCACCTCGACAGGGGGCAGCATCCTGGAGCTGTTCGCCGACGACGCCCAGGTCTACTTCCCCAAGTGGGGGGTGGCCACGGGCAAGGAGGAGATCGGGAAGCTCTTCGGGGACGTCGGCGGCACGCTCAAGTCGATCACCCACGACTACGCGGCCTTCAACTGGGTCTTCTCCGGCGGCGACACGCTCGCCTGCGAGGGCACCAGCCACGGCGAGCACCGCGATGGCCCGTGGCGTGCCGGCGTGCCGGACTGGGGCGCGGGCCGCTGGTGCGACGTGTTCGAGGTCCGCGACTTCCTGATCCAGCGCTGCTTCATCTACCTCGACCCCGACTACTCGGGGAGCGACACCTCGCGCTACCCCTGGCTGGGAGCCGAAGGACCGCGGGGATGACCCTCACGCCCACCGAGGCGGGCGCCGGCGTCTTCACCTACGAAGCGCTGCCTGGTCGGGTGGTGTTCGGGGTCGGCGCGCTCGACCGGCTCGGCGCGGAGCTCGACCGGCTCGGCGCGCGCCGCGTGCTGCTGCTCGCCTCCAAGCGGCTGGCCGACGAGCTCGCCGAGCGGCTCGGGGACCGGCATGCGGCCACCTTCACCGAGATCGTCCAGCACGTGCCGGTCGAGGTGGCCGAACGGGCCGGGCGGCTCGCCCGCCAGGCGCACGCGGATGCCCTCGTCAGCGTGGGCGGCGGCTCCGCCGTGGGGCTGGCCAAGGCGGTCGCCCTCGACCTGGCGCTCCCGATCGTGGCGGTGCCGACCACCTACGCCGGCTCGGAGCTGACCACGATCTACGGCCTCACCCAGGCCGGGCGCAAACAGACCGGCCGGGACCCGCGGGTCCTGCCGAAGGTCGTCCTCTACGACCCGACCCTCACCGTCTCCCTGCCCCGCCAGGTCACCGGGCGGAGCGGGATGAACGCGCTGGCCCACTGCGTGGAGGCGTGCTACGGCCCCGGCGCCAACCCGATCACCACGCTCCTGGCCGAAGAGGGGATCCGGGCGCTGGCCGCCGGGTTGCCCCAGGCGGTCGAGCAGCCCGACGACCTCGACGGGCGCGCGCAGACGCTGCGCGGGGCCTGGCTGGCCGGCGCCGCGCTCGCCGTGGCCGGGAACGGGATCCACCACCAGGTCTGCCACGTGCTGGGTGGCGCCTTCGGCCTCGACCACGGCGGGATGAACGCGGTCATCCTTCCCCACGCGGTCCGGTTCGTCACCCCGGCCGTGCCGGTGGAGATGGCCCGGGTGGCGGCGGCCCTGGGCGCCGAGGACGCCGCCATCGGGTGCTACCGGCTCGCCCGGCGGGTGGGCGCTCCGGCGAGCCTGGCCGAGCTCGGCATGGCCGAGGCCGACCTGGACCGTGCCGCCGAGCTCTGCGCCGGTCATGTCGCCGAGCGGCCCCGACCCGCCGGCATCGAGGACCTCCGTGCCCTGCTCGGCGCCGCCCACGCCGGCCAGCCGCCCGGCGAGGGAGGCGCATGACCTACCGGTTCACGAGCGTCGACGAGGTCACCGAGCGCCTGCAGGCGACCGGGTACCTGGCCGACCCGATGATCGCCAACGTCATCTGGCTGGCCGACCGGCTCCAGAAGCCGGTCCTCGCCGAGGGCCCGGCCGGGACCGGCAAGACCGAGCTGGCCAAGGCGATCGCGGCCGCGACGGGCGCCCGGCTCATCCGGCTGCAGTGCTACGAGGGCCTCGACGAGGCCAAGGCGCTCTACGAGTGGAACTACTCCAAGCAACTGCTGCGGATCGAGGCCGACCGGGCGATGCGGACCAGCGCCAACTGGACCGACGTCGAGGCCGACATCTTCTCCGAGCCGTTCCTGCTGACCCGGCCGCTGCTGGAGGCGATCCGGGCGACCGAGCCGGTGGTGCTGCTGATCGACGAGGTGGACCGCGTCGAGGTCGAGACCGAGGCGCTGCTGCTCGAGGTCCTCTCCGACTTCCAGGTCTCCATCCCCGAGCTCGGGACGATCACGGGCACCCGGCGGCCGTTCGTCCTGCTGACCTCCAACGCCACCAGGGAGCTGTCCGAGGCGCTGCGGAGGCGCTGCCTCTACCTCCACCTCGACTATCCGGGTCTCGAGCGCGAGCGGGACATCATCCGGGCGCGGGTGCCCGACATCGACGCCGTGCTCGCCGCGCAGATGGCCGGCGTCCTGCGCGCGATCCGGCAGCTCGAGCTGAAGAAGGCGCCGTCGATCTCGGAGACGCTCGACTGGGCCCGCACGCTGGTGCACCTCGAGATCGATCGCCTCGACCCCGGCACGGTCGCCGACACGCTGCACCTGCTGCTCAAGTACGAACGCGACATCGCGAGGGCCCGGTCGGAGCTGGCCACCCTGGCCGCACGAGCCCGGCTGTGAGGAGGACGGCATGGACGCCAACGAGAGGCTGCGGCTGGCAACCGACCGGGTGAGCGCGGCCCTCCGTGCGATCGTCGAGGAGCTGCAGATCACCGAGGACGAGTTGCGTGCCGCGCTCGGCTTCCTCGGCGAGGTCGGCGAGGCAGGTCAGTTCCCGCTCCTGTCCGACGTGCTCGGCGTCTCGGTCGCGGTGGACGACGTGACCTACGGGGCCGGGCAGAGGGGAACCGCAAGCTCTGTCGAGGGTCCCTTCTACCGGCCGGATGCCCCCGTGCGCACGCAGATGGCCCGCGACGACGAGCCAGGCGACGTCTGCTTCGTGTCCGGCCGGGTGACCGACGCAACCACCGGCGCGCCGCTGCCCGGTGCCCTGCTCGACGTCTGGCAGGCCGGCGCCGGCGGCAGGTATGAGCACGAGGACCCCGACCAGCCCGACTACAACCTGCGTGGCCGGCTGTACACCGACGACGGAGGGAACTACGAGTTCCGAACCGTGGTCCCGCCGCCGTACGAGATCCCGCGGGGCCCGGTCAACCACCTGCTCGCCACGATCGGGCGTAACCGGTTCCGCCCCGCCCACTTCCACCTCAAGCTGAGCCGCGAGGGCTACGAGCCGCGCACCACGCAGCTGTTCCTCGAGGACGGCGCGCACCTGGACGACGACACGATCGGCGCCGTCAAGCCCGAGCTGACGGGCCGGCTCGAGAAGCACGACGACCCCGAGGAGCTCAGCCGCCGCGGCCTTGACCGCCCGTTCTTCACCTATGCCTACGACTTCTGCCTACGACGTCGCGCTGGTCAAAGCCGCGCTGCGCCAGCAGCGGGCGGATGCTGCTCGAGTACAAGTTCTTCGAGCCGGCCTTCTACTCGACCGACGTGCCCGACTGGGGCACCTCAATACCGGCAGTAGCCCGTTCATCGATAAAGGCTACAGGTGCCTTCCAAGCTCGTGATTCCCTGAGCGCGGACATCTGCCTTATGGACCAAAGGGCCTTGGGCACTCCGGCCGTCATCCCGTGTTCGGGTCAACGGGCCACCCGGAGCGCGAGCTCTCGACGCAGCCGTTCGGCGAGGACCTTGTACTGCTGGCGTCGCCTGTGGGGATGCGCCTGGGTCGCCGGGTAGGTGAACAGTGCCGCCTGCACCCATTCAGGGGTCACCGCCTGGCCGGTGCTGAGGGTGAGCGGTCCGCAGAGCTGCGAGGCGAGGCGATCGGGAGTAGTGGCTCCCTCCTCCGCCACCAACAGAATACGGTCCTTGTCCACGTGCGTCAGTGCCTGCGTCAGCTCCCAGAAGAGGGGGTTGGTCACCTCGGTGACCTCAACGATGACCACGGCGGCGACCGACAGGGCCTCAAAGACAACGGCCTGCCAGATTTCCCACTTCTTCCCGTCCTTCCGCACCTCGTCTTCGCATTTGAGCACCTCGACACCGACGCCAGGTGCCCGCTTGCCATCCCGCGCTGCCTTGAAACGGCGCCTGGCTTCCTGTTGAGCCTGAGACGACTCGCGAGGCATCGAGAGGAACCCAGCCCGTGTCATGAGCGTCCAGAGGCCCCAGGAGAAGAACCCGGTCCAAAGGAGGATCAAGACGACCCCAGCCGCCGAGGAGGATTTGACGATGACAGGATAGGCTACTACGAGGACGAGCAAAAGGCCGATAATCCACAGGAACAGCATGCCCGGTATCAGCACCCAGAGCCGCAGCAACGAGAACATGGCCGAGGCCTTGAACGAGTTGTCCTGGATCGTGACCGGGTACAGCATGCCCGAGCAGGCCACTCCGAGCGGCTGGTGGAACCTGATCTTTCTGCCGTACGCACCGCGGAAGCGTCGCAGCCACAGCAGCAGGCCGTCCCGTTTGGCCATCCTGGAGTACGCGACGTATCCGATGGTCGGTGCGCCCACCCACAGGGATTGCGCAAGCAAGATGAGCAGATCGACGAGGTTGCTCTGGCCCGTTGCCGACTTCAGGACTGCGTAGAAGAAGAATCCGACGACGAAGGCGCCGATCCCGACAGCGTAGCCCCCGCGACGAGCCTGTCGGACGCGTCGATCGTAGTCATGGACCGGCGATGCAGTGTCGACCCTGCTCATGGTCCTCTCCGTCTCGGCATCGGCACGCCCACCTCCCATGCAAGGGTCGGTAACGCCAGACCGGCCGTCAAGGACAGCTGGCACAGCAACCCTGTGACGTCCGACACACCCGGATCGGGACCGACGTCCCCGGCCCTGACCCCGGCGCACCTCGGCGACCAGCCGGCTCCCAGCGGCCGGAACTTGCCTGGCAGCGTGGGGTCGCGGTCGCCGCCGTGGTGGCCGGGCTGGTGCTGGTCGGTCGGATCACCGCCCCACCCGCGGTCACTCCGCCGACACCGCCGCGCCCGGTCGATACCCGCCGCTCCTGCGACCCCAACGGCATCACCAGACGTGCGGCCGGGCCGACCGACGGTCCGCAGCAGCATCCACCCGTCCCGGGACTGCGGCTGGACCCGGCGGGTTCCCGACCGGGTGACCTCGCGCCCGGGCGCGCCGAGGCGCTGGCCCGGGAGCTGGTCGGTCACGACGCCGACGGGATCACCACGCATGCCCGGCTGCTGCGGGTGACGCGGCCACCGGTGCTGCGCCGGACCCGGGCTTGGGTGGTCTCGGTCGTGGGGCTGCCAGCCGGTCTTGGGTATTGCGGCCCGGTTGGGAGCCGGGAGGTGGTGGTGGTGCTTGACGCCGTGAGCGGCAGGGAGCTGTTTCGCTACAGCTACCGGTAGGCACCTGGCAGGTCGGGGTCGGCGCCGCACCCGATGCCGCCAAGTTCGAGGACGGTCCTCAAGAAGCGGGAGCTGCCGAAGGTCTGATCGTCTTCCAATCGATCCGTGGAACCTATCTGGGCGGGGCAACCGACCCCCAGGACACCGGATGCGGCATCGGAGGCAGGGCCATGCGTCGACCTGTGATCGTTGGGCTCCTCGCGCTCGTCGTGCTCACCCTGGCGGCACCAGCCTGGGCGCAGGGCGCCAGCCAGCCGTAGGCGTTCGTGCCGGCCGCGGTTGGTGTCCCGGGCGGCGGACGCACCGGCGCGCCGTTCAGCGTCGCGGACGCGACGGTTGCGCCTGCCGACACCTGCGGGACGACCTCGAGCCGGCCCGAGCTACAGCACAGGCAGCGAGTGACGGGGATCGAGAACCCAAGGACCGGCTAGGGGAATGCGAGCTTGGCGTACACGCCGGCGTGGTCGGACGGCCAAAGGCCAGCGGGCGTCCGGTCGCCTGGTCTGGCGCCCATGAGCGAGATCGTCTGCGGCTGGAACGCGCCTCTGTACATGACGAAGTCGATCCGTTGGTCAAGCCGTGAAGCGGGGTTGCGGAGGTCCTCCTGCTGGCAGCAGGTCAACCCAGGGTCCTTGGCCTTTGCTGCGGTCCAGGCGTCGGTCAGGCCGGCGCCGGTGAGCTGGGCGTAGGTGGCCCCTGTGGGCGCGGCCGAGTTCAGGTCGCCGACCAGGACGACGGGAAGCGGCGTGCTGAGCGGGCCCTGGAGGAGCTCACGGCCTTGGGCGGCGTTGACGGGATCGGACAGGGACTCAAGGTGGGTGTCGACCACCCGGATCGTTCGGCCGTCGAGCCTGGCGTCGGCAGCGACCCAGCTCCGCAGGATCGTGATGGAGCCGAGCAGGGGGCTCGGGAAGGAGAGTTGGGTGGCGAACGCGGCGGCGGTGCCGCCTGCGACCGAGAGCTGGCTGGCGGGAAGATCGGTGCGGGCCAGCAGCACGTCACGGTCGGTGAGGCGGATGTCTTGGTAGGTGGGGGGTGAGGCCGCGAGCTGGCGCGGGACCTCGACGTCGGTGTTGGTGGCGGTCGCTCCCGGGATCGGCGCGTAGTGCAGTCCCTTCGCGGCGAGGGCGTCGAGCAGGAGCTGCACGTAGTCGAACTCGACGTGGGTCGCGTTCGGGGTGGGGGAGAAGTCGGCGGGGGTCTGACTGCGCCACAGGACGGCTTCCTGGAGCCCGAGCAGGTCGGGCGTGGTCGCCGCGATCTCATCGGCGATGGCCGTGGCCCGCTCGGGGAAGTCGGTGGCCTGGACCATCGCGAACTGCCTGGTCGCGGCGGCGACGAGCTGGCTGAGGTCGGTTGCCGCGAGCCCGTCGGAGATGTCGGCGCCCAGATACAGGTTTTGGGTCATGACCTTGAGCTTGACGACCGGCCTCGCCTGCGCCGCGGGAGCCCAGGCAAGCAGCAGCCATGCGACGGCAATCAGCAGGCCGAGCAGGCGCGAGCGCGTGGACCGTTGCCTGCCAGATGCGAGCATGGGCTACCCCTCGGACGGCACGTGAGGATTACCTGGGCGAAGATGGTCGACGTCGCAGGACCGTGAACCGGCCCGGCGGCGGGGCCGGACGGGAAGGCTGCGGGCAGTCATCCCGTCGGCCGCTACGAGCCTACGACACCGAAACTGCTTCGGATAGACAATCTTCGCCCTGTTGGACGGCTTACCGAGAGCGCCCCGAACCGTCGTGATGGTCTCCGGTGCCGCCAGATAGGGGAAGCGCTCGCTGACCAGGTCGCGTGCTGAGCATGGTGCTTTCCTCGGCTACCGCGTCCTGAGCCCGAACCCGAAGGGATACAGCGGGTCGTAGCTCGCGTCGCCGACGTTGATCGGCTCCTGCGCGAGCGTGCGCGGCCACGTGACCGGCAGCTTCCCCGTGTATGGGCGCGTGCCGAAGAGCGTGTCGGCCACGCCCGCCCCCTCGCTGCCCGGGAGCCACGCTGCGACGAGCCCGTTGATCTTCGCGAGCTGCGCGGGATCGAGGATCAGCGGGCGGCCGGAGACGATGACCACCACGCACTTCCTCGCCGCCGCGCAGACCTTGTCCACGGCGGCCTTGTCGGCGCTCGAGAGCTGCATGTCCTTCACCGGGCGCGGCACGCCGTTGTCGCCCGGGTCGTAGGCCCAGCGCGGGCCGCCCACGTCGCCGAAGCCCTCGGAGTACGGGGTCTCGCCGACGACCACGACGCCGACGTCCGAGGGCCGGATCGGCGCCGAGGCGTCCGCACTGTACCTCACGGCGCCGCTCCCGGCCGCCTGCCGGATCCCGTCGAGGATCGTCGTGCCGGGGATCTGGTTCGTCGAGCCGCCCTGCCACGTCAGCGTCCAGCCGCCGGCCTGGTTGCCGATGTTGTCGGCGTTGCTGCCGGCGACGTAGACGTCGTCGTCGCGGCGCAGCGGCAGCACCTGCCTGTCGTTCTTGAGCAGCACCTGCGATTCGGCCACCGCGCGGCGGGCGACCGCCCGGTGCGCGGCCGAGCCGATCGCGCCGAGGGCGGAGCGGTCGGTGAACGGATGCTCGAACAGCCCGAGCTCGAACTTCTTGGTGAGGATGCGGCTGACGGCGTCGTCGATCCGGCTCATGGAGACGCGGCCCGCGTGGACCTCGTCGATCAGCGTGGTCTGGAAGCTCTGGTAGGCGTTGGGCTCCATCATCATGTCGATGCCGGCGTTGACGCCGGTGCGGACCTGGGTCGGCCAGTCGCCGGGGATCTGGTGGATGCCCTCCCAGTCGCTGATCACGAACCCGACGAAGTCCATCGAGCCCTTCAGCACGCCGGAGATCAGCTCCTGGTTGGCGTGCATCTTGATCGGGTTGCCGATCCCGTCCTCGGTCCAGTCGACGCTCGAGTAGGACGGCATCACGCTGCCGACGCGGTGATCCTGGACGGCGGGGACGTACTGCCGCAGCGAGGTGTCCCAGAAGTCCTGGCGATCCGTGATCGCGATGCCCTGGTCGATCTTGTAGTCGCCGCTCGCCGTGCCGTAGCGCGTGTCGCCGTCGCCCGCGTAGTGCTTGGCGGTGGCGAGCACGCGGTCGGCGTCGCCGAGGTGGCCGCGCGGGCCCTGGAAGCCGTCGATCGCGGTCTCCATCTGGATGACGAGCCCCGGGTCCTCGCCGAAGCTCTCGTACGTACGGCCCCAGCGGTCGTCGCGGGCGGCGCAGATGCACGGCGCGAAGGTCCACTGCGGACCGCTCGCGCGCGTCTCCGACGCGGTCACGTGCTCGACCTCGCTGACGAGGGCCGGGTCCCGGGTGGCGCCGAGGCCGATGTTGTGCGGGAACACCGTCGCGCCGTACATGTTCCCGTCCCCGTGCACCGAGTCGATGCCGTAAAGGAGCGGGATGTGCAGCCGCGTGGCCAGCGCCGCGCGCTGGAAGCGGTCGACCATGTCGGCCCAGGCCTGCGGCGTGTTCGGGGTCGGCGTCGAGCCGCCGCCCGACAGCAGGGCGCCCAGGTGCCAGGTGGTGATCGGGGTGGCGTCGTCGTAGACCTGGTAGCGCTCGGTCTGCGTCATCTGACCGACCTTCTCCTCCAGCGTCATGCGGGAGAGAAGGTCAGCGACCCGCTCGGACACGGGCAGGCTCGGATCCTCGTAGGGGGCGCCGGCGCTCGCGGCTGCGGCGGGTGCCGCACCGAGAGCGATGACCGCGATCAGGAGGAGGATCCGCACGTACCTGGTCGAGCTCATGAGTGTCCTCCTCAGCGGTAGGCTCGCAGGTCGGCGACCGACCACCACTGCGGCGCGGTCGCGGTCCACCTGGAGGTACTGGCCCGGCTCCTGGGCGGCGCCCGTCGGCTGGCGCAGGAACGACAGCCCGTCGCCGTCCGTGCGGCTGAACAGGCGCCGCATCGCGGCGGCGCGCGTCTTCGTGGGCGCGGCAACAGCGCTCGAGACGACGACCTGGCGTCTGAGCCGCATGAGAACCCCCGACAACTGTGTTTCCGCCGAGTCGGGCTCGCGACCTCGTCAGCTGGAAACACCCTGGTTGGGCGGACGGCTTGTCCAAGTACGCTGATCATCCCATCCTGAGCATTTGCCCGCAAGCTGCGTGTAGTCGGCTAATCAGTGACGAGCGTACCAAATCAAGCGGGCCGAAGCTGGTGGGAGACGCTCGGCCGCGAAGTCGCAGGAGGGCGGCCGTGGCGCAGCGCAGCCCGGCCGACGTTCGCTCCGTGGTCGACGACCACGGTGGCGTGCCCGGGACGGGGACGAGCGCGAGGGCGCGGACGTTCACCCCGGGGAGCATGCGGGGAAACAGGCGCCACCTGCCCCCGCCGCGCGCCAGTGGTTGGCAGTGTTCTTAGCCCCGCCCGAGGATTACGGTGGGACGCTCAATGTGCGCCGGTGACGAGCTGGCTGATCTGGGTCGCGGCGGTGAAGTCGGCGGTGAGTCGGTTCTTGGTCAACGCGAACGCGATCCCGGTGGCGGTGTCCGCGTAGGCGAAGCTCCCGCCGGCGCCGCCCACGCCGAACGCGGTTGGAGTGTCCTTCGCGGTGGAGCCGGGAAGGCCGATGGACCAACCCAGTCCCCACGCGGACGGCATACCGAAGACCTCGTCCACGCCGCTCGTCGCCACGGCCGTTGCTTCGCGCAGCCGTTGGGGCGAGAGCAGCCGGGTGCCGTCCACCTCGTCAAGCAACGCGGCATACATGCGTGCGATGGCCCGGGCGGACGTCTTGCCGCCCGCGGGGATGTCGGCCGCGAGGATGTCGGTACGGTTGCCCAGCTGGGCAGTCGGGAACAGCATCAGCGGCCCGGCCTTGAACATCGGGAGGTCGTGCGGCATCGCGGACGTCATCTCCGCAGCGCCCGGTGCATCCTCCAACCGAGCCAGCCTGTGGTGTTCTGACTCCGGCATGCCGAAGTAGAGCTCGTCGGCCACGCCCAACGGCCCGGCAACGTCCTCCCGAAGGACCTGCGAGATAGGTTTGCCGGTGGTGCGGCGAACGACCTCCCCGACGATGTAGCCGAACGTGTAGGCGTGATACCCAACCTTGGTGCCGGGCTCCCACCACAGCTCGGCATCGGCGATCGCCGCGCACATCTTGTCCCAGTCGCACAGGTCCTCCGGCGTGGTGTCCAGCGGTATGCCCGGTACACCGGCCGAATGGTTCAGGACGTGCCGCACGGTCACGGAGTGCTTGCCGTGGGCGCCGAACTCCGGCCACAGTTCCACGATCGGCGTGTCGTACCCGAACAGGCCGCGCTCGGCGAGGACGTGTGCCACGGTCGTGGTCGCGCCCTTGCCGAGGGAGAAGTTGGAGAACGGGGTGTCGGAGGTGACCGGACGTCCAGTCGCGGGATCGGCGACTCCCGCGACGGCGTCGACCACCTGCTCGCCGCTCGCACGTCCCCGGCGTCGTCCGCCTGACGCTCCTCTGGCCGTCAATGGGTAGGGCTGCTCGTCGGGCGTGTCGCCGCTCCTTGAATGAACGGCCGCGTAAGGGCGCTGTTCGGCTTCGGCTCGAACACCTCCAGCGGGCCGACCGCGAACCCGGCGGCGGTGATCGCGGCCTGGGTGTCCCGGTTGGGGTGACAGCCGGCGGCAAAGCAAACCCACAGCGGCGTGAGCCGGTCCTGCCACCTGGCCAGGCGCCCCTGCGCGCGGACGTGCTCCAAGAACACCAGGCGCCCACCGGGACGCAGCACGCGGGAGAGCTCGGCGAGCGCGGTGGCCAGGTCAGGCACGGTGCACAGCACCAGCATGCACACCACCACGTCGAAGCTCTGGTCGGCGAAGGGCAGCGCCTCGGCGGGGGCGTCGCACAGCTCCACGGGCACCCGCGCGCTCGCCAGCTTGCCGGCCAGGCGGGCCCGCATGGCCGGATCGGGCTCGCAGGCCACGACCTTGCTGGCGTGCTGGTAGCAGGCGAGGTTGGTGCCGGTGCCGGCGCCGACCTCCAGCACCTGACCGGCGAGGTCGCCGAGCACCGCGGCGCGGCGCTGGCCGAGCCAGCCACGCTCAAGCGGGCGCAGCTGCAGGTCGTACAGGGCCGCGTAGATGCGGTGCGGTCTCACCATGTGCCTCGACGGGGCAGGTGGGTCCTGGCGTCGTCGATGCTAGCCCGACGCCTGCTCCCCGGTCACCTCGTTGCGTGTTGGCGGCGCCATGAGGGTGAGGTGCCGGGGGAGCCACGGCCCTCCCCCTGGCAGCATGACGGCGCCTCGCCTCGCGGGGGGGCCGACGAGGCGAGCGCGCCGCGCGGGATCGTACCCGTCTGCCCGGCCCTGCGAACCTGCGAACGCCGTATCTGCGGCTCACCCGGCGGCGCCCGCCAGCGTCGCCGCGGTAGCGGTGACCATCGGTTGGAGCTGCTGCAGGTCGTTGGCGTCCTGGGTCAGCTCGGCGGCCACGATCACCTGCTCGCAGGTGGTGACCGCCTGGGCGTCGTAACCTTGCACGCTGCCACGCCGAGTGTGCACGATGCGGCTGTCGGGCCACGAGCCACATCGGGCAGCACTGGATGGACTCGGCACGCTGGTGTGGAGAGGTAGCATGCTGCGAATGTAGCTCATCCTGCTCTACCACCACTCCCGAACGCTCACGGGACGGTGAGCACGAGCTTGCCGCGGGTGTGCTTGGTGCCGATCCTCGCGAGCGCATCGGCCGCCTCCCCGAGCGGGAGAGGATGGATCTCCGGCAATTGCAGCGTGCCATCCTCGAGCCAGCGCGCGAGCTTGGCGAGCTGCTCGGACGTCAACCAGGTCACGACGTTGGCGGCGCTGACGCCACGCTTGGCGAACTCCTCCTCGTCGGCCCCGCCCACCGCGGAGGCGACGCGCCCGCCGGGCCGCAGCTGCTCGCTGAGTGCGGTCACAGCCGGCTTGTCCCCCACCAGGTCGACAATGGCGTCGATGCCGTCGGGGCGGCGCCGAGGCCACGCGCATAGGCGACGTTGCGCCCGCCGCAGACCCCGACCACCCGCGCGCCGCGCTGCGCGGCGAGCTGCACCAGGAAGCTCCCGACGCCGCCGGAGGCGCCGATGACAAGCACGGTCTCGCTGGCGCCGAGGGCCACGGCGTCCAGGAGTGTGAGCGCAGTAGCCCCGCCAAGCGGCACTGCCGCCGCTTGCGCGAAGTCGAGCGAGGTCGGCTTGCGCCAGACGGCGCCATCGGACATGGTCGTGGTCTCGGCGTACGTGCCCTCGCCAAGGTACGGCTTGCCGACGGCGCCGAACACCTCGTCGCCCACCGCCAAGTCGTCCACCCCGTCGCCAAGGGCCTCGACCACCCGGCCGCGTCGACGCCGGGGACGAGCGGGAAGCGGTGCTTCATCATGTCCTTGACATGACCCTGCGCGACCACGGCGTCGAACGGGTTGACCCCGGCCGCCCGCACGCGGACCAGGACCTGGCTCTCGGCCGGCTCGGGGATGGGCAGCTCCCGCACCGATCCTGGCTCCCCGAAGCTGTCCAGCGCGAATGCCCGCATGCCAATGCCCCCCCGGTCTTGAACATGAACGAAGCGGTAGCTTGCCTGAAGCTACCGCTTCGCCCTAGCGTCCACCAAATACGCCCGCGAGCACCCGTGAGTCGGGGCGGCGGGCAACAATTTGCTTTGGCACTGCAACGCTGTCAATACCTTCACGCAACTGGCCCCTTTTGTGGAGCTGCGAGTAGCTCGGCCTGCGATGCCTGTTCGACACCGGCACTCGACCAGCAGCGTCAAGGGCCGGTGCGACGGGTGCGCTGGCGCGTGGCGAGCAGGAGCAATCCGCCCACACCGAGCAACGCGCCGCCGAGTACGGCAGGCAACCGAGAGGACGAGCCGGTGTAGGGCAGGCTCTTCGCCCGCTTGCAGTGCGTCGGCGCCTGGGCGCGGGTGTGGGCGGCCAGCACCAGGTCGGTACCGTTGCGGCTGTACAGGGCGCCCGCCAACAGCGGGTGCTTGGCCAGGTCCATGGGGAACTCGCGCGAGAAGCTGCCGGACTGGTCGGTGGTGACCATGGTCAGGTTCGGGATCACCTGCTGCCCGGTGCGCACGTCTCGGATGTCCAGGGTCAGGGTCGCGTTCGGCTTCAGGCCCGTGGCCTTGACGTCGACGTGGTCGCAGACAGGGCAGGACATGACGAACGACTCAGCGCCGTGGGCTGGGGCGGCCAAGAGCAGTGCGAGTGCGGCAAGGCCGAGGACGGTGATGCTTGGCCGGGTCGCCTCACCCAGGAACCCGAGCTGGTCGCCTGAGGACCTGCTGGAGGAGTTTGGGCCGCCAGCCACAGCAGCACCGCGAAGTCCGGGTCAGCGGCCCGGTCGTCCGGCTGCCGGGCCATCACAGCAAGGTCCGACGTGGTCATGCCGTTGGACGCTCCTGGGGTAGCTGCTCCCGTTGGGGTCGAAAGATGAGGCGAACACCCCATGACCGCCGACACTGTCGTGCCTACCTTCGTTCGGGGGAGGAACGGGAGGGGGAGGATGGAACGCATGCCCACGAGGCTTCGGCGTCGAGCGATATGGCTGGCATGGGGGGCCATCGGCGGCATGGTGGTCTTCAACCTTGGGTGGCTCGCTGCCGGCGCAGTGCAAGCCGGTGGCTACTCCGTCGCCAGCCACGACGTCAGCGACCTCGGAGCACTGACCGCGCAGTATCCGTGGGTGGTGCTGACCGCACAAGGCATCGCCGGCGCGCTCACCATCCTCCTCGCGCTCGTTGCGCTCCGGCCCGCGCTCGCGGGACCAGGCCGGGGAACGGCGCTCGGCGCATGGCTGTTGGCGGCGTCCCTCATGGGTCTCGACAATCTCTCCGACGCCTTCTTCCGGCTCGACTGCCGGGTGGCCGACCAGGGCTGCACCACGGCGGCCGCCGCAGGCTCATGGCACGGCACGATTCACCTCGTCGTGGGCGTGATCAGTGGCGTCGCCACGATCGCGGCCCCGTTCGTCCTCGCGGCCCGCATGCGTCGAGCGGACGGCTGGCGCGACCTGGCTCGGCCGACGATCCTCTTCGGTCTGCTGCTTCTCGCGGTCCTGGCCAGCTACGCAGCTCTCGAAAGCAAGACGGGCGGCGGCTACCTGCAACGCGTGGCGATCGTGCTCCTCTCCATTGGGGTTGCGACTCTCGCGCTCCGCGTCCGTGCCCTGGCACAGTCGCCCGGCGTCGACGCCGAGGACTCCACGATCGGGATTCCGAGCCCACTCGCCCCGCGATGATTGTTTCTCGCATCGCCGGCGACGACGGCCTCGGGAGACGGCCGGTGAGCCGCCTGTGACCTGAAGGAGCTACGCTGGAGGATCACGTCGTCATGCAAGCGGATGGGGGGGCGGCCACAGGCCATGACCGTGGACTTCCGTTATGTCTGATCGGCCCGAGGTGGGTAGCATCCGGATCGCTGAGCTGGTGGCGACGCTGTCCTACGCCGCTGACCTGGGGCTCGGGCAGCCCATGGAGCACTGCATGCGCCAGACGGTGATCGCGGTGCGCCTGGCTGACCTCGTCGGTGCCGGCGATCGCGACAGGGAGGCGACCTATTACCTCGGGCTGCTGATGAACGTCTACTGCCATGCCGACGCGGCTGAGCAGGCGAGATGGTTCGGTGATGACATCAGCTTCAAGGGAACCGGGTTCGAGGTGCTCGGCATGAGCACGGCGCAGACCATCTCGTTCCTGTTGCGACGGATCGGCTCGCATGGCAGCGGCATGGAGCGCGCCAAGCGGGTTGCGGCCTTCCCGGTGGTGGGGCACAAGCGGTTGGCCATGTTCCTGACGACGCACTCGACGCTGGGCGCGCAGTTCGCCGGCCGGATCGGTCTGGATGACGCGGTCTCTCTGGCGATTCGTCAGGCGTACGAGCAATGGGACGGGAAGGGCTATCCGCGCCGCCTGCGGGGCGAGGAGATCTGCCTGTCCGCCCGGCTCGTCCAGCTCGCCGGGCCGGTCGAGGTGCTCAGCCGCCGCCGGGGTGTCGAGGCGGCGCGGGCGATGGTCCGGAAGCATCGGGGGAAGCTGTTCGACCCCGCGGTCGCGGACCTGTTCTGCGACCACGCGTCGAAGCTGCTGGACGGCCTGGACGAGGCCTCGGGCTGGGACGCCGTGCTCGACGCCGAGCCCGGGCGGGTTCGCCGGGTCGCAGAGTCGGACGTGGACGAGGTTTTGCAGGCGACGGCCGACCTGGTCGACTTGAAGTCCCCGTACCTGGCCGGCCACTCGCGAGGGGTGGCGAACCTCGCGGGTGAGGCGGCGCGCCTGTCGGGTT
>WNGG01003577.1_pt1 | contig 17531 bp, 16 predicted proteins | sample 5400661 | NCBI WGS metagenome assembly WNGG01 (sample SAMN13153372, study PRJNA577476) | soil metagenome | isolation source: 100 cm soil or saprolite under Garry oak tree replicate 1 | place: USA:California | collected 2016-06-15 | reverse complement strand
GAAAGAACATTGATAACGTCCCCATTTCCTGCGTCTGCTGGAAAGCTATTTTATCTTGTCGTAAGCGGCGGCGAAATCGGTCAGCGGCATTGGAATGGTGATCGTTTCCTTGCCGAGATTCTGGAACGATACCTTCAACTGCTTTCCCGATTTCAAAACGGCCAGCAGCTCGGGCGCGATCGGTGTCCCGGCGTAGCAGCCCCGAGCCTCGCAGGTCTGGATCTGCAGGTCGGTTGGCTTGCCGTCATCGATCTGGAATTTGGCGCCGCCTGGCAGATTAAGTCCGAGCGGCAATTGCACCAGAGCGACCGGCGTGCGGGTGTCGTTGGGCACGCGAATGTTGACGAGCACGATCAGTTGTCCGGTGTTGGTGAGGACGGCGGTCTGCTCCATCGCGCATTCGGGCGGCGCATTGCGGCTCGCGCTGGTGCATCGTGCGGCCCAGCCGGGCGGCGGCGGGGTGTTAGCGGGCGGGGTTTCGGCCGGAGGCGGCGCGCTTTTGGATTTGGTTGGCTGCTGGGCGTGGCCGAGCCCGGTCGATCCGAAGGCGACGATAGCCACGAGGACTGCAAGCTTTATGGAAATTTTCACTGATCACGCTCCGAGATGAATACGTCCTCGGATGTGCTGGAGCGGGCTGAAAGTCAAGTCACTCGGCGGCTTGCTTGATCGAGCCTCGCTCACCCGCGAGCCGTTCGTGATCGGCATCCTCCGATCGACCTAAGCCGGAAAACGTATTCGAGAGCCGGTCGAGATAGAGATACACCACCGGCGTCGTGAACAGCGTCAGTGCCTGGCTGACGATCAGGCCGCCGACCATCGCGTAACCGAGCGGCTGGCGGATTTCCGATCCGGTGCCGGTGCCCAGCATCAGCGGGACGCCGCCGAGCATCGCCGCCATCGTCGTCATCATGATCGGGCGAAACCGCAGCAGCGCGGCCTTTCGGATCGATTGCTCCGGGGACAGATGCTCGTCGCGCTCGGCCGAAATCGCGAAATCGACCATCATGATGCCGTTCTTCTTGACGATGCCGATCAGAAGAATGATTCCGATCAAGGCGATCAGGCTGAAGTCGTATCCGAACAACATCAGAATCGCGAGCGCGCCGACACCGGCCGAGGGCAGCGTCGAGAGAATCGTAAGCGGGTGGATGTAGCTTTCGTAGAGAATGCCGAGGATCAGGTACACGACGACAAGTGCTGCCATGATCAGCAGCGGTATGGTGCCGAGCGATTGCTGGAACGCCTGCGCCGTGCCCTGGAAGCTCGAATTGAGCGTGGCGGGGGCGCCGAGCTCGACCATCGCTTTTTGCACGGCGTCGGTCGCCTGCCCGAGGGCGACGCCCTGCGCGAGATTGAAGCTGATCGTGATGGCCGGGAACTGACCCTGGTGGCTGATCGAGAGCGAACGGACCGGCACGCTGGTCCAGCTCGCAAATGTCGACAGTGGCACCTGATCGCCAGTCGTCGGCGATTTGATATAGATCTTGTTGAGCGTGTCGAGATTGCCCTGCAGCTCCGGCAGGATTTCCAGGATCACGTGATAGCTGTTGAGCTGGGTGAAATACTGGGTGACCTGGCGCTGGCCGAACGCGTCGTAAAGGGTGTCGTCGATGACCTGCGGCTGGATACCATAGCGCGCCGCGGTGTCACGGTTGATGTTCAATTGAAGCGTTGTGCCCTGGGCCTGCTGGTCGGTCGCGACGTCGCGCAACTCCGGCAGCGTTTGCATCTTGCTCAGGATCTTGGGTGCCCATTCGTTGAGCTCCGCAAGGTTGGCATCCTGCAGGGTGAATTCAAACTGCGTCCGGGTCGGTCGGCCCCCGAGGCGAACGTCCTGCGCCGCCTGCATGAACAGGCGCGCGCCTTCGACCTTGTCGAATTGAGGACGCAGGCGCGCAATGATCTGCTGGGCGGACGCCTTGCGCTCATTGCGTGGTTTCAGCGTGATGAACAGGTTGCCGTTATTGCCGGCCCGGCCGCTGCCGCCGATCGCCATCGCCACGCTGGCGACGTCGGGGTCGGCCATGATGATCTTGCCGAGTTCCTCCTGCCGCTGCTTCATCGCGGCGAAGGAAATATCTTGCCCGGCCTCGGACGTGGCGGTGATCAGGCCGTTATCCTGCTGGGGGAAAAACCCTTTGGGAATGATGACGAACAGATAGACCGACAATGCCAGGGTCGCGAAGAAGACAAGCAGCGTCGTCTTGCTCCACAGCATTGCCCGGTCGAGGCCGCGCTCATAAGCATGAAGCATCGCGTCGAAAGCGCGCTCGCTCCATTGATAGAAGCGGCCGTGTTGCGTTTCGCCGCGCGCGCGCAGGAAGCGCGATGCCATCATCGGCGTCAGCGTCAGTGACACCACCATCGAGACGAAGATGGTCATCGCCAGCGTCACCGCGAATTCGCGGAACAGGCGTCCGATGATGCCGCCCATCAGCAGCAGCGGAATCAGCACGGCCACCAGCGAGATACTGATCGACAGGATCGTGAAGCCGATTTCGCTGGCGCCCTTGAACGCCGCGGCTAGCGGCTTTTCACCTTCTTCGATATAGCGAGTGATGTTTTCCAGCATCACGATGGCGTCATCGACCACGAAACCGACGGCGATGGTCAGCGCCATCAACGACAGATTATCGAGGGTATAACCGAACGCCCACATCAGCGCGCAGGCGCCGAGCAATGCGAGCGGGACGGTCACGGTCGGAATCACCGTCGCCCAGAAACTGCGCAGGAAGATGAAGATGACCATGACGACCAGCGCGATGGTCAGCAGCAGCGTGAATTGAACGTCTTCGACCGCGGCGCGAATGGTCGTCGTGCGATCGCTGATGAGCTCGATCTTGACCGCAGGGGGAATCGCGGCCACCAGCCTTGGCAGCGCCGACTTGATCTTGTCCACGGTCTCGATGACGTTGGCGCCCGGCTGCTTGAAGATCACCAGAAACACGCCGCGCTTGCCGTTGGCCCAGGCCGCCTGCTTGGCGTCTTCCGGTCCCGTCACGGCCTGGCCGATGTCCCGAATCCGCAACGGACCGCCATTGCGATAAGCGATGATGACGTCGTTCCAGTCCTTGGCGTCCAGCATCTGGTCGTTGGCGTAGATCGTATAGGCGCGCGTTGTGCCATCGACGTTGCCCTTCGGGCTGTCGACCGTCGTGATCGTGATCTGGCTGCGCACATCTTCGAGCGACAGACCCTTGGCGACCAGTTTCGCCGGATCGACCTGGACACGGATCGATGGCTTTTGCTGACCGCCAATCAGCACCTGCGCAACGCCCGAAATCTGGCTGAGTTGTTGGGCGAGCTGGGCATCGACCGCGTCGCTCACGGTAGTCAAGGGCAATGTGTCTGACGTCGCCGACAATAGCAGGATCGGCGAGTCGGCCGGGTTGACCTTGCGGTAGGTCGGCGGTGAGGGAAGGTTTTTCGGCAACTGGCCGCCGGCGGCGTTGATCGCCCCCTGTACGTCATTGGCGGCGCCATCGATACTGCGGTTGAGGTCGAACTGGATCGTGACCGACGCTGTTCCCAGATAACTCGTCGAGGTCATCTGTGCGACGCCGGGTATCTGCGCGAACTGGCGCTCGAGCGGCTGGGCTACCGAGGAGGCCATGGTCTCAGGGCTGGCTCCAGGCAAACTTGCGGTGACCTGAATGGTCGGGAAGTCTACCTGCGGCAGCGGCGCGACCGGCAGCAGCGGATAGGCGACGAGGCCCACGAACAGAATGCCGGCCATCATCAGCGAGGTGCCGATGGGATAGCGAATGAAGGGTGCGGAAATGCCTTCGCTCATTCCTGCTTGACCTTGAGTTGCGCCGCATCCGAACTTGCCACCGCCGTAGAGACGAGGGTGCCGGGTTGAACCTTGAACTGACCTGCCGTGATCACCTGCTGTCCAGGCGACAGGCCGTCATCGACCACCGAACGCCCGTCGATCGATTGGCTGACCTTGACCTTGCGCAACTCAGCCTTGTTGTCCTGATTGACGGCATAGGCGTAGAGGCCGTCGGCGCCGTGCTGGATCGCGTCGTCTGGTACCACCGTGGCATTCTTCAGTGTCTTCACCAGAAGCCGCGTCGAGACCGACTGACCCGGCCACAACGCGTGGTCCTTGTTATCGAACACCGCCTTGAGGCGAACAGTTCCGCTTGTGGTGTCGACCTGATTGTTGACGACTGACAATGTTCCTTCTGCCAATGGCTTCTTGCCGTCGGTCGTAATCGCAATGACCTTAAGCGGCTGAGCGGATTGCCCCTCATTTATATACGGTAGTTGGTCTTCCGGTGCGGTGAAAACGACGGCAATCGGCTCGATCTGGGCGATCGTCACAATCCCGGTCTGCGTCGAGGCGTTGACGATATTACCTACGTCGACCTGCCGAAGGCCGGCGACGCCCGAGATCGGCGCCTTGACGGTCGCGTAGTCGACTTGTGTTTGTGCGTTGGAGATGGCGGCGTCGTCGGCCGCGAGTTGTGCGGTCAATTGCGCAACGGTGGAGCGCTGGGTGTCGGTCTGCTGCCGGGTTGCGAACTCGCCGAGCTTGGTGAAACGTTGCAGATCGAGATTGGCGTTGGCCAGATTGGCTTGATCCTGGGCCTTCTTGGCCTTGGCCTGATCGAGCGCGGCCTGGAACGGCCGGGGGTCGATCTGGACCAGCAGGTCGCCCTGGTTGACCAGTTGCCCCTCCTTGAAGGCGATCTTGTCGATCTGACCGTCGACCCGGGTGCGCACGAGAACGGTGTTGAAGCCCTGAACGGTTCCAAGCCCGCCGAGATAGACCGGAAAATCCGCTTTCGTGACCGGCGCGACGGTGACGGGAACGGCGGCACCGCGCGCAGAAGCGGCCGACTTTTGGGCGGTATCGGCGGCCGTCGGATTGGTGCCGTGAAATCGTTGCCAGCCGAAATACCCCGCCGCGGCAAGCGCGGCGATCGGTAAAATCCAACGGATGGTCCGCGACTTGGTCATGTGCGCTCGTCATTTAAAAAAATAACGGATGGGTCTTCAAAACGTTTCCCGCTAACCCGAGATATAATATGCGTGCACTTAATGTGTACACACACTATGACTTGAGAATTCTAAACTTTTGGAAAGCTTTTCAGAGGCTTCCGCCGCGCAAAGAACTTTCATGCCCGATGTCTCTTGATCTGAAACGCCAGCTGGTTGCGCAACTCGTCGAAAGCTCGCGTCTGCTGCGCAACTACATCGATCACCGCGCCAAGGGCCGTGGCACCACGCGCGCGCAGTGGATTGTACTGTTTCGATTGCGGCAGCAGGAGGGATTGTCGCAAGTCGATTTGGCCGACGTGCTTGAACTGCAACCGATCTCGCTGGTGCGCCAGCTCGACCGTCTGGTCGAGCACGGCTTGCTGGAGCGCCGGCCCGATCCCAGAGATCGCCGTGCCAACCGTTTGTTTCTCACACCTGGCGGCCGTCAACTGGTCGATGATCTCGACAGCTTGCGCGACTCCATCGCTACCGACGTTCTGCAAGATATCCCCGCCGCGGCAATCGAAACCAGCCTCGAGACGCTCCAGGACATCAAGGAGCGGATCAAGAATTTCGCCGAACCTCCTGGCAGCGTCGCCGCCAAGTAAGTCTCAGTTGCTCGAAATCCGCGGGACGTTCGCCCCGCGCCACGGCGTCGCGCGCGCATTCTCGAATTCAATCGCCATGCGGCCCGGTTGTAACCGGGCTGAAGGTCGTCCATATCACGGCGCGCATACGAAACCCGAAAACAGTTCAGGGGTGCATGATGGATGAATTGAACGGACGCATGATGGCCTGCCAGCTCCTGATCACCGGCCTGATCGCGCGCGTCGCCAACGATTCGCCGGATCCGTTGCGGTTTCTCACCGACTTTCGTGACGAAATCAAAGCGGTGGTGAAGGGGGTCAACATTGCAGGAATGGATAACACCGATCGCGTGCGGCTGACCGCGCAGCAAACCATCGACGAGCTGTTTTCGCTGATGAAGCCGCCCAGCGTCGATTGAGCGATGCTGGCGCACCCGCGAGCAGAAAAGTGCTGATTTACAGGCATTTCTGACTTCAGTTTAGAACGCTTCAAATATTAGTTTAGAACGATTTCAAACCGAAAATTTAGAATCGTTTTGATCTGGATGTATTCAAGCATCCCGGCGTCCTAATCGCATTGACCCGATTTTTTCCGCTCGATACCAACACTTTGTCGCTCGCTGCAAATGAATCGCATGAGCGAATTGGAATTGGGTTCAAAGGGGCGAATGGGATGGGTGAGGCAAAAGCACCGAGGTCGTTGCGTTCAATCGCGACGATCAACTCGGTCGACGAAAAATTGGACAACAATTCGGGGCGAAAAGTTTCCGCGGTCGCAGGCCTGATCGCGGTCGCCTCGTTCTCGGGCGCCGAAGCGCAGCAATCAAACCTCCCGCCGGTGACGATCGATGCCCCGGTCGCTCGCCCGCGTCCGGCTACATCGACACCTTCGCCGGACCAGGTCCGGGCGCGCACGGCGCTGCGGAGCGCCGCGCGCCGTTCGCAGCCCGCGCAGGTTGCCGCGGTGCCGTTTCCCAACGCCGGCGGCTTGCGTCCTGACCGCAATCCCTATGCCGACGCAGCGGCGCCCTACAAGGTCGATCGCCTGCAGTCATCGGGCAAATTCCCCGAGCCGCTATTGAACACGCCGAAGACCGTGACGGTGCTCAGCAAGGAAATCCTGGAAGACAAGAACGCCACCACGCTGAAGCAGGCGGTGCTGAGCACGGCCGGTGTGACGCTCGGAACCGGCGAGGGCGGCAACGCCTTTGGCGACCGGTTTTTCATTCGCGGTTTCGATGCCCGCAACGACGTCTTCCTCGACGGCATGCGCGATGCCGGCGTCAGCGTTCGCGAGAATTTCTTCACCGAGCAGGTCGAGATCCTGCGTGGGCCGGGATCGTCCTTCGCAGGCCGCGGCACCACCGGCGGCGCGATCAATATCGTCACCAAGCAGGCCAACACCGAAAAAAGCTTCTACAACATGGACACCACGTTCGGCACCGATCGCACCAAGCGCGTGGTGCTCGACGTCAACCAGGTGATCAGTCCGACCTTGGCGGTTCGCGCGGGAGGGTTGTTCCAGGACGCCGGTGTTGCCGGCCGCGACTTCATCAAGGACGATCGCGACGGCGGCTTCGTCGCGGTAAAGTGGACGCCGCTCGATACCGTGAAGCTGAGCGCGAACTACATCCACACCAACCTGCATGGGCTGCCGGACTTCGGCGTGCCGTATTACCGGCCTGGGGCTCCGGCTCCTAACAACCAGTTTACCAGCACCGCAGGCGGCCCGTACCCGGATTTCGGCGCCAACCGCAATAATTTCTACGGCTTCGTCAATCGCGACTATTACAGCATCAAGCAGGACATCGGCACGTTCGGCGGCGAGATCGCGATCACCCCGGACCTGACCCTGAGCAACAAGACCAGAGTTCAGCGCTCGGTGCTCGACTATATCGGAACGCTTCCGGAGGGCCCCAACGTTGCGGCAGGCACCGTAAGCGCCAATCCGCAGAGCCGTTATCAGGTCACCCAGAACGTCGCCAACCAAACCGAAGCGACCTACAAGTTCGACGTCGCTGGCTGGAAGAATACGGCTCTGGGCGGCGTCGAAGTTTCGCGTGAGATCGCGAGCATCGACAAATATGCCGGCCTTAGTTCGGAACAACTTCCGGGTGGCACCACCACCGGATCGGTGCCCGGGGTGAATATCTTCAACCCGCAATTCACATTCGCAAACGTCGGCACCAATCCGACATGGGCGGGCCTGCCGACCAAGGTCGCCATCGACACCAAGAGCGTCTATCTGATCGACACCGCCAACTACAACGATCTCGTCATCTTGAACGGCGGTGTTCGCTTTGATGATTACAATATCAAGGTCAGCGGGTTCGGCACGGTGGGCGGTTTCCCGAACATCTTCGGCGCGCAGGAACAGCATTATGGCCTGCCGAATTTCAACCTGGGCCTCACGCTTAAGCCGCGGCCGAATGGCAGCGTCTATGTTGCCTATGCGACGTCGTCCAACCCGGTCGGCGCCGAATTCGACGGCACCAGCGCGCAATATGGCGGGTTGGCGCCGTCGCTGAACGGCAACCCCAACCAGATTTTCGGACCCGAAAAGAACACAGCCATAGAGGTTGGCACCAAATGGGAATTGTTCGACCGCCATCTGCTGGTGACCGCCGCGCTGTTCCAGACTGAGAAGGAAAACGCGCGTGAATCGCGAAACGTCACCTCGATCGCGACGCAGACCGCAGATTGTCCCTTTCCTGGTACGACGGTATCTTGCATCACCGCAGGCGCCGCCTATCGCATCCGCGGCATCGACCTCGGCGCCGGCGGCAAGCTCACCGACAAATGGAGCGTGTTCGGCGGACTTGTGCTGATGCAGTCGGAGGTGACGAAGTCGCTGGTTCCGTCGCCGCAGCCGCTCATCTATCCGACCAATGTCGGGCTTCAACTCGCCAACGTCGCGCACCAATCGTTCAGCCTGCTCACGAAGTACCAGCTCACCGATATCTGGGAGCTCGGCGGGCAGGCGGTGTACCGGTCGAAGATGTACGGCGGTACCTTCCTGGCCGCGAACCAGGGCACGTCGATTCCGGACTACTGGCGTTTCGATGTGTTCGCGGAAGCGAAGATCGACCAGAACTGGACCGCGAAGCTGTTCGTCAACAACATCACCAACAAGCTGTACTATGACGCGCTGTACCAGAGCGCGACCCCGTTCGTGTTCGTGGCGCCGGGCCGTAGCGCAAGCCTGGTACTTTCGGCAAGGTTCTAGTTGAATTTGGGGATGCAGATGGAATGCTGATTTGCATCCCTGACGTGCTGAGCAAAGATGATGTGGCGGATTTCCGCCGCATCATGGACGGCTGCGCGTGGGAGGACGGCCGCTCCACCGCCGGCGCACAATCGGCGCTGGTGAAGAGCAATGAACAACTGCCGCCCGACAGCGAGGTGTCGCGCAAACTCGGCAATCGCGTGGTCTCGGCGTTAACAGCCAATCCGAAGTTCATCTCGGCCGCGGTCCCGCTGCAGATCTTTCCGCCGCTGTTCAATCGGTACGCGGCCGCGGATGGGCACCATTTCGGTATTCACGTCGATAACGCGGTGCGGGGCGATCATCTGACCGGCTTGCGCATCCGGACCGATTTGTCGGTGACGCTGTTTCTCTCCGAACCGGACGAATATGACGGCGGCGAACTGGTGGTGGAGGACGTCTACGGTTCCCACGAAATCAAGCTGCCGGCCGGCGATCTCGTACTTTATCCTGCGTCCAGTTTGCATATGGTCACGCCGGTGACGCGAGGGTTGCGCGTTGCGTCTTTTTTCTGGCTGCAGAGCATGATACGAGATGCACATGCCCGCAGCCTGATTTTCGATCTCGATGCCGCGATTCAGGCCCTGGTGGTGCGGCTTGGGCGAGATGACCCTGAAACGGTCAAATTGACCGGTATCTATCACAACCTTATCCGCTACTGGGCCGAAGTATGAATACGTCACTAGGCGCGATCCCCGAGATGCCATATTGTGATGCCGTGAGCGGTCGAACAGGCTTGGCACTCCGGTCGAGGCGAATACCGGCATGAATTGGTTCCGATCAAACATCAGGCTTGGGTCGCGGCTCGCGCTTTTTGCGCTGGCGATCCAATGTCTGCTGTCGTTCGGCCATTTCCACGGCGGCGGCGCGCAGGCGGCGCCCGCCTTGGCGGATGCGAAGCAATCGGGCCTTCACGACACCGGTAGTTTTGCGGCCACGCGTTTGGACGCATTGGGCCGAGCTTCGCACGAGGACGCATCTCGCTCCGTTCGGTCGAAGACCCGCTCCGATCATCGGCCCGACGGCCAGCCGACCGATGACTGCGCAATCTGCGCCGTCATGGCGCTGGCCAACGCGATGGTGGTTGCGACACCGCCTTATCTGCTGGGGCCCCAGGCTGGCGCATTCCTGTATTTGACCACCGACGCCGGGTTTGTCGATCTGAACTCCGTTCGCGTCGCTTTTCAGCCCCGCGCGCCTCCGATCTCCTGACATCGATTGTCTGAGATCGCCGCGTGATGCGTGGTCCCAATCCGGCCCGCGTCGTTGTTTCTATCTCGGCATCTCGCAAAATCTGTAACTGACCGACGATCACAATCTGATCTGCTACCGGGCCAAAGTATGAACATGTCAGCTTTTCGAACGACACGTGCTGTAATCGCCACGCTGGCGATGCTGTCGCTGGCGTCGCCGTCATTGGCGCAGCAGCAAGCCGCTCCTGCATCACAGCAAGGTCCTGTGTCATCTCAGCCGCCTGTTGTTCCGGCGCAGGCAGCGCCCGCTCCCGCGCAGCCGGCGGCTGCTCAATCCGCTGCAGCGCCCACGGGCTCCGACGCATCGGCAACTCCCGCCGATGCCGGCAGGTCGTTGAAATCGACGGCTGTGGCGCTGCGCGAGCTGTCGCCCTGGTCGATGTTCCTGTCGGCGGATGTGCTGGTCAAGGCCGTGATGGTCGGGCTGGCGTTCGCCTCGCTGGTGACATGGACCATCTTCATCGCCAAGATGATCGAGCTGTCGCTGATCCGGGGCAAACTGCGTCGAGCACTCGCCACGATCGGCGATGCCCGGTCGCTGGCGGAAGCGCAATTTGCGCTGGGCGCCAAGCGTAGCGTATTGTCGGCGTTGTTGTCAGCGGCGATGCGGGAGGCCCGGCTCTCGGCGGGAATTTCCAGCGACAGCGGCATCAAGGAACGGGCGGCGTCGAGCTTTGCCGAGATCGTGCGCGCCGAAGCGCGCCGGGTTCGTCTCGGTATGGGACTGCTGGCGACCATCGGCGCGACCTCGCCCTTTGTCGGGCTGTTCGGCACGGTGTGGGGCATCATGAACAGCTTTATCGGCATCTCGAAATCGCAGACCACCAATCTTGCCGTGGTTGCGCCAGGCATCGCCGAGGCGCTGCTCGCCACCGCGCTGGGTCTGGTCGCGGCGATCCCGGCCGTCATCATCTACAATCATTTCGCGCGCGTGACGAAGGGCTACCTCGAACTGGTCGGCCGGGCGTCGGGCGCCGCCGGGCGATTGTTGTCGCGCGACCTCGATCGCACCCATGGTGCGACGCATTCGCGCGCGGCGGAGTAGGCGATGGGCGTCTCATTGGCTGACACCGAACTCGATGACGACGGCGATTTCGCTGAAACGCATGAGATCAACGTCACGCCCTTCATCGATGTCATCCTTGTTCTGTTGATTATCTTCATGGTGGCGGCGCCGCTGTCGACCGTCGATCTTCCGATCGATTTGCCGTCGTCGACCGCAACCCCGCAGAAGAAGCCGGACAAGCCGACCTATGTCAGCATCAAGCCGGATCTCGCGGTGGCGATCGGAGAAACTCCGGTCAAGCGGGTCGATCTGGTTCGCTCGCTCGATGCGATGGCGGACGCCAGCAAGGATCGCTTTGTCTTCCTGCGCGCCGACCGCGCCGTGCCCTATGGTGAGATGATGGACGTGCTGGAAATCCTGCGCGCCGGAGGCTATTCGAAGATCAAGCTGGTAGCGCTGGAAGGGGTTCCAGATACCGCCTTGCCGCCCGCAGGACCCGAAAACCCAAAACCTTGAGCCGCTGACAGCAATGTCCGACTTCCTAACCGAACAAAAGCCGTCCCGGCGGCTCTGGATTCTGGCAGCGGTTGCCGCGCTCGCGCTTCACGTCGGCTGCGGCGCGCTGGCGGTTGCGCATCTGCAAACCGATGAGCCCGACGACTCGCTCGGAGCGGCGGCGATCGAGGTCGGGCTTGAACTGGCGTCGCTGCATCGTGAAGCCACCGACCTGCCGCCGGGCCCCGACACCGACGCCTCGGTGGCATCGCCCGCACTCGCCGAGCAGAAGGCCGAGGTCAAGGAAACCGAGCTGCCAAAGGACGTACCGACCGAGACCGACGATCCCGATCGGGTGGTGGCGCCGAACGAGTCGCAGAAGCCCAAGGAAGACGATCCGAAGATCGCGGCGGTGCAAACTTCGGCCTCGACGGAATCGGTCGCGGCGGAGGCGACCGCTACTCCCAGCTCCGAAGCCATTCCGGAAGGGCCGCGTTCGATATCTCCGTCGCAGGGTACCGGCGAGACCGCGCGCCGGGCGCGCGTGACCTGGCAGAAGGAGCTGATCGCTCATCTGGACAAGCACAAGCGCTATCCGGCGGAGCGCTCGCAAAAGAGCGCCGAGATCGTTGTCAGCTTCGCGCTTGACCGGATGGGCCATGTTCTGTCGACCACCATCGTCAAGGGATCGGGCGATACGGCTTTCGACGAAGCCGCGCTTGCCATGGTCCGGCGCTCCGATCCGGTGCCGCAGCCTCCGCCGCTGGTCGCCGATGAGGGACTGAGTTTCACCTTGCCGGTGATCTTCCGGGTCAAGGGGCGGAGCTAGATCGTTGATAGCGCGGCGATATGGACCGCCTCGTCTCGGCGTGACGTGGACCGCGCGCGGTCCCGACCGCCCGCTGAATAGGCGAAACGACGCGACGCATTTAAATGAAAATGCCCGGCGATCGCTCGCCGGGCAGGACGGAGAGACCGCGGCCTTCGGTCAGCTCTTCTTCACCATCGGGCACACGCTCTTCTCAAGCGGGATAAAGGCTTCGTCCGCCGGGATGGTAGCGATGAGCTTGTAGTAGTCCCACGGATATTTCGACTCCGAAGGCGTCTTCACCTCGAACAGATAGGCCGGGTGGATCTTGCGGCCGTCGGCGCGGATCGAGCCCTTGCCGAACAGGTCGTCGTCGGTCGGCATTTCCTTCATCTTGGCGACGACCTGTGCGCCGTCGTGCGGATTGCCACCGAGTGCCTCGAGTGCCTTGAAGTAATGGATCAGCGACGAATAGACGCCAGCCTGAACCATGGTCGGCGGGTTCTTCCTGTACTTCTCGTTGAAGCGCTTGGTGAAGGCGCGGGTCTTGTCGTTAGCGTCCCAATAGAACGTCTCGGTGAAGTTCAGGCCCTGCGCGACCTTGAGCCCGAGCGCGTGGACGTCGGTGATGAACAGCAGCATGCCCGCGAGCTTCTGTCCGCCGGAGACGATGCCGAATTCGGCTGCCTGCTTGATCGCGTTGGTGGTGTCGCCGCCGGCATTGGCAAGCCCGATGATCTTGGCCTTGGAGCTTTGCGCCTGCAGCAGGAAGGAGGAGAAATCGGCATTGTTGAGCGGATGCTTGACGGCGCCGAGCACCTTGCCGCCATTGGCGGTGACCACCGCGGCGGTGTCGCGCTCCAGCGCGTGGCCGAAGGCGTAGTCCGCGGTCAGGAAGAACCAGCTGTCGCCGCCTGACTTGACCAGCGCCTTGCCGGTGCCGTTGGCCAGCATGTAGGTGTCGTAGACCCAATGCACCGTGTTCGGCGAACACTGCGCGCCGGTGAGATCGGACGACGCCGAACCGGAGTTCAGGTTGACGACGTTCTTCTCCTTCGCGAGATTGGCGATCGCAAGACCGACGCCCGAACTGGCAAGATCGACAAACACATCGACCTTCTCGACGTCGATCCACTGCTTGCCGATATTGACGCCGACGTCGGGCTTGTTCTGATGGTCTGCGGAGATCAGGTCGATCTTCCAGCCTTTGGCCAATAGTCCGGAATCCTCGATCGCCATCTGGGCTGCGGCGGACGAACCTGGGCCGCCAATGTCGGCGTAGAGACCGGATTGATCGCCGAGACTTCCGACCTTGACGACCTTGTCGAGCTTACCCTGTGCCAGCGCGCCGCCTGCAATGACGAGACTCGCGGTCAGCACCAAGGCTGCAATCGATCGTTTCATTTCCCCTCCAGATAGAGTTTTTGAACTAATACCAAAATAAACTTGCGGAACGGCCATTATGCCCCGCATTCGCCTTCCTCGCATAGCCGTTGCGATAAAATGGTAAATGGCCCGCAGGCGGAATATTTCATGGCGTGGAGAATTCACCAGACGGGCTCTTCACGTCACCGCAGGAAATATCGAAACCCGGTATAGACGATGACGAGGCAAGCAAATATCAGGGCAACCGGAAGCCGAGGTTTGGCGTCCGACCCGCTGGTGGTCTTGGGCCGCTGGGTTGGCGGGCGCTTGAAGGCCGTAACGTTGTCCGTCATCTGACCGTTCGAGGGGGGTATCACATCGGGCGGTTCACCGAGCCCGCCCATTTCCCCGTAATAGCTCCTGTAAATGAGCTTGATGGTGGTTTCGGTCGCCTCGGGCTCCGTCATCTCGTTGAGAAGCGCCTTGTAGCTGACCAGGAAAGCCTGGGCTTCGGCGGGCAGCGAGGAGGCGCCATTCAGTTTCGCCATCATTTTCCAGGTGGCAAAATCCGCGCGGGCCTTGGTGTCGGCCCGTCGCGCGATCAGCATGTCAGCGGCTTTGATCAAAATGGCCTCAGGCCTTTTCGGCAGCTCGTGGGGATTCGATTACGCGTTGCCGGTTACAAAGAGAAGTAACCGTATCACATAGCCGGTCGATGTCCGCAGGATCGTCGAAATAATATCGAGATTCAGGCCGAACTGGTTACCAACCATCGGAAGGATGATCAAAGTTCCAATCAGGATCAGCATGCCATACGGTTCCAGCCGGGAAAGCGGGAAAGCCAGCACCCTCGGCAGCAATCCGACCGCGACCCGTCCGCCGTCCAGCGGAGGAATGGGCAGCATGTTGAAGACCGCAAGCACGACGTTGATGACAATAGTGTTCTTGAGGTTGTCGGCAAACCATTGCGCCGTGCTTGCAGGCGCGAAGACCAGGACATGAAATGCCGACGCCGCGAGCAGGGCGAGGGCGATATTCGTCGCTGGTCCGGCCAGCGCTACCCAAACCATGTCGAGCCGCGGATTGCGAAGGGCGCGGAAGTTCACAGGCATCGGCTTGGCGTAGCCGAACAGAAACGGCGAGTGAGATAGCAGCAGGATGGCCGGCAGCACCAGCGTGCCGAATGGGTCAATATGCCTGAGCGGATTGAAACTGACGCGGCCGAGTTCGGAAGCCGTGTTGTCACCGAAGTGGCGCGCGACAAAGCCATGGGCCGCCTCATGAAATGTGATGGCGATGACGAGCGGCAACACCCAAACCGACACATCGTAAATGGAGATATTCAATCTGATGTCCTGACCGGTTCGACGGATAGGCAGGCTAGCATGGATTGACGGTGTGATTCCAAACAAGGTTATAAGACCGTCATTGCGAGCGAAGCGAAGCAATCCATTCTTTCTTTGCGCGGCAAGATGGATTGCTTCGCTTGCGCTCGCAATGACGGGAAGGGCCAGTGTCGGAATGACGCTAGTAAGTGGCGCGGCCGCCGGAAATATCGAACACCGCGCCGGTGGAGAACGCGCAGTCCTCAGAGGCCAGCCACGCCACCATCGCCGCGAGTTCTTCCACCAGGACGAAACGTCCTTTCGGAATCTTCGACAGCATGAAGTCGATATGCTGCTGCGTCAGCTGATCGAAGATCGCGGTTTTCGCCGCGGCGGGGGTCACCGCGTTGACGGCGATTTCGTAGCCGGCGAGTTCCTTGCCCAGCGATTTCGTCAGCGCGATCAGGCCGGCCTTCGAAGCCGAATAGTGCGCCGCGTTGGGGTTGCCTTCCTTGCCGGCGATCGAGGCGATGTTGACGATGCGTCCGTAATTCTGCTTGACCATCGATGGTACGATCGCCTTGCAACAGATGAAGGGCCCGTCGAGATTGATGCGCAACACCTTGCGCCATTCGTCGAGATCGGTTTCCCACACCGTCTTGTTGATTCCGGCGATACCGGCATTGTTGACGAGGATGTCGATCTTGCCCAGTGCCGCGAGCGTGGCATCTCTGGCTTTCTCAACCGCGGCAGCATCCGACACGTCGACCTTGAACGCCGTGACGCCGCCACCGATTTCCTTGGCTGTCTTTTCGGCGAACGGCTGGTCATGATCCCAGATCGCGACCCTGGCGCCGGAGGCGACGAAGCGCTCGGTGATGGCGCGCCCAAAACCCTGGGCGCCGCCGGTGACGACGGCACAGCGGCCGTTCAGATCGATCTTGTTCATGGTGACTAGTCCCTTATCTTTTGTCATTCCGGGATGCGCCGCTCGGTGCAGGCCCGGAATCCATACTCCCTGTCGTGGTTATGGATTCCGGGCTCGCGCTTCGCGCGCCCCGGAATGACGGGGTTATTGTTGATGGGCGGGCGAGGTCAAATAGAGGACTACAGCGTCCAGCCGCCATCGATGAGATGCGCGACACCGGTCGTGAACGAGCTTTCGTCGCTGGCAAGATAGACCGCAAGCGCCGCGATTTCCTCGGCCGTGCCGAGCCGTCCCATCGGCTGCCGGCTCACGAACATGTCGCGGCCTCCAGGACCCGCGGCGGCGGCGCGGTTCAGCATCGAGGGCGTTTCGATGGTGCCGGGGCAAATACAATTGCATCGTATGCCCTTGGCGACGAAATCGGTGGCGACCGCGCTGGTCAGAGCGGCGACGGCGGCTTTGGTCGCGCCATAGACGTAGCGGTTGGGCGCGGCCTTGAACACGCCGGCGGCGGAGGCGATGTTCACGATCGAGCCGCGGCCGGATTCCAGCATGGCCGGCAGAAAGGCCCTGATCGTCCGGTGCATCGACTTGACGTTGAGATCGAACGAAAAATCCCAGTCTTCGTCCGAGCATTCCAGCACCGTGCCGTGATGCACGAAGCCCGCGGCGTTGAGCAGGATGTCGATCTTGCCGACCCGCTTGGCCATGTCAGCGACGGCGGCACTGTCGCGCACGTCGAGCCGCGCCACTTCCGAGACGCCATCCTTGCCGAGCAGCGCAAGGCCCTTTTCGTCGATGTCGGTTGCAAAAACCGTCGCGCCTTCGCGCGCAAAGGCGGCGGCGCAGGCGCGGCCGATCCCCACTGCGCCCGCGGTCACGAACGCGCGCTTGCCTTGAAGGCGGTCTGACATTCAAGTTTCCTCATCGTTTCGCCAAAACTCTCGCCGCACTTTCGTCATTGCGAGGCGCGAAGCGACGAAGCAATCCATACTTGCTTTGTGGCTCTATGGATTGCTTCGCTGCGCTCGCAATGACGGCAGTGGCTCTAATGATTATCCCTCGCCACACCGACCAGGCCGGCGATGTCGTGATAGCGCGTCGCGAGCTCCAGGCATGCGCCGGTGGCCTGCTGGCCGACCGTTGAGCGATAGAGCTCCTGCCAGGGCGTCTGGTTGGCCGGATAGGGGAAGCCGCCGTTGGCCTTGAGTTCGGCGTGGCGCCGCTTCAGCTCCTCGTCCGAAATCAGGATGTTGGCGCTGCCCTTGTTGAGGTCGACCCGAACCATGTCGCCGTTCTTGAGGATCGCAAGGCCGCCGTCGGCAGCGGCTTCGGGCGTGGCGTTGAGGATCGACGGCGAGCCTGAAGTGCCGGACTGGCGACCGTCGCCGATGCAGGGCAGGGACAGGATGCCGCGCTTGATGAGGGCGGCCGGCGGCTGCATGTTCACGACCTCGGCGCCGCCGGGATAGCCGATCGGACCGGTGCCGCGCACGAACAGGATGCA
>WNGG01007723.1_pt1 | contig 17532 bp, 14 predicted proteins | sample 5400661 | NCBI WGS metagenome assembly WNGG01 (sample SAMN13153372, study PRJNA577476) | soil metagenome | isolation source: 100 cm soil or saprolite under Garry oak tree replicate 1 | place: USA:California | collected 2016-06-15 | reverse complement strand
GGCGGCGATAATGGTCGGGGCGCTCATGCTCGTGGGTCGGAATGCAGAAGCCCAAGCTCGTGGCACCCTGCAAGCCAGTGCGACGGTTGTCGATACACGCCAGGGTTTTCAGGCCCTCTCCGCGGTCCGGCAAGCACTTACAGATTCCAGCATCGAGAGCCACCATACTGTTGCGACAGTGGCTATAGTCTCCACCGAACGTCCGGCGACGAAGCCGAGCACGGTGGTGGTTACGGTGGCTTTCTCGAGAAACTAGAGACCGAGTCGCTGGGGCAGTGCGAACCCTGGACCTTGGCGCAGTCCCGCCCGATGCACCGAAATCACTTCCCCATCCGCATTAAAGACCGGACTCCCCGAAGCACTACGGTTGCTCTAGACGCGCCGCGAGTTCGTCCCGCATTGTGTAGGATGGACAACCTCGCCCATGCTCTCGTCGGCGCCGCGCTGGGTCGAGCGGTCGCCGCCCGCCACGTACCACGGGCGGGCCTGATCGGCGCGATCGCCGCAAACATGCCGGATTTGGCCGAGACGTTCACGGGCTACTGGGGATGGCCGCGCTCGGCGTTTCTGGTCCATCATCGTGGGATCACGCATTCGCTGGTCGGGGCGCTCGTCCAAATCCCGGCCCTCATCCTGACGATCGGACTCATCACCCGCGCGCGGACGCGGTGGCAGGCTCCGTGGCGCTGGCTCGCCCTCTGCGTCGCCGTCACGTTCGCCAGCCACCTGTTGATGGATTGGCAGGGATCGTACGGGTGGCGTCCATTGCTTCCATGGAGCAATCGCTGGTACTATCTCGACTGGGTGGCCATCGTCGATCCGTTTTTCTGGCTTGTGCCCCTGGTCGCGCTGGCGTGGGGCAGCGAGCGACACTGGAAACCGCTCGGCGGGATGCTGGTGATCGGCGGCTTCACCGGCGTCCTACTCGTCTGGCGACATGACATCGTCGCGTCCTGGGTCCTTTGGCTCTACTCGGGTCTTTGCCTCGTCGCGATCGTTGGCTGGGTTCGTTACTGGTTCGGTCCGGTGGCGCGGCAGCGTGCCGCTGAGCTCGCGGTGCTGCTCCTGGTGGTCTATACCGGAGCACAAGCAGCCGTGGCGGCGACTCGCAAGCGTGAAGTCCGCCAAGCTGCCGAACACCGCTTCGGCGCAGGCGCATCGTGGGCGGCGCTGACCAACGTCGGTCAGCCGTTTACGTGGGAAGCGATGTATGCCAGCGCGGACACTGTCGCGAGCGACGACTGGAAAGTGCCGCGGCATCTGCGCGAGCCGGCGGTCGTACACGCGATACACGACACCCCAGACGGGCGCGCGATCGCCCAGTTCGCACGTTTCTTGACGGCCGAAGTGGACACGACAAGCAACGCGATTTACTTACGCGATGCGCGCTACGCGCGCGGGGGACGAAATGGCTGGGGGGTAACGGCAATCAGGATGAAGTAAAGCTGAGACCCGAGCCGCGGCGATCTTTCAATTGGCGACGCTGTTGCGGTGAGCGACGTTCCACGCGACTGCGGCGTTCCGTGCGGCCGCGCCGTTCGACCAGGACCGGGACCTGCCGCGCGCGACGATCGGTGACGCGCCGATCCAGCCCGGACCGCCGGTCGGGCCGTACTCGGCGCTCCACCTGATGTCGAGTCGAACGGGACGTCCTGGGGGGGCGGGGAGACTCGCTTTCCATCCAAAGGAATCTGCGACATCGCGGAAGTTCGTGCCAGCCGAAACAGCGACTACATTTCTCGCCCGTGACCACACCCGACCGCCGTTCGCCAGCTCCGAATGTGACCGCGGTCACGAGCGCGCCGGGGCAGACACCGCCCGCTGGTCTGCTCGACGACGCGCTCCGCGCGCTCGAACCGGCATTCCGGCTCGAGAATCTCGTCGCGTTGTCGTCAGAGCGCGCGCTGTATCACGGGTGGGATCGCGTCCTGAAGCGGCCGGTGACGATTCGCGTCCATCTCGCGGCGGAGGCGCCCGGCCGGGCGTGGTTCTTGCGCGAGACGGAGACGCTCGCCCAGCTGGACCATCCCGCGATCCGGCACGTGTACGCCGCGGGCGAAATCGCGACGTTCGCCTACCGCACAGCGAACTGGATCGAAGGCGAGAGTCTCGCCGATGCGTTGCGGCGTGGCCCGCGCCCCATCCCGCAATGCATGTCGCTGATCCGGGACTTGCTGTCCGCGCTCGAGCACGCGCACGCCTGCGGCATCATCATGCGTCGCATCGTCCCGTCAACCCTGATGATCAACAGCGGCGGCCAGGGCGTCATTACCGACCTGCGGTTCTCGAACTGGTGTCTTCCCTACCTCCCGCCGCTCCCGACCGATGACCCGAGCGCCGCGTACATGGCGCCCGAGGTGCGCGCCGGGGAAGCGGGCGAGCCGGCGAGCGACGTGTATACCGTGACGGCAAATATCTACGCCGCCCTCACGAGCAACCCGCCCCATCTTGACCCAGCGCAGATCGTGCCGCCGCGTCAGCTGCGCCAGGCGATTCCCGCGGCGGTCGAGCGCGTCATCGTGCGCGCGCTCTCGCGCGTGCCCAAGGACCGCTACTACACGGCGACGGAGATGCTCGAGGACTTCGTGAGTGATGCCGGCACCTTCCAGGTGCTCGCAGCCGCTCCCGCCCTCACCGAGTCGGGTTTCGAGCGGCGATTGCGGCGCGCGCTCGGCGACGACTACGAGCTGTTGGAAGAGATCGGCGCCGGTGGGTTCGGCCGTGTGTATCGCGCGCGCGACCTGGCCCTGGAGCGCGACGTGGCGATCAAGGTCCTGCACCCGAACCTGACGGCCGATCCCGGCGTCCTGGAACGCTTCCGGCGCGAGGCGCAGCTCGCCGCGCGACTCCGGCATCCCAACATCGTCAGCATCTATGACATCATGGGCCGGGCCGGACTCACGTGGTACACGATGGAATACGTGCCGGGCTCGAGCCTGGCCCAGGTAGTCCACCGGCACGGCACGTTCTCGCTCGAGCAGACCGAGCGGCTGCTCGACGAAGCGCTGTCAGCACTCGAGCACGCCCACGGCCTGGGACTGATTCACCGCGACCTGAAGCCGGAGAACATGCTGATCGAGCCGGACGGCCGGCTGCGGATTACGGATTTCGGACTCGCCCTGGCGCTGCGCGGTGGGACGCGGTTTGGTGGCGCGACATCCCGCAGCGGCACGCCGCAGTTCGCCGCGCCCGAGCAGCTGCTGGGCGAGCGCGTCGACCAACGAGCCGACTTGTATTCGCTGGCCGCGGTCGCCTATTTCTCGTTACTGGGGCGACCGCCGTTCAGCGGGAAGACCCCGGAACAGATTCTGGCGCGCCAGACTACGGACGATGTGCCACCACTCGCTGCCGAGCGCCGCGATGTCCCGCGCGAGCTCGAAGAGGTGCTGCGGCGCGCGCTGCGCAGCGAGCCTGCCGAACGGTTCCATTCCGCCGGCGCGTTTCACCACGCCGTGAAGGGCGCGCTCGGCGGATTCTGGCGGCGCCTGGCCGCGTTGTTTCGACCGGAGAGCTAACCTGCAGAGGATCTCATGCGTCTGTGCTACAGCCTGTTACTCGCGTCACTCGCCGCTTGCGGCTCAAGTACCTCCTACAGCAATCCACCGCCTCCGCCCCCGCCCGCGCCGCCACCCGCACCCAATACCGTGTTCGTCACGGTCTCCGAGTTCCAATTCACGCCCGACACTGTGCGCATCACGGCGGGGATCCCGGTGCGGTGGACGAACGCGGGAACCTTGTCGCATTCCGTGGTCTCCGACACCGCCGGTCAGTTCAACAGCGGCACACTGTCAAGCGGAGGGGTCGATCGGAACGGAATGCCGTATGCCGGATCGACGTACGATCGCACGTTTACGAGCGCCGGGACGTACCCGTATCACTGCTCGTTCCATCCCCAGATGAAGGGCGTGGTAATCGTTTCGACCTAGCGTCACCGCCAGCGGAAAATCTTGAGAGCAATCACGAAGCTCACGGCACCCCACGCCACCACGATGGCGATCGGGGTGCCGAGGGCCGCGACACCCGAGCCATCGATCATGACAGAGCGCAGGGCATCGTTTAGGGCAGTAAGCGGCAGTGCCTTCACGAACGGAATCATCGCGTTGGGGAAGCGCGAGTAGGAGAAGAACGTACCCGATAAGATCCACATCGGGAGCATCACGAGGTTCATCAAGCCGGACACCCCTTCGATCGTCTTGGCGCGGCTCGCCACGAGCAGCCCGAGGCCGGCGAACGAGAAGGAACCCAGGACCGTTAGCCCTGCGAGCGAAGCGAAGGACCCTCGCACCGCCACGCCAAACAGCAGCCAGCCGAAGCCGACCAGCGCCACGACTTCGACAATCAAGAAGACCAGGCGCGAGAGAATGAAGCTCAGCAGGTAGTGGCTCTTGCGCATCGGCGTCGCCAGGTAGCGCTTGAGGAGCTTCCGTTGCCGGGCCTGCACCACGGAGAACCCGACGCCCCAGATCCCGCTGCCCAACAGGTTCATGCCCAACAACCCGGGAATGAGGAAGTCGATATAGCGCGACCCCGGTGCGACGGCGCGGTCGTCGCGCACCGCGATCAGATCTTTGCGCCCGCGGGCGCGCTGCAACGCATCGTCCACTTCGAGCCGCGCGAGACCGCTCTCCGTCCGCGTCGAGTCGTAGCGATACACAACTGGATCCCCGGGAAGGACCAGGATCGCCACGCGACCCGCCTTGAGGCGCAGCCGCGCGGTGGCGGTATCGAGCACGGTGGGTACGAGGCGAGGCGACGCCGCGAGCGCCGCGGCCACCGCGCTGTCGCCGGCCCCGGCCACGACGCCGACCTGCAACTTTCCCGGCCCGGTGTTGCGGAAGGCGAGGCCGAGCGCGAACGCGAGCACGATGGGAAAGCCGAACACCCAGAAGACCGCCTCGGGCTCGCGGTAGAACTCGCGCATGCGCGACAGCGCGAGCTGGTACATCGGGTGCTCACGTATCACGGAGCTGCCGTCCGGTGAGCGCGACGAAGACGTCGTCGAGGGTGGCATGGTGCGTCGTGAGCGACGAGAGCTCGAGCCCGCGCTGCTGCACCAGCGCGAGGAGCGCGGGCAGCGTGCGATGCAGCTCCGTCACGGTCAACGAGAGTCCGACGCCGCCGGCGCCCGGCCGCACGGCGGTCACGCCACCGAGGCGCCGCACGCCGTCCGTCAGGTCGCCGGCCGCACCGTCCGCGACCGCGAACTCGATGACGTGCTCGGCCCCCAGCGAGGCGATGAGCTCGCGCGGCGTGCCGAGCGCAATGACCTTGCCGTGATCCATGATCGCGACGCGGTCGCAGAGGCGCTCGGCTTCCTCCATGTAGTGCGTCGTGAGCAACACGGTGCCGCCCTGCGCGCGGAAGCGGCGAATGATCGCCCACAGCTGCCGGCGCGACTGCGGATCGAGGCCGGTGGTCGGCTCGTCGAGAAACAGCAGGTCGGGCTTGCTGACGAGCGCACAGGCGACCGCAAGCCGCTGCTTCTGCCCGCCTGACAGCGTCACCACGCGCGCCTTGCGCTTCTCCTCGAGCTCGACGAGCGCCAGCACCTCGTCGACCGTGCGCGACTGCCGGTAGAACGATCGGAACAGCGCCAGCACCTCACCGACCTGGAGCTTGTCGGCGAGCTGCGTTTCCTGGAGCTGGACGCCGAGCCGCTCGCGCAAGGCCCGTCCGGCGGCGCCATCGCGCCACGGCGTGCCGAGGATCTCGACATCCCCCGAGTCCGGCGCGGTCAGTCCCTCGAGAATCTCGATGGTCGTGGTCTTGCCGGCGCCGTTGGGCCCGAGCAGGCCGAAGCATTCGCCGGCCCCGACCGTGAGATCGAGACCCGCGACGGCGACGACGTCACCGAAGCGTTTGGTCAGGGCGCGGCAGTTGATCGCTACGATTGTTGTTTCTCGGGTTCTTTTTCCGGCGGCGCTTCGTGGGCCATCTTGAGCGCCTGATCGAGCTGTATCGTCATGCTATTCACGCCGTCCGCCAGCGCGCGCACCTTCATGTTGATCCCCGTCCCTGCTCGGTTCGCGACGATCGCCAGTGTGCCGGCCACGTCAGGCAGTGTGCCGAGATTCGCTGCGAGCGCGCGCTGGCGCATGTGGGACAGCTCGCGGGCGATGTTTCCGCAGATGCCGTTGAGGATTTTCGGCTTGGCCGCGCGGTTGGCTTCGAGCTCCGCGATCAACTTCCGCACGTGATCCACGGTCCGCACGTACCCCTGCAGCTCCTCGATGCGGCGGATCTGATTCGCCGACTGCTTCTGCACCACGGCTAGTTTCTCGGCCCAAGGGCCTCGGTACGGGCGTGGCCGTCTATCAAGGACAGCGGCGTCACACCCAGTAATGCGCCGAGGGTCGGCGCGATGTCGACCGTGTTCATGCGTCCGGCGAACGATCCGTGCCGCACGCCGCGACCCCAGAAAACGATCGGCACGTGGGCGTCGTCCTCCGACGGCTGGCCGTGCATCGCGATCAGTAGGTTCGGAATGTCCCAGACCGAGCCGGGCTGGAGCGTTACGGTGAGCACCACGCCCGCGTCGGGCGGGAGGTGATGTATCCAGCGGCGAGCGACCGGATCAGACGCCGTGTCGGCACGCGACAGGTCGGCGGGCTTAGTCACGCGCGCGACACCCTGCACTCGCACGATGCGCGCGGTGAGCGCCTCGAGGATGCTGTCCGTCTTGATGCCCAACCCAGCCAGGCGGCCGTTGTCGCGCAGCAACAGCATCCCGGTGTCGAACTCGAGCCACTCCCGCGCCGGACCACCGGCACCCGCTACCCGGTCGAGATCGCGATTCACCGCCGTGATTACCGTGTCCAACGCAACGCGATAAGCGGCCCCGCCCGTCTTCGCGCGAGTCCGTTCCGGGTATGACGTCATGCCGTGATCGGCGGTGAGCACGACGACGATGTTGTCGCGCCCCACGCGATCGGTGAGCCGCTTCAGGAACCAGGCGAGATAGCGGTCGAGGCGCAACACCTGATCATGGATCTCACGTGAGTCGGGGCCGTACGCGTGACCGATGGCGTCCGTCGTCGAGAGACTCACGGCGAGCAGATCCGTACCTTTGCGGCCCAGGCGCAGCGCCTCGAACCCCTCGAGCGCAAACAGCAGCGTCAGCGAATCCATGGCGGGCACGCCAGCCACGGCCGCCGCCGCGAGCACGCTGTCAGCGGGAAGCCGATGCGGGAACACGGTGTTCGTCCCGCCATTCTCCCAGGCTTCGTTGTCCGGTTCTTTGTATGCGCTATCGGGAAGCAAGAGGGTCCACGTCGTGTTGGCCGCCTTGAACGGCAGCCGTCTGGCGTTGAACCCCTGCACCCACGACGGGAGCGTGTCCGCGTAGTAGCGGCTCGTAGTGAACAGTCCCGACTGGAACCAGAACACCTGCTGTTTTGACTGGCCGATCGGGAGAATCGCGCCGCGATCCTTGCGGCTCACCGATAACGCGCGGGCCGTCGGATCGGACGCTTTCAACCAATCGAACAGGGTCGTGCCGCGGAAGCGCCGCGGGGACGCGCCCGGACCGGTCGTGCCGAGCAGTGGCGCGAGCGAATCCTGCACACCCTCCGAGTTGCTGATGATGCCGGTGTGCGCGGGCCACAGCCCGGACAGAATCGTCGAGTGGCCCGGTGCGGTCTCGGTGACGGCGTGATCCTGGTAGCCGTCGGTGAAGAACGCGCCTTCGTTGGCGAGCTGTGCCAGGCCGCCGCTGAGCTGGCTTTTCCAGCGGGTGAAATAGTCGGGCCGCATTTGATCGACCGTGATCACCACGACCAGTTTTGGCCGCGGTGGCGCCGATGGAGGAGCCAGCAGACTCGTCAGGAAGGCGAGCGCGACGGCGAAATTCATGAGCCCCAAAGGTAGCAACGCTTAGGTGCTCACCGCCACCTGTGGCGGCCTATCCTGTTCAGGAATGCGGAGCGTCAAGTACGCGACGAAGACGATGATTCCCGCCGAGATGAAAAACGGGATGTGTTGCCCGAGCGACTGGTAGGCACCTCCCGCGTAGACCGGGCCGACGATCGCCGCGAGACCGCGGTAGGTCTGCTGCACCCCGAGTGTCAGGCCGATCTCATCGTGATGCGCGCGATGGCTGACGAGCGCCGAGTTCGCGGGAAAGAGCAACGCGGTGCCGAGCGGCAAGAGGATCTGCGCGCACACGAACAGCGTCAGCGTGGGCGCGAGCGGCACGAGAATGAATCCCGCGAGCAGCAGCAGTGTCCCGACCTGCATCGTCCGGACTTCGCCAAGCTTGGCGTTGAACCAGCCCACCGGTGCGGTGCGCATCAACACGCCGACAGCGCCGAACACCATGAAAAAGAAGCCGATCTGGTCCGCCGTGATCGCGAACCGATCGTGCAAGTAGAGCGAAAAGATCGGCGGCAGCGCGTTGAACGCGAGCATCGCCAGCGCGTAGATCCAGATCAGCAGCGAAACCGGCCTCGTGGGATCGGCGACCACGCGCACGGCCGGCTGCACGATATTGCGGACCGCGTCGCCCAACGTGACCGACGCGCGGGGACGCTCCACGCCGGTCCGCGTCACTCCGGCCTGCGCCCAGCGCGATTCCGGTAGCCACTTCCACGCGAACGCCACGTTGACCAGGACGAGGGCGCTCGCGAACAACCCCGGTGCCGCTTCGCCGAAGCGGTGCATGAACGATCCGATCGCGGGACCGATGATCACGCCCGCGCTCGTCGCGGCAGACAGCCACCCCAGTGCCTTGGCGCGCTCGCGGGGCAGCATCGTGTCGGCGACGTAGGCCTGGACGACCCCCGTCGTGCCGCCGCCGAGCCCCTGCACGAATCGCGACACGAAGAGGAGCCACACCGTGTGCGCGAACCCGAACACGATATATGCGAACGCTGAAGCGCCGAGACCGACGAGCAGCGCCGGCCGCCGGCCATAGCGATCGGAGACATACCCCCAGACGGGGGACGACACGAGTTGCGCCACCGGAAAGGACGCAGCGAGGAGTCCGACGACCGTCGCGGAAGCACCGAGGTCATTCGCGTACAGGGGCAGGAGCGGCCAGATGATCATCACGCCCATCATGTCGACGAACGCGACCGCCATGAGCACGGAAAGACGTTTCATCGCCGCGCTCCGACGCCGAGCACGATCGCGCTGGCGACCATCAAGACGACTCCGAACGCCGCGGCCACGCCGGTCTCGGCCAGCCGCAAGCTCGACAGGATCTCGATAGACACGGGGCGCGTCTCGTACGTGTAGAGCACGATGGACGCCACAATGTCCCCGAGCGCCGCGACGAACGCCAGGCTCGCGCCGGCCGCGAGGCCGGGCTTGAGCAGCGGCAGGGTCACGCGCGTGAGCGTGCGCCAGCGGCCGGCTCCGAGACTGGCGGCCGCTTCCTCGAGTGAGGGATCGAGCTGGCGATAGGCCGCCAGGATCCCTCGACCCGTGAGCGGCAGCCCCCGCACGAGATAGGCGAGCGGAAGAATCGCCGCGGTGCCGACCAGCACGACGCGCAGCTGCAGCGGCGCGTGCACACTGAACGTGATGGCGAGCGCGATCGCGAACACCGTGCCCGGCAGCGCCCACGGCAGCGCCAGCAGGCCCTCGATAACGCGCCGCAGCGCCACGCGCCGGCGTACGACGAGCCAACCGCCGGCCAGTGCGAGTGCCACCGCCACCGCGGTGCTGACGGCCGCCATCCACAGCGAATTCAGCAGGGGACGCAGCCGCTCCGCCTCCGAAAAGAGACGCCGGTAGTTCTCAAAATTGATCACCGGCGGAAGAATCTCGGTCGTCCAGGCGCCATAGGGCACGAGCGACACCACTGCGAGCGTCAGGTGTGGCAGCAGCAGCAGCACCGCGAGGCCCCAGCCCGCGCCTGCCGCCAGCCATCGGACGCTCGGGCGCCGGATCGGCCGCGGCCGCGGCGCAATCCCCTTCCCCAGAGCGACCAGAATGTCGTCACCTTCGGTGCGACGCAGGATCACGAGACCGGCCACCGCCACGATCGCGAGCGCCACCGTTTCGACCATCGCCAGCGGCAGGTCGCCGTTCAGCTTCGTCGCCACGATCTGCGTCGTCATCACGCGAAATCCGCCGCCGAAGATGTACGGCGCGCTGAACGATCCCAATGCCGTCATGAACGTCAGCATCGCCGCCCCGACGAGCGACGGGCGCAACAGCGGCACGATCACGCGCCACAGCGTCTCGCGCCGATCGGCGCCGAGTGCCTGCGCGGCTTCCAGCATCGAGACGTCGAGCTTCGCCAGGCCGGCCCGGGTGAAGAGGTAGAAGTACACGTACATCGAATAGGCGTGCACGAGCAGAATCGCGACGGCTCCCTGCAGGCGCCAGGGCGCGTGCTCGAGATGCAGCGCCGCCTGAATGGCGCGCGCGATGAACCCCGACTCGCCATACAGAAAGAGGAACGCGATCACGCCGACGAGGGGCGGCAGCACGACTGGCAGCGCGATCAGCGCGCCTAACGTCTTGCGTCCGGGGAAATCGAACCACTCGAACAGAAATGCGAGCGGGATGCCAATCGCGGCCGCCAGCACGACGCTCACTAGCGAGATCCAGACGCTCGCCCACAGGGCTGCCCACTCGCCGGGCCGCGTCAGAAAAGCCCCCACGGCGGTCTTGTCAGCGGCGGCGATCGCGACGATCAGGATCGGATAGATCACGACCCACGCGAGGAGCAACGTGAGTACCCCAGCCGCAACGCCCGAACGCCGCGCGCGCATCACAATGCGATCACGCGCGTGGCTTCGACGTACACGCGCTCCCCCACGCGTGCCGCATCCGGCTCGGCGAGCACCTCGAAGCGTTGGTGATCATCGGCCTCAATCAGGAAGAACGCGGCCGCGCCGACGTAGCGCCGCTCGCGCACGATGCCGGGGAGGCCGGCCTCGGAAAACCGCAGGCGCTCGGGTCGCACGACGAGGACGCGCTTCCCATTGCCTCCCAAGGCGCGGGCGGCGTCACCACGAAACACGTTGGCACGACCCACGAAGGTGGCAACGAAGAGATTTGCGGGGTGCTCGTACAGCTCGTCGGGGGCGCCCACCTGCTCGAGCCGCCCTTGACTGATCACAGCGATGCGATCGCCGAGATCGAAGGCTTCTTCCTGTTCGTGGGTCACAAAGACCGTGGTGATCCCCACGCGCTTGATGACGTCGCGCAGCTCATGGCGCGTGCGCTCGCGCAACGCGGGATCGAGGTTGGACAGCGGCTCGTCCAGCAACAGCACGCGCGGCTCGGGGGCGAGCGCGCGCGCCAACGCCACGCGCTGCTGCTGGCCTCCCGACAGCTCGTGCACCTTGCGCCGCTCGTACCCGGCGAGATCTACGAGCGCCAGTGCGTTCGCGATTTTGGCGTCCCGCTCGGCGGACTTCGCAAGGCCAAAGCCCACGTTCTCACCCACGTCCAGATGGGGAAACAGCGCGTAGTGCTGAAACACCATGCCGAAGCGGCGCCGCGCCGGAGGCGCCGTCGTGACATCCTCCTCGGCGACGAGGATGCGACCGCCGTCCGCTGTTTCGAATCCCGCCAGCAGGCGCAACATCGTCGTCTTGCAGTCGACGTCCGCAACGACCATGCGGCGGTGCACCTCACGCACCCACTCGGGCAGCGAATCCGCGGGCAGGTCTTGCCGCGCCGGTACGCGAAAGACTTCACGCGCGGCCGCGAGCTGCATCTCCACACTGCCGACGAAATCGGCATACGCCCGGGCCGCGGCAAGATGCTTCGCGCCGCGGACGACCGCGATGCCGTCCTCGATGGCGACCGTCCCGCTCCGGGGAAAGACGTAACCGATCGGCATGCCACGACGGCGACTGATCAAGACGTCCGGCAGATCCCAGATCGTGATCAGGCCTTCCTGCCGCGCGATCTTCTCGCTGATCAAGGCCGGGTTTTGCTCGTAGACCTTGGTCTGCCCGTCGAGTCGCCGCAGCCACGCAAATCCCGCCGCGGTGTCGCCGGTTTGCTTGAGCCCGCGCGCCACGATGAGACCAAACACGGCACGCATGGTGCCGCTCGCGAGCGGATCGCGGATGATGATCTTCCCGTTCCATCTCGGATCGAGCAGGTCGTCCCAGTCCTGCGGCGCCTGCGCCGCGGGCACGACCTTCTCGGCGTACAGAAAGACGGCCGGCGTCTCGTAGGCCGCAAAGTAACAATCCCCGGCGCCGCGCCCGCGCGCCGCGATGGCGTCTGCCCAAACCGGTCGATGGCAATCGAGCAACGATTCAGCCACGGCCTGCGCCAGGATCAAGGACGGTCCGCCAAACCAGACATCGGCCTGCGGGTTCGCACGCTCGGAGCGCACGCGGTCGTACACGTCCTGCGAGCCCATGTCGAGCCAGCGCACATCGATATCGGGATGGAGCGCTTCGAATCGCTTCTCGAACAACGTCAGCAGATCTCGGCCGTGGGGACTGTAGATGACCAATGGCGTGCGGCGGTCGCGGGAGCATGCGGTGACGAGAAGAAGAAACGCGAATGCGAAATGCATTGGTTTACGGAACATTCCGCCGCTTCAATCCCAAGAGATTCGTGAACAGTCGATACGCACCAGGCACGCCGGCGGGCAGTTGGCGGAAGAAGCTCAGACCCGTGTACACGTAGGTCCCTCGTCCTAGCGGCGCGATCAGCAATCCACCCTTGAGCTCCACCGGCGGAGTGCCGGGATCATGGGTTTCCAGCACCGGGACGTACGTCGTGTCCCAGGTGTGCGCGAAGTAGAGACCGCGCTCCTGAATCCAGCCGCGCCAATCCTCGGGCGCGATGGTATTTGGATAATGAAAGACGGGATGTGCGGGATCGAGCTCGGTGACCGGCGCGGTCTCGTCCGTCACGCGATCGTGCGGGCGGGCGATGGTGAGCGGATACGGCGCGAAGCCACCGTCGACGAACGGATACTGTTGATACTGAACGATGACGAGCCCGCCGTTTCGCGCGTAGTCGAGTAGCCGGCCGTTGTTCGCGACGAGCGCCGGATCGGTCTCGTACGCGCGACTGCCGATCACGATAGCATCGAAATGCGAGAGGTCACCGCGGGCGAGCGAGTCGCCAATGATGAGCTCGATCGGCACCCCTACAGCGAGCAGCGCTTCGGGAACGCGGTCGGCAGCGCCGCGCACATACCCGACGTGTGACAACGCGGGAAGCGCGACACGCGCGGCCCGAATCTGCGCCACCGCCGGCTTGGTGAGCGCCCGGGGCCGAATGTGCGGATAATCGATGATCTCCAGCCAGCCCCCCCCGCTTCCCCCGCCCCCCCCGGGGCCGGGGGAGCCCGCCCGCAGCGCATACGTCCCCGGCTTGAGGCTATCGGCCACCGGCGGCGCCACGCTCACGACCACACTCTTCGCCTCATCTTCGCGCGTGAATGCAAGGCTTTCCGGAGAGACAGGTGGCCAGCCGGTGGGCGATGTGACGGCGGTTCTCGTCACGGCGGCCCCGCGCGCGCGATTTGTCACCGTGAGCGTGAACCGCCGTGGCTCGAGCGCGTTGCCATCGATGGGCCAGAGCAGCTCGTCCGGTGCGACCGCGACTTCCACGTCGCGCGTCACGAAGACGGGGCGACGGATCTCTCCGATCGCCTGGTCGCGATAGCGATACACGACCTCGCGCGTCAGCGTGATGGGCTCACCACCGATCACGAGGCGCACCTGCGTGCTGACCGGCGGCGGCTCGAACGGCAGGCCGCGCACGTCCGGTGGCGCCGTCGACCAATCGTAGAGCCCGCCGCGATTGGTCAGCGGGCGACGCAGGAAGTATGGCTGTGTGCGCTCGGCATCCTTAGCGACGGTCAACACGAAGCGGCGCGTCACCAAAGCGCCGGGTGCTCCCGTCGGTGTGCCCAGCTCCAGCCGTTCGGCCGTCCAACCACTCGGCGCCAAGACGGCGAGGCTCTCCGCACGGACCGTGCTATCGCCCGCATTCCAGACCGAGACCTCGACCTGAAGCCGTTCACCCGGGATGACGATGCCGTCGTCGGCCGTGCCGTCGATCGCGACGCCGGCGGCCGTCGCGATGGCACGGTCGAGCAGACCGCGCTGCACCGAGTCGGCTGCGCCTAGGAGACGCGACGCCCGAAGCAGGTACGGCAGCGACGCCGAGAGGCGCCAGGGGTTCAACGCGGCGCGCGCGGAATCGATGAGCGCCGTGAAACCGGCGACGTGGATCGTCGTGTCGACCCCCGTGAACATCGATGTTTCCGCGCCCGTGCTCCCTCCTCCCCCCACGGTCTTCGTTGCGATCAGCGCGACTCCCGAGGTCGCCGGGCCGAGGCGTTGCAGCTGCCCCATGTCCTGAGAGCGGTGCCGGCTCCGGCTCGCCATCGCGATCTGGAAGTACGATTGCCCGATCAGCGGATCGAGCGTCCCGACGGGCAGCGCAAGTGTCGTAGCCGACGGATCGCCCCGCGTCGAGCGATAAAATTTCTGCGGGCCGCCGGCGGAGTCACGCAGCAGATCGAAGGCTTGGCGGGCGAGAATCGCTGAAACCTGGTGGTGACCGTGGCCGTCCGCCGGGGTCCCCGAAAACACGGCGATGATGATCTGCGGCCGAAACCGGCGGATCACATCGAGGACGTCTTTGAGGATCGAGTCGCGCGGCCAGAACCGAAAGGTTTCGTCGGCGGTCTTGGAGTAGCCGAAGTCGTACGCCCGCGTGAAGAACTGGCGCGCGCCGTCGAGCTCGCGCGCGGCCAGCAGCTCCTCGGTGCGGATGATCCCCAGCTCGGGACCGAGCTCGGGGCCGATGAGGTTCTGGCCGCCTTCGCCGCGCGTGAGTGAGAGATACGCGGCTTGTGCCCCCATGCCCCGCGACAGGAGCACCAACAGCTGGGTGTCTTCGTCGTCGGGGTGCGCTCCGATCATGAGTACGCGCTTATTGCTGCCGAGCTGTCGCAACGTGGTGGCCAACGCAGTGACGCCGCCGGTGCCGGACGGAGTCATCTGTCCACGCAACACACCGACGGCGCCGAAGCTCAGCAGGAGCCCGACGACACATGTTTTCACTATTGGGAAAGGTACACGGCGCCACCCTTCATAACGAACTTCACCCGTTGCAGTTCCGTGATATCGCGCGTGGGATCGCCCGCAACGGCGATAATGTCAGCGTACAGTCCGGGGGCGATCGCACCGAAGTTCTGCTCCTGGCCAAGCAGCGCGGCCGCAACCGAGGTTCACGCCTTTGCGCAGGGCACGACCGAACGCCTTACGCTCGAGATTGACGAGCGCCACCCACACGCCGCCCCGGGCGACCACGTGCGCGCCGACCGTCACGGTCGGCACCCAGTACACGTTGTTGCGCACCATCACATCCAGCAGCGAATCGGTCAGGCCGTCGCCGTGCTCGATGGAATTCACGCCCGCGCGCAGCGCCGCCGCGATGCCGTCCGAGCCGATCGCGTGCGCCGCGACCATGTGCCCCATGCGGTGCGTCTCGTCCACGATCGCCTTGGCTTCGGCGTCGGTGAAGTTCACCCAGCTGTGGAGCACACTGTCGGGCGTGAAGTAGTAGCGACGGTCGCTGTAGTACTTGATCCAGTCGGCGCCGTGCTGGATCTGCTGACGCACCGCGAGCCGCGCGTTATCCACGGCAGCTCGAGCTCCCAGTTGGTCGAGGTAATCGGATACATCCCCGTCGGCGCCATCGCGCGCGTGGAGGTGAACACGCGGGGACCCGGAATCTCGCCGCGATCGATGGCGAGCTTGACGTCGACGTCGGCGTACATCGCGCCTTCGGTCTCGAGATCGCGGAGCGCGGTGAAGCCGTGCTCCAAGGCGATCCGCGCGTTCCGGGCAGCCAGAATGGCCCGATACGCAGTCGATTGCTTGAGCAGCTGGTCCTCGTAGTCCTGCGAGGTGACGTCGCCCTGCAGCAGCAGATGCGTGTGCGCATCGATCAGGCCGGGGAGCACCGTCATCTGGCTGAGATCGATGACGCGGGCGTTCGGCGCCTGTCCCTGGATCTGCCCCAGGGGCCCGACGGCCCGAATCCTTTCGCCGTCGATGAGAATTCCTACATTGGTCTGCGCGGCGGCCGATCGGCCGTCCACCAGGCGTCCGGCTTTGATGAGGATTTGCGGCGTCGGCGTCTGGGCATGAAGAGCAGGAAGTAGCACCAAGCCGGTACACAACAGAGTCAAACCGCGCATCGGACGATCTCCAAAACGAGGGCGCGGCAAATCTATCATCCAAGCCACGGAGGCGTACATGCCCGTCCTCGTGACCTGTGAATGCGGGAACTCCTACGATCTGAAGGACGAATTCGCGGGCAAGCTGGTCAAATGTCCGAAATGCGGCCGGCCGGTCCGCGCGCCGAGCGTGGCGACGGCGGTCCAGAGACAGGTCGATCCGGCGTTCGATCGAGACATCTTCCTCCTGCGCCAACAGATGCTGAAGATCTCTGAGAAGTACGACGTCGGTGACGAGCAGGGCAACAAGATCATCTTCGTGGAGCGGCCCGCGCATGCGCTGCGGAATCTCGGCGCGATTCTGGTGACTCTGGCTGGGCTGTACGGCGGCATGTCGGTGTGGATTCCGTTCATCGACGCGCTGAAACCCGGCCCCATGCAGGCCATCCTCGGCATCGTCGGCGTACTGGCCATTCTCATCGGCGCCCCGGCGCTGGGGATCGCGCTCTCGGTCAAGCGACATGTCACCTTCTATCGCGACCAATCCAAACGCGAGAAGCTGATCGACATCCTGCAGGACAAGAAATTCCAGCCGATCACGATGACCTATACGGTCCGCGATGCCCGCGGCCGCAAGCTCGCCAAGCTCGGCAAGAACTGGCTGTACAACGTGATCCGCAAACGCTGGTACGTATGGGGACCCGACGGGCGCGTGATGTTTCTTGCGAAAGAAGATTCCATCATCCTCTCGCTGTTGCGCCGCTTCCTCGGGCCGTTGTTCGGCGTGCTGCGCACCAACTTCATCTTTCTCCCCGCGGGCACCGACGACGTGATCGGCGAGTTCAAGCGCAAGTTCACGATTCTCGACCGCTATGTGCTCGACATGACGGCCGACCCGCAGCGCCTCATGGACCGGCGTCTCGCGATCGCGTTGGGCGTGATGCTCGATACGGGAGAGCGGCGGTGACGACCAGCGGGCCGGGACCGGGGCCGGGCGGTCAGGATGAGGAGCCGATCCTCATCACGCCCGAGATGCTGGCGCCCGCGCGGACGGTGAAACCAGCCGCGCGGCGCGATGGCCGGATCGATTTTGAGCGCGGCATGCGGCGACTGCCGCTCTTCATCGCCACGCTGATCGTCGCGAACGTGGCGGTGTTTGCCTGGGAGATCGCGTCGGGCGCGTTTCTCGATCGCAAGGCGCTCATTGAATCCGGCATTCACGTGGCCAATCAGATCAATCCGCTCGAGGCTGGGGCGCTGGTGCGCTCGCGCGTGCTCGCGGGGGAATGGTGGCGCGTGTTCACCTCGATGTTCCTGCACGGCGGACCCGACCATCTGATCGGCAACATGGTGGCGCTGTACATCGTCGGCATGGCCTGCGAGCATGCGTTCGGGGCGGCGCGGAC
>WNGG01007190.1_pt1 | contig 17534 bp, 18 predicted proteins | sample 5400661 | NCBI WGS metagenome assembly WNGG01 (sample SAMN13153372, study PRJNA577476) | soil metagenome | isolation source: 100 cm soil or saprolite under Garry oak tree replicate 1 | place: USA:California | collected 2016-06-15 | reverse complement strand
GAACGGCTGACATACGCCCGGGACACCGCCGGGAACTGCTCGCGCAGGTCGGCGACCAGGCGCTCGTCCAGCTCGACGACGGTCAGGCGCGGGGCCACCCGGGCGAGGTGCTCGGTGGTCGCGCCGTACCCGGGTCCGATCTCCAGTACCTCGCCGTCCAGCGGTACCCCGCCGAGCGCCTCGGGCAGGACGACCTCGGCGATGTGCGCGGCCCACTCGGGTGAGGAGCACAGCGCGGCGTGACCCTCGTTCATGGCACCCCCATGATGCAGGTGTGAAACACAACTGTTTCACCACGGGCCGGCGCACGCGTGCGGTGCCGTACGCGATGTTGCCGGCCCAGTTGGTCATCTTGTGAGAACCAGGACGGCGCTGTCGGCCGGTACCGTCACCACGACCGTGGTGCCCGAGACGGACAGCGACTGAGGCGCCGGGTGGAACCCGCCGCTCGCGGTCACGCCGGAGCCGGCCAGCGTGATGGCCTTGGACGTGAGCGACGGGGCGGTCAGCACGTACCCGCTCGCCCTGGCCGCGGCCGCGGCCAGCTTGACGGTGGCGGTGATCGCCGACGAGCTCTTGTTGTTCAGGACGACATTGTTCGCGATCCCCCACGCCGCGACACCTGATCCGCCGGACACCGCAGCCGCGTGCAGCGCGCCGGTACCGGCGAGGCTCCACAGCAGTTCGCCGTAGTACACCGCCTGGACGCCGGTCGGGGTCAGCCCGCTGAACACGATCGGCGAGTAGTGCAGCGGAAACTGCGTCGAGGTACCGCCGTGGAAGTTGACCCCGGCGCCGTCGTGCGACGCGATCCCGTACATGAAGTCCAGCGACCACAGCGCCGCCGCCTGTACGTCGCTGACGCCGGCCGCGCCGCCGTGGAAGTACGAGTTCGCCTCGGTCATCCGCCACTGCGCGATCCCGCCGGCCGCTTTGGCGCTGGCCAGCGCGCTCCACTGCCCGGCGAGCTTCCCGCCCGGCGCGGTGGAGGCGAGCATCCCGGAGATGGACGCGGCGGTGTTGCTGTCGATGTACGTGTGCATCGACAGGATCGCCAGGCTGTTGTTCTTCTCATGCGTGGCGAAGGGCTTGAGCCAGGAGTTCTTGCTGGCCGGGCCGGGACCGTCGAACACCGCGCCGGGTACCTTGGCCTTGATCGCCTTGACGTAGGAGTTGTATGACGTCTCGTAGGTGGCCTCGGTCCGGTAGAAGTTGGGCTCGTTGCCGATCTCGAACGCCAGCAGGCTGGTACCGAGCGCCTTCGCCGTGAACTGCGCCTCGGCGGCCGCGTTGGCCGAGGTGTTCGTCTTCAGGTTGATCCCGTAGAGCGCCTTCCAACCGGTGGCCTGGAGGAACCCGGCCAGCTTGGTCACGTCAGCGGGCGCGATCTCCTTGGCCGATCCTCCCGCGCCCTTGCCGTTCCAGTTGACCATGTCGACGAGGTTGCCACCCAGGCGCAGCACGCTCGGACCGAGCAACCGGAAGAGGTTGACCAGGTTGGTGTCCTTCGCGTCGAATATCCCCGCGCCGATGCGGTCCTTCTCGTGGCTGAAGCCGGCGAACCCGGTACCGACGTGTCGGTTGGTGGCCGCGTTGACAACGACCGTGACCGGCGTCGGGGCCGTCCCGGCCGGGGCTTGACGGGTCGCGGCGGAGGCGGAGACGGCGCCGAGGGCGGCGAGTGCGGCGAACGCCGCCACGAAGAGGGCGGTGCGACGGTGGGAAGCCATGACAGTCCTCCAATGTATTTACCTGTATGGATCAAACAGGCCGGAGAGCGCTGCGTCAACTACAGAAAGTGCATTAATAATGGTCGATTTCCCCCTGGGAGAATGGAGCTGCGCGCGCCGTCTTTGGTACGACCGGTGATGCAGTGGCCGCGCACCATGCACCCACGACCGCGCCGTCGCCCGAGTCAGCGGACCGCGACGGCGCTGACCGTCGGCTCGCATCGGCGACTGGACGCCCGGCCGGCCGCTGCGCGATCGCCCGGAAGGGCGCGCACCCGTCGGCGCTGATCGCGGCGGGCCGGATCACCGGGTTGGTCGGCGGTTACGTCCTGCTCGTCGAGATCACGCTGGTGAGCCGGATCCCCCCGGTCGAACGATGGCTGGGTGGCAATGACGGCAGCGGAACCGACCGCGCCGATCAGCGTCCTGAGCCAGCGTCGCCGCCGCCCGGCCGGACGCACGGCGCGCCGCCGGTGCGCGGACGCGCGCCTACCCCCATCGCGAACACCCGTCCCTCCCCTGTGGCGTGGTCGCTTGCCGGCGCCCGTTCCCCCGACCAGTCCGGCTCGGCGGCGTCTGGCGCCGCGCCACGACCCGGACCGGTCGCCCCCAAGGCGCGCGGCGTGATCACGGTACCGTCGGCCGCGCCGTCTGGCTACCTCACCGCTCGGTGCCCAGTACCGGTTTCACGTCGAGGATCGGCGTACCGTCCAATGCCTCCAGATCCCGTACCCGGACCCGGGTCCCGTCGACCGCGACGACGCCCACGCGGTGCAGGCCGATCGGGTTGGGCCGGTCGGGCGAGCGGGTGTTGAACACGCCGGTCTCCGGCCGGGCCGGGTCGCCGCGCGGGTGCACCACGAGGACGTCGCGGCGGGCCCGGTCGAGCCAGGTCAGCACGAGCACCTCGGTACCGGCACGCAGGTCGCGCAGGCCCTCCCGGACGCCGCGCTCGAACACCAGCCAGGCCTCGGGCGCACCCTCGTCACCCTGTTTCGGCGCCGACTCCCGGTCGACCAGAGGAGACTCGACCCATCCGATCGGCCACAGAACATAGGTCTCTTCGCTCACGAGTGGATCGAACCACGGTTACGCCGAGTCCGTTCGCCATGACAGCGGGCCCGCGGCACCCGCCGGCCCACCCGATCCGGGAAGCGGTTCCCACTGGGAGAAGCCGAGGTCGCTCTGGATCGCCGGCAGCGCGACGTTCACCACAGTCGCGTCGAGGACGATCATGAGTACGCCGACGCAGAGCACCACCAGCGCTACCCAGCGTCGGCCATGCGCCATCGGCGGCGCGGTTGCGGTCGATTTCGTGGCGTCTGGCACGGCTCACCCCTCCGGTACTCGAATACGATCGCCAGTACCGACCGGTGACCGCGCAGGAATTCATCTCGGCGACCGCGATGGGTTTCGGCGCCCGCCCGGGTCTGCACCCGTGAGGGCACCGGACGGAAGGAGCTGAGGGGTCGTGACCATGACGGACACCAGGGTGGACGAAGACTTCCTGCGGCTGGCCGACCCGTACCGGCGCGAGCTGCTGGCGCACTGCTACCGGATGCTCGGCTCGGTACACGACGCCGAAGACCTGGTACAGGAGACGTATATCCGGGCCTGGCGGGCCTACGACCGCTTCGAGGGGCGGTCGTCGCTGCGCACCTGGCTGTACAAGATCGCCACCCGGACCTGCCTGACCGCGCTGGAGAGCCGCAGCCGCCGGCCGCTGCCGACCGGCCTGGGCGCGCCGAGCTCCGATGCCGGCGACACGCTGGTCGAGCAGCCCGAGATCCCGTGGCTGGAGCCGGTACCGGACGCGATGGTCGGCGCGGAGGGCAGCGACCCCGCCACGATCGTCACCTCGCGGGAGAGCATCCGGCTGGCCCTCGTCGCCGCCCTGCAGCACCTGCCGCCCCGGCAGCGCGCCGTGCTGATCCTGCGCGAGGTGCTGAACTGGCGCGCCGCCGAGGTCGCCGAGCTGCTCGGTACCACGACCGCCGCGGTCAACAGCGCCCTGCAACGCGCCCGGGCCCAGCTCGACCAGGTGGCGCCTACCGAGGACGAGATCGTCGAGCCGACCGCCGCAGATCAGCGGGAGCTGCTCGACCGGTACGTCACGGCGTTCGAGAACAAGGACATCCCGGCGATCGTCGAGCTGTTCACCAAGGACGCGGTGTGGGAGATGCCGCCGTTCACCTGCTGGTACCAGGGCGCGGAGAACATCGCGCGGCTGGTCGACACGCAGTGCCCGGCCCGCGGCCCCGGCGACATGCGGCTGGTGCCGACCATGGCCAACGGGCAGCCGGCATTCGGTCTCTACATGCTCGGCGAAGACGACGTGTACCGGCCGTTCAACCTGCCGGTACTCACGCTGCGCGGCGACCGGGTCGCGCACGTGGCGTGCTTCTTCGACCTCAGCCTGTTCGCCACCTTCGGCCTGCCGGAGACCCTGCCCGCGGGCCCGCGGGTGGCGCGCTGACCGGATCTGGCGATGACCGCCACCCGCGCGGCGGCCGCGTCGACCGCTGGCATGACGCTGCTGGAACGCGCGATCAACTACACGCTCGGGAGCCTGCACCTGGTCTCCGCGGACGCCTTCGGGCGGCCCACCCCGTGCCGCGACTGGGATCTGCGGACCCTGCTGGAGCACCTGGACGACTCGCTGCTGGCGATGATCGAGGCGGTCGACACCGGGCGCGTCGCCCTCGGCTGCGCAGACGATGTGGACGCGGATCTGGTTGCGACGTTGCGTGGCCGGGCCCGCCACCTGCTGTGCGCGGCGACCGTCGCGCGCCGGCACGACCTGGTCGCCATCGCCGACCGGCAGCTCACCAGCGGGATCGTCACCGGTACCGGCGCCATCGAGATCGCCGTGCACGGCTGGGACGTCGCGCGAGCCTGCGGCGGGCACCACCCGATCCCCCCCGCGCTCGCCGACGCGCTGCTCGACCTCGCGCCCCTGCTGGTCACCTGCGCCGAGCGGGCGGGCCGGTTCGACCGGCCGGTCGCGGTACCACCCGGGGCCGGCCCGGGCGATCGGCTGCTCGCCTTCCTGGGCCGGGATCCCGGGTTAACGTAGGGCCGTGGACTTCGGGCGGGACGTGCGGTTCGGCTACTTCCTGATCCCCTACGCGGCCGACCCGCTGCTGGCAACGGCGCAGGAGGTGGAGCGGCGCGGGCTGGACTACGTGGCCGTGCAGGACCACCCGTACCAGCGCCGCTACGTCGACACCTGGACGCTGCTCAGCATGATCGCGGCGGGTACCTCCCGGGTCGGCGTGTTCCCCGACGTGGCGAACCTGCCGCTGCGCCCGCCGGCCGTGCTCGCCAAGGCGGCGGCCAGCCTCGACCTGCTCAGCGGCGGCCGGGTGGAGCTGGGCCTGGGCGCCGGCGGGTTCTGGGACGCGATCGAGGCGTACGGCGGCCCGCGGCGGGATCCCGGTGCAGCCCTGGATCTGGCTCGGCGTGTACGGGCCGAAGGCGCTGCGCCTGGCCGGCCGGGTCGCGGACGGCTGGGTACCGTCGCTGCGCGGCGATCTGGCCCCGATCCGTGACATGGCCCGCCGCCTCGACGACGCCGCGGCCGACGCCGGCCGGGACCCGGCAGCCATCCGGCGCATCCTCAACGCCGGCGGTACCGTCACGGACGGCCCGTCCGAAGGCCTGCTCAAGGGTCCCGTCGACCAGTGGGTCGACCAGCTGACCGACCTCGTGGTGACCGACGGCTTCGACACGTTCGTCCTGTGGGCCGAGGCACCCGGCCAGCTGGAGCGCTTCGCCGAGGAGGTCGTCCCCGCGGTCCGGGCCCAGGTGGCCAGCCTCCGGTGACGCGGGCTGTTCATCGCCGGCCGCGGGCACTAGGCAGCGCCGGGGCGATCCGGGGACTCGACCGGCTCGTCGCCGCCGGCACCGGCCCGGCGCGCGACCAGGTACCCGCCGACCGCCACGACCGTCCACCCGACGCAGGCCGCCGAAAGCGCCAGCCAGATCGGTGCCCGGCCGACGAGGACGGTGAGGACGGCGGCGAAGACCAGCAGGCCGACGGTACCGAAGGTGGCGCCGCGCGCCTCGTTGCGCGCCTGCCGTTCCCCTTCCTCCTGCGCCACCAGAGTCAGGCTCGCGAGCAGGATCGCCGGGAAGGCGAGGAACAGCCCGCCGATCAGGGGGCCGGCGAGCGCGGAGATGATGCCCGCGAGCGCGGAGACGCCGGCACCGAAGGCGAACCGGATCAGCCAGTCGCGTGCCCCGGTCTCCTTCAGCTCGCCCGGGCTGACCTTCAGCTCATCGACCCCGGTCACGACAGCACCAGCAGGTAGCCGAGCGCGGCGACGGCCGCCCACACCCCGAGCGCCGCGGCCGACCCCCGCCACGCGCCCCACGCCTTGATGAGCGGTACCGCGGCCAGGCAGTACACGGTGAACGCGACCGCGCCCACCTGCATCCCGCGCGCGGACCGGGCCCCGTCGCCGGGACCGCTGAACGCCAGCGTCACCAGCAGACTGCCGAGCGCCACCGAGGGCGCGGCGGAGAACACCCCGGCGAACCGCTTCGGCGAGATCATCTGGGCCAGCGCCGCGAAGGCCAGGACGAACAGGCCGCCGGCCAGTGCCTTGACGGCGACCTCGACGACCTTCAGGCCCATCGACGGAAGATCCCCGTCCCCGATACCGGGTAAACATCAGGTGCACCGGGCCGAGGGACCATGGAGCGCATGGGTCGGGTCGGGACGTGGCCGCTGGCGGGGCTCGCGCCGCGGCGCCGGCTGCTGGTCGCCGGGGTGCTGCTGCTCGTCGTGGCGGTTGCCGCCGCCCTCACCGTGCGGGCCTGCGCGGGCCGGGCCGGGACGCCGTCGGGGTACCCGGACCAGACCCGGCCGGGGCCGGTGCTGCTGGTGCCGGGGTACGGCGGCAGCCAGGCCGCCCTGTCGGTACTCGCGGCGCGGATCCGCACGACCGGCCGGCCGGCGACCGTCCTGCGCCTGCCCGGTGACGGTACCGGCGACCTGGCGGCCCAGGCCGCGACGCTGGACGGTGCTGTGACCGCGCAACTGGGCCGGGGTGCGCCATCAGTCGACGTGGTCGGCTACTCCGCTGGTGGCGTGGTGGCCCTGCTGTGGGTCACCCGGTACGGCGGCGAGCACTCGGCGCGCCGGGTCGTCACGCTCGGCTCCCCGCTGCACGGTGCCCAGCTCGCCGCGACCGGCTCGGCGCTGGTACCGGACGCCTGCCCGGCGGCCTGCCAGCAGCTCGCGCCGGGCAGCAGCCTGCTGCGCGAGCTGGATGGCACCCCGCTGCCGGCCCGGCTGCCGTGGCTGTCGATCTGGACCGCGGACGACCAGACGGTACGGCCGCCGGACTCCGCCCGGCTCGACGGCGCGGTCAACGTGCCCGTGCAGAACGTGTGCCCGGACGCACACGTTCAGCACGGGCAGCTCCCCACCGACCAGCTCGTCACCGGCCTGGTCCTGCGCGGGATCGGTACCGCCGCACCGACCCTGCCGGGCCCGGCCGACTGCGCTCCGCTGCGATCCGCCGGAGCCGCCGCCGCCGGCTAGCGCCTGGAGAGCCTCGGCGCCGCGCGAGCGGAGCGAGCGCCAACATTTCAGCTCGTGACGTCGCGGGTCATGAAGTTGGCCCAGGACGCGAGCAGCAGGACCCCCACGTAGACCGCCTGCAGCAGCAGGCCCCGCTCGATGTCGCGCCAGAACACCGGATCGCGGAAGAAGTCGATCCAGGCCAGCCAGTACCGGGTCGGCAGGTACGGCTGGACCGACCCCGCCGCGTCCAGGGTCACCAGGACATCGCTGGTAATGACGACGGCGAGCGCGCCCAGCCCCGCGCCCAGCGCCGAGTCGGTCAGCGTGGACAGGAACAGCGCGATCGAGGCGACGCCCAGCATCGACACCGTGATGAACCCGATCGTGGCGAGTACCCGCACCGCGAGCTGTGTCGGGGTGAGCGGCGCGCCGGACAGCGAGGTCACCCCGCCCGCCTCACCGACCGCGGCCGGCGGCGCGTTGCCCAGCAGCATCGTTCCGGCAGCGTAGGAGGTACCGACGACGGCGACGATCGCCAGCAGGACGAACACGGTCAGCGTGATCAGCTTGGCCACCAGCAGCCGGGTCCGCCCCACCGGCCGGACCAGCAGGTACCGCAGCGTACCCGTGGTCGCCTCGCCGGCGATCGAGTCCCCGGCCAGCACCGCGACGGCGATCGGCAGGAAGATCGGCATCACCATGGCCATCGCCGCGGCCGGGTACAACGATCCGTTGTTCAGTACGGCGGACAGGAACGCCGGACCCCTGCCGGGCGGCGGGGCGAGGTGGCTGACCGCGAGGAACACCGCGACGAGTACCGGCAGCGCGCACAACAGCCCGACGGTGACCCACGTACGCGGCCGCCGCAGCAGCTTCACCAACTCGACCCTAATCATGGCGGTCCGAACTGGTCGTCGTCACGTCGAGCACGATCTCTTCCAGCGAGCGGCGCTCCGGCCCGATCTCCGTCACCCGCAGCCGCTCCCCGACCAGCAGCGCGTTGACCTGCGCCGAGTCGGCGTGCCGCACGATCAACTGATCGGCCTCCTGCTGCTCGACCCGGCCGTCCAGCAGCGCCGCGGCGCGGGCGGCGTCCGGGCTACGGACGACCACCCGCCCGGTCGGCGCCTGCAGCGCGGCCAGGTCCTCCTGCAGGACCAGCCGGCCCCGGTCGACGATGCCGACCCGGGTGCACAACTGTTCCACCTCGAACAGCAGGTGGCTGGAGAGGAACACGGTGGTGCCGGCCGCGTTCAGCTCCGCCAGCAGGTCGCGGATCTCCCGCATGCCGCGCGGGTCCAGGCCGTTGGTGGGCTCGTCGAGGATCAACAGCCGGGGGGTACGCAGCAGCGTCGCCGCGAGGCCCAGCCGCTGGCGCATGCCCAGGGAGTACGCCCGCAGCGGCCGGGCGTCGATGCCGCCGAGGCCGACCCGTTCGAGCGCCTCGTCCACCCGGTGCCGCCGGGTCCGCCGCGCTCCGCCGGGGCCTGCGGCGTCGAAAAGCCTCAGGTTGGTACGGCCGGACAGGTGTGGGTACCCGGCCGGCCCCTCGACCAGCGCGCCGACCTGCGGGAGGACCTCCTTGACCCGGCGCGGTACCGGACGGTCCAGCACCTCGATCCGCCCGCTCGTCGCGAAGACCAGCCCGAGCAGCATCCGTACCAGCGTGGTCTTGCCCGACCCGTTCGGCCCGAGCAGCCCGTACCGGTCTCCCTCGCGCACGTCCAGGTCCACCCCGTCGACCGCCACGATCGGCCCGAAGCGCTTGGTCACCGCCGCCGTCCGGATCATTGCTCTCCCGTGTACGTGGACAGCTCTGCCCCGGCCTGCTTGAGCAGCTTCGGGTCGACGAGGCCGGCGAGGAGGTACGTCTCGCGGGCCGGGTGGGCGTCCATCGCCAGGACGCTGAGCAGCGGCGTGCTGATCAGCACGCCTTCCCCGGCCGGGAACGTCAGCGGGAGGCCCCCGCCGCGGGTGGCCCGCCGCATCGCGTCGAAGCCGGTCCGGCGGGGTACCGGTACCACGACGAACCGGGCCAACCCGGTGCCGTAGGTGGCCACCCCGGTCAGGTTGGCAGCGGCGCGGGGCTGGCCGGCCAACCGCTCGGGCAGCGTCAGGAAGGTGAGGGTCTGCAGGGCCTCGACGATGTTCGAGGGGTCGGTGTCCACGATGCTCATCCCCGGCCGCTCCGGCGGTGGCGCGAGGACCGCCGGTGCCGGAGCGGTCAGGCTGACGTCGAGGAACCGGGTGGCCAGGAACGGTACCTGAGCCGACCGGCCGGTGACGGTCACCCGCAGCGGCAGCGCGCTGGCCGGGTCGGCCCAGACGTCGATGTGGCCCATCGTCGTCAACGAGCTGGTCGGGGTCATCCGCACCCCGGCGGCGTCGATGCCGGCGATCCGCTGCGCCGGCAGCGGGGCGAGCCTGACCTGGTCGCCGGCCAGCGAAAGCAGCCGGCGGGCCAGCTCCGGCGGGGTCAGATCGGCGCCGCGGGGTAGCCGTACCGGCGGGGTACCGTCGAGCTCGGTCAGCTGGTTGCGGCCGTAGTCCCAGATGACCTGGCCGGCCGGCGTCTGGTAGGTGTCCCGCTCCGACCCGATGCCGATCACGTCCACCCGCCAGCGGTTCGCCGAGGCGTACCAGACGCGCAGTCGGGTATCCCCGTTGAGCAGGTCTGCGACGTCGCCGAGCTGGGGCAGGGCGGGCAGGCCGGCGGTACCGGTGCTTTCCGCGTACCCCTGGTAGGGCTGGTTCGTCGAGGCCTGCACCCGGGCCGCGAGCCGCGCCACGTCGGTGGCCGGTGCGCTCACCGGCACGGCGCTGACCACGGCCGGCAGGGCAGCCAGGCCGAGCGCCGCGGCCGCGACCACCGCCCAGCGGCGGCGCGCCTGGACCGCGACGACCGTCACAGTCCCCATCTCTACACCGGGGCGCTGTGCGCCGGCCACATGAGAGGCTCCCAGGGTGCTTACGGATATCCAGGGCTACCTGCGGCGGGCCGCCGCACACCGGCGCGAGACGCGCGCTCCCCCAGCCCGCGCCGGACGGCGTCGACCTGCTCGTACCGCGGACCGACGAGGACTTCGCGGGTCTTATCGCGGCCCAGCGGGAGGCGTTCGGCGAGGACGAGCCGGTGACCGACGCCGCCGTCGAGCGGCTGCGCCGGACGGTCGCGGACGGTGCCCTCGCCGTCCTCGCGCGCGATACGCCTACGCCCTCCCGCCCGTCATAGCTGGGCGCGGATCAGCTCCCACACCGCGGCGACGTGGCGCTCCTGCGTCCACGGCGACCCGATCGCCAGGCGCAGCACGTACCGGCCGCCGACCCGGGTGTGCGTCAGGTACGCCTGCCCGGTCGCGTTGACCCGGCGCAGCAGCTCCTCGTTCGGCTCGTCCGGCCCGCGCAGCCGGAAGCAGACGAGCGAGAACGGGTGCGGCGCCACGATCTCGAAGCGCTCGTCGGCCTCGACCCAGGCGGCGAAGCGGTCGGCCAGCGACACCCCGGACCGGATGTGCGCGCGCAACCCTTCGGCGCCGTACCAGCGCAGCACGAACCACAGCTTCAGCGCGCGGAACCGCCGGCCCAGCGGTACGTGCCAGTCGCGGTAGTCGATGACCGCGCCGGACTCGGTGGCGGCGTTGCGCAGGTACTCCGGCAGCACGCTCAGCGCCTGGATCAACCCGGCCCGGTCGGCGACCCAGAACGCGTCGCAGTCGAACCCGGTCAGCAGCCACTTGTGCGGGTCGAAGCAGTACGAGTCGGCGTACCCCAGTCCACTGTGGACCCAACGCAGCTCGGGGCAGACCGCGGCGGAACCCGCGTAGGCGGCGTCCACATGCAGCCAGACGCCGTACTCCCGGCAGACCTCGCCGATCTCCGCGAGCGGGTCGACGGCGGTGGTGGAGGTGGTACCGACGGTGGCGACCACGAGCGCCGGTACCGCACCGGCGGCCAGATCGGCGGCGATCGCCGCGCGCAGCGCGTCGGGACGCATCGCGTACGCCTTGTCGACGTCGATCAGCCGGACGCTGTCGTCGCCGAGGCCGGCGACCCGGGCCGCCTTCTCGATCGACGAATGCCCCTGCGTCGACGTGTAGACGGCGTACCGGCCGTCCACCCCGCCGCGCCGCCACCGGTCGCCGCCGGCCCGGTGCAGGGCCGCGAGCGTGGCCACCAGCGTCGCGGACGACGCCGAGTCCTGGATGACGCCACCGCCCTGGATGACGCCACCGCCCTGGGCGAGGCCGCCCGCGCCGGTCGAGCGGAACCGGTCCGGCAGGTCGAGCAGTTCGGCCAGCCAGTCCAGGACAACGGTCTCCACCTCGGTACACGCCGGGCCGGTGGACCACAACATGCCCTGCACGCCGAGCCCGGCGCAGACCAGGTCGGCGAGGACCGACGGACCGGACGTGTTCGCCGGGAAGTACGCGAAGAACCCGGGGTGCTGCCAGTGCGTCAGGTTCGGCACGACGATCCGGTCGAGATCGTCGAGGAGGCCGGCGAAGCCGTCACCGTCCTGCGGCGGGCCGCCGGGTAGGGCCGCGGCGGCGGTACCCGGCGGGTTTCCCGACGTGACCCGCTGGTCCTCCAGCCGCGACCAGTACCCGGCGACCCAGTCCACCAGGGCGTACCCGTGCTGGCGGAACTCCTCCGGCGTCATGTGTTCCGTCACGCGGCGAACGCTACACGTGGCCGGCCGCCCAGCACGCGGTACCGCGGTGGCAGTTCACCAGCCCGGTCAGCACGGCGTGCAGTTCGGCCAGCCGCGCAGGGCTCAGCGTGCCGGCCAGGTTGTTCAGCTCGTTCGGATCGGTCGTGCGGTCGTAGTACTCCCGCGAGCCGTCGACGAACTCGACGTAGGTGTACGTCCCCGTGCGGATCGCCTCGTAGCTCGGCGGGTTGCCGGAGTTGGGCGCGGGCAGGTCCGGGTCGCCGGCGAGGGTGTCCGGACCGTGGTGCTCGACCAGCGAAGCGGTGCGCCAGTTCGCGCCGGATCCGCCGTGCAGCAACGGTACCAGGGTGTGTCCGTCCACATTGGACGGCGTCGTCGAGCCGGCGAGCTGTCCGTACCTCGGGGCGAGGTCGATGTTCTCCACGGCCGCGGTACTCGACGTCCCGGCCGCGATCCCGGGTCCGGCCACCACCAGCGGTACCCGGACGTCGGTGTCGAATGCCGTCATCTTGCCGGGGTTCAAGCGGTACTGGCCCATGTGGTACCCGTTGTCGGAGCTGAACACGACGAGCGTGTTCCCGGCGACGCCGGCCCTGGTGAGCGCGGCGCGTAGCGCACCGATCATCCGGGAGCCGTCGCGGCCGAATATTCGAGCTACGTCAATAGCTGCGAGAGGTTCGGGGAAGTTCCGATGCGATCGCCCGGGAGGTCCTAAGTTGCACCTGTAAGCCCTGCCGGCGGCGGCGCCGGTAAACACGTACGGGGGGACAGAAGTGATGGCAGCGCGGAGAGGTCAGAAACCACTCACCCGCCGGCGATGGCGGCGCGGCGGCACGATGCTGCTGGCTGCCATGGCCGCAGCCGTCGCCGGCGGGGGGCATCCGGCCTTCGCGGCGACCGCCGCCGGCCACCCGGAGGCGGTGACGCCGATCGTGGTCACCCCGGGCGACAACCAGGCTGCCGTCTCCTGGTCGTCGGACGCCGGTTCCGGCGCGCTGTCGTACACGGTGACGACGGACAACGGCGGCGGCCAGTGCACGGTCGACGACCCGGTCACCACCTGCCCGGTCACCGGGCTGGTCCCCGGCACGACGTACGTGGCGACCGTGACGTCCTACGACGCCGTGGGCGGTGCCGGCGGCTCCGGAAGCGTGGTGGACACCGCCACCTCGGCCGCCTTCACCGTGCTGCCGGGCGCGCCGACCGCCGTGTCCGCGACGTCCGGCAACGGGACGATCGACGTGTCCTGGAACGCGCCGGGCACCGGTACCGCCGGCATCGACCACTACCTCGCCACGACCAGCCCCGCCGGTGGGTCGTGCACCACCACGGACAACACGCGCGCCGCCTGCACGATCGACACCGGGCTGACCGCCGGAGTGGCGTACACCGTCTCGGTCGTGTCGGTCGGCGTCAGCCCGAGCGGAAACTCGCTGCCGGGCACGACGTTGCCCGTGGTACCCGGGCCGCCGGACGCGCCCACCGGCGTCCTGCCGTTTGCCGGCAACGCGCAGGCCACCGTCTCCTGGAACGCGCCGGGCGGCTTCGCCGCGGTCGCCTACTACACGGTCACCTCGACGCCGGGCGGGAAGGTCTGCAACACGCCCAGCGAGAGGTACACCGGTTGCACCGTCACCGGGCTGACCAACCTCACCTCGTACACGTTCACGGTGGTGGCGCACGGCGTCGGCGGGACCGGCGACTCCGACCCGAGCACGGCGTCGGCAGCGGTGATCCCGCTGCCGGCCGCGATCAACCTGAAGGCGACCGTCAACGGCAAGTTCGTGACCGCACCGAACGCGGGCGACGCCTCGCTGATCGCCAACCGCAGCACCGCCGGCGCGTGGGAGAAGTTCGACGTCGTCGAGAACGGCGACGGCACGATCAGCCTCCAGGCCGACGTCAACGGCAAGTACGTCTCGGCGGCGTTGTTCGGCCTCGCGCCGCTGATCGCCAACCGCACGAGGATCGGCAGCTGGGAGAAGTTCTGGTTCGTCGACAACGGCGACGGCACGATCAGCCTCAGAGCGATGGCCAACGAGAAGTACGTCAGCGCCGACAACGCCGGCGCTTCGCCGCTGATCGCGAACCGCGCGACGGTCGGCAGCTGGGAGAGGTTCGCCGTCACCGCGGCGGCCTAGGCGGTCGCGGTTCCCGCGACCGGTCCACCAGGCCGGTCGCGGGTCGGCACCTTCGGGGAGCACGAAATCCTTGCGGGAAGGGGCCAGCGGGTCGGTCGCGTCCAGCCGCCGCGCCAGCTCTTCGGGTGACGTCACGACGGGAAGTCGTCCTCGCGGTACTCGCCGGGCGGCCGGGCCGTCGCGTCGGCGTGCTTGTCGCGCTCGCCGGCGCGCAGTTCCACCCGCCGGATCTTGCCGGAGATCGTCTTGGGCAGGTCGGTGAACTCCAGCCGCCGGATCCGCTGGAACGGAGCCAGATGCGCCCGGCAGTGCGCGAAGATCGCCTGCGCGGTCCGCGCGCTCGGCTCCCACCCCGCGGCGAGCACGACATACGCCTTCGGTACCGCCAGCCGCAGCGGGTCCGGCGACGGGACCACGGCCGCCTCGGCGACCGCCTCGTGCTCGATCAGCACGCTCTCCAACTCGAACGGCGAGATCCGGTAGTCCGAGGCCTTGAACACGTCGTCGGTACGCCCCACGTAGGTGATGTACCCGTCGGCGTCGCGCGCCCCGATGTCCCCGGTGTGGTAGAAGCCGCCGGCCATCGCCTTCGCGGTCAGCTCCGGGTCGCCGTGGTACCCGACCATCAGCCCGAGCGGGCGCTCGGCCAGATCGAGGCAGATCTCGCCCTCCTTCTCGGCCGGCTCGCCGGTGAGCGGGTCGACCAGGACGACCCGGTACCCCGGCACCGCGTGCCCCATCGATCCCGGCAAGACCCGCTGCCCCGGCGTGTTGGCGACCTGTACCGTCGTCTCGGTCTGCCCGAACCCGTCCCGGATGGTGATCCCCCACGCCTTGCCGACCTGCTCGATGACCTCGGGGTTGAGCGGCTCCCCCGCGCCGACCACCTCGCGCGGCGGCGTGCGCAGCAGCCCCAGATCGGCCTGGATGAGCATCCGCCACACCGTCGGCGGGGCGCAGAAGCTGGTGACCCCGCAGCGGTCCATGACGCCGAGCAGCGCGGCCGGGTCGAAGCGGGTGTAGTTGTAGACGAACACGCAGGCCTGCCCGTTCCACGGCGCGAAGACGTTGCTCCAGGCGTGTTTCGCCCAACCCGGCGAGGATATGTTCAGGTGGACGTCGCCGGGCCGCAGGCCGATCCAGTACATGGTGGACAGGTGGCCGACCGGGTACGAGGCGTGGGTGTGCTCGACCAGCTTCGGCTGCGCGGTCGTACCGGACGTGAAGTACAGCAGCAGCGTCTCGTCCGCCCGGGTCGGCGCGTCCGGTACGAACCCGGCCGCCGCGCCGTACCCGTCGGCGTAGGCCAGCCACCCCGGTACCGGCGCGCCGACCGCGACCCGCGTGTAGTCGCCGGGTACCTCGTCGAACTTCGCCGCGTCCGCCGAGCCGACGACCACGTGCCGGGCACCGCCCCGCTCGATCCGGTCGCGCAGGTCGGCGGCACCGAGCAAAGGCGTGGCCGGGATCAGCACGGCGCCGAGCTTCATGACCGCGAGGATCGTCTCCCACAGCTCCTTCTGGTTGCCCAGCATGACGACCAGCCGGTCGCCCCGGCGTACCCCGTTGCCGCGCAGCCAGTTCGCCACCTGGTTGGACCGGCGGGACAGGTCGGCGAACGAGAGCCGCTCCTCGGTACCGTCCCCCTCGACGATCCACAACGCCGGCGCGTCGTTGCCCTGCGCGACCACGTCGAACCAGTCCAGCGCCCAGTTGAACGTGGTCAGCTGCGGCCAACGGAAGTCCCGGTACGCCGTGGCGTAGTCCTCGCGCGTGTCCAGCAGGAAGTCCCGGGCGGCGCGAAACGCCGCCGTACCGTCGATCGCCGTCATGAAGCCCATCCTCGGCCGACACCAGATGTTTGGCCAGCCGCATCCCGGAGACTCTTCGGATCATGGGTGACGTCACGGTCGTCATCGCGACCCGGGACCGGGCCGCCACGCTGGCGCGGACGCTGGACCGGCTGCGCCGGCTACCCGACCGGCCCGCGCTGCTCGTCGTGGACAACGCCTCGACCGACGGCACGCCCGACCGGCTCCGGCGGGCCTTCCCCGAGGTGCGGGTACTGGCGTTGCCGCGCAACCGGGGCGCGGTCGCCCGAAATCTGGGTGCCGCAGCCGCGCGAACGCCCTACGTGGCCTTCGCCGACGACGACTCGTGGTGGGAGCCCGGTGCTCTCACCCGCGCGGCGTATCTGTTCGACCGCCACCCGCGCCTGGCGCTCGTCGCCGCCCGTACCCTCGTCGGTGCCGGCCACCGGCTCGACCCCGTGTCGGATTTCATGGCCAGCGCCCCGGTCGGCTGGGCCGACGACCTGCCCGGCCCGTCCGTGCTGGGCTTCCTCGCGTGCGCGGCGGTCGTCCGCCGCGACGCTTTCCTCGGCTGCGGCGGCTTCGACCCGGTGGTGTTCTTCATGGGCGAGGAGGCCCGGCTCGCGTACGACCTGGCCGCGGCCGGCTGGGGCCTGACCTACTGCGCCGAGGTGACCGCGCACCACCATCCGCCACCCTGCACCCACCCCACGGCGAAGCGGATGCTGGCCGCGCGCAACGCCGCGCTGACCGCCTGGATGCGCCGGCCGGTGCCGGTGGCAGCCACGCAGACGAGGGCGCTGGTGCGGGCCACGGCCGACCGCTCGGGTGGCGGGGGGATACGGGCGCAGTTTGCCGCCCGCCTGCCGGGGGCGCTGGCCCGGCGCCGCGCACCCCACCCCGCCGTGGAGGCGGCGCTGGCCCGGCTCGCCCGCGCCGAGCGGGACTTCGGGGCCGGCGCTCAGGCCCCCCGCGCCGGTGGTCGCCAGGGTGCCGCCAGCGGCGGCTGGTCCCGGTAGAACAACCGGTCCAACGCGACGGTACCGGCGCCCAGCAGGCCCGGGTACCGGCCGATCGCCGAGCGCTCGATGCGGACCTCGTCACGCAGTACCTGGCTGACCTTCGCGCGGCTCGCCTCGCAGAGCCGGTCCAGTACCTCCTTCGGCGCGGTGGCCAGCTCGCCGCCCAGCGCCACCCGGGTGGGACTGAGCAGGTCCACGCTCAACGCGACCGCGGTGCTCAGGTGGTTGACGACGTCGTCGAGGATATCGGCGGCCGGCCGGTCGCCGGCCCGTACCGCGATGTCCAGCAGCTCCAGTACCGGCAGCCGGCGGCGGACCAGCGGGGCCAGCGTCGCGCTCTCCGCGGCCGCGTCGCGGATCCGCCGGCGCAGGTACGCCTCGCCGAGCAGGGTCTCCAGGCAGCCGACGGCACCGCACGAGCACCGGGAGCCGCCCTCGACGACCTGGTGATGGCCCAGTTCGGACACGCCGTGGGCACCCTGCCGGAACGCCCGCCCGTCGACGACGAAGGCGATCCCGAAGCTCTCGCCAAGGTGGACGTAGAGCAGGTTCTCCGCGCGGATGCCCAGCCCGTGCCGCGCCTCGGCGAGCGCCATCGTGCGGACGTTGTACTCGACGGTCGCCG
>WNGG01005978.1_pt1 | contig 17534 bp, 16 predicted proteins | sample 5400661 | NCBI WGS metagenome assembly WNGG01 (sample SAMN13153372, study PRJNA577476) | soil metagenome | isolation source: 100 cm soil or saprolite under Garry oak tree replicate 1 | place: USA:California | collected 2016-06-15 | reverse complement strand
GTGATTCGTGATTCGTCACTCGTAATCAGTGTTCGTGATTTGCGTAGATCTGAATCACAGCCACGTTCTCGCTCACGTATCACGCATCACGCATCACGTATCACGCATCACGCATCAAGTTATGAGAATCATTGTCTGCATAAAACAAGTACCCGAAGTCGCAGAGATCAAGTTCGACCCTCACACCAACACCATCGTCAGAGAAGGCGTGCCCAACTCTGTGAACCCATTCGACCGGCGAGCTGTTGCGGAAGCGATTCGATTGCGCGATCTCGACGGCGGCGAGGTTGTTGTTCTCACAATGGGCCCGCCGCAGGCTCGCGAGGCGCTGATCGAATGCCTGGCCGCGGGGGGCGATCGTGCCATACATCTGGTGGATCGCGCCTTTGCGGGCTCTGACACGCTTGCAACCGCCCGCGCGCTCGCCCTAGCGCTTCGTCACGAGTACTACGACATAATCTTCTGCGGCAAGTACAGCGTTGACGCCGAGACCGGACAGGTCGGCCCCGAACTTGCCGAGATGCTCGACTTGCCGCAGGTAACGGGAGTCACCAAGCTTGAGCCGAGCGAAGACCGCAAGCGGATCACGGTCGAGCGGGAAACGGACGACGGCTTCGAAACGATCGAATGTGATCTGCCTGCGCTCGTGACCGCCGCCGAACGACTCATTCGTCCCATCAAGGTCAAAGAGCAACAACTCGAAGTTGGCCGAGAGAAATCAATCGTTGAAATCAGCGCGGCTGAACTTCTAGCCGACACGACCATATTCGGGTTCTCAGGCTCGCCGACGTGGGTAAAAGAAATACGGTCGCTAGCTCGTTCACGCCAGGTCGAGATGATCGAAGGAGCTAACGCGGAGGAGAAAGCGGCAGCGCTGATAGAAAAACTGGGATCTCGCGGGGCATTCGAGTCAAAGGCGGACGCGGATAATCTGGCGCCGATCACCGAATCGGATGCGCGGAAGGTCAGCGAGCGCGAGGTTTGGACGGTTGCCGAGTTGACGGATGGCAAACTGCGTCGCGTAAGCTTCGAGTTATTGGGGAAGGGAATCGAGTTGGCGCAGAAGCTCAACGCGCGACTTGCGGCTGTGCTCTTCGCAAAGGATGCAAGCGCTCAAGTCGGGGAGTTAGCGGCTCACGGCGCGGACAAAATATATCTCGCTGAAGAAGAATCGCTGAACAGATACACAACCGAGGCGCATACGTCGGTGCTGGTCGAAGCGATCAAGACTCACAACCCGATTGTCGTATTGCTTCCCTCTACGTCAAACGGACGCGATCTCGCGCCGCGTGTTGCGGCGAGACTTGCCGTGGGGCTGACTGCCGACTGCGTGGACTTGCAGGTGGACGAGCACGGCTACCTTGTACAATACAAACCTGCCTTCGGGGGAAACATAGTTGCGCTGATCTATTCAAGAACGCTTCCACAGATCGCTACGGTGAAACCCGGAATGCTTCGCGCTGCGCGGCCCAACTACTCGCGCGTGGCCGAGGCAATTCGCCTTACCGTTCCGAAGCTCGTCGATCAGCGAGTGCGATTGATCAACACGCGCAAAGAGGTCTCACTTGAAGTCGCTGAACTTGATGAAGCTCAGCGAGTCATCTGCGTCGGAACTGGAATAGGCGGTGCCGAGAGCCTTCCGGTCATCGAGGCCCTGGCGCAAGCATTAGACGCGCGGATAGGCGCAACGCGGCGAGTGGTCGATCAAGGATGGTTGCCCCGGCATCAACAGATCGGTCTCACGGGCAAGGTGGTTTCACCGGCGCTCTACATCGGTGTCGGTGTGCGTGGCGCGCTTAACCACACGATTGGCATCCAGCAAGCGGAAACGATAGTAGCAATCAACACCGACGCTGCTGCGGACATATTTCAAACAGCCGACTTCGGCGTGGTCGGAGATTGGGCTGAAATCGTGCCGGCGCTCACCGCGAAACTCGAAAGCGTCAAGCGACTGTCGTGATTCCTCTCACAGGCAAGTCCTCACTCGTCGCTCCTTACCGCTCGCGGTACTGATAAGCGGGCTTCTCGTTTATTTGTAGATATCGGCTTGCATCGCTCGACGCGAAGCCGAAACCCGCTAAGCAGATTCGAGCAGGTCGGAAGGCGGCCTTCTTGCTGCGACCATTGGACGCTTTCTCTGTTCAGCTCCAACACCAGCGACGCGCAAGACCGCGGATTGGGATCGCGGCTGATCACCAGCAACGCCGACGGTGTGTTCTCTATTGCTCGGCGAAACCGAAACCACCAGCTCAATTGAATACGGCGAGACTGTTGGTAAGGAACATCTCCAAGGTCCAGAGCAACCAACCCGAAGCCGCCGCTCTGCAGTAGAAGATCAGTGGCTTTGATCGCGTGGTCGACGTTTGAAGCGCACCGTATCCAGAGCAGTTGGTCAAAGGCTATGCCGGCGGCTGCAGCCGACGTTGCGTCGAACGAGCCGCTGGCATCCACCAGAGCGCACACTTCCTGTCGAGCTGTCGCGGCGGCAAGCGCGGAATTTAGCAGGCTTGTGCGGCCTGATGAGGGAAGGCCGATGATTTCGGTAATGGCGCCTCGGGGGAGGCCGCCGGCTATACGGTCGACTTCGGCGATGCCGGTAGACATCAGCTCTGCGGCCGGTTTTTCATGAAGCTTGAACGCGGCGCCGAACCGTTCGGCCAGCTCCGACTCGATTTCTGCAAGTGCTCGCCTCATGCGATCACTTTCATAGAGCCTGTATGGGCGGCCCTCCGTGGCCGCCCCTCCGCGTTCAAAGTTTTTTCTTGCGGAGGGAGGGGCGCCCACAGAGGGACGCCCATACAGGCAAAACGAAAATCTTTAATAATTAACGAAAACTCATTTTGCGCTTGCCGGCTTGCGACTGTCAAGGCATTCTAATGACATGGACGCGGATTGGAGCACGCGGCCATGGCAAAGCAATCTGATAGCTCGGCAGAAGATCTCATCCCCGACAAACCGACCGTATCGTCGCTTCAAAAGGCGGCCGCTGACTGCAAAGCATGCGACTTATGGGAGAAGGCCACGCAAACTGTCTTTGGCGAAGGCGGGACTCGCGCCAAGGTCCTGTTGATCGGCGAGCAACCAGGCAACGACGAGGACCTTCAAGGACACCCTTTTGTAGGCCCGGCCGGAAAGTTGCTCGACCAGGCGCTTGAAGAAGCCGGGATCGATCGACGCGAGGCTTACGTTACGAACGTTGTGAAGCATTTCAACTGGGAGCCGCGCGGCAAGCGGCGCATACACAAGAAACCCAACGCAAAACAGATCGAGGCGTGCAGACCCTGGCTTGAAGCTGAGATCGCCACTGTTAAACCCGAAGTGATCGTGTGTCTGGGAGCTACCGCCGCTCAGACCTTACTCGGAAAGGATTTTCGCGTCACCAAACAGCGAGGCGAGATGATCGAGTCCGAGCTTGCTCCGTTGATAATGGCCACCGTTCATCCCTCCTCGATTCTTCGAGCGCCCGACGATGAGACTCGCCGGGCCGAGATGCGGCGGTTCGTCGACGACCTGAAGAAGGTCGCAAAAGTCTTGCATTAAAATTTCTGTTGGACTTTTCTTGAAATTGATTTACATTATACGGGCCGCAACTTTTCCGACGTTTAGCGTTCAATGTTGCGGGGAGCGCTTATTGACCGGTTGAAACGGAGCTTCAATGGCAAGCTTCAAAAGAACAATCGTCGGCATCGGCGCGATATTGCTCTTAGCGCACCCGTCGCTTGCGCAATCTAAGTCAATTTCGTATCAATCTCTTCTCGAAAGACTGCTCGACCATCGCGTCATAAATATCGTCGACGATTTCCTTGCGTTTTGGGACCAGGCGAAGGACAAGACGCCCGGCGTTCAGCGCCGGCTTTGGAGGCGACTGATTGAGAACAAACATCGGGACTATTTCGATCGGGCTGTGTACCGCACTGCTGATCCGAAGATGCGGCGCGCGATGCTCGACGACTTTCTCATTCGCGTCCCGAGCCAGATCGAATCGATTCGCGAATTCAACAGCACCATCTTTGATGTTTCGTTTCGATGGCGCGGTCCGGCCCGTGCAGAACGAGGCGGGCGTGCCCGACACGCTGTGCCTGGGCGCGGAAGTGCTGTCAGGCTACACACGCGAACAGGCCCGCATAGCGATCGCTCACGAGTTTTTCCATCTTTATCATTTCGGTTTTTTGTTTCAGCAACCCGAGCAGAACTCGCCGGCTGGGTTTCGGACACCGCATATGCCGCTGATGATCGAGGGCATGGCCGTAGCAGGAGCCGAAGCTGTTTATCCCAACGAGGCTCATGAGCTCTATTTGCACTTTACCGAGGAAGAGTTGGCGGCTGGGAAGCAAGACCTCGCGCAGAACGCTGGGCGTTTTCTTCAATTGATTCGAGAAGGCGCGCCGCCTGAGGAGTACGAGCCGTGGTTCATACATTCCCACTTGAGCGAAGCGCCGCCGCGGGGAGGTTACTTGCTCGGTTATGAAGCAACTAAGCGAGTGATGGGCGCGTACGGGCTCGAGCAGATGATTCGTATGACTCCTGCGGAACTGCGCGAGCACGCCGAGGAACAACTGTCGGTTATGGCCAATGAGCGGATTCTTCTGATGGCGGCTCATTGACGGCTGCCGGTCGTTGACACCATCCTCTTGCTCTCGTATATTGCACGCTCGACAAAAACAACTCACAGCTTAGGAGAGCCCCGATGAGCGCAACCACCGAGCGTGCCTCTTTTATTCAGGATCCCAATCTAAAGGTTCTAATCGACTCCGACCGGCTGCAGGCTCGCGTTCGCGAAATGGGGAGACAAGTCACAACGGATTACGCGGGCAAGAATCTTCATCTGATTGGAGTGTTGAAGGGCGCGTGCGTGTTTCTGTCGGACCTGATGCGGTCGATTGATCTGCCGCTGTCGGTCGACTTCATCGGCATATCGAGCTACGGCGCGTCGACCAAATCCTCGGGCGAGGTCCGAATCACCAAAGACCTGGATGTGAGCCTCGCGGGCAAAGACGTCTTGGTGGTCGAGGACATCATCGACACCGGATTAACTCTGAACTACATGGTGAACATTTTCCGCTCGCGCGAGGTGAGCTCGCTTGCAATTGCCGCTCTATTGGACAAGCCCGACCGTCACGAGATTGAAATCGACGCCAAGTACATCGGCTTCACGATCCCGAATCATTTCGTCGTCGGCTATGGACTGGACGTCGGCGAGATGTATCGTAACCTGCCATTTATCGCGGTGCCGGAAGCGCCTGAAGACCTGTTCAAGAATTGAGAAGGAACAGGACCAATTTGACGTATAGGGCCTATATCGAACAAGCACCGCCCGAAGTCGCCGCCAACACGCTGCTCTGTTTGGTTCATCAGACGAATTATCTTCTGGATCAACAACTGAGGCAGCTTGAAAAATCGTTCCTTCAGGAAGGCGGCTTCACTGAGCGCCTTTATCACGCGCGAATGCGAAGCCGAAGGCCATAGGTCTAATAGGTCTTATACGTCCTATTTCGCCGTGAATTGGTGAAGCCTCAGCGTTTCTGTATAATCCCATTGGCGTCTACCGGAATCAGCAGTGGAGGATCTCACGAGCGTGACTAACGCCCAAATATCGCTAAGCGGGATCACCGAAAAGGTTGAGCGACAACGGCGACTCTCCTTCGAAGACGGAATGGCGTTGTTTGAAAGCGACGACCTGCCGGCGATCGGCGCGCTTGCCAATCAAGTTCGCGAGCGAATTAACGGGGATCTCACTTACTACAATGTGAATCGGCATATGAATTACACGAACGTCTGCATCTCCGATTGCGCATTTTGTGGTTTCTATCGTCGAGTGCGCCATCCCGAAGCGTATGAGTGGTCGGTCGATGAGTGCGTTGAGATCGCGCGCAAGGCTTACTCAGAGGGCGCACGGGAGTTGCACATTGTTGGTGGCCTGCACCCTCGCCTCCAATTTGACTATTACACATCGTTGCTTAAAGAGCTGAAGCGAAACTTCCCTGACATGCACCTGAAGGCTTTCACAATGGTCGAGCTTGATCACCTGACTCGCGTTTGCCGAATGACCGACGAAGAAGTGATCGATGGCCTTGTCGCGGCCGGATTGGATAGCTGCCCCGGGGGCGGCGCCGAGATCTTTCGCGAACCCACTCGCAGTCGAATATGCGCGCACAAGACTTCCGGAGATCGCTGGCTCGAGCTTTCAGAAAAAGTTCACCGACGAGGAATTCACACAAACGCGACGATGCTGTACGGCCACGTGGAGTCCTTTGAAGATCGCGTTGATCATCTGGTTCGGCTGCGAGAGCTTCAAGACAAAACTGGTGGATTCATGTGTTTCATACCGCTCGCGTTTCATCCGCAGGGCACGGCGCTTTCCGAGCTTCCCGGCCCAAGCTCGTGCGACAGCCTGAAGACGATCGCCGTATCGCGATTGATGCTGGACAACATTGCGCACATAAAAGCCTACTGGGTGCTGCTCGGCAAAGACCTGGCGCGAGATGCGCTGCGATTTGGCGCCGATGATTTGGATGGAACTATCAATGAAGGCGGCTCGCTGATGGAGTCCTACCTCGCGGAAGGAAACGAGAACCAGCTCACCAAACCCGAGATCGAGAATATGGTGCGCGGAGCAGGCCGAGTTCCCGTCGAGCGCGACACGCTTTATAATCGGATCGCTCTCTCGGAGACTTCAACTCTGTGAGCCGGGTAACAGCGTCGGCAATCCGTTATTTCTGACCCTACGGCTCGGGTAAATTCTACATGAAGTCAGTCCAAGAAGCGAAGCCGCGCTCGCGCATCAGCTTCATCCCGGCGCTTCGGTCCTGTTTGACTGTATTTGGTGAAGCTATCTGGCCTTCTTCTCAATAGATAGAAATCTCCTGGATCCCGGTTACGAAATCATAATTGTCGATACAATGCGGTTTGGGCTGGCCCTCTAGCAGACTTGTCGGCGCTTAGGAAGTAAAGCAATATAATGCGAGGCGCGTTGCAGCTTGGGCAAACCTCGAAGGCGGTTATGGGAATACCGACCAAACATGTTTATGAATTCGGGATCTTCCGTTTGGATACGGCAGAGCGCGTCCTTCTGCGAAGTGGGCGCGTCGTTCCCCTGACTCCTAAGGTTTTCGATACTTTGGCGCTGCTGGTGCAGAAGAGCGGCCACGTGGTTGGAAAAGATGAGCTGATGAATGAAGTGTGGCCGGACAGTTTTGTCGAGGAATCAAATCTGACCCAAAACATCTTCATACTGAGAAAAGTTTTGGGCGTAAGCCCCGACGGCCGTCCATTCATCGAGACAGTCTCAAAACGCGGGTACCGCTTTGCCGCAACCGTCCGCGACGTTAGCGATGACAAAGATATCCAAACAGCAAAGCATAGCGACCGGCTGGCAACATCGAGGTCCGCAGCTCGCGTTGACCCGCTCAACTCTCTTGCAGTCTTGCCACTGGTCAACGCAAGCGCAAACCCCGAGACGGAGTATCTCTCAGACGGTATTACTGAAAGCATTATCAATAGCCTTTCGAAACTACCCCAATTGCGAGTCATGTCTCGCAGCACGGTGTTTCGATACAAAGGCGACGACATCGACCCGCGAGAAGTAGGACAAGGCCTTGGTGTCCGGGCGGTGCTAGCGGGAAGGGTTCTGCAGATCAGTGATAGCCTGGTCGTAAGGACCGAGTTGGTGGATGTAGCAAACGGCTGGCAGGTCTGGGGTGAGCAATACAATCGCAAGCTCACGGACATTCTCGCCCTTCAAGAGGACATAGCGCGGGAGATATCCGAGAACCTAAAGATAAAGCTTACCGGTGAACAGAAAGAGAGCTTGGCAAAACGCTACACCGATGACAGCGAGGCATATCGGCTTTATTTGAAGGGGCGGTACTATTGGAATAAGTACACCAAGGAAGGCTTGACCAGAGCGGTCGAGCACTTCAACCAGGCAATTGGTTTAGATCCGACCTATGCTTTGGCATATACGGGACTGGCGGATGCTTACTACAGGCTTTCGAATGCGTACTCTCCTCCCAAAGAAGCGATGCCCATCGCAAGAGCCGCTGCAATGAAGGCTGTGGAGATCGATGACATGCTTGCGGAAGCGCACGCATCGCTGGGATTAATCAAGATGTATCACGACTGGGACTTTCTTGGCGCCGAACGCGAGTACCGACGAGCAATTGAGCTCGATTCGCGCTCTCCTCTCGGCTATCACCGGCTGGGCTCGTGCGTTCAGCTAACCGGGCGATTCGATGAATCCAACGAAAACTTTAGACGAGCGCTCGAGATCGATCCGCTTTCGTTGCTGGTCAACTCACTTCTAGCCTTTAATTTCTACGTAAGTGGCCAGTACGATAAATCTATCGAAACATATCAGAGGGTTCTGGACATGGAGCCGGGTTATCTGCAGGCGCAACTCGGCATCGGGCTCCCCTATGAACAGAAGGGAATGTATGAAGAAGCCATAGCCGCGTTTCAAGAGGCAAGGGTCTTGTGCGGGGATCTGGGACACGAAGCCCTGGCGTATCTGGGATGTGCTTATGCCCGTGCCGGCCAGAATCAGGAAGTGAAGATCCTTCTCTCCGACCTCGAGAAGCATCCGCAAGAGAATTATGTGTCGCCCTACAACATAGCAACGATATATGTCGCTCTCGAAGAAAGAGAGCGTGCCTTCCAATGGCTGGAGCGGGCCTTTGAAGAACGAGACGAGCATCTCGTGTGGATAAAGGTTGATCCGAGGCTCGAAAGCATTCGGTCAGACGCCAGATTCCGGAACCTGTTGAAAAAGCTAGGTTTTTGAGTGAAAGTTGGACAACGCAGGAACTGCAAATCTTTTGATATTTCTTTGAGAAAACTTTGAAGACTTCCCTAAACGAGTAAGCTATCCTGTCATCGAAGTAAGCAAGCGAACCAGATTCAAAATCAAAGAAACTGGGAAAGGAGAGAGCCATGACGACTATCAAGGCTATGGGATACGTGCTGGGTAGCTAGAATGCGGTCGCGGTCACTGCGGATCGCACCCCTCGCTTGAATGCAAAGTTGAGTTTGTCAGTAAACAACATCTACTCCGTCTCCGAAGGTGAGAAGGCTGACCGGATCCATAAAACCGGAAAGGAGAAAGCCATGGGAATCATAATGAGTGACTGAATGAAAAGGGCGAGGTTAAGGGGCGGTCACTACGAATGCGCCCTCCCCGCTTGAATGCAAAGCTGAGTTGTCAGTAAACAACCCATCCTGTCTAAGAAGTAATGGTGCTGAAGTACGTCTGAAGACAAATACCAACTAGGAAAGGAGAATGCCATGGGAGTCGTACTAGGTGACTGAAATGAAAAAGCGGAATTGAGCGGGCGCGGTCACGACCGATCGCGCCCTCGCCGCTTTACTGAACGTTGAGTTGAGTGTCCAGAAAAACAATTCGGTCTCGATTAGCCGCCTCATTCAATCCTCGCGTATCCATCGCAATCTGCCATAGATCGCAACCGCATGCGAAGCTCCTCATCGATGAATTCATCGCGATGAACAAACTCTGGATACGCACTCAAACGTTCTGCCAGCTCGAATCCTTCAGCAGCGGTCCGCTCGGCGAGTTGTTCGATATGAGGCCAGGGCTTTTCTGGATTGATGAAATCCGGAGTCAAGGGCGAGATGCCTCCCCAATCGTTTATGCCCGCCCTTAACAAGAAAGGATAATTCTCATCTGACAGATTGGGCGGCGCTTGCACGTTCATGTCTCCCAGGATCAACCGCGCAACCGCGATCGTTCGCGCGTGATCCGGCAGACTCGGCTCGGGGTGATCGCGCATCGGTATCTCGGGCTTGGCTCGGAAGTTTTGCACGATCACTTCCTGGATGTGTCCGTAACGCTGGTGCAACTCGCGAATCGCAAACAGCGAATCAACCCGCTCGTCGAGCGTCTCGCCGATACCGATCAGGATCCCGGTGGTAAACGGAATCTTCAATCGACCCGCCTCTTCAATCGTCTTCAGCCGGAGCGAGGGAGGTTTGTCCGGCGCGTTGTCGTGCGGCATGCCCGGAAGCGTCAGCCGCTCGCTCGTGGTCTCCAGCATGAGCCCCATGCTCGGGTTGAATCGACGAAGGGTCTCCAGGTCCTTGCGACCCATCAACCCAGGGTTAGCGTGTGGCAGCAAACCGGTTTCATTCAGCACTCGCTCGCACATATCGGCCAGATAAGACAGCGTGGTGCGATGACCGAGTCGTGCCAACGTCTCGCGCATCTCGGGAAAGATCGCTTCCGGGCGGTCGCCGAGACTGAAGAGCGCCTCTTTGCACCCCAATCGCGCGCCGGCTTCTCCTACTGCGATTACTTCATCAGGCACCATCGTACGCGCGCCCGGCTGCCCGGGATCTTTGCGAAATGTGCAGTAGCCGCAATAATCGCGGCAGAGGTTTGTCAGCGGGATGAAAACTTTCTTCGAATAAGTTACTCGCGTGCCCTTGACTCGATTGCGCAACTCTGCCGCCGCAGACATGAGGGAGTCAAGCTGTTCACCTTCGCGCGCGCGAATCAGCGCTCGCGCCACGCTGCGAGAGACATCCGCTTCGCGCGCCGCGGCGAGCGCTTCATCAAAGGGAGTCAATGTGGCCGGTCCCAACGTCTGCATTTCCATGTAAGGGCGGCCCTCCGTGGCCGCCCCTCGTGCTCAAGAACGCCTATTCAAAGAGGGGCGGCCACGGAGGGCCGCCCCTACATTCTATTTTCGAAACGCCGGGATCACTTCTTTCGAGAACGTTCGAATCGACTCGTGGTTGAATGGAGGGTTTGCGATCCCAATGAAATGCGTCACTCCCGCGTCGATGAATTGATTGATTTTGTCATGCACTTCGGAAGCCGACCCAACGAGCGCGCTAGGAGCGTATTGCTCCGCTGTGATTCCAAACGCCGCCGCCCAGCGTCCCAGCAGTTCATCTCTTTCGTCGCGCGATTCAGTGACGTGCGCCGCTCCCGCCCACGAGACTTCTATCTCATCGATGTTGCGACCAACCGCCGCGCAATGGTCACCAAGAATTTTGGTCTTCTGTCGAAACACTTCCGGCGAGCCAAAGGTATTCCATTGGTCAGCGTGTTTGGCAACAATTCTCAGCGTGAGCTTTTCGCCCGAACCTCCGATCATTATCGGCGGGCGCGGTTGCTGTAGCGGCTTGGGCTCGCAAAACGCATCCTTCAGCTTGTAGTAACGGCCCTCGAACGTGACCTGCTTCTCGCTCCAAAGTCGTTTGATTATTTCGGCGGCTTCATCGAGACGATGCAGACGCTCGCCGGTGGTGTAAAAAGGGATTCCGTAAGCGTTGTGCTCCTGTTCAAACCACGCTCCGCCGATTCCCATGATCAACCTACCGCCGCTCGCGTGATCGACCGTCGCTCCCATCTTCGCCAGTAGCGCGGGATTGCGATACGTATTACCCGTCACGAGCACTCCGGCTTGCACACGCGAGGTCTGGGCAGCGAGCGCTGCAAGCGATGTCCACCCTTCAAAACACGGCCCCGATGGATCGCTCAGTATCGCGAAGAAATGATCGAAAACCCAGGCAGTGTCGTAGTCGAGCGAGTCGATCAACTTCCACGCGTCTCGGAGCTCCTCCCAGGTTGTGTTATGAGGCGGCGTTTGAATTCCGAATCGAATCCTCTTGGTCACGTTAATTTTCCTTTTCAATGATCGCCTGGGAGCGCAGGCGGCTCGCCTGCGGCGAGATCAAATAGTTCACGAACCTGCAGGCGGGCCGCCTGCGCTCCCAGGCGTCCACCGCTTTATTCTCGTCGGAGTGATTTTGATCATCGGCCTTTCGTCAATCGCCATCGACCGATACTGCGGATACTTTTCTCTAAGCAGCTCAACAGCGCGTCCGTGTTCAACGACGTCCGGCGAAATGATTTCCGCAACGCCGCTTACTAAGACATAAACAAGCTTACTCCAATCCTCCGAATAGTCGTCAATGACGAGCGCCACGCGGGAGTTTGATTCTATGTTGCGTACTCGCTTGAGAGAGCCGGCCGCAACGCTCTTTGGCTTTTCGTCTATCGGACTGAAGATGTTATCGCCGTCGAACACGTAGCAAATGGGAATCACCGCAGGTTGCCCTTCTAGAGCCGTGGCAAGCCGCGCAACACGATGGTCACGAATGAATGCTTTCGTGCTTTCGTCAGTATCAAGCGGTAACATCGTTCGCTAGTCCATTCGCCTACTTGAAAAACTTGGAACCTTTAATCAGTTTTACGTTGCAATATCGTTGAATGGCTTTGAAGTCGTCCCAGTTGTTTGTGACGACTGTTGCGTTCCACCGCCGTGCGCTAACTGCGATAAGTGCATCAAGAGCCATTCTCTGCGTTGCTCCAGGCTTTGATCGCGGCGCTTTGTCACCTGCCTTTCTTTTACGGTCGTGAGAAAGCCAGTGAAGTATCTTGCTTGCCAGTAGCCAATCGTCGAAGTCAGGAACTATTATCGAATTGTCTATTCGGTAATCACGGGCTAGAGTTTCATACTTCTTGCGCTCGGATTCGTCTTTGGCGCTTGCGATCAATTCTAATAGCACTACTGCGGAGAAGAGAAAATTGTCCGGAAGAGTTTGAACTTTCTTTGAAATGACAACCGATGTGTCGAATGTATAGAACGCCATCAGGAGGCCTTACGGCGGCGGTTTTCGTAGGTCGTTTGGAAGGCTTTCAGAGTCCGCGCCTTCCTGGTTGCCAACCGTTTTCCCCTCTCCTCTTTCGATTCTGGATTAATTCGCACTGGCCGAGGGCGGCCGTCGTGATCCGCAAGATTAAAGTCAAAGACAAAGTCATCAGACGTTAGAACTCTGATAGTCTTGACAGAATCATTCCTACCAGTCCCAGTCTTCTTCGACTTCTTATTCGTCCGGCCTCCTGATCTAGTCATCTAAACCTCGCTTCTACTACAACCCTATCTCACAAGTGTCGGTTTTTCCAATCTACACCTTTCAGAATAACATACGTTTGTTGCTCAGATTGAGACCCAGTGAGGGGCGGGCGGGATACTTGGAATCGCTTACCTCTGTGGCCTGAGCACAACGACCGCAAGTGGAGGCAGCGTTACTTCCATTGAACACGGCCAGTCTCTCCATTCTTCTGCCTTCGCCTTCACCCCGCCGTAGTTACCCATATTGCTTCCACCATAAACCGAAGAATCGCTGTTCAGCACCTCGCTGTAAGAAATCTCTTCGGGCGCTCCGAGCCGATAGCCCACGCGCGGAACCGGCGTGAAGTTGAACGCGAAGATCAAGTAGTCATCCGCGTTCTTCGCTTTGCGCATGAACGAGATCACGCTGCTTGCCGCATCGCTAAAGTCGATCCACTGAAATCCAGTGTAATCGAAATCTACTTGGTAAAGCGATGCCTCGCTCGCGTACAGATGATTCAAGTCCGTCACGTAAGTTTGAAGCTGCCGATGCGACTCGTAATCGAGCAAGTGCCAATCGAGACTGCGCTGATGGTTCCACTCGATCCATTGACCGAACTCGCCGCCCATAAACAAAAGCTTCTTCCCCGGGTGACCATAAAAGTATCCCAACAGCGCACGCTGATTAGCGAACTTCTGCCAAAGGTCGCCCGGCATCTTGTCCAGGAGCGACCGCTTACCGTGGACTACTTCATCGTGCGAGAGCGGCAATACGAAATTCTCAGTGAAAGCGTACATCAAGCTGAAGGTCAGCTTGTCCTGATGATGCTTCCTGAAAAACGGGTCGTTCGAGAAGTAGGAAAGCGTATCGTTCATCCAACCCATGTTCCATTTGAAATCAAACCCAAGCCCTCCGTCATAAGTTGGCCGCGAGACCATCGGCCACGCAGTTGATTCCTCGGCGAAGGTCATCACGTCTGGATGACGCTCGTGCACCACTTCGTTGAACTTCTTGATGAAGTCGATGGCTTCGAGGTTCTCACGACCGCCGTAGACGTTCGGCACCCATTGTCCCTCTTTGCGCGAGTAATCGAGATAAAGCATCGACGCGACCGCGTCAACTCTCAAGCCGTCGATGTGATACTTCTCCAACCAGAATAGCGCGTTGCCCAGCAGAAAGTTTCTCACCTCGTTGCGCGCGTAGTTGAAGATCAGCGTGCCCCAATCCTGATGCTGGCCTTTGCGCGGATCCGAATGTTCGTACAGGTGAGTGCCGTCGAAATAAGCGAGCCCGTGCGCGTCCTTCGGAAAGTGCGCCGGCACCCAGTCGAGTATCACGCCTAGGCCGTTGCGATGGCAGTAATCGACGAAGTACATGAAGTCGTCGGGTTCGCCGTGGCGCGAAGTCGGCGCGTAATAGCCCACTGTCTGATAGCCCCAGCTTCCGTCGTAAGGGTGCTCGGTCACCGGCAGAAGCTCGACGTGGGTGTAGCCCATTTGTTTGACATATTCGGCAAGCTTGTGGGCAAGCTCACGATAAGTGAGATAGCGCTCGCCTTCTTGGGGCGCTCGCATCCACGAGCCGAGATGCACTTCGTAGATTGAGATCGGCGCGTCCCGCGCGCTCTTCATCGCTCGCTCTTGCATCCACAGGTCGTCGCGCCACTGATACTTATCGATATCGTAAACGATGGCGGCAGTCTTCGGTCGCCGCTCGAAGTAGAACGCATACGGATCGGTCTTCTGAACGATGAAATCAAATCGCCGCCACTTGATCTCGAACTTATACAGAGTCTCTTCTGCAAGGCCCGGAATGAAAATCTCCCAGATGCCCGCGCCGGGATGCAGCCGCATAGGATGGCGGCGTCCGTCCCACTGATTGAAGTCGCCGATGACGCTGACTCGCTTGGCGTTCGGCGCCCAAACCGCGAAGTGCACGCCTCGCACGCCGTCGACCGTTCGCACCTGAGAGCCGAGTTTTTCGTAGTTGCGATAGTGAGTGCCTTCGGCCATCAAGTGCAGGTCGTAATCCGTTAGCAGAGGAGGGAAGCTGTAAGGATCGTGAAACTCCCAGGTGTCACCGAATGCGTTGACGGCCTCTAAGCGATAAGCGAATCTCTTGGGTCGTTTGGGAAGCGTCAGCTCGAAGAAACCATGATCGTGGAGCTTCTGCATCAGGTGCCGCTTTGTGCCCGCAGATTCCACCACCCAAACCTGTTCGGCTCCAGGAACGAAAGCGCGGACCGCAATCGAGCGGGCTCGGCCGGCTCTTACTTCATGCATGCCGAGGAAAGAAAACGCGTCCGAGTGGTCTCCGCCAACGATGAGCTCGATTTCTGCAGCGATCGCCGTACCTCCGTTACTGACTTTCAAGTGAAGGGTGATGCTATGTCAAGCATCCGAAATGACAAATAGCAAATCGCACTTGTAAAATGAAAGACGAAATCTCATTCCTTGTCATGCTTTTCAGGTTTGAAGACGTCTACAAGTCATACGGCGCCACCGAAGTGCTGCGCGGCGTGACGTTTCAAATCAACCCGGGCGAGCGAGTCGGGCTTGTTGGTCGCAACGGCGCAGGCAAGACAACCATCTTTCGCCTCGTCACACGCCAGGAAGAATCCGACCGCGGCGAAGTCCTCTTGCTTAAAGGCATTCACGTAGGTCTACTCGCTCAACAACCAGCGTTCACAGGTGAGCTGACGGTGCGCGACGAAGCGCTCTCGGTCTTCACCACTATGCGAGCCATGGAAGAGGAAATGGCGAGCCTCGAGCATGCGATGTCCGAGGCAACGGATTCGGCGCTTGACGAAGCGATGCACTCTTACAGCGATCTTCGTCACGCCTACGAGATTGCCGGTGGTTTCCGCTATCACGCTCGCGCTGAAGCGGTGCTCGCGGGGCTCGGCTTCAAAAGCGACGAGTCGACAAAGCCGGCCCAGCAGTTGAGCGGCGGTCAGAAAGCGAGACTCGCGCTTGCAAAACTCCTGCTCTCAGAGCCGGATGTCTTGCTGCTGGACGAACCCACCAATCACCTCGACGTGAATGCGGTCGAGTGGCTGGAAGATTTCCTGTCGGAATACAAGTCGGCATTCGTGATCGTGTCTCATGACAGATTCCTGCTGGACCGAACTGTGAACAAGGTAATCGAGCTCGAGGCGGGTCGCGCGACGGCTTACGCGGGAAACTACACGGCATACACCACGCAGCGGGAGGAACGGCGGCTCGCCCAGAAGAGGGAGTACGAGGAGCAGCAAGAACTGATAGCCCATACCGAAGAATTCATTCGTCGTAACATCGCCGGGCAGAAAACAAAGCAAGCCAAGTCTCGCCGCAATATGCTTGAGCGTCTCGATCGAATCGAAGCGCCGCGCGATGGGCGCGTTGGCGACTTCCAACTTCGGCGCGTTGCTCGCGCCGGTGACAACGTGCTGGCAGTCGCGGATCTTTCGATCGGCTACGGGACAGCCGCGCTTGCCGGGGAAATCGACTTCCTGCTTCGCCGCGGAGAGCGCATCGGTATCATCGGGCCGAACGGCTCGGGCAAGACAACATTCTTGAAAACAATCCTTGGCGAGCTTGATCCGGTCAGCGGCGGTTTCACCTGGGGCGCGAATGTTCAAACAGACTACTTCGATCAGGAACTCTCAACTCTCGATCTGGGATGTACCGTGATTGAAGAGGTCGCCGCCGTAGCTCCGCGAGCATCGACTGCCGAGATGCGAAGCTATCTCGCGAAGTTCCTTTTCACCGGTGACGACATCTTTAAACCGGTGGCTGCGCTATCAGGCGGCGAACAGAGCAGGCTTGCGCTTGCGAAGCTGATCTACGGCGCAGCTAATGTCTTGGTGATGGACGAGCCGACGAATCATCTCGACATCCCCTCGCGCGAGGCGCTTGAGGCCGCGCTCGCCGAATACACCGGCACGATCATTATGGTCTCCCACGACCGATACTTTCTGGATAAGCTGGCGACTGAGATATTGCATTTCGAAAACGGCGCAGCGACCTATCACGCCGGTAGCTATTCGGATTACTACCGGGATCGCCATGGAGCGCAAGTGACAGCGATTGAGAATCTAGCGGCCCAGAAGCGGCGGATCAAAGAAGCGTCGAAGCCGCGCATTGCCAAGCGCACGCAGCGGCGTCGGTCGGTTGAGGAATTAGAAGGAGAAATCCACACGCTGGAAAAGGAGTTGTCCGATCTTTCTGATACTCTGTCCAATCCCGCGTCGGACTGGGGGCCGGAGCATTATTTGCAGATCAGCAGTCGGCAGGAAGCGATTGCGACTCAACTCGATGCTCTGTACAGCGAATGGGAGACGGCCGCCGCGTCAATCCACGAGCACAACCTCGAGTGACTGGCCAGCGAGCACGTTTTCCTAATCGAACTGAACGGTGTCGAAGATCGAATTGAAGGTGGGTTCCGACGGCCGAAATCGCGAAATGGCGCGCCCAAAGAAACGTCTATTAACTTTTGCTCGCCGTTGGCCGGAACGATAGCTTTCCACGTAGCAATGAACCTGTCGCCGACCGGCGAAATTGTCAGCAGCCCGCTTATTCCGCCGATGTCTCTCACCTCATAGCCGGCTATCACACCGTTCTTCAACTTTTCTGATGCAGTCTTAACATCAGCCGCCAGGAATTCCTCGCTGGCCAAATCGCGCTCCCATACCTCATTGA
>WNGG01003576.1_pt1 | contig 17534 bp, 17 predicted proteins | sample 5400661 | NCBI WGS metagenome assembly WNGG01 (sample SAMN13153372, study PRJNA577476) | soil metagenome | isolation source: 100 cm soil or saprolite under Garry oak tree replicate 1 | place: USA:California | collected 2016-06-15 | reverse complement strand
GCGCTGGGGATGCCGTCGGCGTTCTGCGACTCGGGGCACGGCGACTTCGCGCGCATGAATCCGAGCGGGCAGCTGTGCATCACGGACGTGCGGCACAAGGCGTTCGTGGACGTGAACGAAGAAGGCACCGAAGCCGCGGCCGCGACGGCGGTCGGGATCGGATTCACGAGCGTGCCGCCGTCAGTCGTGGTGGATCGTCCGTTCGTCTTTGCGATCCGCGAGCGGCTCTCGGGGACGATTCTGTTCCTCGGCCGCATGATGAACCCCGCGGCCAGCTGACGCCGGTCAGCGGTTCGGGGACCCGATCGCGCAGGTTCGCCCGGCGCGGACAAAGCGCGGCTCGCTCGGCGGGGCGCCGAACACGCGCTCGTACACCGCCAGCTCGCGCCGCGCGATCCGCGGCCACGCGAACCGCGCCGCCTTGGCGCGCCCCGCCTCTCCCATCGCCCGGCGGCGCTCCGGGTCCGCGATCAGCTCGAGCGCCGTCTCCGCCCACACCGCCGGATCGTCCTTCGGCACCATGACGGCCTCGGCACCGCCGTCGATCACCGAGCGGAAGCCGAGGTTGTCCGACACGATCATCGGTGTGCCGCACGCCATCGCCTCGAGCAGCGTGACGCCGAAGGAGGCGATCGTGGTGGGGCACAGATAGAGATCCGCCGACGCGTAGTACTCCGGCCGCTCCTCGAACACCTGCCCGACGAACCGCACCCTGTCGCCCAGCGCCCGCGCCCGCCGCTCATAGTAGCCCCGCCAGGGGCCGTCCCCGGCAACCGTGAGCACCGCGTTCGGGTGGCGCGCCAGGATGCGAGGCAGTGCCGCCAGCGCCGTGCCCAAGCCGTTGCGCGGCTCGATGCGACCGAGGAACAGGAGCCGCGGGCCGTGCGTGAGCGCGTCCGTGGGACGACGGCCGTTCGGCCGGAAAAACTCGACGTCCACGCCGTTCGGAATGATGTCCCAGTGGGCACGAAAGTACCGCGAATTCGCGGCCACCACCGGCTCGCTCACCGCGATCGTCGCCGCGTGCCGGTCGAGGATCTTCTGGAGCGGTCGCCGGAACACGCGACAGCCGAGCGAGCGCGCGAACCACGAGTGGAAGGTGGCGACCACCGGGATGCCGACCTGCCAGGCGGCGAGCGGCGCTGCGAGCCCGAACGTCGGAGCGAGGCCGCCGTGCACGTGCACGAGGTCGTAGCGACCTTCCCGGAACAGCGCCTCGAGCTGGCGCCGCAACGCCCAACCGGTGGTGAGGCGCGAGACACCACCGTTCGAATAGATCATCCGGCTCGTCCCCACCCGGCGCACGAACGCCGCATCCGGGTAGGTGCCCATGTGGGAGCTTACGACGGTGGCAGTGTGCCCCCAGCTGTTGAGCTGCAGGGCGAGGTTGTGAACGTGCTCGGGGACACCCCCGAGCTGGGGATAGTAGTCTTCGGCGACGAGCGCGATGCGCATTCGGGTCCCGCAAGCGAAGGGTTGACGGTGATCCTGCGCCGCCGGAGCGCGGCTCCAGAGAGCATGACCCGGCGGTTCGGTTCGACGTCACGGGCGCCGCGCGAGACTCGCCTCGAGACGGCCCAGGGCCGCGACGACGGCTTGGGGTTGCTCTTCATGAACGAAGTGACCCGCCCCCGGCACGGAGTCAACGGCGAACGCCCTCACGGTCCGCTGCAGCAGCCTGACCTCCGCCGGATTCACGTCGCCGTCGTGGGGCTCCCCGCCGACGATCAGCCGCACCGGGCAACGGACGTCGACGAGGTGCGGCCACAGCTTTCCGGGCTCCCGCGAGTTCGCCATCGCCAAGTAGGCCTTGAGCGTCGCGTCGAGGTTGCGTGCCGCGCCGGTGGTGTAGCCCGATACGACGTCGTCGGTCACCCAGCTGGTGTCGCCGGAGGACGCGATCAGCATGCTCCGGATCTTCCGCCGGACGAGCTTAACCCCCCCGAACAGCTTGATCCAGGGCGCGAACTTGAGCGCCCGCTTGAACGCCGGGGTCACAGCCGCCTCCGTAGGTCCCCCCTCGATCGAGATCATGCCCCGCACCAGGTCGGGCCGGCGGTAGGCCAGCCGGAACGCCTCCGACCCACCGATCGAGTGCGCCACAATCAGCGCCTGACGCTCCCCCAGGGAATCGAGCACGCCAGCGATCCGGTCTGCCTGCGCCGTGAGAGAGTAGTCGGCCCGCGGCGGCCGGGTGGACGAGCCGATTCCGAGCGGCTCGATCACGATGGTGCGGTAGCCGGCGGCGTCGAGCAGCGGAACCAGCTGGCGAAAGCCGAACTCGGAGCCGAACAATCCAGGGATGAGCACCACCGACTGGCCCGCGCCGGCCGTCGCCACGGCGAGCGATTCCCCGGGCGCGAGCGGGACCTTGAAGGTGCGCTCGCTGTCCGCCAGGGTCAGGACCGCAAGCAACCACACTGGCGGGAGCGTTCTAGCACCTCCGCGAAACGTTCGACGGACCGGGGGGGTGCCCGCGAAGATGTACCGCCCGGTGCGCGACGGCAAGGAGCGTAATCTCCGCGAAGGGCTGGAAACGTTCGAGCGCGCCCGTCAGCGGAACGGGCTCAGTGCGCCGCTGAAGATGACGTAGCCGCGGAGTGGGCGTTCAGTCGGGGAGCTTGCGGAGCAGCCGGTCCAGAACCGCTTGCTCGTGCTTCAGAAAGCGGTCGTCGCCGTACATGAGCAGGGCGGGGGGGCCCCACTCCGGGTCGGTCGGATGACCGATGTCGTTCAGCTCGATGCCGAGAGTCGGGCCGAGCGCGAGCATCGTGCGAATGACGCGCTCGTAGTGCTCGGCGACCGTCGCGAACCCGGCGCGCAGCGCCGCGAGCTCCCGCGCCAACCGCACACGCTCCCGCAGACACTGTCGAAAAGCGTCGGGTGGGTCCTGCTGCACGGCGACTCTGGTAGCCATCTGCCAACGTCCAACCGGTTGTTGACGGCCAAATACCTGCTGCCACGCATAACATGGGTGCCGGGACGGAACTGCACAAGCTGCACACTCATCGATGCCCCGCCCGACGGGGTGCGATTGTGTCAACCGACGGACACAGAGAGGTTTACGCTGTCGACGTACGGCTAGCGTGGGGCAGTCTTCCCGCGGCCACCTCGCGCAGCAGCACGGGGTTACGCACCTGCACCACGCCGCGCTCGAGGCCCACGTGGCCCGCCCGCGCCAGCCGGCGCAGCTGCTTGTTGGTGGTCTGGCGGCTCAAGTTCGCGAACGCGGCGATGAGCTGCTGGCTGACTTCCAAGCGCCCGCTCGCTGTGGGGTCGGGCCCGCTGCCCAGTCGCTCCAGCAGCAACAGGAGCGCCTCCGAAACGCGCCGGAACGGGTCGCGCACCGTGAGCATGGCGAGGTGGTCCAACGCCAACGCGTACTGGTGCGCGTCGAGGGACGCCACGGCGGACGCGAGCGGCGGGTGCGCAGCCAAGTGCCGACTGAACACCTCCGCTGACAGCTCCAGCGTCGTGGTAGGGAGGACTGCTGCCGCGTGTCGAGGCTCGGGGGTCGGCGTCGGCTCCCACAGCGGCGGGCTCAGCAGCCAACCGGGACCGCACACCTCGAGAATCGCATGAGGCGCCCGCCCCACCGCCACGTGCAGCGCGATCGCGCCCTTGCGGATGCAGATTTGCAGCTGCTTGAGTCGCTCGGCGGGGCGCAGCAACTCGCCCGATCCATACTCTCGGGTCGCGACGCCGGGCAGCTTGGCAATCTCGCTGGCAACCAGCTCCAAGATGCGGCCTTTGAAACGGGCGATGTCTGGGAATACCCGGCCGCACCGACCTCAAAATTGGGGCCACGCGGCCGCCATGCGCGGCAGCGGACAGGCCCTCGGAAACGGCACAAGATTGTCGCGTTGCCGACACACTGCAGAAGGCCGGACCAGAATGTCGCGCTGCGGACAACACCAGTAGATCACAAACGACGTCGCGCGGTCGCGCCGCCACAGCCTGCAACATGTGTCGCTCGCGCGACAGAGCCGTTTTAAGCCTTCCCCACCCGCTGCCGGCTCGGGCGCAAGGCGGCCTCCAGCCAGCCTGCGCGGGCGTCCTGGTTACAGCAGATACGTGCCTATTGACGAGAGATGCTGACCGCCACGTTGTGATTCATCCCCATGCTTCCGACGTTGGGCGACGTAATCGGGAATCCGACAACAGTACCCGTCGCGTTAGCCGATGAAGATTCCGATGTCCCCGCGGAATGGAACGTGAAGTCCCCGAACGTCTGGGAGGACGTGCCTTGATTGCGCCCTGTGAAGAACGACGTCTTGTCAAATTCGATGCTGACCAGCCCGCAGGCGCCGTCGAAGGTGAGAAAGCCCGGATCCGCGCAGGTGTCGGTGTTCAAAACCAACCTGCCCCCACCGCTCCCCATGAAGTCACTCACGGGAACCCGGCCAACGCCGCCTGCAGCAGAACAACACGGGTCGAACTGGAATACGGAGTAGAAGAGACCAAGAGTGTCCCCTGTAGACACGCTCGCGAACCCAAAAGACGAGTTCGAAGACCAGGAGACGTTCCCGAAGTCACCATTGGCGACGAAATGGAAGACGGTAGTCCCATTCGCTGCGACGCCGAACGTGGGCGAATGATCAGTTGGGCTGCGTCGTTGGAGATCAGTCGACACGTCCCGACAGCCGAACACAGCCAGCACCAAGGTGAACACACCAATCGTGGGAGCCACTTTCATGATCCCCTCCTGGTTCAGAAGGCGTGTCCCTGCTATTCCGCACCGGATGAGAAGCGGGCTTCAGGGGTTGGGCGAGGCGATGGCGCCACTCACGGCAAGAATGCGTGGGCACGATGCGACTCCGCCCACGCCACCGTCAAGTATTGCGCGGATGCAACGCCTCTAAGGTCTGGATTTCTGATCGATGAGACCAGGCTCGAAGGTCTCGTCTGATCGACGGACCATTGATCGATGGATCATTCACCGCGTGCCCCTTGCGCCGATGGTAGAGTCCCTGTCGCGCAGATCCGACCGAGGCGGAGCGGCGCCTTATTACTCTTAAGTACTCATGGTCTATTAAGGAACCACCGGAGGTACTTCTACGAGAGCGGAGGGCGCGACACCACCTACTTCACCACGTAGCTCACTGCCCCTACTTTCCCTTTCCACTTCACTCGAGACACGATCAATCGCGTAAGTCCAATGGCCAGGGGCAGAATCGAACTGCCGACACGCGGATTTTCAGTCCGCTGCTCTACCAACTGAGCTACCTGGCCGGAAGCAAGAAAACTTCATCAGCGCCAACGAGTTCCGCAAGCGGGAGCGTCAATGGATTGTTGACGCCCCCGGCTCACAGCGGGAAGTACAGCGGGACTCACTCACGGCGACGGCTCCGAATTTCGCGCTGCTCTGCTCGATTCGGGGCTCGCTGGGACTGCCTGACGAGCCTCTTGATCTGCCTAGCGATCATCCCGGCCCCTTTGGTGGTGGTAAAGGTTCATTCAGCTTCTGCCCAGGTTTTTGCGGGTCATCGGCGTTTTGAAACAGCTTGACAAGCGGCGGAACTGCCTTGGCGATCAACGGTCCTGCTGCCAACAGCGCGGTCATTAAAGCTTGTGTCTCTATCGCGGTCACAGTGTTACCTGGCACAGCCGCAAGCCGTTTAGCGGTCTCTCGCAACTGATCATCCATGTGGCCAATGAGGTCCTTGCTGGCGTCCTTTAGCTTGGCGTCAATCTTTTCGACCACCTGTAAGGTTATGTCGTCGCTGGCCTCCTTTAGCTTGGCGTTAATCTCCCCGACCACCTGTGCGGTTATGGCGTCGCTCGATTTATCTCCAAAGTACCAGCTGGCCCATAGGGTTATCACTCCGCCCAAACTGACCCCGAAAAGCCCGGAAGCCCACGCGGTGCAGTCGACATCACTCACCCCAAGCAGGTGGCAGAAAGGCTTGGCCGGGACAAAAGACCACATGATGAGAAGCACGGCCCCGATCATGAGGGGAACATAGATGCTCTTTTTCATTGCTCAGACTCCCCTTCGGTTTGAACAGCACGACGCGCCTGCCGCTAGAGAATCTCACTTGCTCTTCTTAGGCTTGATGCCCTGCCGCAGCGGGACTCTATGCAGTCTTCGCGGGAAGGAGCAGGTTCGCCATGAGCTTGGCGTTCTCGCCCTTATCCCGCTGCATCGCGTACCGACGCGTCATCGCAGCGGTCGCGTGACGCATCCCGACCTTTACGCGGGCCTCAGACGCTCCCGCATCAACAAGCCACTGTGCGTAGCAGTGTCGCAAATCGTGGAGCCGCAGTTCAAGAGGAGCCCCTGCGACCTTCAAGGCACGCTTGAAGTACTCGCGGAGCCACTTATACGCGAGTGGCGATGGCACACCGGCTTCGATCCACGGCCAGAGCCGTTCATCGACTCTGACGACCGCTGCTGACTCGGCTGTCTTCGTCCCTGGGATGCGGACGCCGAGGGTGTGCGGGAGCAGGTGATCCTTTGTGAGCTTCAAGTACTCGCCCACTCGAAGACCAAGAGCAGCCATCGTCACGTAAGCAGCCCGGACAAACTCCGGCGTGGCTTGCACGATGGACCAGAACAACGGAAGAGGAAGGTCGGGAACTCGGGAGGTTTCCTTGCGGGTCGGAATGGCCTTCACGACCGCACGGCGCATCGGGTGATGCACGTCTCCGAGGTACAACGAGAGGAAGCGCGAGACAGCACGGCGCAGGTGGTTCCAGTCTGACGCTCCACCCTTCCAGGTGGCACCGAGGGCTCGCCAATCGACTCCAGCGAGATCACCTACGGTCGCGCTCGACGGTAAGACGCCCGACCGCTCAAGGGTCGAGAAGCTGGTGGCGTACCGCCTCCGAGTCTGCTTGGCTGGTGCGCTGGTCGGCGTCCAGTTCTTCACTGCGTCCCACAGGGTGGCGTTCAGGAGTGCCCTGTCGCCCGTGAGGGTGTCTAGCTGGCCCTGGCGGTCAGCCCCGTACACCTCAGTCACCGTCAGTATCCCGGCCTTGATGGCCTTCAGCAGGTCGAGACGGCCTTGATCGTAGAGCCTTGTCAGGAGGGCATCACGCTTGTGGAATTCTGCCGCCGTGGTAGCCCCCGAGGCGAGGTTGATACGTCCGACTCCTTGGAAAAGTCGGTCCAGCTTGAACGTCCCATGCTTCGAGGTACGGTGTGGCATTGCTCCTCATCCTTTCCTGACGAGTGCGTTGTGAAGTACTTCGGCTGCTGCCGTGCAGTCGTCGCCCCATTTCCGAAGCGCCCGCGCTATCCGTTTGCACAGCGTTGTGGTCGCTCGCCGCTCTCCAGACAGGACGCGAGCTAGAAGTGATTGCTCGACGCCCGCTGCGCGACACAACTCCCTGCGGGATGCAGGACTCTTGGCGACAGCGGTACGAAGAGCTTCGGTCAGGTGATCCATGTCAACAATCTGTTGCCTACTTAGGAAGCCCGCAAGGTGTTGATCCACGCCTGCACGTCGGCGGCATACCAGCGGACGGTGCTATGTCCGAGTACGACCTTGTGCGGGATGTTCCGTCGTACCCATGCGGCGAGCTACACACGCGCACGCATCCGAGCGAGGGGCAGCGGCGAGGGATTGACGGCGAGACCTGGAACGGCGCTTGTCGGGGTCTCGAAGCACACGACGTGACGATGTGGGGAGCCTGGAGACAGCGGTAACGGATGCTTAGTCCCTTGGTCGCCTCTGCAACCTGCTGCCGTGTCTAGCGGTTACGGTGCGGGATCGAGCGACAGCGGGACAAACGGCGGGAGGTGAGCAGGGACGCGGCAGGGATCGAGCGCGGAAGCACGAGGGGGTACCCTACAGGGGGAAATGCCTACGACCGCCGCACCCGGTGACCCGCTCAAACAATCGCGGTATTTTTCTGGTGAAGTGGTTCGGAACCTGCGGCCCACGCCCGAAGACAGGTTTGCATCTTTGAGCGATTTCAAAATCTCGCTGAACTGGCCGATTTCCCTGTCCCAAGGAGCCCTGTCGCTCCTGGGTCAATCACTACAGACCCTCATCAACCATCTCGCCTACGTGAGGAACACTATCACGAGCATGGATTCAGCGGCTGCTGCTCCAACCGACCTTCTCGAACTTATTGAGACCGCCACACGCATACAGGAATTCATTGGTCGTCAGCAGTCCGATTACCCCAAGGGGCTGACTTTGCAGTTCAGCGACGAGCAACGGAGCATCCTGCGTGTGGGAGCCGCCCTCCATCGACGGGCGGTTGCAGAACGAGTCGAGGCCGTGCAAAGCAGGTTTGCGACTCCTGAGCAGATCGCATCCGTTGAGCAAGCCGTCAAACCGCTGGACGACCTTCTCAGCTCGGTTCTTCTACAGCATGTCAACCCGTGTCCGCTCCCAAGGCTCGCTACGTACGTGACGGTCCAAGGCCGCAATTTTCCCACCGTCGAACTCTCTGCCGTTGAGACCGACCCGAAGCATCAGATTCTACTGAGTGCCGCTTTGATGGCTCGCGACATCAGCGTGTATCGCAGACATTGCGAGGATAGGCGGCTGCCATTTGCGATAGTCTACGCCGACGTGGACGACTTCAAGGCATTCAACACGGCGAAAGGGGAGGTCTACGTTGATCGCCTTGTGCTTCCACCCATCCTGAACGCTGTCGAAGTCGCCTGTTACGGGCATGGGCGCGCATACCGACATGGCGGCGATGAGTTCGTCTTGCTGCTGCCGAACGCCACGAAAGACCTTGCCGTGTTGCTCGCCACTCAAGTAGCGCGTTCTGTTGCTGACGTACGACTGGAGGGTCTACCGCAACCGCGACTAAGCATCGGCGTCTGGATTACGCATCCCGAGTCTCACCTGACTGCTACAGAGCTAGTCGATGAGGCCGCGTCAGCAAAGCGAAACTCGAAGGACCTGGGGAAGAACCGCATCACGGTTCGTGTTGAGCGGGCATCGCACTACGACGAGACGGTTTACGAGGTCACGCCCTAGCAGTTCTAGTACCCTCCTCGGGCCACTCGCTGTGCATCCTCAGGAGTCGCGTATGTTGTGAGCCCCCAAGTCGTGTCGTACAGCTCGGCGGGAAACTCCCCGTCGATCATGTAGGACCAGCGGCCTGGACGCACCTCGACGACGCGATGGTGAGTCCTCTGCCTGACTCCTTCGTTTGCGCTGAAACCTGAATCGGTGACAACATCACCTCCTATGCAACCAGAACAGGGTCTCGCCATGCCGGACCAGAAGATCACTCGATACGTGGATCTTGGCCGATTCCTCGCCATGCTCGGCGATTGGCCGGGTTCACCCGAAGGCCGAATGTTCTTCGCTTTTCCCGACAGACTGGGTGATCCGCAGGAGGGCGTTTTGGGCGATGCTGACCAGCAGAATGCCGTTAGTGTAGCCAGAACGCGATACAACGGAACACCTGCCCGTGCGTTTGCATGTTGGTTAACACGAGAGTGGCAAGACAAGCTTTTGACGGTTGGCGTGAGCTGCTGGTATGTCGGTGACACCGAGTCACACGCTATGTGGCAGATTTTTGGAGCAGGTGGCGTTGCAATAGAGTCCACTGTTGAGAAAATCAAAAACGCGCTGAGTCCGGCTGCAGCCGTGCAAGCAAAGATCGTGCAATATGTGGACTATCCCCATCGCCCCGCCACCGGTCTGGATCCGGTCCACGTGCTGTCGTTCAAGCGCTCACCTTACCAGCACGAGAAGGAACTTCGTTTCTTCGTAACCGTTCCCGACGAGGACGTGAACCGCGTAAAGAATCTCAGAGGCCTTGGCAGGTCTGGAGAGGTTCTGATTCACGAAGGGCCTCAAGGTCAACTCGGCCCGAACGGCATCACGATTCCTTTGGTTGCGGTTCAGGCCATAGATCGGGTTGTTTTGGCGCCCAGCGCTCCGACTTGGCTCAAGAACGCGATCTTTCACCTGTGCATCGCGAACGGGATTGATATGAAGAGCGTAGACCAGAGCAAGTTAGACGACGATCCCTATCCGGAGTTGGCAGCGCTCAACAGAACGCGGCTCGACTGCGATCGGTTAGCTGCGACCTAGATCCCTCATAGGGACCACCGGAGATCACATCGTCAATGGAGTGGGCAAAGGAGTCCTGGGCGCTGATCAGCTCGTGGGCTTTGACGCTCGGCGCTGTGCTGTACGCTGTTCGCACGGCGTACTCGGCCGAGCGTGACAGACGTGCACTTCAACAGGCCGCTCTAGAGCGTGAGAAGCTCAAATTGGAAGTCGCGCGCTTGAAGAACGATCCGACGATCGTCTCGGATCGGCGAGCCATCTACGATCGATTGCGGAGAATGGTCGGGGAGATCACGCGTGACGCGAAGGTAAGCATTAAGCAGATCTATGACCTGCACGAAGTCATTCACGACGCGGAGTTTCGCTTTACAGGCGATGTTGTTGATTCAGTCAAGGGATTCCTTCACGCTGCCGTCGAGCTACAAGTCGCGGGAGCAAGGCTCGAAGATGGACCGAAGAGCATGACCAAGGAACAATGGGAGAGACAGGTTCAAGCCGACCATGATGCCCTTTCCAAGGTCGCGGCGTTCGAACAAGACATGGTGGGCATCTTCAGGCCGCACCTGTTGTTGTAGTCGCCTGCCGCAAAACAGCCCCACGATGCCGCAAGAACGCCCTAACTCCCCTCGCGGCATTCATGGATTGGCTGCATGACCGACGAGATTGAACGAGCTAGATTGATTTCTGAATGCCCCCTGGCGACGAAGTTACTTCCATTAGAATCGACCGCCGGGCGCGACCGTTGCGGCTGGGTTTTCTCGTTGACGCGGAGTCGCCGGATTCTGTCCGGTCCGGTATCGAAGTCGCCACAGCTATCTGGGGCGGGGGATACTGTCCGCTGATCCCGGTCTTCAAGACAGTACCGACGGAGTGGATGAAGCTACGCGCCCCGGAACGGCATCCCCCGGCCTCGTTGATCGCGGATGGCTACGTCCAGCTGTTCCAGCCCGATTACCTAGTAGAGACGCTCGCTGGTCTCGCTGCGAATCTGACATTCCCTTCCGAGCGAACACTCTCTCTGGCGCAACTTTTTGATCCGAACGGAGTGAGGCATGGCGTAAGCGCAGCCGATATCTATCGTGCGGTCTACACAAAAGAGTTTCGTTTCGTTCAGCGGAACGAGCAGCCATTCGTGTGGCCACGATTGAACGAGCCAGGTTTTGAGCTTCTCTCGGCAGCTTGGTTCGGCGCTTTTTCCGGTGACGCTCTTGGTGCTAAGTTGGAAGCGACTTACTTGCGCGAGTTGAGCGCACAGCGAGTGGGCGTAGCTGCCGTCACGGCATATGAGCCGAGAGGCGGGACACCACTTCGCGTCGGGCAGTCCGAACTCGACGTCTATCCTCGCAGTGTTGCGCCTCGGCTCGCGCTTCTCTTCCTGGAGCATGCTAGGCCCTCCGACATACTCGACTACTGGAACTTGCGGGCGCTCGGCTGGCGCGTCGTGCCGGTTCCGCTCGCGTGGCTCAGCAGTGCAGAGGCAAACATACGGAGCGTGATGGAGCAGAGCGCCGGAGGCGGCCAACCGTCCGCAGTCGACGCCACTCTACTCGTGCCAACACAATCGCTGGACGAAGCCGTTTTCCGAGAGGCGGTCAAGCCCTTTCAGTCTCCCCAGGTCCACTCTGCGTGGTATCCCAGACTATGGGACGAATGGGGGCGCGGTGCTGATCATATAGGTCGACCAGAAATTCGAGCTGGCGAGCTGCGTGGTGACGTTGAACTAAGGGACCGCTACAAGATGTTCGAGCTTGTCGTCCCTGATCTCCTCCGCCACGTCGACCCGCCCTTTGGTGGCCAGCACCCACCATCGTGGGCGACGGTAGTCAATCTGCGATCCTACTCGTCCACAGAGAGCGGGACCGCATTCCCATCAACGCTTCGGAAGCTGTCGTCGCTTCTTAGGACGATGGAGCCCGTGTGGCTGAGCGACGAAGGAATTGTGGTTGAAACTTCTTTGCACCGGTCGTCGGAACTCTGGGAATTCCCACGCGGACGCGACGTGTTCTGGATGTGGGCGAATGAGGCGGGATTCGAGTACGTCGAATCCGCACCAGGGCGCCTTCTTGGTCAAATGGTGAAGCGTCTGGGAGGCCTGGGTGGGGCTACACTGATCCGACGCGCAGAGCTACTTGATGCACTTAATCAGATGGCGCATCAGGCGTTGATCGCTCCTGAAACTGAGGATGAACCGGCTCGATCGAAGGCCAGATCGGGAACTATTTCATACGAGCAACTCCGCAATCTGCTGCGGCCGCTGCACGCGGTGGAGATTCCTCCTGGTACACCTCCTGACCAGCGACCGGCGTTCACGCGACACCAAGAGGCCGGGATCGAGAGTCACATTGCGAGTCTTGTCGCTCGGGACGTGCTGCGCGTTGGCTTGCGAGTGCAGTGCCCGTTTTGCTCGCAATGGACTTGGTACGGATTAGACGGACTCGGACCGGAAATTGAGTGCGAGAGATGCCTTCAGACGCACCCGTTTCCGACCGGGAGACCAACCGACGCCGAATGGCATTATCGGCCGGTCGGACCATTCGCTGTTGAGAACTATGCTCATGGCGCGTACGCGGTTATCCTGGCGCTCCGGTTTCTGGTTTACATGGACCATCCAGATGGCCTTTCATGGAGTCCATGCTTCGAATTGAGAAAGGGCACCACCACACTCGAAGCCGACTTCGGTGCGTTCGTCCGTCCCGATCGTTGGACGAGGACCGCCGAGACAACGCTACTGCTCGGGGAGTGTAAGAGCGGCGACCGATACTTCGATGCCAAGGACTACGCTCGTGCTCGCCAGCTGTTGAAGGTCTTTCCCACAGCGGTCTTGGTGTTTGCGACGACGCGTTCAGAGTTGACCCCGGACGAGAAGGAACAGCTCCGCAGCATCGCGAGCGACGGTCGCAACGCCGCCTATTTGGGCCAGCCATGGAGTCCTGTTGTAGTCCTGACACGATGGGAGCTCGGCAGCACTTGGGGAGCGCCTATTTGCTGGAAAGGTCATCCTCGGCTCGCTCCGGGCCAGGAAAACGTCAATGTACGCGGTTCGATCCGCGATCTCGCAGATCTGACCCAGCAGTTGCACTTGGATATGCCTTCAATGCAACAAGAAGCGCGAGAGCGTCAGGAGCGAGAGAAGAAGTCAGGCTAAGAAACCTCAGACAAGCCCGCCGTTGCTTCCCGTGTTACTTGGTGAGATGCCATCCGCCCCGCCCTTAATAGAGCGTCCAATGCAGCGGAGGGACCATCGTGGCAGCGGGACAAACAGCGGGACTCACACTCGAAACCGCTTGGTACAGCAGGAACAGCACGGGACGACTCGTGCAGGATCAGCGGCGAGAATCAACGAGTTAGCGCGAGTGATGCCGAGTGGCGCCAAGCTCGGAACGCATTTTCAGTCCGCTGCTCTACCAACTGAGCTACCTGGCCTCACCTCGCGGGCTCGGAACATAGAAACCCGGCGGCCGGACGCCAAGTAGGCTGCTGCGTTAGCATTCCTACCATGCGCCCTCGGCTCTGCGCCGTGCTGACGATCGCTGCGCTCGCCGCGTGCCAGAACCGCCCCCCCGGCACCACGGAGCAGCCGCCACCAACGTATGGCACGCCGACGCTGCAGGTGCGGGGCAACCAGCTCGTCGACGCGACTGCACGCCCTGTGCGGCTGCGCGGCGTGAACCGCTCCGGAGCCGAGTACGCCTGCGCGCAGGGATGGGGCATCTTCGACGGTCCCTCGGACTCCGCGTCCGTCGCGGCGATCGCGTCCTGGCGAGCGAACGCCGTCCGCGTGCCGCTCAACGAGACCTGCTGGCTCGGCATCAACGGCGTCGCCCCCGCCTACTCGGGCGACAACTACCGCCGCGCGATCTCGGATTACGTCGCCCGGCTCAACCGGGCGGGGCTCGTCGTCATCCTGGACCTGCACTGGAGCGCGGCCGATACGGCGAAGGCGCTCAGCCAGGCGCCGATGCCGAACCGCGACCACTCACCGGAGTTCTGGCGGCAGGTCGCCGCCGCCTACAAGAGCAACACCAGCGTGATCTTCGACCTGTTCAACGAGCCGTTTCCCGACAACAACGCCGACACGCCGGAGGCCTGGCGCTGTTGGCGCGACGGCGGATCGTGCCGGGGCGTGAGCTTCACCGCAGCCGGGATGCAGGAGCTGGTCGACGCGGTCCGCGGCACCGGCGCGACCAACGTCATCATGCTCGGCGGCGTCCAGTACGCCGCGCGCCTCTCGGGCTGGCTCGCGTCCAAGCCCACCGATCCGCTCGACAATCTGGTCGCGTCGTGGCACGTCTACAACTTCAGCTGGTGCAACACCCAGCCGTGCTGGGACGCGGACGCGGCACCGGTGGCGCAACAGGTGCCGCTGGTCCTCGGGGAGCTGGGGGAGAGCGACCGCGGCAGTGCCTTCGTCACCGCGCTCATGGACTGGATGGACGCCCGGCAAGGGAGCTACCTCGCCTGGGTGTGGAACGTGTGGGGCCAGCCGCTGGACCTGATCCTGAGCTACGATGGCACGCCGACGCCCTACGGTCAAACCTTCAAGGCGCGTTTCGGGTCGTAGGCCTGCCACGTGGCGTCGTCGCGCAGCGTGCCGTACTTTCTCGGCCATGCCGCACCCCCACTTCCCCAACCTCACCGTGCTCGAGCATCCTCTGATCCGGCACAAGCTTACGATCCTGCGCGACAAGCACACCACGACGCGCGACTTCAAGCAGCTCGTCAACGAGATCGCGATGCTCATGGCGTACGAAGTGACGAAAGATCTGCCGCTCGAGCCCGTCGACGTGGAGACGCCGCTCGAGTCGATGCGGGGCACCCGGGTGGCGGGGAAGAAGCTCGCGCTGGTGCCGATCCTGCGGGCCGGCCTCGGGATGGTGGAAGGGATCGCCCAGCTCATTCCGTCGGCGCGCGTCGGGCATATCGGCATCTACCGCGAGCACGACACACTCCAGCCCGTCGACTACTACTTCAAGATTCCCGAGGGGCGCGACGCGCGCGACTTCTTCGTGCTCGATCCGATGCTCGCGACCGGCGGCTCCGCGGTGGACGCCGTGGGCGCGCTCAAGCACGCCGGCGCGCAGCGCATCCGGTTCCTCTGCCTCGTCGCCGCTCCCGAGGGCGTGCGCCGCATGCTCCAGGCCCACCCCGACGTGCCGGTGTTCGCCGCCGCGCTCGACCGCGAGCTGAACGCGCAGGGCTACATCCTGCCCGGGCTGGGCGATGCGGGGGACCGGCTGTTCGGCACGCGGTGAGCGGGCTCTGATTGACAGTTTACGTCACATAGGTAAATTATGACGTAATTCGTCACAATAGCCAAATGTGACATAAAATGTCCACCACCTATCTCGCCCTCATCGGCGACGCCGTCGCCTCCCGCGCCCTGCCGCCGCCCCGTCGGGCGCGCCTGCAACGCGCGCTCCGCGGCGCGATCCCGGAGTTCAACCGCCGCTGGCGCACCGCCCTCGCCGCCCGCTTCGCCGTCACGCTGGGCGACGAGTTCCAGGCACTCCTCACCACCGCGCGGCCAGTCTGGGAGCTCCTGCACGAAGTGCACTTGCGCTTCCCCGAGGTCGAGTGGGTCGTCGCCTGCGGGCTCGGCCCCATCGCCACCCGGCTCGAGCGTCACGCCACCGCCCCCGAGGTCGACGGGCCCTGCTTCCACGCCGCCCGGGCCGCCATGGAACACGCCAAGCGCCGGCGCCTGCTCATCGGGTTCGGCGGCTTCGCGCCCGCCCTCGATCCGCTCGCGAGCTACTACTCCGCGCTGTATTGGAGCTGGACGCCGCGCCAGCGCCGCACCGCCACGCTGCTCCGGCTCGGCCCGCCCGCCTTCGCTGCCGCCCAGCTCAAGGTCGACCGCAGCGCCATCTCCCACCTCGCGCGCCGCATGGCCTGGCCCCTCGTCGCAGCCGGCGATAAGATGTTCCAGGCAGCCCTGCAGGAGGCGTTGTGAACCCGCTGTCCGTCGTCCCGCTGCTCGTCTACACCCTCGCCGCCACGCTGTGGCCGGCGCAGGTCGACACCCGCCGGCGCGGCGCGAGCCTGCTGCTCGTGGAAGCCGTGATCGTCGCCGCCGCCGTCGGGGCGGGCGGCTACCTCGCGCAGCTCGTCGTGCCGCGCAGCGAAGGGCTGTGGTGGGGCCGGGTCGGGCTCCTCGCCACGGGCTATTTGTACGTGTGCGGCCGCGGCATGGTCGTGATCCGGGCCGTGCTCGAGCTGCCGACGCTCCAAATGCGGCGCGACGACGACCGTACGGCAGGCGCGATCGATATCGCCCGCGGCCGGGCCATCGGTGCCCTCGAGCGCGCCTTGACCCTCACCCTGATCCTGCTGGGCGAATACACGGCGGTCGGCTGGATCATCGCCGCCAAGTCCCTCGCCCGCTTCAAAGCATTGGAGGACCGTGAGTTCGCTGAGTACTTCCTGATCGGCACACTCGCGTCGTTCCTGCTCGCCCTGCTCGCCGGGATCGGAATGCGGATTCTGCTGCGCTAGGGACTGGGGGCGCTGCCCACCCCCGTCCCGCTGCCACGCAACCCTTTCAAGCCCCCCTGTGTCACAGGGTTAACCGTCACCGCCGTTTCGGAGCCCGGTGGACGAAAGCGCACTGATTGCTCGAGTCCGCGCCGGGGACGGCGCCGCAGAGCGTGCATTGTACGACACGCACGTGGATCGCGTGTACCGGCTGGCCTATCGCCTCTCCGGTGACGACGAGCTGGCCCGGGAGTTCACCCAGGACACGTTCGTGCGCGCCTTTGAGCGGCTCGGCTCGTTTCGGGGTGAGGCACGCCTCTCGACCTGGCTGCATGCGATCACCACGTCGGTGGTGCTCAACGGGCTGCGGAAGGTGAAGCGGTTCCGACGGCGCGAGACCGACCTCACTGAGGCGACCGGGGTCTCGCGCCCCGGACGACAGGCCGAGCCGGACCTGAAGCGACGGCTCGCAACGGCGATCGACGGGTTGCCGGACGGTTACCGCACGGTGTTTGTGATGCACGACGTCGAGGGCTACACGCACGAGGAGATCGGCGCGGCGCTCGGCATCGAGACGGGAACTTCGAAGGCGCAGTTGTCGCGTGCCCGCGCCAGGTTGCGCGAGGCACTGGCGGACTTCGCAGGAGAATGGGTGTCATGACTGAAGACCGGTTCGAGCAGCTGCTGCGGGATGCCGCGCAGGACTATCATCGCCCGCCGGAGACGCCACGCGAAGAGCTGTGGCGGCGCATCATGGCGGTGCGCGAAGCGCGCCGCCGGCGGCGGGTGCTCGTCGCGGTCCCCTGGGTCCGCTGGGGCATCGGCATCGCCGCCGTGCTCGCCCTCGGCATTGGCATCGGGCGCTGGACAGCGCGCCCGACGGGCCTGGGCCCGGCCCCGATCGCGACAGCGGGCGCGAGCGACCAGGGCGCACTCGCGTATCGCGTCGCAGCGGCTCAGTATCTCACCCGCGCGGAGGCGCTGCTCACCGGGTTTCGGACGGAGGCCCGCGCGGGGCAGCGGGACGTCCAGTTCGCGGCGCAGGCCCGCGACCTCCTGGCCACCACC
>WNGG01013703.1_pt1 | contig 17538 bp, 20 predicted proteins | sample 5400661 | NCBI WGS metagenome assembly WNGG01 (sample SAMN13153372, study PRJNA577476) | soil metagenome | isolation source: 100 cm soil or saprolite under Garry oak tree replicate 1 | place: USA:California | collected 2016-06-15 | reverse complement strand
CCGTGTAGGTCTTGCCGTCGTCCGCCGTGACCTCGACGCTGTCGGCCTTGTCGACCACATGATTGTTGGTCACCGCATAGCCGTCCGCCGAGATGAAGAAACCCGAGCCCTGCGCCACCTCAGCGTGCCGGCGCGGTTCGCGGCCTTGTTCGGGCTCGTCGTGCGGGTTCAAGCCGAACTCCTGGAAGAACTTGTCCAACGGCCCGTTCGGGCTCGTCGCGCCCGAACCGCCGGTCGGCTCGATCTTGACCCGCACGCCGAAGACCGCCGGCTTCACCCTTTCGACGATGTCGGCGAATCCGACCGGACGCGCGGCACCGCGGGTCTCGACCTCGGCGGCGATCGCCGGAGTGGACGGCACGCGCGAGCCCGCGTAGCCGGCGGCGGCGCCGACCGCGACCACGGTCGCCAGCAGCAACGCCTGCGGCGCTGCCAACGAACGGCGGCGCTTTTCCGCCGGGATATGCGTCTGCATGAAAATTCTCCGCGTGACTGCGCCGTTGCGGCGATCGCCTCACGGCATGAACGCGGACGTAAGCAGCGCGGTTCCTGTCCTCAAGCACTGCAATCGCACGATCCGCTCGCGGAAAATTGCCGCCGCTCGCGCAAAATTGCTCGCGCGCGCCTCTTGCGCCGCCTACTCGGCCGCTTTGTCCGAAATCAGCCCTGCCTTGACTGCAGCTCGAGCCACAGCGCTTCGATGTCGATCGGTTGCAGGGTGTGGCCGCCGCCGGTGAGAATCCACGCGACGCCCGACGGCGGCGCCGGCTCAGTGACGGCGGCCGCAATCGCGTCGCGCAAGCTCGCGAACATGCGCGGCCTGTCCCACGATCCCGGTCCGCTCGGGTGCACATGGGCCGGCCAATATTGCAGCTGCGCCGGAGCGTCCAATTCCCACGATTCGATCGGTATTTCGGTGGGCGTTTCGACCGGCACCGGGGCACCTCCCGCGCGACGAGCCGCATTTCCGCGGCGGCAGGTTCGCAATGCCTGACGGCGCGATTGGTTCCGCGCCTCGGTCGTAGATTCCGGCGCCGCGGCGCGTCAATTGGTGCTGCTCGGCGCCTTCTCGCCGGCGAGCTTGCCGCGCGCGAGCGCGTCGGCCTCGCGCCGATCGTCGTCCGGGTTCGCCTTCGCCCGCGCGCTGACGCGCTTGCGCAGCGCGGTGAGATCGGCGGCGAGCTTCTTCTGCTCCTCTTCGGTGAGCGGCCGCTGGCGTGGACGCGCCGGCTGATCATAGATGCCCGGATACGCGGCTTCCTTGGCCGGGCGCGGCGGCGTGTTCGCCGGCTCGCCGCCCGCCCATTTCGGAATGCCGTCGGCGATGATGCTCGAGGTGTGGCTTTGATCGGCGTCCAACGACGCGCACCCGCCGAGCAATGTGAGCGACAGCGCGAGCGCAGCCGCCGTTCCTGTTGAAACGCGCAAACCTCACCCTCTTGTAAAGCTGACCGAGACGCGTGCGCGCTACCTTCGGCCCATGACCGAATCGAGGCGCAAGGCGCGCCGCATTGTGGTGTCGCCAATTTGGCTAACAAATTCCTAACGCGCGCCCGAATCCATCCCCGGAGGGGAGGGCTTTGAGGGATCAGCGCAGCGTGCGCAAGCGCTCGATCAGCTCGGCGGTGGGATAGGAGTCCGCCGGCAGGCCGAGCTTCACCTGCGCGGCGCGCACGCCGGCGCGCGTGGTGAGGCCGAACTTGCCGTCGGGCGCGGCGCTCGAGAAGCCGCGCTGCACCAGCAGCCGCTGCATGTCCAGGATTTGCACCGCGCTGAGCACCGCGATGTTCGGGCTGCCGCGGCGCATCGGCGGCGCGCCGGCGATACGGGTCGCGAGGTAGGCGGCGGTGGTGGAATAGACGAGCGAGGCGTTCCAGCCGAGATAGGCCTGAAAATTGCTATAGGCGAGGAACGCCGGGCCGTACCGGCCCATCGGCAGCAGCAGCGCCGCCGACAGGTTGTCGGCCGGCAGCGGCCGGCCGTCCGCGTAGGTTACGCCCCAGCGCGCCCACTGGGCCCGCGGATGCTTGATGGAGAGATCGGCCTGCTCCCACGGCACGCTTTCGGATACTCGCACCTCCTGCAGCCACGGCTCGCCGCGCTTCCAGCCGAGACCGGCCAGGAAATTGGCGCCCGACGCGAGCAGGTCGGGCACGCTGCGGATGAGATCGCGCCGGCCGTCGCCGTCGAAGTCGACCGCGTATTTGTAATAGTCGGACGGCGTGAATTGCAGCGGACCGAGCTCGCCCGCCCAGTCGCCGATCATCTCGCTCGCCCGCAGATCCCCGCGCTCGATGATGCGCAACGCGTCGATCAGCTGGGTGCGGAAGAACTGCGGCCGGCGGCAATCATAGGCGAGGGTCGCGACCGCGCGCAGGATCGGGTACTTGCCGTTGTTGCTGCCGAAATCGCTCTCCAGCCCCCAGAACGAGGCGAGCACCGCGCCCGGCACGCCGTACTGCTTCTCGATGCGCGCGAACAGGTCGGCGTGCCGCTTGAGCATCGCGCCGCCCTGCTGGATGCGGTAGGCGGCGGCCATGCGGTCGGAGAATTGCAGAAAACTCTGCTGGAACACGCCCTGGCCGTGGTCGCGGCGCACGACGGCGGGATCGAACGCAAGCCCGTTGAGCGCCGCCAGCGTGGAGGGAGACAGGCCCTGCGCGGCGGCCTCCTGGCGCACGCCGTCGAGCCAGCGCTCGAAGCTCATGGTCTGGCAGCTTGCCGCAAACGCCGGCCCGCTGCCCGCCGCGGCGAACAGCATCACGGCGGCCAATCCCCGTCGCACGTGCCGCATCGTCATCGCTCCCTCGACCGGCCCGTCAATGTGCCAACGAGGGGTGGCCGGTCAAGGGTCAAGTGGTGCGTAGTGCGTAGGATGGGTATGAGCGGAGCGAAACCCATCGATGGGTATCGCCGCGCACGCAGGTCGGCTGTAGCCGACCTGCGCATCATAATGCCGATCTCGGGTAAACCCGAGATCGGTGCGCGGCTCAACCCATCCTGCGATGGCGCGCTAGGCGCGGCCGAATTGCCGGCGCAGCTCGTCCTTGGCCCGCATCAGGGTCCTGCGCCGGCCAGCGGGCAAATTCCTGCCGGCGCGATTGATATAGAAGGTGAGCATCGACAGGGCCGAGCGATACGGGTTGGACTTCCGGCGCCTGCTGCGCTCGGCCGAGCGCTTGAGCGAGGCGGCGATGCGTTCGGGGTCCTTGCCGCTGAAAACGCCCTTGTCGAGGTCAAGCGCGTCGCTCTCGCGCGTCACGCGCTGCGACCATTTCCGAGGGGATTTGCGGGTCGACTTTTTGGCGGCCGACTTCTTCTTGGCCCCTGCTTTCTTCCTTGCTGATTTGGCCATCGCACGCGCTCCGATCGCGGGGCCAACGCGATGCCGGCCACGAGCGCCAATTTCACGACAGAGGCCCCATCATGCGACGATCGACGAAATTGGCGCTCGTGGCCGGCATCGCCATCGCCTTCGCGGCGATCGCGGCCGAGTCGGCGGCGGCCCTCCCGGCCGGCCCCGCCGTCCAGGCCGCGGCACCGGACGCCACGGCCGTGAGCTACTATCGCCGGCATCACTACCGCACCTATCGGCCGCGTTACGGTTATGTGCCCTATCCCGGGCTGCAACGCGGCTTCAACGATCCCGGCACCGCCTACCACGGCAACATCAACGGCTGCGCCGTCGATCTCGGCTACGGGCGTTGGGAATCCTGCGACGTCGGCCGGTAGGCGCCCCGTGAGAAAGGCCGGGCACGCCGCTGTGGACGCGGCGGGTGTGTTGCGGTGCGCGGCCCCGACGGCAGCGGCGTGCCGGGCGAACCGTGCTCGGCCTGCCGCGGCGAGCGCAACGCGAGATGCTGGAGGGCAGGTCGCTCGGCGACATCTGCCGCCGGCTCAAAGACCCTGCGCGAAACGGCGGGCGCACGCTCGCGCTGCTGCACGAGCACATGGCGGATGACGACCTCGTCGCCCGGGGCTGGAATCCCGGCCCGGGTCACCGCCCGGCTGCCGGCACGCGGCAGAAATTCGGCGAATTGATCAAGGCGTGGATCGACACCGGCGCCTAGTGCCCGTGACGACCCCGGGCTAATTCCCCTTCGCTGCGGTTCCCTCTACAGTCTCCGGCTTCGATCGAAGGGGAGGCCCGTGATGATCCGATTCACGACGACGCTTGCGCTTCTCGTTCTCGGCCCATTGGTTGTGGCCGGCGCCGCGTCTGCTCAGCAGAAGACCCTCAAGGAGCAGCTCATCGGCACCTGGACGCTGACCGCAAACTACGCCGAGCGCCAGGACGGCAGCCGCCTCGAGGCTTTCGGCAAGGACCCGAAGGGGATTTTCATGCTCGATGCGGGCGGCCGCTTCTCCTATCTGATCGTCGCCGCCGAGCGCCCGAAATTCGCGTCGAACAACCGGCGCGAAGGCACGGTCGAGGAGAACAAGGCGGCGGTCGAGGGCATCATCGCCTTTTACGGCCGCTACTCGGTCGATGAGGCCAACCAGGTGATGACCTGGCACATCGAGCGCTGCGTCTTCCCCAACTGGGACGGCACCGACCGCAAGGTCAAGTTCGAGCTCAAGGGCGACGAACTGAGCTACGCCGCGCAGCCGATCCCCTCGGCGAGCGGTCCCTATGTGCCGCACGTGGCGTGGAGACGGGGGCGGTAGCGGCGCAATCGGTCATGAGACTTCAACACTGACATGAGCCCCCCGATTCACATCCGCATGGGCGGCTACGGCCCGGCCGGCACATCGTTCAGCCGCGGGCTGAAGCTGATCGGCGATCGCCTCCTCGCCGCGTTCGGCGATGAGGTCGAGGTCAAATACGTTTGGAACATCATGGATCTCGGCTACCGGGCCGACGATATCCTGTGGCTGGTCGAGCGCGGCCTCCTGACGCTTGGCTATCAGTCGAGCAGCTATCTCACCGATCGCGTGCCCGAACTGGGGATCGTCGATTTTCCGTTTCTGTTCCAGACGAACGCGCAGGCGCGGGCGGCGATGGACGGCGCGCTGGGAAACGTCCTTGCGCGTCGCGTCGAGGAGGGAGTGAACTATCGCATCCTCGGCTGGTTCGAGAACGGCTTTCGCCAAATGTCGAATCGCCTGCGGCCGATTCGGACGCCGGCCGACATGTCTGGCCTGAGCATCCGCGTGCTGCCGAGCAAGGTGCACGCCAGGACCTTCGAGTTGCTCGGTGCCGTCCCGCGCCGCATGGATCTGACCGAGGCGATCGCGGCCATCAAGGCCTCCACCATCGATGCGCAGGAAAATCCCTTCGCCAACACGGTGACCTACGGCGTGCACAAGTTTCACAAGTTCCATACCGTGACCAATCATTTCTACCTCTCGCGACCGATCTTCCTCAATCGAACGGCCTTCGACGCCTGGCCGGCGCGGCTGCAGGATGCGGTGCGCGAAGCGGTGACGGCGGCCGTGCTGCTGCAACGCGACCTGGCGGAGGAGGAAGACGGCGCGGCGCGGACAACCATCGAGCAGCAGGGCTGCGAGATCGCCGAGCTGACGGCGGATCAGCACGCCGCTTTCGTCGAGGCCGTGCGGCCGATCTACGCCGAGGCGCGAGAGGCGTATCCGGCGAAAATATTGGAGCTGCTGCCGCGCGCGGTCTGACGATCAACGCAAGGTTTCTTGCCGCCAATGTCCCACCCCGCGAAGGCGCGTAAGCCGGCTTGCCGGAGGGAAAGAGGGCGCCGCTATGGCCCCGGCATCATCCTGGTTGGCTTTTCCAGCAGGGCAAAATCGAAGCCATCGCAGCTCACGTTCGGATTGGTCGATGCGAACATGCCAAGCGGGTTGTCCTTGAACAGCCAGGCATGGAGGTCATAGTGCACGAATTCCTTGGGAATGAGCGGCTCGTGCCCCTCCATCGGTCCGAGGAACGGCTGGCCGAAGAGGGTGGGGCGTTCCTTGGTGTCGGGGGTGAGCGGCACCAGCCATTCGACCGCCACCAGCCGCAGCTTGCCGCCGACCGGCTCGTAGATCAGCACATTCGGCTTGGCCGGATCGGGCGGGCCCTGCACCGTGGGATTGACGAAGTGAACGCCCATGGCGCCCTTGGCGTACTCCATGTGGTGTGCGATCTTTTCGCCGCTGTAGTGGACACAGCCGACCGTCGACAGATAGAGATCGCGCACCGCCACCTTATAATCCTGATACTTTTCCAGCGATTTCCGCAACGCATCGATCTGCGCCTTGAAATCGTCGGCCGCGGCCTGGCCGACGGCGAAGCCGCCGCACGCCAAGCCGATCAGGGAAATTGCCGCATAGTGGACAAAACTCTTTCGCAGCATCGCGCTTCCTCCCGGTTGTTGGCAAGGCAAGCTGCCCGGCCCATCGCCCGGCTGACCGAGACTGCCGGCCGATTGCGGTGCCTCTGACGCTCGTCCCGCTTGGCGGTCTGCTGAAAAACAGAACCCCGGATTCCCCAGATACTTCCAAACTGGGGTATATATTCGCGCCTTTCCGGCTTTGCTGCAAGACAGACGCGGGGGCCCGACGGCTACCGGCACAACGGACAGCCTGCACGATGGTCGAGGGTTGATCCGGCTATTTTCCCTGGCATTTGCACGCGCTCCTCCCTTCGGTTGCTCCATGGGTCTCGTCGGCGAGCGTGATCCCCCACGACTTCAGGGCCGACGATTCCTCCGCCAAGGTCGGTTCGGGTCAGAACAGTTTGTCAGCGCGCAACATGTAGCGACGTTTGCGGCGTGGCTGACCCGTGGTTTTGACTGCAATCCCCTCCACCATTTGTACGACATTCAGACGCAACAATCCGTCGTCAATTCGCGAATAGGCCTTTAGGAGGCGAAGCGCGTCTGGCTGGATAAGAAGTGAGATGAGCGACTTTGCTTCCCGCGTCTTGGTTCGAGGACTGTGATCAGTTCCTTCATAAAGGACCATCACTGGGATCTGCAGTACGTGCGCGATCCGAGTGAGGCGACCTGCCGCGACACGGTTCGCTCCCTTCTCGTATTTTTGCACCTGCTGGAATGTAACCCCAATTCCCTCAGCCAACTCGGTCTGTGACAACCCGGCAGCAAGTCGATGGCTCTTGATCCGCTCGCCAACGTCAATATCCACCGAATCCGGTCTTCTCGGAACCATGGAAATCCTCCCCCTTAAGTGGGCCTCGTCGGTGGCACAATACCAAACATTTCCAGATTTCGCGAGGATAGATCGAGTTGCGCTTTAAATGTTTTCGTCCTGCGGCGGATGGCGGGAAGATGCGAACAATGCCGCCCAAGCCACTCGGGGTGCGCAGCGGCGACCGTCTGCACGCACACTACGACGCATTCGTCGCAGATGAACACCTTCGGCCCGGCGACCGAGTCGACCGAGCCGCGCCCGAGCCTAATGCTTGTGGCGCGCGGACGTATCTGGGGCGGATATTTGGGCAGCGCTATCGGCCTCGAAACGCATTATCGCGATCACCCGATCGTGGACGGCTCCGGACATATTGAGCTGCAGCGCCCAGTCGCCGTGCATTTCGAGCACGACGCGGGCTTGGTATACGCCCGCTTCCTGTCCCGGTCTTGCCTTTACGGGCCGCACATTGTGCATCATCGGCATCGAGGGCATGTCGGCACCGACCGTCAGCATGACGCCGGTCAACGGCTCGCCGGTCCGTGAATTCGTCAGCTTGATCACGCAATCGTATTGCAGCTTGTCCGCCGCCGGTCGACACGTGACATCCGCCTTGGCACGAACGTTCGCCGCCATTGCGACACCGGCGAGGCAGATTGAAGCCGCCCCGACGATCAGCATTTCGTACCGCCGTGTCCTCGACATTCGCTCCTCAATCCTTCCCGGATGACAACAGGCGTTGAGGTCGCCGACGACTGCGCCACGCCCGGCGGACGTAGTGCACGACTCTCTCGTCAAGCAATCCGCGCGGCCGCACAATGAGCAGCGCAGCGACCAAGCCGCCGAAGATTATCATGCGATAGCCCGACAAGGGGCGGATCGATTCCAGGAGGCCGATGTCGATGAGCACGCCGAGCAATGGCCCGAGTGCCGTCCCAAGCCCGCCGATCAGACCATACGCAAGGCTATGCACGCCAAGCATGATATCGAAAATGCGCGGCTCGACATAGGTGGTCAAATGCGCATAAAGCCCTCCACCGATCCCGGCAAGCGCGCCGGCGAGGCCGGCGGCGAGCACCTTGAGGCGAGCCACCGCAACACCGTGGAGCCCGGCAAGCACCGCGTCCTCGCCGACCATGCGGAATGCGACGCCGAGACGCGATCGTTCGAGCAGCATGAAGGCGGCAAACGCAGCCGCCAGCAACGCGTAGATCAGCCCGAGGTACTGCAGAGGGCCGACGTCGTTCTCGAAAATGTAACGGATACCGCGGAATCCGTCGGTCCCGTTGGGCCCGACCGGCTCGCCGTCCACCACCACTTGATAGCGGAACTGCTCGAATATGAGGCGCACCATCTCGGCGAAAGCCAGCGTCGCCACGGAAAAATACAGCCCACTCAGCCGCAGCGTCGGCAACCCGACCAGCACCGCGGCCGCTCCCGCTGTTGCGGCGCCCCAACAGAGAGCGGCGCTGAGCGGCCAGCCCCACAGGGCGGTCGCGATCCCGGCCGCATATGCGCCGATGGCGAAGAATGCCTGCTGTCCGAACGAAATCTCGCCGGTGAGCAGAAGAAGAAATGCCGAAAGGGCGATGAACGAGATGACTCCAATGTTGGAGAGGACGCCGATCAGATAGTCGTCCATCGCTCATGCCCCCCGGCGCCCCGCGGAAAGCTCGCGCAGCGGCGCCTCGCCGAGCAATCCGCCCGGCCGCAGCACCAGACAGGCGAACAGCAACCCGTAGGCTACGAGATCGCGAACTTCTGATCGGTTGCCAGCACCAGATAGCCCGCGATGCCGCCGACCGCCGACGCGAGCGCGAAGGCCCAGATGATGGCCGTCCTCACGTTGATCCCGATGAGATGCGCCGCCACCGGATTGTTGATGATCGCCCTGAGCGCGAGGCCGAAACGCGAGCGGTAGAGCAGGAGCTGAATGCCCGTCGACACCGCAAGCGCGCAGGTCAGCATGATCAGGTGGTCGGTGCGCACTAGAAACGGACCAAGCGCCAGCGGTGCCCCGGTCGCAAGCGGCGGAAACGGATAGGTGTGGCGCGGCAGCACGAGAATGGCGGCCTGTTCGAGCTGCATCCAGATCGCGAAGCTCGACACCATCGAGGCGATGCCGGCACCAGGCGCCATCGGCGCGAAGCATAATCGCTCCACGTAAACGCCGGCGAGCACCGCGCCGGCCACGGTCACCGCCACGACCATAATCGGCGAGGCGGAAAGCTGCAGGTAGACCACAGTCCCGAGGTAGGCTCCGATCATGATCGAGGGCCCGTAGGACAGATTGAGCCGGCGCATCACGCCCAAGATCATGGTGAAGCCGAGCGCCAGCAGGGCGTATGACGAGCCGATCATCACGCCGTCGATCGTGTTCTGCACGAAGTCGATCATCCGCAACCTTTGTCCCCTCATCAATTGCGATGAGGGTCGCGAAGAGGCATTCAGTCTGCCGGGCGCGCCCCGAGATAGGCGCGTTGGATCACCTCGTCCTCGGCGAGTTGGCCGGGCGCGCCCGAGAACGTCACCCGCCCCTGCTCCATCAGATAGAAATGATGCGCGACCTGCAGCGCCATGTGAGCGTTCTGCTCGACGAGGAAGATCGTGGTGCCGTCGCGGTTGAGCTCCGACACGATGCGGAAGATCTCGGCGACCACGAGCGGAGCGAGTCCCAAGGAGGGTTCATCCATCAGCAGCATGCGCGGCCGCGACATCAGTGCGCGCGCGACCGCGAGCATCTGCTGCTCCCCGCCCGACAACGTGCCGGCCAATTGCTCGCGCCGCTCGCGCAGGCGCGGGAAGCGCTCGTACATGCGCTCCATGTCGGCGGAAATCTCAGCCTTACCGTTGCGCTGGTAGGCACCGGCGAGCAGGTTCTCGCGCACGCTCATCTGCGGAAAGACCAGTCGGTTCTCCGGCACGAGCGCGACGCCTTGCGCGACGATCCGCGCGGGCGTGAGGCCCCTCAGTTCCGTGCCGGCGAGCCGGACCGAGCCGCGCAGCGGCTGCAGGATGCCGGCGATCGACATCATCAACGTCGTCTTGCCGGCTCCATTCGGCCCGAGCAGGCAGGTAATGCGCCCGCCTTCGGCATGCAGCGTCACGCCCTTGAGGGCTTCGATCTTGCCGTAGGCGGTGACGAGGTCGGAAATGTCGAGCATCGTACGCCTCACGCGGCTGTCGCGGTGCCGAGATAGGCCTCGCGTACCAAGGGGTTGGCCTGCACTTCGGCCGGCGTACCTTCGGCGATCTTCTGTCCGAAGTTGAGCACGGCGATGCGGTCGGCGACCGACATCACCAATTCGACGTGATGCTCGATCAGCAGGATGGTGACACCGTCCCGCCGCAGCGAGCGGATGCGGGCGTCGAGCTGCTCGATCTCCTCGGCGTTCATGCCCGCGGCCGGCTCGTCCAGCAGCACCAGTGCAGGCTTCGCAGCAAGTGCACGGGCGAATTCCAGCCGCCGCTGTTCGCCGAACGCGAGATTGGCGGCCAATTCATCGCGCTTGTGGGCGAGATCGAAGAAGCCGAGCGCGCGATCGATTTCGGCACGCGCATGACGCGAGCCGCCGAGCCAGCGCCGCAGAGTACTCTCCTGGCCGGGCTGCTCGCCCGAATTCTGCGCGACCCACAGGTTCTGCCAGACGGCGAGCTGCCCGAACAGACGGATGTTCTGGAAGGTGCGCGCGATCCCGAGCGCCACGCGCGCGTGCGGCGGCAGAGCGGAAATATCCATGCCGCGCAGCATCACCTGGCCGCTGGTCGGCGGAAACAGTCCGCAGATGAGATTGACGATGGTGCTCTTGCCCGAGCCGTTCGGTCCGATCAGGCCGAGAATCTCGCCCTGCGCGACGGTGAGGTCGACATTGTCGACCGCGCGCACGCCGCCAAAATGTTTCGTCAGGCCCTTGAGCTCAAGCACCGGCGCGTTCCTTGTAGCGAAGAATGCGCTTGATCGCGGCGATCGTAGCGGCATCGATCAATCCTCGCGGCCGCACGTTCATAGCGAGCACGATCAGCGCCCCGAACAGGAGATTACGCCAATCGCCCATGAACCGCAGCCCTTCGATCAGGAAGCCTTGAATGAAGATGACCGCGAGGAGCGTGCCGAACACGCTCGAAAGCCCGCCGAGGATCGGATAGGCGACCGCGAACGTCGCCAGCACGACGCCGAACTGCACATGCTCGATGTGGGTGGTGTAGTGGGCGAACAATCCGCCGCCGATCCCGGCGATGACGCCGCCGACCGTCATGGCGGACACCTTCACGGCGGTCACGTTGACGCCGCTCGACTGCGCGGCGAGTTCATCCTCGCCGACGGCGCGCAACACGGCGCCCGCGCGCGACCGATCCATCCACCAGATCGCCGCCATCACCAGCATGACCACGACCCAGATGAACAGCATCACGTCGAGCGTCGACCAGCCATGTTCCGGGAAATAGCGAATTTGCCGAAACCCCTCGCCGCCATGCGGGCCGATGCGGAATCCGCCGCGTTCGAGCTGATAGTTGAAATTGAAGAAGAACAGCCGAACGGCCTCGCCGAACGCGACCGTGGCCACGACCAGCATCAGTCCTTTGACGCGCAGCGCCGGGAAACCGACCGCGCATGCCATCGCTCCGGCGACGATGGCGGCGACCACGAGCGCCGGAACGATCGACCAGCCGGCGAGCACGGTCAGCATACCGGCTACGTAGGCCCCGATGGCGAAGAAGCCGGCCTGGGCGAGGCTCACCTGGCCGGTTTGCAGCACGCAATAGGCCGAGAGCCCCAACAGCGTGTGGACACCGATGATCTGGATCAGGCCGAGATAAAAATCCATGCCGTCCGCCTCGCCCGCTCAATCGCGTCCGGCGCGCTGCGCGGACAGGCCCCCCGGCCGGAACACCAGAAACACGAACAGCAGAAGCATGATGTAGAGATCGCGCTCCGACACGCCGCGGAAGAACTGAAATAGGTTCTCCAGCCCGCCGACGAGCAGACCGGCGATCACCGCGCCCGGAATGCTCCCGAGACCGCCGATGACCGTGACGATCAGTCCCTTGACCGTCAGCGGCAGCGACAGCAGCGGCGACAGCATCCCGATGGCCGCGCCGATCATCGCTCCCGCGAGCCCTCCGACGACGCCGGTGATCACGAAGGTGAGGACGTTGACGTTGGTAATGCTGATGCCGCACAGCTTGGCGGCCACCGGCTGCTGCGACACCGCGCGGGTGGCAAGCCCCAGTCGCGTGCGATAGAGCAATGCCATCAGCAGTACCATGCAGACGCAACCGAGCGCGAAGACGAACATCAGATCGCCGCGCAGATTGAACGGGCCGGCGCGGATGATGACGTCGGAAAACAGCGCCGGATAGTTGAGCGGCACGCCTTGGGTCGTGTGCACGATGATCTCGTCGATCAGCAACAAAAGCCCGACCGTGGACATCAGCGTCGCGAGCGGATTGGCGAGCGGGATGAAGCGAAAGCCGACGAGGTAGACGAGCGCCCCGATGCCCCCGCCGCAAGCCGCCGCGAGCAGGAACACGAGCGCCGGCGGCGCCTTCACGCCGGCGAGGATCAGGAGGCTCGCATAGGCGGCGCCGATGGAAGCGGCGGCGAACGCAAGATTGATCTTGTGCATCACGCCGAAAATCAGCGTGAAGCCGATCCCCAACAGCGCATAGGTCGCCCCGAACAGGACGCCGTCGGCGACCGACTGCACGCCGTCGATGAAGTCAAGGAAATCCACGTCGGCGCCGTGATGCTACGTGAACGGGCGGCCGGCAGGGCGGACCACGGCGCGACGCCGCGGTTCACCCCGCGCACGACCAACGGTCAGGACGCCGGCTTGTAAAGAACCTGCCAGCTGCCGTCCTTGGCATGGACGTAAAGGAACGGCTTGACAGCTTCGCGGTCGGCGGTACGCCCGACCTTGCCGAGCAGGCCCATCGTCTCCTTCAGGGACGCCAGGCCCTCGCGCATCTTCACACGGTCGGCCGCGACCGTTTCGGGCTTCGCCATGATCTTCTGCTTCTCGATCACGTCCTTGAGGATGAACATGATCTCGTAAGCCGCCGCGCTGTGCAGATCGGCGCTGCCGCCGAACTTGGCGACCTGCTCGGCCGCCTTGGCCGCCTCGGGCGTGACCGGAGCGAAGCTCGTCGGAATAATGATCCCTTCCGCCTGCTTGGCGCAGCCTTGCAGCGTTTCGATGCTCGACGAGGAGGTAAGCCCGATCAGCAGCTTCGGCTTGACGCCCTGGCGGTCCATCTCCTTGAGCACGCCGCACGTGGTGAACGGATGCGCCGAGATGGCCACGATCTCGGGATTGGCGCGCTTCATCTCGCGGACTTGCGTGGAGAATGTCGTGTCGGCCAGCAGCCACTCGCTCTGGCCGAGCACCTGGAGCCCATTGGTCTCGGCTTGCCCCTTCATCACGCCGAAGGTCGCGTTCGAGTGTGCGAAATCCTTCTCGACGCCGCCCCAGATCGTCTTGAGGTCCGGATGCTGCGTCTTGAGCCAAGCGAACAGCGACTTGTACATCTCGAATTCGCTCGGCACGTTGCGGAACGACCATTCGGAGATCTTGGCGAGCCCGCCCTTGGCGGCGACGTCGGCGATGATCGGGAACTGCAGCCCGCTGTCGGAGGCGTCGCCGACCTTCTTTTGCAGGATGCCGAACAGCGACTCCGCCACGTTCGAGCACGTCGGCCCGACCGCCACGAAGGCGTCCGTCGAGGCGATGCGGCGAACGACCGATATGCCCTCCTCGGCATTGCAGCGGTCGTCCAGGAATTCGACGGCGATCTTTGCCTTGCTGCCGTCGCCGAGCGTGACTCCGCCCGAATTGTTGATCTGCTCGGCGGCGGCCTTCATGGCAGCTTCGCTGTTGACGCCGAACACGCGGACGACGCCGGACTTGGCGCCGAAGCCGGTGATCTTGACGGTGCGCTCCTGGGCGGAAGCAGGCACGGAAAAAGCCAGCAGCGTCCCCAGCGCAGCCAACGCGGCGATGCCTTTGAGCATAGTGTCCTCCCTTGATCTTCCGAGTTTCGAACATGGGCTCGGCTCTTTTCGGCCGGGTCGCGTTTGTCCCATCACATGAAGCTTAACACGTTTCATCTGCGGGAATACCATCGCGCCGAGATCGAACGGGAGGAGGCCATGGCCAAGGGCAACAAGCCGCCGGGAGCAAGCGCGCGCGCAGGCAACAGGTCCCGCCGTGGGCCGGCCAGGCAGGGGAGCCGGCCTGCGACCAGGCGGAAGGCCGCGAAAAAACCTCCGCGAGCCGACATGCATTCCAACGGCGGCCTGTTCGCGGGCCTCAAGCCCAACCCGGCCAATTTCGCGCCCCTCACGCCGATTTCGTTTCTATCGCGGACGGCCGCGATCCATCCCGATCGCCTGGCGGTCGTGCATGGCACGCAGCGCTACAGCTACAGCCAGCTTCAGGAACGCGTGCGAAGACTCGCCTCCGCCCTGGCCCGCCGGGGGGTGCGGCCCGGCGATACGATTTCGGCGATGCTGCCAAATGTGCCCGCAATGATTGAGGCGCATTTTGCCGTGCCGATGCTCGGCGCGGTGCTCAACGCGATCAACACGCGCCTCGATGCCCCGACCGTCGCCTACATCCTGGGGCATGGCGAAGCCAGGGCGCTGATCACCGATCGCGAATACGCCGCGCAAGTCGGCCCGGCGCTTGCCCGCCTGAAAAAGCCGCCGCTCGTCATCGACGTGGACGACCCGCTCTACACCGGGCCGGGCGAACGTCTCGGCACAATCGAGTATGAGGACTTCATCGCCGCCGGCGATCCGGGTTTCACGGGCCGGCCGGCGATCGAGGAGACCGGCCCGATCGCGCTCAACTACACCTCCGGCACCACCGGCAATCCGAAAGGCGTCGTCTACCACCACCGCGGCACGTTCCTGGAAGCCATCGGCAACATCATGGCGTGGCCACTGCCGCCGCGGCCGGTTTATCTGTGGACGCTGCCGATGTTCCACTGCAATGGCTGGTGCTTCCCATGGTCGGTCACCGCGATGGGCGGCACGCACATTTGTCTGCGCAAGGTCGATCCGGTGCTGATCTTTCCAATGATCGTCGCGCATGGCGTGACGCACATGTGCGGCGCCCCGACGGTGCTCAACATGCTGGTCAACGCGCCGGCGGAGCAGCGCCGCCGCTTCAACCACGTCGTCGACATCCAGACGGGCGGATCGCCGCCGCCCGCCAAGGTGATCGAGGAGATGGAAGAGCTTGGTTTCCGCGTGACGCACATCTACGGCATGACTGAGCTGCAAGGCCCGTCAACGCTTTGCGTGCCGCAGGACCATTGGGCTGACCTGCCGCTCGAGCAGCGCGCCGTGTTCAACGCCCGGCAGGGCGTGTGCTACCCCGTCGTCGACGGGCACATGGTGGCTGATCCGAAAACCCTTGCGCCGGTGGCGAAGGACGGCAAGGCGATCGGCGAGATCGTGGTGCGCGGCAACACCGTGATGCTCGGCTACCTGAAAGACCCGAAGGCGACCGCCGAGGCGTTCCGCGGCGGCTGGATGCACACCGGCGACCTCGCGGTCGAGCACTCCGACGGCTATGTCGAAATCAAGGACCGCGCCAAGGACATCATTATTTCCGGCGGCGAAAACATCTCGAGCGTCGAAGTGGAGATCGCGCTTTACAAGCACCCGGCGGTGCAACTCGCCGCCGTCGTGGCGCGGCCCGACGAGAAATGGGGCGAGACTCCCTGCGCCTTCGTGCAGCTCAAGCCGGGCATGGACGTCGGTGCCGATGAGATCATCGCGTTCTGCCGCGATCATCTCGCTCACTACAAGGCGCCGAAATCGGTGGTGTTCGGGCCGTTGCCGACGACCGCCACGGGCAAGATCCAGAAATTCGTGCTGCGTCAACGGGCGCGCGGTGGCGCTGGAGCAGCAAGCGTGTCATCTATTACGTCGTGACCCGCAAAGGCGTGCTGTTCGGCCGGGCGCATACGCCAAGAACGCCGGCGCTGTTTCGTGTTTTTGCTTAAGCGACTGAAACGGTGGCGCTCCCTAGGGGACTCGAACCCCTGTTTTCGCCGTGAGAGGGCGACGTCCTGGGCCGCTAGACGAAGGGAGCGGGCGCGAAGGATTTGAGATAGCCGCGATCCGACCGGGGCGCAAGCCGGCGCGGGGCGAGGACATCAAGACGTGGACCGCCGGGACACCCCCGGGACAAAATGCCCGGGGGCGGCCATGACGACGTGGAGGCCGGCGGACCCCTCGGGTGCGGCCTGCGCGATCAATACGCCGCGCGCACCGGGCCGCCCCAGCCGAAGCGGTAGTTGATGCCGGCGCGCACGATGTCGTCGGTGACTTTCGCGTTGGCAATGCCGCCGAAGTTCGAGTTGCCGAAGTCGAGATGCAGGTACTCGAGCTTGGCGCTCCAGTTGTCGACGAGCGCGGCCTCGATGCCGCCGCCGGCCGCCCAGCCGGTCTTCGTCTGCGAGAAGCTGGCGGCGGCGCCGGCGAACGGACCGGTGAGCACGGTCACGTCGCTGCGGGCCTCGCCGTAGGCGGCGCCCCCGGTCACGTAGAACAGCCAGCGGTCGGCGGCGACGCCGACGCGGCCGCGCGTCGTGCCGAACCACGGCACGCGGTCGCGCACGCTCGATGAAATTCCGACCGGGCTGAGCACGTTGAACGTGCTGTCCTGGCCGGTGCCCTGGATGTCGGTCTCGATGCCGAGCACGAACATGCCGGTCTGCCAGTTGGCGCCGACCTGGCCGCCGCCCACGACCCCGCCGATGGTGTTGGTGTTGCCGAAGCCGTCGTCCGCGCGCGCCCAGCCGTAGCCGACGTTGAGGCCGGCGTAGAAGCCGGTCCAGCTGAACACCACGGGCGCCACTACCGGCGCCTTGTAGACCGGCGCGCGGGCCGGGATGTCCGCCGCGTTGGCCGGCGCCGCCGCCGCCAGCGCCACGATCGCTGCACTCGTGAACAGAAGTTTTTTCATTGCGATCCCCTGCACGTCGAATGAGCCCGCAGGCTCGTTGGGCGGCGCTCCTAGCATAGGCATTCCGGTCCGTCAGCCGCTTTCCGTCAACCACAATGAAAAAATTTTCAACTTATTGTGCGACCGCCATAATACCAATGCGCTCGGTTCGGGCATTTCCCACAATGCATTGATATTGTTTCAGAAAGGACAAATCGCCGTCTTGTTCCAACTGCCCTCTTGCCGACCGATTTTGGTCCAGAAAATACCGGGGTGTCGCCGCGACAGGATTGCAAGTTGTATGCCCCGGAGTGCTCGTCACGGCACCGTGGTGAAGCTCATCCGTCCGGCCGGCCGCAGCGTCTTGGCATCGAACGTGCGGATCTCGAGCGTGCCGTCGATCTCGATGGTGATGACGATGCGGTCCTCCGCGACGCCGGCCTGCACCACCTTGGCGCCGCGCGGCAGGCTCAAG
>WNGG01007223.1_pt1 | contig 17538 bp, 18 predicted proteins | sample 5400661 | NCBI WGS metagenome assembly WNGG01 (sample SAMN13153372, study PRJNA577476) | soil metagenome | isolation source: 100 cm soil or saprolite under Garry oak tree replicate 1 | place: USA:California | collected 2016-06-15 | reverse complement strand
CCTCGTCGACCCAGTCGACCCGCAGGCTGGTCTCCCCGCGGCTCGCTTCCCAGTGCGAGCCGGCGAACGGCTCCTGGTCGGCTTCGACGAGCCCGACCTGGACGAGGTAGCGCGCCCGGCGCTCGAGATGCTCTGACATGCGGTGGAGATGTCGGCCGAGCTGCGCGGGGCTGAGATGGAGCAGCGTGTTGATCGGACAGACCGCGCCGTCGAAAGTCCGCCCCAGATCAAAATGAGTCATATCCGCTTCGAACACCTCGCCTCTCGTCCCGAGCCGCCGCCGCGACAGCTCGATCATCTGCGGCGAGGTGTCGATCCCGACCACCTGACAGCCCCGATCCGCCAGCGCCTCGAGCATCCGCCCGCTGCCGCAGCCGGGCTCGAGGACGGTGGTAGCCTCCAGTCTCTCCACGAGCCAATCCGCTTCGTCTGAGATGTCCCAGTCGAACGCGATGTCGTAGAGCTCCGCGTCGTCTTCGTAGAGCCTGGTCATCGGGCGATCCTAAGCCGCGTCGGTAGGGTGACATAGTCCAGTGGAAGTCGAGCGCCAGCACTACAACGTGACGCTCGCGATCCTCACCCTGGCCGGGATCGCGTTCGCACTCCAGCAGACAATGGTCATCCCGGCCCTGCCTACGCTGCAGCGGGACCTGCACACGACCACGACCTGGGTCACCTGGGTTCTGACCGTCTTCCTGCTCGTGGCCTCCGTCGCGACCCCGATCCTCGGCAAGCTCGGCGACCAGTACGGAAAAGAGCGGCTGCTCGTGATCTCACTCGCGCTCTTCTTCATCGGCTCCATCGGCGCGGCCGCCGCCTGGAACATCTGGGCGCTGATCGGCTGGCGCGCGGTTCAGGGCGCCGGTGCGGCCGTGTTCCCCCTCAGCTACGGGATCATCCGCGACGAGTTTCCGCGCGAGAAGGTCGGAGTCGCGATCGGGCTGGTGTCGGCGGTGTTCGGGATCGGCGGCGGTTTTGGGATCGTGCTCTCCGGCGTGATCGTGGATCACGTCTCGTGGCGCTTTCTGTTCATCGTGGGAGCCGTCGGGATCGGCGCGGCGCTCGTCCTCGTGCATCGCTTCATTCCAGAGTCCCCGATCAAGACGCCGTCGCGCGTCGACTACCTCGGCGCGACGCTCATGTCCGGAGGTCTGATCGCGATGCTCGTCGCGCTCACGGAGGGCGAACAGTGGGGCTGGACGTCCGGACGCACGCTCGGGCTAGCCGCCGCGGCGGTCGTGTTGCTGGTCGCGTGGGGCATCGCCGAGCTGCACGTCGATGAGCCGATGGTCGACATGCGCATGCTGGGCAGACGCGAGATCCTCTTCACGAACATCACGGCGCTCATCTCCGGGTTCGCGATGTTCGGCACGTTCGTACTCGTGCCGAACTTCGTCGAGATGCCGCACGGCCTGTCCGCATCGGTGCAGCACGCGGTGGACTACGGCTTCGACGCGAGCGCGACGAAGGCAGGGCTCTACCTGCTGCCGAGCTCGTTTGCCCTGCTCTTCGCCGGGCCGCTCGCCGGGCTCATCGGGCGACGAATCGGCTTCAAGTGGCCGCTCGCCGCCGGCATGCTGCTCGTAGCGATATCGGCCGGTTCGCTGACCGAATGGCACGACAAGCCGTGGCAGATCCTCGCCGCCATGCCCGTGCTCGGCGTCGGCGTCGGCTTCGCCTTCGCCGCCATGGCAACGCTCATCACCGAGGCCGTGCGCCCGACCGAGACCGGCGTCGCCACGGGGATGAACACCGTCATGCGCACGGTCGGAGGCGTCGTCGGCGGGCAGGTCGGCGCGGCGCTGCTCGCCGCGCACACGCTTCCCGGGACGAACGTCCCATCGGTCGACGGTTTCAAGATCGCGTTCGGGATCGCGGCCGTCGTCGCGTTGATCGGAGCAGGCGTCGCGGTGTTCATCACGCCGCCGCGCGTCCGCCGCCGGGAGCGGCTCGTCGTCGCAACTACGGAGGTCGCGGACTAGCAGAAGTCTCACGGACTTCTTAGGCGCGTCTTGGGCTGCTCTTAGGCGGCCACGGTTCCATGGGTGGGAACGCACCTCGACCGAAAGGAGGTTCTACGTGTTCCGACCCAAGCACACCGCCCTGCTCGCCGGCGTCGTAACGACACTGGCGCTCGGCGGGACGGGAGTCGCGATCGCCGCCGGCGGCGGCAACTCGAGCTCCAACTCGTCGGGCGCGGCCACGACAGCCACGACGACAACCACACAGTCGAGCTCATCGCACTGCGATCACGACAACAACAGCACCTGACGGGCAACAGAACCGCCGGCGCCCGACTTGGGCGCCGGCGGTCGACCTTGTGCGCTAAGCCATCATCTGGACGGCGACCTCGTAGAACTCGACGCCCGATCGTGAGCCGCCCCCCGACGGCGACATGGCGTTGAGCGCCTCGTCGCCCGCCTTCATCGCTTCCTCGCTGTCGAAGAGCGTGATCCCGAGTGACTTCCCGCTCGAGCGGTCGACGAGCATCATCATGCCCTTCGCGTCCTCGAGGCCGGGTGGGCGATTGCCACTCTCGACGTCGCTACGGATCTGATCAATCGTCTGGTCGACGCCTTCACCGAGATTGAAGCTTGCAACGCGTGCGTACATGGACTTTCTCCCTTTAGGACACCGCCGGGTAACCTCTCGCTTGTGCGTGAGCGTATGCCACTGTTGGGCGGATTGGCTCTGATTGCGATCGCCTTCGTGATCGGCGCGATCGCGATCGGCCACGGCATCCGCGACCGCAACCAGAACAACGTGATCGTGGTGACGGGCTCGGCCAAGCAGCGGATCACCTCGGACTACGTCATCTGGACCCTGTCCGTGACGAGCACGCAGCCGTCGGCGACCGACGCGGCCAAGGAACTGAGCGGCTGGACTACGAAGATCCGGTCGTTCCTCACCGCCCAAGGCGTCCAGCCCGCAGAGCTCTCGGTTCAGCCGATCTCGACGGAGGCCATCTCGAAAGGCGGTCAGGTGCGCGCCTACCGGCTGACGCGGAGCTTCGAGATCCGTTCGGGCCGCGTGCGCGACATCACGGGAGTGGCGGATCAAAGCGCAACGCTGCTGGCACAGGGCATCCCGCTGTCCGCAAACTCGCCGCAGTACGTCTACACGAAGCTGTCCTCGCTACGCCCGCAGCTGCTCGCCGAAGCGACGAAGGACGCCCAGAACCGCGCGAAGGTGATCGTCAAAGCGACCGGCGGCAGCCTCGGCAAGCTGCGCGGCGTCGACGTCGGCGTCTTCCAGGTCACCTCGCCGAACTCGACCGAGGTCGAGGACTACGGCGTCTACGACACGTCCACGCTGGACAAAGACGTGACCGCCGTCGTGAACGTCACCTTCGGGGTCGGCTAGCCCCTTAATGCGAAGACCGCGTGCTGCGGCACCGAGACCGTGACGACACCCGCCGTGTCCGTGGCTGCCGGCTGCGGCGCACCGACCAGCCCGTCACCGGCCTCGTTCCAGATCGTGAGCGCAAAGCTCCTGGACGGCGGCAGGCCGCCGATCGTGTACGTCACGATGGTGGGTGAGACCGTGTTCAGCTGCGCCCCGGCCGTATCGAGGCCGACGACCGTGTGCTCCCCCTCCCCCGCCTGCCCGGCGTAGGCCGCCAGAAGTCGCGATGTATTCGGCACCGAGGCGACGTTCACCGTCCTCCAGCCCTGGCTCACGGTCGACGTCATGAGGCGCACGAAGTTGTAGATCGGATAGAGCGGCCAGCCGTCAACCGGACTGCCGATCATGTAGTAGGCCTGCGTGCCGTTGTCGTATTTCCCGAAGTAGGAGTCCCACTTGCTCGTACCGACGTAGCCGAGCCTGGCGGCGAGGACGTCGAACCACGCATGCTGGAACGCGTTGACGTTCGTCTGCGTCATGGGCGTGCCGTCCTCCCAGACTCCGGGGTCGCCCGCCGGCGCACCGTTGAAGGTCCGCAGCCCGCGGATGCCGTACTCCGAGACATAGAGCGGCTTGCGGCCCGCCTGTGGTAGCGCATCGACGATGGCACGCACTTCGGTGAGCCGGTCGACGAGCTTCTGCGTGTCGAAGTAGTCCCAGAAGACGTGGATCGAGTAGGCATCGAGGATGTCGGCCATCTTGGTCGCCATGTACTGGAACCACGCCTGCTGATTCGGGGGCCCGACATCGGGCGCGCGAACGAGGTCGCCACCCATGTACTTCACCTGTCCACGAATGCTCTGGAGGTAGGGGTCGAGCGCGCGGTACTGAGCTTCGTACTGCGCCATCGTGATCCGCGTCCGGTTCGGTTCGTTCTGGAGCGTCAGCCAACGGAGGTTCGTAATCCCGCGGTTTTGGACGAGGTCGATCAGGACGGCCGCGAACTTCGGGATCGTCCCGTTGGCGACGCTCAGCGTTCCGCCCTGCCAGGTGACGTTGATCGTGGCACCGGTGCTCTGAGCGAGCTGCGCCGTGCGGACGAACGACTGCATGCGGTCCGGATCGGTGAACGCCGTGTTGTTGAAGAAGATCCGCGAGAACTGCGGATGCAGATCGCGCATCTTCTGCTCCATGTCCTTTGCGTTGTCGTCCGTGACCCCGGCCGCGCGGCTGATGGCCGCGTACACGTGATGGTTGAACTGCACCCCGTAGCCGGCGAAGCTCTGCGCTAGCGTCGCCGACTCCTGAACCTTGAACTCGACCGCCTCGACCGCAAGCGCGCGCGTGTTGTTCTTGAGCGTCGTCTCGATCGGGCTCGCCGGAGTGACCGTCACGGTCAGCTCAGTCGCGCCGAGCTGCGCCAACGTGACCGGGATCTGCAGCACGACACGGCGGCGCGGACCGACCTTCACCTGCTTCGTCGCGAGCGGCATGTCTGCGGCCGAGACGCTGACACTGGCGACGAGGCCGACGTCGGTCGTCCGGTTCCGCACGATCGCGACGACGAAGAACGGATGGCCCAGGACGGCCGAGCGGCCTGCATACGCGCGCGTCAGCACCAGGTCCGGCCTGAGCAGCGTCTTGGTCTGTGCAGCAAGCACGACCTGCGGCGCGAACGAAACGGTGGCGCGCACGAACCGGAGCCGTTGGGCGCGCCCGATGTTGACGGTCGCAGAGCCTCCGGGGGCCGCCACGTTCCTGAGGCTGACCTTCCGCGCGGGCAGCTTCTTGAAGGGCAGCAGCGCGACCTGGACTCCGGTTAGTGTCGCAGGCAGCTCGCAGCCTGCCTTCTTCGCACTGATGCGGATGAGCCGGAGGCGTCGCAGGCCTGCGCGGGAGCGGCGGAGGCCTTGCCGGTGGGAATGCCGAGCAGGCCGCCCGCAACCGCGACGGCACAGACACCGACCAAGACTCTCCGAAAGGACCCCATGACCCGTGGGCAGGGTCGCCATAGCCACCGGATGTGTCAAGTTCGGTCGCTGGACCCTCGTAACGAAGCGGTGGTCTGTTACGGCCAGGTAAAGAATGCAGGCGATGGGCATCCGCCTCGACCAGACGCCGCAGGCTGACGCCCGCGCGCGCTGGCTTCAACCACCGCGCCTGCGAACGCTGGCCGAGGAGGGCGAACGGCACGCGAGCTGGCTCGAGCTCTTCTTCGATCTCGTCTTCGTCGTCGCGATCACGGAGCTGTCGCACTACCTCGTCACCGATCACTCCGCCGGCGGCTTTCTGCGCTTCGCGGCGCTCTTCATTCCCGTGTACGTCGCGTGGCAGGGATACACGGCATACGCGAGCCGCTTCGATACGGATGACCTGGCGCTCCGCCTCGCGTACTTCGGCGCGATGCTTGCGATTCTGGCAATGGCGGTGTTGATCGGGGACGTCGCGCACGGCAGCCACAGCGGTGCGTTCGCCGTCTCGTACGTCGTGCTGCGGTCGATCATGCTCGCGCTCTACGCACGGGCCTGGCGAGCCGTGCCGGAAGCGAGAGCGTTGATCCGCTTCTACGGCCTCGGCTACAGCGCGGGCGCCGCGCTCTGGCTCGTTTCGCTGGCGTTCGACACGCCGTGGCGCTACGCCATCTGGGCGGTAGCTCAAGTGCTGGAGCTGAGCCTCCCGCCGCTGTCCACACAGCTGCACCGCCGGATACCCGTCAGCGCCAGCCATCTTCCCGAACGCTGGGCGTTGTTCACGCTGATCGTCCTCGGCGAGTCGGTCGTCGCCGTCGCGATTGCGATTTCCGGCGCGAGCTGGCATTTCAGCTCCGCCGCGGCCGCCGTGCTCGGCTTCGCGGCAGTCGCCGGAGTCTGGTGGCTGTACTTCGACCGTCAGGCGAGCGTCGTCCTGCGCGGCTCGACCATGTCATTCGTCGTTTACTCGTACGCCCACATCCCGCTGCTCATGGGCCTCGCAGCGATGAGCGCGGGCGTGCGCCTGCTGATCGAGCGTGCCGGCGCGGATCATCTCGGCACCGGGCCGAGCGTCGCGCTGCTGGGAGGAGTGCTGCTCTACCTGGCGGGTCTGATCGGGACCAGGACCGTCGTGGTGCACGGTCAGCACCGACTCGGCACCTCGCTCAAGCTTGTAGCCGGCGCGATCATCATCGGCTTGCTCGCGGCCGAGACTGCGCTCCCGCCGCTTGCCGTTGCGGCGGGTCTGGTAGCAGTCCTCGCGGCTGTCGTCTACATGGAGCGAACGCTCCTCGGGCAGAAGCAGCTGCCCCGTCCGGGCTCAACTCAATAGTCCGCAGGTGCCGAATAGGTGTCGTGTGAAACGAGCGTTCGCGATCTTCGCGGCGGCGGTAGCCTCCGGTTGCGGGGGCTCTGGACCGGCGTCGTGGGAGGTGCACCCTGATGGCCGGATCGGCCCGCTCCAGATCGACGTTTCCACGGAGGCGCAGATCCGACACTTCGCAGGCAAGCCGTCGAAAGTCGAGCGCGACTTCTGGCCCGGGAAGAAGGGCCAGTTCGGTCACTCCCTGGAGTACCGCTGCGGCCGAAAGTGCCTGACGAGCTACTCGATCAACAACGCGACCGGCAGGCTCTCGGACTACTGGACACAATCGACTCGCTTCAGAACCGAGCGGGGGTCACACGTCGGCATGAGCGCAAGGCGTGCAGCTCGGCTCGAGGGCAAGAAGCTCCTTCCGGGCTGCGGCTTCCCGCGCTATCTCCATCTCCGCTGGGACCGCGACCGGCTTTTCGTGTTGGCCATCTGGAACGGACGTGTGGATTCGATCGGGTACCTCGGCCCGCACACTGTGTATTACGACGGGCTCTGCTGAACCACTCTGATCGTGCGACGATGCGGGCGTGGCCACCCTTGGTGATCCACGCCCGCTCGAGGGTCGAGTTGCAGTAGTCACCGGAGCCGGCCGCCGCGCCGGCATCGGCTACGCGATCGCGCGTCGTTTGCTGGAGTCGGGCGCCGCCGTCCTGACTCATGCATGGACGCCATACGACGTCACCAGTTGGGGTGCGGAGCCGGGCGAGGTTGACGCCGTGTCGGCCGAGTTGAAGCAGCTCGGCCGTGTGGAGCAGCAGCAGGCGGATTTCGCGGAACCGGACGCGCCGGCGGAAGTGTTCGCCACGGCGAGGGAGGCGTTCGGCCACGTCGACATCCTCGTCGTCAACCACACGCGTAGCGGCGACGGCGCGCTGGCCGATCTCACGGCGGAACATCTGGACGGCTTTTTGCACGAGAACGTGCGCGCCGCGTTGCTCCTCGTGAAGGAGTTCGCGGCGCAGCACGACGGCCGCGCGGGCGGCCGGGTCGTCCTGATGACGTCCGGTCAACACCTGGGGCCGATGACGAAGGAGGTCGGCTATGCGGTTTCCAAAGGCGCCCTCCACCAGGCGACGCTGACCCTGTCGGCAGAGCTGATGGACCGCAGGATCACCGTCAACACGATCAACCCCGGCCCAACCGACACGGGCTGGGGCATCGGCGACGTGGATCCCAGGCCGAGGATGCCCCACGGCCGCTGGGGCGAGCCCGACGACGCCGCTCGCCTGATCCGCTGGCTCTGCACCGACGAGGCGCAGTGGATCACCGGTCAGGTGATCGACTCCGAAGGCGGGTTTCGACGCTGGGGCTAGACGTTAGATTCGCAGGGCAGTGGCAGAGACGAATCGATTTTTGAGCCGGGCGGCGGAAGCGAAGCGCAGCTCGAAGCGGGTCGAGCTCGACGACGGCTTCGATCCGCAGAGCCCCGGCGTCTGGCTCGAGCTCGTCCGAGACGTCGCAGCAATGGCGAACTCCGGCGGCGGGGTCGTCGTCCTGAACGGCGACGTGGAAGAAGAGCAACTCCATGAGGAGCTCGCGCGCCACGCCGAGCCCGAGTTCGAGGCCTTCGAGCTCCACGACATCCGGCGAGCCGGCCGGCCGGCGACGGCGATCTCCGTCGAGGGCGTCGCCAACACGCCCCTGGTGTTCACTCGCACCGGCCGCTACCGCAGCGCCGACGGAGACGAGCACGTCGCTTTCGCGCGCGGAGGCCTGTACTTCCGGCACGGCGCGAAGAGCGAGCCCGCGACGGGAGCGGACGTGCGCGACTTCATCAAGCGCCAACTCGACGCGACGCGTTCACAGTGGCTCGCGAACATCCGCCAGGTGATGCACGCCCCCGAGGGCGCCGAGGTCGCGGTGATCGAGACCGCCGAGCGGGACGACGAAGGCCGGCCGACGCTGATCCGTCTGACGACCGACCCGCACGCGCCGCTGTACGGCCAGGTCGATCCGGATCGCTCACATCCGTACCGGCAGAAGGAAGTGATCCGGGAGGTGAACGACCGTCTGGCCGGCACCGTCGTCAATGCGTTTGACGTCCTCAGCGTCCGGCGAGTGCACGCAATCAGCGAGGAGACACGACCGGAGTTCGTGCACGTCCCGAAGTTCGGCTCGCCTCAGTACAGCGACGCATTCGTGGACTGGCTCATTGTCGAGCACGAGCGGGATCCAGAGTTCTTTACGAGGGCGAAGGCGAAGTACCTCGCGACACGCCCGCGGCGGCGAGCGAGCACCACTCTGTAACCAAAACGCCGCAGAGAAAGGGGTATCGTCAGCTCGACCTGCGTCCGGAAGGGAGACCCAATGGCTGGAAAGCCCGTTCACTTCGAAGTGCCGGCGAAGGACACTAGCCGCGCGCGCGAGTTCTACAGCAACCTGTTCGGCTGGCAATTCCAGTCGATGGAAGGCCCGGTGGAGTACCACATGACCCGCCTTAGCGAGGACACGGGTGGAGCGGTGTTTCCAGGAGACCCGGGTGCGATCCGCGTTTACTTCGACGTAGACGACATCAAAGCGGGCGTCGCACGTGTGAAAGAGCTGGGCGGGAAGACCGATGACCCGCAGCCGGTGCCGGGCATGGGCTGGTTCGCCACCGGGACCGACACTGAAGGGAATCCCATCGGCCTCTGGCAGACGGACCCAGCAGCGGCGTAAGCGTGACCTGTTAGATCGTCCAGGTGTCGCCGGCTTGGAGGAGCGCCGCGATGTCGCCCTCCTGCTTCTCACGTGCCGTAGCCAGCTGCTCGGACATCAGATCGTCGTAGACCGGCCGTTCGATGTCTCTGAAGATTCCGATCGGAGTGGCGTTTGCAGTGGACTGAGTCAAGCGACTGAGCGCGAACGCCGCGCTCGGCTCGGCGTGATGCGCGTTGTGCACGAGCAGCTCCGCCTCATCAGTCACGTCGACGAGCTCGACGCTGCCGTCCGCACGTTGCCGGACGCCCCTCTCATTCTTCTCACCGAATCGAATCGGCTTCCCGTGCTCGAGGTAGATCCGGTTGGTCTTGTCCTCGCGGACGAAGTCGAAGGCACCGTCATTGTAGATGTTGCAGTTCTGGAAGATCTCGACGAACGCGCTCCCGCGGTGTGCAGCTGCTGCACGCAGCACCTCCGTGAGGTGCGCACGGTCGGTGTCGATGGCACGCGCAACGAAGGCCGCCTCTGCGCCGATGGCCAGTGACAACGGGTTGAACGGCCAGTCCAGCGAGCCCATCGGCGTCGACTTTGTCCGGGTACCGAGCGGGCTCGTCGGCGAGTACTGACCCTTGGTCAGCCCGTAGATCTCGTTGTTGAACATCAGGATCTTGATGTTCACGTTCCGCCGAAGCGCATGAATCAGATGGTTGCCGCCGATCGACAGCGAGTCCCCGTCGCCGGTGACGACCCAGACGGACAAGTCCGGCCGTGACGTGGCCAGACCCGTCGCGATCGCCGGCGCGCGGCCGTGGATCGAGTGCATTCCGTACGTCTCCATGTAGTACGGGAACCGCGCCGCGCAGCCGATCCCGGAAATAAAGACGATGTTCTCCTTCGGCACGTCGAGCTCGGGCATGAACGACTGGAGCGCCGCCAGAATCGCGTAGTCCCCGCAGCCCGGGCACCAGCGCACTTCCTGGTCCGTCTTGTAGTCCTTGGCGCTGAGTTTGCCGTTCGTCCCCATGTCTCGATGATAGTCCGCGGGCCCTACGTCAGTGCCCGGTCCCTTCGGCAAGGGCAGTGACCACACAGACCAGCAACACAAGCGGCGTGAGCACCGGCGCGGACGCTCGGGCGTCGCCTGATCGCAACCGCGACGGTCACCGCGGCCGCGACAGCGCCATAGAGCCATGCGGACGGAACCACGCCCCCGTCAGTGACCACGGCCTGCCCGCTCGCCTCCTCGCCGGACTGGGATCCCATCGAGATCCACTCGAGCGCAACGGCTGTTTCGTAGGCGGCCGCAGCGAAGAGGACGAGGATTGTACGCACCGGCCCGGTTAAGCTCAGGCCCGTGGCTGCATTGCGTGGAAGCTGTCTCTGCGGAGGCGTCAAGTTCGAGGTGACCGAGCCCTTCGAGACGCTTAGGTACTGCCACTGCGAGAGCTGCAAGAAGCTGTCGGGCGGGGCCGCCACGGTGAACGGCCGCGTGCCGTCGGCAGCGATCAGGATCCTCGAAGGCGAGGAATTGGTGCGGACATTTCAGCCGGAGGAGGGGAGCGCGAAAACCTTTTGCCTCGCCTGCGGCTCGAATCTGTTCGGCGGCGGCTGGCCCGATTCAGAAACCGCGAGCGTCCGGGCAAGCGCACTGGACGACGCGTTCGACGCGCGGCCGAGCGCGCACATCTTCGTCCGTTCCGTCGCGGCCTGGGAAACGCTGCCCGACGACGGGCTCGACCGCTTCGAGACGACTTCGGGCTAGACCTACGGTTGGAACTGCCCGCAGGCCGCCAGGCCGATTTTCACCAACGTCGGATAGGCCGAGGCCGAAAGCTCTCCGAACGCAGAGATCGCCGCGTGCGCGGCTTCCTCGTCCTCTGAGCGGGCGGCGTTGAGCACGCTCTCGATGCGCGCCCTCTTCATGGCGTCGACCTGCTGGAACCAACCGGCCTCGGCGCCGTAACTCCCTGGAGCTCGGAGGGCGCTCGCTCGCCCTTGATAGTCGTCCCAGATCCAGAGGGTCTGGGCGGAGTAGCGAGCCAGGGCGAGCGCGGTGTCCTCGGGACCGGGAAGTGCATTCTCGCGCCGGTTTCGCTGAGCGCAGAGCGTGTTCATGCGGCGAAGCCAACGCACGTCAGATGGGGTCCTACCGGCGCCTAGGCGCGACGAGGCGAGTGGTGCGCTGATCGAAGCTGACACCTGGTTCTCCGAGCTCGCCGCAGCGGGCGCCGGGTCAGTCCTCGAATAGAACTCGAAGTGGATTCCGCCGGTCGCGAACAGCACGACAACGATGACCCCGAGGATCAGGAGCCACTTCATGGCAGAGGGCGGCGGCTAGACCCCATTCCGCCCGAGATATCGGCCTAGGGCGAGAAGGCTTCGATACCCCTTTCAGGTGCCGAGAGCCTGTCGCGCGGTCTGAACCGCCTCTTCCGCGAAGGCAATCGCATCCCGGTTGTCGCGATCGAGCCTGCGCACCTCGAGGGCCCGCTCAAAGAGCTCGAGCGCGTGCTCGTGCTCGCCGGCGTCGAAGTACGCCCAGCCGAGATTGTTGAGCAGCGGCCCCGCCCAGTAGGCGGCTACCGGCTCTCGCTCGCCGAGATCGAGTCCGCGCTGCGTCCACTCCTCCATCGCCGCGCGATCGTCCGACACGGAGAGAGCGCACATGTGAGCAGCGTCTCCGGAGAGGTAGTGCTCGCGCGAATTACACGCACGCGCGAAGGCTGCTTCGAACAGCGGCAAAGCCCCTTCCGGATCGCCGCTGGAGCGCAGCTTCCGACCACGCTCGAGGTCGATGCGCACCTTCGCGACGGCGCTCGATCCGACCTGCGCTTCCGCCTGCTCGAGCAGGCGATCGCAAGCGTCGAAGTCGTCCCGCAAACCCTCGACTCGCGCGAGTTGGGTGAGGACTTCGGCACGCCCAGGATCGTCCAATTCGGCGTCGAGCTGCACGCGAAGTCTCTGCTCCGTGGCGTCGAGGTCGTAGAAGTCCCAGAGCGGTCGCAGCCGGTCAACCACCAGAAACGTCTACCAGCGGCGTCCGCCGCCGAGGCCGTCGCCCGGCTTCACCGGCTTTCTGAGCAAGATGCGAACCAACTGGGCGACCGCCAGCAGGGTGGCCACGGCGAACAGGATCAACCCGGTCCGATTCTCGACCAGGCCGAATGCAAGTGTGCCCGCGCCTGCGCCGACGACGATCGCAACCCAGAGCCACCTGCCCTCGAAATGAAGTGTCTTTATGCGTCCACCATCGCGTCGATCGCAGCAGCTACTTCGCCGGCGCGGAACGGAATCCCTCGCACCAGGTTGAAGCCCGTCGCATCGACGAGGAACTCCGCGCGAACGAGCTTCTGCAGCTGGCCGAGATTGATCTCCGGGACTAGCACCTTGTCGTAGGCTCGCAGAATCTCGCCCGTGTTGCGCGGGAATGGATTGAGGTAGCGCAGATGCGCGTGAGCGACCGTCTTGCCGGCTCCGCGGACACGCCGCACGGCCGCGGCGACCGAGCCGTACGTGCCGCCCCAGCTGAGGACGAGCGTCTTCGCGCCGTCCGGGTCGTCGACCTCGAGCTCCGGGATGTCCTGCGCGATCCCGGCGACCTTCTGCGCGCGCAGCCGCACCATCAAGTCATGGTTGTCAGGGTCGTAGCTGACGTTGCCGGTGACGTCCTGCTTCTCCAGCCCGCCGATGCGGTGCTCGAGGCCCTGCGTGCCGGGGATCGCCCATGGGCGCGCAAGCGTCTGCCCGTCGCGGCGGTAGGGCTGGAAGTCGTCGCCGTTCGCCTCCGCGAAGTTTGGCTCGATTGGTGGAATCGCGTCGACGTCGGGGAGGAGCCACGGCTCTGAGCCGTTCGCGAGGTACGCGTCCGAGAGCAGGAAGACGGGCGTGCGGTACTTGACAGCAATGCGCGCGGCCTCGAGCGCGGCGTCGAAGCAATCCGACGGTGTCGCCGCCGCAATCACCGGCACCGGCGACTCGGAGTTGCGGCCGAACATGACTCCGAGCAGGTCGGCCTGTTCCGGTTTCGTCGGCATGCCGGTCGACGGTCCTGCGCGCTGAACGTCGACGATCACGAGCGGCAGCTCGAGCGTGATCCCGAGCCCGATCGTCTCCTGCTTGAGCACGATGCCGGGTCCGCTCGAGGTGGAGACGCCGAGCGAGCCGCCGAAGCTCGCGCCGAGCGCCGCGCCGACGGCGGCGATCTCGTCCTCCGCTTGAAATGTGCGCACGCCGAAGTTCTTGTGGCGCGCAAGCTCCTCGAGGACGGACGACGCCGGCGTGATCGGGTACGCACCGAGGAACAAGGGAAGGCCTGACTTCACCGACGCGGCAATGAGCCCGTACGCGAGCGCCTGGTTGCCCGTGATGTTGCGGTACAGACCAGGCTTCATCGTCGCCGGCTTGACCTCGTACTGCACAGCGAACGCCTCGGTGGTCTCGCCGAATGCGTACCCGGTCTGGAACGCCTTCACGTTCGCTGCAGCGATCTCGGGCCGCTTCGCGAACTTCGACTCGAGAAACGCGATCGTCCCCTCGGTGGGACGCCCGTAGAGCCAGGACATCAGCCCGAGCGCGAACATGTTCTTGGCGCGCTCCGCCTCGCGCTTCGTGATGCCCTCGATCTCCTTCAGCGCCTCGATCGTCATCGACGTGAGCGGGATCGCATGGACCTCGAACGACTCGAGCGATCCGTCCTCGAGCGGATTGCCGTCGTAGCCCGCCTTGGTCAGGTTGCGGTCGGTGAACGCGTCCTTGTCCACGACGAGGATCCCGCTCGGCGGCAGATCGCTGAGGTTCGTCTTCAGTGCCGCGGGGTTCATGGCAACGAGGACGTTCGGCTGGTCGCCCGGCGTGAGGATGTCGTGGTCGGCGAAGTGGAGCTGGAAGCCGGAAACGCCTGGAAGTGAGCCTGCCGGCGCGCGGATCTCGGCCGGAAAGTCCGGATACGTGGCCAGGTCGTTGCCGATCAGGGCCGTCTCGGAGGTGAAGCGGCCCCCGGTCAGCTGCATCCCGTCGCCGGAGTCCCCGGCGAACCGGATTACGACGGAATCGAGCTGCTCGACGGGCTTGGAGGCCACGTCTTAGTTGTAGCGCAACGGCCAGGCGGAGACACGTCCCAGGGACTGTCCCTGGGACGTGTCCAGATCAGCGCTCTGCGTCGAGCTCCAGGCCGACCGCGGCGAAGTTGTAGAGCAGGAAGTACGCAAAGCTCAGCGCCAATGTGAATACGAGCGTGACGGCGATCGCCTCCTGATAGGCGAAGGGGTCGCGCGCGACGGCGTGGAGGATCCTCGGCAGGACGCTTGGGTGCTCCACTGCGTCCCAGCTGTTCAGGCGCAGGAAGCGGCCAAGATAGATCCCGAGCGAGCCAAGGCCGATCGCAAAGAAGGCGAAGATCCAGCCGGCGACCACGCCGCGCCACTGACGAACCACGGTCTGCATCAGATACAGAGACGCGAAGCCGAGCAGCACACCCATCCACGCGAACGCGGCGATCGTGACCGCGTCGTACCAGTACGGAGACAGCGGATCGTGCTGCAGGTGGACGACGTCCGTCGCGATGTACGGCGCGTTCGGAAAGAACAGGAGCCAGAGCGCGCTGAGGAAGATGAGGAGCATGCCGCCGCGACGCCGCCGCCAGCGGTCGTAGACGAAGACCGCAAGCGCAAACGGAATCCACGCGAGGAAGAGATTCCAGATCAGGTAGCGGAAGTTGACGTCGCCTGTGTGCGCGTTGCGCACGAAGACGAGTGCAATGCAGAAGAGCGACGCGAGGAAGAGGCCCAGGACGGTCGCGAGTCGACGGCGACTGAGGTGCATCGTCAGTCCGCTTCGGCCAGCAGTTCCTGGAGGTCGAGCGGCTCCGAGACCATCGACATGCTGCCGTCAGGCGCGCGCGGCCACTCCTCCTGCGGACGGTCGCGGTAGAGCTCGATGCCGTTGTCGTCCGGATCACGGAGGTAGATGGCTTCGCTCACGCCATGATCGGTCGCGCCGCTGAGCGGGATCCCTGCCTCGACGACCTGCTTCAGCGCCTGCGCAAGCGCCTTGCGGTCCGGATAGCGAATCGCCACGTGGTAGAGGCCGGTTGTGCCGCGCGGCGGCGGTGGCGCGCCCTTGGACTCCCAGGTGTTCAGACCGATGTGATGGTGGTAACCGCCCGCCGAGATGAACGCGGCCTGGTCGCCGTAGCGCTGCATCTCCTCGAAGCCGAGGACGTCACGATAGAAGGCGAGAGCGCGGTCGATGTCGCTCACCTTCAGGTGGACGTGGCCGATGTCGACGCGCGGATCGATCGCCATGTGTTGAGGGTACAGCGGGCCGTCAGGCCGGGGTCGGCATCTCGCTCGCCAGCGAGCGGGCGAGCCGGTCGAGCATCAGCGCGAGCTGTGCATGGTCTTCGGGCGACCAATCGCGGACGAGTTCCTCGAGCGTCGCGCGCTTCACCCTCACGATCACGTCGAAGACTCGGTGCCCGGCGGGCGTGAGGTCGTACATGCCGTTCACCTCTGCGACAAGGCCACCCCGACCAAGCCCTGCCAGCGCCCGTTCGAGCTGCCCGTCGTCCACCCCTGTCGTCGCAGCAATGGTCTGCCGTGAGGCCGGTGCCTGCTCCGCCAGACGGCAAAGCGTCCAGAGCTCCGTCGGCGGCAGATCGACCTGGGCCTTGGCCGCGAGCTCCTCGTAGGCGCGCCACCGCTCTTCACGTCGCGCGATCACGCTCAGGACGCGCTCCAGCTCGCGCTCGGAGTCGCCGTCCCGTGGTGACGCGAAGGCCTCGCCGATCCCTTCGGCCTCGCTGGTGCGTCGCAGGGGAATGTCCGGAAGAAGCAGTGCCAGGATGAATGCGACCGAGCTGATGACGGCGGCGACGAGAAAGACGGGTGAGAGCGCAGCCGTGAGCGCGTGAACGTACGAGTCGCGTACGCCCGTGGGCAACGCGCGGATCTCCGCAGGGGAGGTTGTCGACGGAATGTGCACGCTCCGCGGTAACCGCTGCGCCAGTTCGGTGTTCAACCTGTTGGTGAAGATCGCGCCGAAGAGCGAAACACCGATCGAGCCGCCGATCGACCGAAACATCGTCGACCCTGAGGTGGCGACGCCGAGGTACTTGTAGTCCACGGCGTTCTGCACCGCGAGCACGAGGACTTGCATCACCATCCCGAGCCCAAGTCCCAGGACGACCATGTCGAGTGCAGCCACCCAGAGGCTCGTCCCGATCCCGAGGCGCGAGAGGAGAGCCATTCCGACGGTCACCACCGCCGTCCCGACAATCGGAAAGACTCGGTACTTCCCCCCGCGCGAGATCAACTGACCGCTGAGCACCGACGTCACGAGCAGGCCGAGCATCATCGGCGTCAACTGAAGACCCGACTTGGTCGGCGACACGCCTTTGGCGATCTGCAGATAGAGCGGCAGGTACGTCACCGCGCCGAAGAGCGAGAGGCCGACGATGAAACCCACCGCGCTCGTGACCGCGAACGTGCGGTTTCGGAACAGCGACAAGGGCAGGATCGGCTCCGGGACGCGCGACTCCACGAACACGAACCCCGCGATCGCAACGGCGCCGATCACGATCAACGCGATGATCTGCGATGAGTCCCATGCCCATGTGCTGCCGCCCAGGCTCGTGAAGAGGACGATCGCGGAAAGGCCGCCCGCCAGCAGCGCCGCGCCGAGATAGTCCACCTTGTGTTGCTTCGGCGCGGGCCGAACGCGGAACACGGCGCCGATGACGGCGAACGCCACCGCTCCGATCGGCAGGTTGACGTAGAAGATCCAGCGCCACGAAAGATTGTCGACGAAGAACCCGCCGAGCAACGGCCCCGATGATCGTCGACACGCCGAAGACTCCACCGAAGATCCCCTGGTAGCGGCCCCGGTCTCGCGGCGGAATCACGTCGCCGATCACCGCGATCGCCGTCACGATGAGACCGCCGGCGCCAAGACCCTGCAGCGCCCGGAAGCCGATCAGCTCCGCCATGTTCTGGCTCAGCCCACACAGCGCGGAGCCGACGAGGAAGATGACGATCGCGGTCTGCAGGACGATCTTCCGTCCGTACAGGTCGCCGAACTTTCCGTAGAGCGGTCCCGACACGGTCGAGGCGAGCAGGTACGCGGTCACGACCCACGACAGATGCTGCAGGCCGCCCAGCTCGCCGACGATCGTCGGCAACGCGGTCGACACGATCGTTTGGTCGAGCGACG
>WNGG01004529.1_pt1 | contig 17540 bp, 12 predicted proteins | sample 5400661 | NCBI WGS metagenome assembly WNGG01 (sample SAMN13153372, study PRJNA577476) | soil metagenome | isolation source: 100 cm soil or saprolite under Garry oak tree replicate 1 | place: USA:California | collected 2016-06-15 | reverse complement strand
GGCAGTTCGCGATGGCAACGGCTCGCCCGGCGTGCTCGTTCGAGCAACGGATGCTTCAACGCCGCAGTGACGGCTTCCGCGGCTGCCTCGATTTCTTCGGTTGTGGCATTCAGGAGCCGGGCGTGTGTTCGCGCAAGCCGGGTAATCGCTTCAGGCTGAGCCCCGAATTCGAAATCCCTCAAGATCAGATGGACCAGCGAGCCAAAGCGGGGACCCTTCGGACGCGGGCGATCCCGCCGGATTCGCTCGATCTCGACGCGATCGGAATAGCCGGGCGGTGGTTCCAATCCCTCGCTGGCGACGAAAACAGTAAGGGCCGGCTCATGCCCGCGATCGATAGTCTGTTGGTGGCCGGATTTCCAGGATAGGTACTGAGCGAGGCCGGGAGCGGCTTGCGGGCCATCGCTCAAAATTCCTTCTTGCCGTAAGCCAAAGCTTCCTTCAACCCGAAAGTTGAACAATGCCGGATCCCACCATACGACGGAGTGAGCGCAGCCATCCGGCGTATGGCGCCCCGGCTTGACGGATCTTTCCAACGAGCCGTCGTCTTCCATGGGCCGCGACAGAACGGAAACGTCGCCAAACGGCGGACAGCATGAAGCCTTATGAGCCTGACGGTACGCGCCTCTGGGTGGATACAACGCCTTGTTGAGCGAGGCGACCCAGCCATTGTTGAAAGGCTCATCTCCAACAGCCGGAACGACCAGGAGATCGCGAGCGCGCGTCGCCGCGACATAGGCGACGCGAACACCTTCCGCGAGATCGCGATCGTGCTCCTCATCAAGATGATCGATCAATTCCCAGGGCGCGCAACCCGCGACACGGACGGCGCAGAGATTCTGCCCGGCATCGATATGCCGGCCCGCTTCTCTCGGAGCGGAATTGGCGGTGATATCAGCGAGAATAACGACTGGAAATTCCAAGCCTTTAGCGGCATGCACGGTCATGATCCGCACACCTTCCGAACCTTCTTCAACAATCGGCGCTTCAGCGCTGTCCTCGGTTTCGGATTGCTCGTTCAATTGCTCGACAAAGCCGCGGAACGAGTACCCGCCGCCGAGTTCGTACACGCGAGCCAGGTTGCAAATGTGATACACGTTGGCGAGGATCTGATTTCCTGACGGACGCAGCGCGAATGAAGCGTGCGCGCGCGCCATTTCGAGGACCATATTTACAGTCTCTACGACCGCTCGCCGGTTGCGCCGCCGGTGCAGGTCTGCTATCGCGCCGAGCGCATCACGGATCGGGTGAAAGTCGGCGTGCAGATCCTCAGATAACCGGCGGAAGGGCCGAAAGGTTCCCACTTCGAAGCGAAAACGCAGAAGCAAGTTATCGGGAATCGCAAACAAGCTGCCCTTCAGCGTTGCGAATACCGAAAGCTCGTCGTCGGGCCATTCGATCGCGTTGAGCGCGGCGCGTATAGTCTCTACTTCCTCGCGTTGATGGAATGAGCGAGCCTGCCAAAGCTGATGAGGAATATTTCGCGCCTCCAAAGCATGCGCATATTCGCGAGTCACGTCCGCGCCCCAAGACATGAATCGCTTGAAAAGAATCGCAATATGTTGGGACTCGATCGGCACCATCGTGTTCGATCCGCCCGGATCCCGGACACGCCAACCGCTTTTGCGGACGAGCCAATCCACAAATTCGGCAATGGTCTCGGGTAAACATTCATTAATCTCTTTCTTCGTGATACCTCGCGTTCCGTAAGGATACGGAATGGGTAACGCAACTACGGCCGGTTGCTCGCTTCCGGGCACGCCTCCGGCCAATGCGACATAAGCCGGCTGGCCCGTCGATTCGTTGCGCTGGATTTCAGGCGCGAATGCCGCGTTCACGGCATCTTGAATGGTCTTAACGGCGCGAAAGCTGTGGCTCAAGTAAACCGTCTCCACGCCCTTCGCGTTCAGGCTCGCGCACACATCCTGATACAGGATGATGTCCGCCCTGCGGAATCTATAGATCGACTGCTTTGGGCCTGAACCGGATCGGTATCCTGGAATTCATCCACAAAGATGTGGCTGAACCGGTCGTGGAGCAGCTTTCGAACGCCTGTATCATCGCGAATGACATCTCGAGTGCGTACCAGCAGGTCCACGAAGTCGACTTTGCCGGACCGAGCTTTCATGTCTTCATAAATATCGATCAGATCCTGCATTTCGGCCTGCAGCAAGGCCGCTAAATCGGCATCAGCCTGCTGTGCAAAATCCGCCAATTGAGCGGCGAGGGCGTTCTTTCTTTCCGCCACTTCATCCCGGGAGTGAGCCGGAGAGAACTGGCGCGAACCTTTATTGGGCCTCTTGCTCAGATGACTGGAAAGCCGGATGAGCAAAGCCTCCAGTTCGTCCGTATCGTGCCGCCCGATTTCTTCCGATCGCCGCAGCCTCGACATGAAATCCACAACGCATTGAAGGCGCTCTCTCAGCGGATGGCGGGGGACGTTGCATTCCGATGCGATCTGGGCCAGCACGGCAATTTCAGGGATGAGCCGCTGTATTTCCGGGTCGCGATCGAATGTTGTCTTGCGCCAAGGCTGGCGGAAATCGCGCCATCCAACGATGTCCAGACCGGCTTGCCGGAGGCGTTCCACGGGCCGGTTTTCTTCGGTTGCGCGCTCGAGCGAAAAACGGCTAATCAGGCGGCGCAACGCGGGGGACATTTCTTGAAGCCGCTGTTGAATCCATGAATCGAAGGCGCGCGAATAGAGACTCAAGGCTTGCGCCTCGTCAATCTCTTCAAAGCCGGGCGCAAGCCGGGCTTCGACAGGACGTTGCCGCAGAATTTCCGCGCAAAACGAGTGGATTGTTCCGAGATGCGCTTCTTCGAGCCGGGCCACAGCGTCTTCCAGGAAGCGGATCTCGTTTGCATCCTTCGCGGCGAGCCGAGCTTTGTCGAGTTCAACGCGGAGCCGCAGGCGCAACTCGCCGGCTGCTTTACGCGTGAACGTTACCGCGACGATCTTGTCGACTGTCGTGCGGCCGCTGCGAAGCACGGCAAGGATCCGCTGAATCAGTTCTGTGGTTTTTCCTGTGCCTGCCGCGGCCTCAACAATTAAGCTTTCGTCCAACGACTCGCGGATGCGCGTGCGCGCGGCAGCGTCTTCGGTCACGATGTCCATTTATTCAATCTCGCGGAGCGCATGAAGCGTGCCGAGGTTGCCCGCCGGTTTGCGCCGCACACGAAGTTCTTCATATGGTCCACAAACAGAGTGGTAATCACAGTATCCGCAAGCGCCCTCTCGGGGAGCAGCCGGAAGAAAACCGGCCGCAATCGAGCTATCCATAAGGTTGATGGCCTGCTTGATCGCATCGCGGGACTGGTCGTTGATGGGAACTTCGATAATCCTGTATCCGCCGGTTTCAGTACAGTAGAACAATCGCGATTGGACCGCTGTCTTTCCGAGAAGAGCTTCCGCTGCCTGAGCATATAAGAGCGGCTGTAGGACTTCGCCTTTTCCAATAAACCGCATCGGCTCGGGAAGCACCTTTCCTGTTTTGTGATCGGTGATCCGGATGTGTCCCGATCTTTCTTCGATCATGTCGATTGCGCCACGAAGCTGGATGCCCTCCGGCAGAGCTACCGGAACGGGGATGCTGCGCGGGTCCTGATCCGGACCGCCAGGTAAGCCGAACGCCAGCTCGAACCAGCCCGGTGTCCACTGCCCGTTGTCTGGAGCATGAACAACCTGCCGAATCCAGCCACGGAGATCCCAACGCAGCTCCTCGACTTCGCTTTCCCAAACGCGAGGAATCGCCGGATTCAACTCTTCGCGATAAATATCCTGAATTTCGTCCAGAACTTGATCGGCGATTTCGACGGCGCCGGCATGATTCGCAGTCGAAATCGGCAGCATATTCATTGAGTTCAACCGCGATAGCAGCCGAAATTGGACTGCATGAAAGAGACTGCCGCGCGTGAGCGGGTCCATGCGTTCGAGCGCAGAAATTTCGTCGCGCGGCTGCAGGCGATAAATGGAACGTAGAGCGAATCGATATGGGCAGATGGCGAAGTGCTGAAGCGCTGTGGCGGAATACGGATGCGCGGTCAACCGGCGCTGATTCAAAATTGCCAAAGCCGGGTCGGCCGATTGGAAATGAATACCGTCTGAAGGGGACCAACTTTTCCCCCAACGGCACCAGCGCGCTCGTAGTGAGCGAGCCAGTGGCGGGCTCGTTTCCATCAGGTACCGTCCCGCCCCGCTTACCTCGGCGGACGGTTTGCGCAGAACGGAGCTGATGATCGCTAAATCGTATTCGGCATCGTCGATGGCGACGATCGGATTGCGGGGAGCGGGCCAGCCGATCTGAGATTGTGATGTCTCCACGGCGCGTTGCTCGAGCCCTCGCAACTCTGGAATTTCTCCCGTGATCGCGCGTAGCACGTCGAGAGCGTAGAACGAAGGTCCTCGCGCGCGTCCCTGGCCCAAATCCATCCTTGGATACGAAATCCACAGACGCGACCGCGCGGACGATGCCGCCAGATGCAGCAACATGCGTTCGCGGCGGACGCGAGTGTCTTGCGTCGGCAAATAGCAACTTACGGCAGCACGTTGCCCATCCAGCAGGAGAGGATCTTCGAAAGTCTTCGTCGGAAAGATGTCCTCTCCCAGTCCGGGCAGGAAGACGATATCAAACGATAATCCTGAGACCTCCGGAATGGTTGATACAAAAACTTTTCCGTACCGCCGTTCGGCCGGTTCAGTGCGAAGAAATGTGAGGCGGTCCGAAACAGCTTCCCGAACTTCATCAAGTGTGACTGGACCGATGCTGCCCATCGGCCGCAATTCCGCCAAGACGGACAGGACCATCTCCGGCTGCCGGATGGCAATTGCAGCGAGTTGCTCCAACCGGTCCAGCCATTCTTTCCAGGTAGCGGTGACCGGAAGTTGGTTGAGGAAACGAACAAGCGGCAAAGCAAATTGTTGAAGATTGTCGAGCCGCGCGATGTCCTGCTCCAGGCGAATGCGGGCGGGATCATCTTCCGAGCCGAGTTCTTCAATCCTCTTGCGGAGTTCTTTTCCTAAACCTTCCAGACGTCGAACCCAGCGATCGTAACCGCCGATGACGGCCGCATCCACGAGAAGACGTTCCCAATACCGCGGCGCTCGTAAGGTTCCGGCGATGACCGGCGATTCGGCATCGGTTCCGGAGTTCGAGACATCTTCTGCTGGAAGTTGGACTTCGGGCGAACTCAAATCCGCGTATAGCTCGCCCTGCGGTGGAATCCACGGCGTCTCGGCAGGCGGCTCGCCAGGTTTCTGTGGATCCGGCATTTGCCCGAGCGACAAGTACTCGCTGAAACGCGACGCCGACAGCCGTTCGGATGCGCATGCGAGCAGGGCCAACAGTGCACGCCCGCCAGGGTTCGGTCTTTGAGTGCCGTGAGTGAAGAATGCTTGAATGCCGGCGCGGCGGAATGAATCTTCAAGCAGAGGCTGATAAAGGCCCGGGTTCCGCAGGAGGATGGCCATACGGTCGAACGACACGCCGGATTTCGCTGCGGCCAGGATGGACCTGGCGATTTCGACGCACTCGCGATTCTCGTCTGTCGCGGAAACGAATTCTACCGTCGTATCCATTGGGGCGGGCGGCGGCGGCGCAATTTCAAACACGTGCTGCCGAAGTCGGTCCAACGCTGTTGATTCCCTGTCAGGCTGAACCAAGGTCGGTACGACATTGAGAATATCGGCGAAAACGCGAATCGCTTCTTCATCGCGAGTATGTGCTGTGGCCATGACGTCGCTCGATTGACTGGCCAGAGCTCGAGTGAACTCCTGTTCGAGGTAGAAGCTCGGACTAATCTCCAAAAACAGAATCGGAAACTTGCTCGCCTGAAAATCGCCGTCACGGATTGCGGCGATCCCGTTCGCATAGATCGACGCAGCGTCGGCAAGGCCGGTTTCGTCAAGATTCCCGCTGTATTCGATCAGCAGCTGCGCGAGATCCTTTCCGGATGAACCCGCTTGAATCAGCTGCTGAGGTTCGATGGCATTGAGCCGCAGCTCCGAAATCGTGGATGCCAGAGCCTTGAAAAATCCAGGCGTTCGGGCCACGGATTCAAACCACTGCAATTTGCCACGCTTGCGGCATTCATACACCGCGCGTGCGGCAAGCGCATCCACCGCAACGCCCGCTAGAACCGTCTTCCCCGCCTCGACCAGGCGCGTCACTGCAGCCTGAATCGCCAGCTGCACGAGCGTAAACCGGTGCACCCCGAAAACTGAGCCGCTGCGCATGCACATTCCACGCACCAGCTCATCCGCAGCCGCCCGCGTGGGCGCAACGATCAGGACTTCCTGACGCGCAAAACGGCCAAGGAACTCTGCCGCGGCATTAGCTCGTCCATTGATATCGAATGAAGTGATTAAATCTCGCACAAAATTGGAATTCGGAGCGGTGGCCACACCCAATCGCTGCTGATCGCGTTAAAAAATCCCCGATATCAGCACTGAGCTACATCAACCCCGGATCGACAAGCTTCATCCTCGAGAAATAGCGTCTATAGAATCCGCGGTCTCGGCTCAAAAGGGCTTCTGCCTGTAATAGGGCGTGCGCGCCCACCAGAAAATCCGGGATCAGGTGCACTCGAGCCGACCCTTTGGACCCAACGCGATACTGACGCCAGAGCGATCCAGCCATCGCCGCGGCCTGGCTGTTGACTGCCTCGAATTCTACTCCTAACTTTTCGATGGCGTGGTCGAATTGCGAATCGCTTGAGAAGGCCGCACGAACCTCAGCCCAGACGATCTCGCATGCAACAACCACGCCGGAGTCGATCGCTTCCCGCAAGACCGCAGCTGAAGCAGGCCCAAAATCCGGATCCGGCAGTAAAACGTCCAGGAGGACTGAAGAATCAACTGCGCTTCGCACGTTTCACCGGGCGAGGGCCGCGAAGTTCATTCAAGAGTTCGTCGGTTCTTTGCTTTGAGTTCAGCACTCCGTAAACCTGCTCCACGGGATGTCGGCCGGCGGTTCCCTTTCGGAGAAGCGCACCGTTCTTTGTCATTTGAAAGATAACGACAGTGCCGGGGTTCAAACCAAGCTTGCTGCGGATCTCTATTGGGACTGTTATCTGGCCTTTGGAAGAAATCACACTCTTCATAAGTAAAGAATAATCGTCTTTACTTCTAAAGTAAAGACAGCGTGGAGCGGTGAACAATTCGATGAAAGCCACAACTTGTCAAATGTCGAATGTCTGTTGTGCGATGTGTAATGTAGTTGTCAAAGCACCAAATGACCTACTGACCAGACGACCCAATCCTCGGTGGGAGAACGACTTCGTCATATGGTCATTGGGTCAGTGGGTTCTTGGACAAGTTCATTGGACATCGCACAACAGACATTCGACATTTGACAAGTTGTGGCCTCCGTTCATTTTTTTCACCAGGCACAGGGGCGGTGTTCATATCCGCTGTTGACAACGCCGCAGGCCGCACATACAGTGACACCTCATTCTTGAGGGTTTCCTGTGACTTTCTGGTTAGCGCTGAAGCGTCTTGCGCGCGGATTTATTTTCATTGCATTGGCTTCGAGTGTCCTCTTGCTGTCGGATTGGAATCAGCGCCAGACGGATGCGGGAAGAATGCCTCGCGTGGCGGTCCTGCAGCATGCGTCCATGGAGCTGCTGGATGAAGCGGTCCAAGGCATGCTCGATGCTCTGACGGATGCCGGCTACCGCGATGGCCAGAACATCGTCCTCACTCGCTTCAATGCCGAGAATGATCTCCCCACGGACAACGCCATCGCCAAAGAAATCACCGACGGCAAATTCGAGCTGGTTCTCACAGCCAGTACGCTGTCGACGCAAGCCGTCGCCAATGCGAATAAAGCGGGAAAGGCCATACACGTTTTCGGGGCTGTGGCCGATCCGTTCAGTGCAGGCATCGGAGTCCGCCGGGAAGCCCCGATGGATCATCCACGACATCTCGTGGGCATCGGCACGTTCATGCCGGTGGCGGCCAACTTCGAACTGGCGCGGCGAATGTTCCCCGGACTGAAAACGGTCGGCGTCGCGTGGAATCCCGCCGAATCCAATTCGCGCGCATTCACCGTGAAGGCGCGAGAGGTTTGCGAAATGCTCGGCATCGAGTTGCTCGAAGCGACGGTCGAGAACTCGTCGGGCGTTGGAGAAGCGGCCAATTCGCTGGTCTCGCGCGGCGCTCAGGCGCTCTGGATTGGCGGCGATGTCACCGTTCTGGTGGCGGCCGACGCAGTGGTAGCGGCGGCGAAAAAAGCGCGCATTCCTGTTTTCACACTCACACCGCCTACCGCCAAACGCGGAGCACTGTTCGATCTCGGCGCCAATTTCACGACGATCGGCAGGCAAACGGGCGAGCTCGCCGTCAAGATTTTACGTGGCGCAAGTCCGGCCGGTTTTGCGATTGAAGATCGCGTGCCGGAGCGATTGGTCGTCAACAGGCTCGCTCTGGCCGGCCTGAAAGATCCCTGGCGCGTCCCCGATGATGTGCTTGCGCACGCGGACACTTTGATCGACGAGGCGGGAACACATGAAAAAGCCGCTCCCAAATCTCCTTCGACGACCATCGCGCTGGCGAAGCAATGGCAGCTCAGTGCCGTTACATTCATTGAGTCGCCTGCGACCGAAGAAGCGCAAAAAGGGTTCGTCGATGGCTTGCACGAAGCAGGCCTGGTGGAAGGCCGCGATTACGCGATCAAGTGGCGCAGCGCGCAAGGCGATATGGCGACGCTCAACGGAATTATGGATGCCGTCAGGACGGAACGCGCGGATCTGGTGATACCTTTCTCGACCCCCACGTTGCAAACCGCAGTAAAGAAGATTCAGAACATACCGATTGTTTTTGCTCTCGTCGGCGATGCAATCATCGCGGGCGCGGGCCGAACCAATGAAGACCACTTGCCGAATGTCACAGGCGCCACCATAATCAGCCCGTTTGAAGAGATGACCGCACTGCTCCGAGAAGTGCGTCCCAATGCACGGCGGTGCGGCACAGTTTTCACGCCGGCCGAAGTCAATTCTGCGTATTACTTCGATGTTTTCAAGGAAAGCGGGCGCAAATCCGGTGTTGAAATTGTCGGCGTTGCAGCGACGGGTAGCAGCGACGTTTCGGACGCGGCACTGGCTTTGATGTCCCGGAACATCGATGTCGTCTGCCAGATTTCAGATAACCTGACCGCCGCCACCTTCACGCCCATCGCGCAAGCTGCCCAGCGCGCCCGGTTACCGATCTTTTCGTTCAGCAGCATTCAGTCCAAAGAAGGTGCGAGCATCGTGTTGGCTCGTGACTTTCGGGATGGCGGGCGCGAATCGGCGCTCATGGCCGCTCGAGTCATCCGCGGCGAAAAACCATCATCCATCCCTTTCAAGCTGACCGCCCGCATCCGGTTGATCATCAATCGGACGGAGGCACGCGCGAATGGACTGGTGATTCCAGCGTCGGTTCTGAAGCGCGCCGATGAGTTGATCGACTAATCCCATGGACATCACGAGAGAGCGTTGTGCCGATGGTTTGAATGTGATCGTCAAGGGGCGGCTCGATGGCTATTGGGCCGACCACCTGGCCAAAGAATTGGCTGAAGTCTTGCGAGAAGGTGTGCACGAAGTGCGGCTCGATTTATCCGGCGTCAACTACCTGAGCTCGGCGGGCATCGGCACCCTGGTTGAGGCTTACAAGGAATTTAAGACAATCCAGGGTTCCTTCACCGTCGTTCATCCGTCGCCCCAAGTGCGGACTTTACTGACGATGACGAAGCTGGACGCGCTGTTGATCGCCGGTGCGAGCCCCGCTGCACCGGCCCCAACGGCGCCGCTTGTGCGTCAACTCGAACGCTCCGGCGTGGTGTATGAGATTTTTGACCTGGCACCTGGTGAGTCTTTGAGATGCGCGGCCGTCGGGAATCCTTCGTTGCTGGAAGGCTGCCATTTTCGAGCCGAGCATTGTCAGGCGGTCCGGTTTCCTGCTTCAAGCTTCGCGGTGGGATTAGGCGCCTTCGGTAACGATTTCTCGGATTGCCGTGGGCGCTTCGGCGAATTCCTGTCGGTCGCCGGCGCTGCGGCTTATTTGCCGACGGATGGCACAGGCGTGCCCGATTACATGCTCGCCGCGGCAACCTTCGTTCCGGAATTGCAGGTCCTCTATTGCGCAAAAGCGGAGGGCCGGTTTGCGCACCTGGCCCGTTTCGAAGCGAACAAAGAGGTCGGTCCGGTGAAGCTGAGTGCGCTGATTGATGCAGGTTTTGAAATCGCTCAAAGCGAAATCATTGGCGTCGTCATCGTTGCCGAAACAGCAGGATTGCTCGGGGTGTCGCTACGGCGTTCGCCTGCGGTTGAAGGCGACGGCGAGAGTGGCGTTTCTCCATTTGCATTTCCCGGCGTCCGTGAGTGGCTCTCGTACTCGGCCGAACGTACCCATGAACGGAGTCTCACTCTGGTTGCCGGCATCGCGGCGAGGAATCATTCGTCCCGCGCAGCCGAAGAACTTTTTTCAATGTTGAGGCCGCTGGGCTCGGAGACCTGGCCGCAGGGACATTTTCATGCAGCCGCCTTCTCTTATCGGCCTTTGCAGAAGGGCCCGCTCGATTTGAAGATGACCGTCGCGACGCTGTTCGAAGCTCAAGCCCTGCAGAGCGTCATGCATTTGATCAATGACACACGAGAAATCAGTGGCGCCGGAGAGAGCGAATTTGCGCGCGGCGCGTGCTGGGTTGGGCCGGTAGCTGGAAGATGACTCTACTGATTGGATCGTTCACCATCGGATTGATTCTTTCCCTGCTGGCGATGGGAGTGTTCATCAGCTTTCGCGTGTTTCATGTCGCCGATATCACTGCGGAAGGCTCGATCACGTTGGGCGCCGCGGTTGCCGCAACTGCGTTGGTGGCAGGTATTAATCCCCTGCTGGCCACAGCGTTCGGATTTCTGGGGGGCATGGTGGCCGGGGCTACAACCGGCATTCTGCACACGAAATTTAAGATCCACAGTCTGCTCTCCGGGATTCTGGTGATGACGGCGCTCTATTCCATCAATCTCCATGTGATGGGCAAGAGCAATGTGCCTTTGGTTTCGCAGACGACACTCAGCAGCTACGCCGAAGCGTTGGGGCAGAGCCTCGGCCGCGGCGCCGTCAGCTTCACTGTATTCGGCTGGGAAGTGAGTTTGCACGATGCTTCGATTCTGATTTTCATGCTGCTCGTCAGTGTGTTCATCGGCGTGGCGCTGTATCTCTTCTTTCGTACGAATCTTGGAACGGCGATGCGGGCGACCGGCGATAACGACCAGATGATTCGCGCCATGGGAGTCAATGTCAGCAACATGATCATTCTCGGTCTTGCCATATCGAACGGCATGATCGCACTCTCGGGCGCGCTGCTGGCGCAGTATCAAGGTTTCGCCGACGTGCAGATGGGCATCGGCATGGTCGTATGGGGCCTGGCCAGCGTCATTATCGGGAACTCACTTGTGGGTACCGAGAGTTTGGGACTTGCGGTTGCCGGCACCGTGATGGGGTCCGTACTCTTCCGGCTGCTTGTGGCCATCGCGTTGCGTTGGGGTTTGAATCCCAATGATCTGAAACTCATCACCGCGATCTTTGTGTTGTTGTCGCTAGTGCTGCCTGGATTCCTGGAGCGGATGAAGAAGACCACAGGCGTCGTCGATCCGCTGGCAAAGCCGGAGAAAAGGGAGGCGCGGCCCGCACGTGCTTGAGACTCGGAGTATTTCCAAAACGTTCAACCCGGGCACTCTGAACGAAGTGCGCTCGCTGAAGGGCGTAGACGTTGGCATCGAGGAAGGTTCGTGGGTCGTCGTTATCGGCACCAATGGTTCGGGCAAATCCACATTATTGAACGCGATCGCCGGCACGTTTTTTGTCGACACGGGCAGCATCCATCTGGCCGGCTGTGATGTCACGAACTGGCCCGAACACGAGCGCGCCAAGCTGATCGGTCGCGTCTTTCAAAATCCTTTTAGCGGCACCGCTCCCAACATGTCCATTGCGGAAAACCTGGCGATGGCCGCCCGGCGCGGTCACCGGCGCGGTTTAGGTTGGACACTGCGGGCCGGCTTGTTGAAAGAATTCTCAAACCATGTGGCGCGTCTGAATCTGGGGCTGGAAGACCGGCTCGACAACCTCATCGGCAGTTTGTCCGGAGGACAGCGGCAGGCGCTGACGCTGTTGATGGCAACATGGCTGAAACCGAAATTGCTGCTACTCGATGAGCACACGGCGGCCCTGGACCCCAAAAGCGCGGATCAGGTGATCCGGCTCACCGAAGAGATCATCCATCGCGACAAGCTGACGACGCTCATGGTCACACACTCGATGCAGCAGGCGGCCCATCTCGGCGACCGCCTCATCATGATGTACCGCGGCCGCGTTATTCATGACTTCCGCGGCACCGAGAAACGCCGCCTTCGCGCCGAAGACCTCCTCGCCCGCTTCGAAGAAGTCCGCCGCGCCGAACAACTCGATGAGACCGTCGCGGAGATGCTGCGGCGGAGTTACGTGTGATTAGCTGTCGGCGATCGCCGCGCGTGAAGCCACCTTCCTTGTGCCGATTCCGCTACTGGCATTATCACGGGGCTTTGGCCCGGGGCGATCACGGAGCAGAAAGACGGCCGAATCCTCTCAGTCGGCCCCTCGTTGTGACCGTTGCGCACTAAGTCGGTGGATTTCCGAACGCTTCGTCATTCGCGGCGTCCCACCAGGCGACTACGAGCTCTTCGCTTGGGAAGCAATCGCGCCATTCGCGCATTTCGATTCCAATTTCTTGCAACAGTTTGAGCTGAAAGGCACGCCCGTTAAGGTTTTCGCATCGTCCCGTATTGCTGCCGAGGTCGAAACAGGAGTTCAATTCGTTACGCGAGCGATCAGTCTGTTGTTTCTTAATAGTAGGTTATACGGCGCGTTTCCTGTTTGGAGCTTTGAGCGTAGCGGACTATTTTCCGTATCCAGTTTTCGCGCTCGTCGTATTCGTACTCAAAGCAGGCCGGAGGCTTGTCATCTCTCACCAGTGTCAGGATGTCGCCATGGTCGTTATATGTCATCGCACTGCGATGATTTCGTCGCCCGAAAAAGTGACTTTCCGATTCCGTAACCCGCCCGGCATTGTCGTAACGGAACGACACCCGATATGCTTCAGTACCGAGCGCGATAGGAGTATGGGCACCTTCAGCATCGCCCGACAGTGGCTGGGGCCCAGCACCCGACACTAATGGATTTGCGAAGAAACCAGGACCTAGATTTTGGGCGGCTTCCAAGATCCTGCCGTTTTCGTCACAGACGTAACGAATTTTCGACACCTCGTCGTTCCTAACATCCTCAAACGTAGTTTCAACAGGCACGCCGTAGCTATCAAATCTAGTTTGAGATCGGCACGCCCAGTATGTCCCAAAGTAGTAGTCATGTAGACCATCCATTGACCAGATGTTGCGTTCGTACACAGGCACAATCTTAGTGCGAGAACCGTCCCTATGGTGTTCCACTCGAACGTTTAAATCCATCCTCTTACCATCCGGACCATATCGAAACTTCCGCTCGTATTGTTTGGCGCCGTCAACGCAATCGTGAACGCCGCAAACTAGGCGGATCAATCGCCCATGGACGTCAAATTCCCGCTCTTCGATCGATGAGCCGGTGCTAGTCTGGCGTTCTGTTGTTACGGTGTGGACAGGACCTTTTAGGTTCAGTTTTTCTAAATCTCTGTTAGTCACTTCGTCGGTGTGTCAGGCTGGAGGACATTCTAATTGAACATTTAAACACTTGCCCGAGGCGTAGATCAATCGGCGAAAAAAGCCGCAAAAATCCGAAAGCCATCACCGGTCACTTAATGCTCGTTAAATCTGACAAGCCATATTGAACTCGTGGAAGGAGAACCAAATAAGCGGTAATGGATCGCCAAAACCCATTTCGCGCTCGAGGCGCGGAAATACGCCTCCTATTGTTCGGGTTGCGGGCTGTTTGCCAGCGCTTGCCAGAGTTCTTCGAACTTTTCGCGGACAAATGGATTCAGTTGTTGCGCGAATTGCATCGGCAACTGCAGCGCTCGAATTAATTCTTGAACGTCGGCAAGATCTCTCAAGCGACCAGGATTAGTCATTCCAGAGGCGAGCTTGATCTCAATGAGAGGAATCAGCCGAAGATATCGAATCCCGTTGATGACTTCGCTCGATTCGAGTGGATTGGGGAATGCCACCGGTTTCGGTTTGCCGTCTCCCGGAAATTGTCCCTGAACGATAAACTCAATTCGCACTCCTGTTTCCACATCGCGTAAATTCCTGCTGCCTGTGAACGGAGGGACAAATCCTTTTCCGTCAAGATTCGCATGAATCTCTTTCAAGCCGCCGGCGGTGACCAGAACATCCACGTCCACAGTCGCTCGCACAAAGCGGTGGGCGCCGAGAGCCATTCCGCCTGCAATTGCGTAAGTAATTCCTAACTCCTCTAGTTTGCTTGCGACCTTGCGAAGCGTGTGGTGAACTGGATCATCTTCCATGAAGAACCTGCACATTGCGGCCACGGAGTCCACATCGTCTTGGCGTAACCATTGATCGTAGGATTGCCCGTCGGCGGGCGTTTTGGCACCCATGTGCTACTCGTATATTATGTCATGACTCCAACGAATTCCTGCCTCGGGTTCGCGCCTCGGAAGGCGGCGGGTGGCCGGTTTCATGCGGCAGGACGCTCTCGCGGGATAACTTCGCAATAGTTGTTGAAGAACTTTTCGCAGCCCGCGTAACATGATGGCGAATCCATTCCCTCTCATCTAAAAGGAGGAAGACGCACATGACGCAAACGGATCGGGGCCGTAACAATTCGAGCAGGTGGCCAATGGTGGGCTTGGGAAGCGTCGTTATTCTCAGTAGTGTGTTACTCGCAAACGGCGGTCTGGGGTTTAATAGCGAAGCGACGGATGGAGGACGCAAACCCACAGGTTATCCTCAATTGGTTTCCGTAGAGCCGCTACCGGAAGTGGCGATGGGAGGTGAATTGTGTGCGTGGGTGCCCGCGCCCAGTCCGGTTCGTTTGGCCGCCGCGCTGCGGCAGGAGCGGTTCACCGCCCAGTCGCCATCCGCTGCCGTTGCGGATGGGCGCGGTTCCGTCGCCCTGAACCGGCCACCCGTAAGAGTCATTCGCGATCCCTATCCCACTTACAGCGCCGTGGCGGTTGATCCGAAGAACAACGAAATCGTCCTCCAGGACGAGAACCTGTTTCAACTCATGGTCTACGACCGCTTGACCAACACTCCGGCCACCGCGCGTCTGTCGGAACCCAAACGCATCATCAGCGGGCATGATACGAAGGTGGAGTTCAACTGCGCTATCTACATTGACCCTAAGACCGGAGACCTCTATTCCGTCAATAACGATACGCTCGATACGATGACGGTTTTCTCACGCAACCAAAGCGGCAACGCGCATCCAGCGCGGGAACTGAGCACACCACATCGAACCTATGGAATTGCGGTCGACGAAGCCCGCGAGGAAATGTTTCTGACAGTCCAGGATCCCCCAATGGTAGTTGTGTACAACAAGTACGCCAAGGGCCAGGATAAACCCGTCCGGGTGCTGCGCGGAAACCGAACGGGATTGGAAGACCCTCATGGAATTGGCCTGGACACCAAGAACGGCTGGATGTTCGTAGCCAACTATGGAAACGTCGCTGCTCACCCGGACGGGGGCGGAAATAGCTTGCCCGGCAGGGGCTATGGAGAAATGCTGCCCGGCTCCGGCAGATATGAGCCTCCCTCAATTACCGTTTATCCGATCCAGGCGAGCGGCGACACCCGGCCTCTGCGCGTCATTGAAGGAGTGGACACGCAATTGAACTGGCCCGCGCACATTTCCCTGGATGAAGAGCATGGCGAGGTATACGTCGCCAACGATGGGACAGATGCCGTTCTGGTGTTCCGCGTGACGGATTCCGGCAATGTTGCTCCCGCCCGTGTGCTGAAAGGCCCTAAGACCCAGATCCAGAATCCTACCGGCGTGTACGTGGACACGGTCAATAACGAACTTGTAGTAGCCAACATGGGCAATCATCGGGCGACGGTCTATTCGCGTACGGCCCAGGGGGACACGCCCCCGATCCGCACGATCCGGACTGCCGCCGACGGCACGCCCGCCCTCCAGATCGGGAATCCGGGCGCCGTCGCCTACGACTCCAAACGGGACGAACTCCTGGTGCCGAACTGAGTCGCCCATCCGCAGATTGCGGCCTTCGCCAGGCTGGCGAAGGGAGGCGATGCTCCACGGCGGCGGATCTTCGGACAAGCAACCAAGCTCAGCCGCACCATGCACGATATCCGCTACAACGAAGCGCGCGACGAATTCTACGTCAATAATCCCTTTGCGCAGGCGATCCTCACCTTCCGCGGATCGGCCGACGGACAGGAAGCTCCGATCCGTGTGATCCAGGGGCCCAAAACGAAGCTGATCAGCGCAGACACGCTGGAAATCGACACGACGAATTACGAGATCGTTGTGCCGCAGGGTGACGAAGTTCTGGTTTTCCCGATGATGGCGAACGGTGACGTGGCTCCGATCCGAGTCGTTCGGGGTGGAGCCAAAATGGGCTGGAAGTCCGGAGGGGGCGTAGCCGTGGACCCGGTCCACAATCTTTTGGTGACCGATGGGACCGTCGAGGTCGAAGGCCAGGGATATCGAACGACCTATCGGACAGGCCGGGAATCCATCTTGATGTTTGATCGTACGGCGAATGGAGAAGTCAAGCCGCTGCGAGTCATCCGGGGCCCGAAGACAGGTATTCAGGGTATCCGCCAGATGCAGGTCCTGCCGAAAGGCGGCTGGATCGTGATCACTCAAATCACCGACGGCGGCATCGCCGAACCGGAAGGCACTTTCGTCGGCGTCTGGAGCATCAACGACAACGGTGATGTCCCGCCACGCTGGAAGATTGAGGGTAAGGGGAACAACATCATGAAGAAACCGCGCGGTGTCGCGCTCGATCCGAAACACAAGGAAGTGATCGTGTCAGACATGCGCCTGAATGCGGTTTTGACATTCTATTTTCCTGAAATCTTCTAGAAGCCGCGTCGTGAATTTGGGATGATTCCACTGTAGGGGCGGTCTGTGGAGCTGTGAAAAAATTGACGAGCGCCAAACTTGTCAAACGTCAAATGTCTGTTGTGCGATGTTCTATGAACTTGTTAAAACGACCCATTGACGAAATGCCTTGAGGACTAAATCGTTTTTCCACTAAGGATCATCTGGGCAGCCGGCCATCTGGCGCTTTAACAACTACATTACACAACCCACAACAGACATTCGACAACTGACAAGTTGGAGTCTGGCATTTTTTTCACAGCTTCTGTGACCGCCCAGAATGTCGAGGGCAAGACATCGCGGGCGGTCACAGACCGCCCCTACAGTTTGCAGGCCCATTGTGTTTTGCTCGGATCATGCGGATTGGGAATGGCTGGGTTATACTTTCGCCTCGAAGGAGATAAGACACGTGAGCAGGCGCCGTAGTCTCGAGGTTCCCGGGCTCCAGCACGAAAACCCGATTCCGATGGGATGCGTTATTGGTCCATTCATGATGAGCAGC
>WNGG01007784.1_pt1 | contig 17543 bp, 15 predicted proteins | sample 5400661 | NCBI WGS metagenome assembly WNGG01 (sample SAMN13153372, study PRJNA577476) | soil metagenome | isolation source: 100 cm soil or saprolite under Garry oak tree replicate 1 | place: USA:California | collected 2016-06-15 | reverse complement strand
GAGGGTTTTTTGCGCGGGACGCGAAGCGCGCTGTACGAGAGCGGGCGTGAATCAATCACAATTAGCATTCCCGAGGTGAACGCATTTAACCTCGGCATGTTGATCGCGCTGTACGAGCGCGCGGTGGGCTTTTATGGATCGCTGGTCAACATCAACGCCTACGATCAACCTGGCGTCGAGGCTGGCAAAAAAGCGGCGACGAAGCTTTTGCAGCTTCAAAAACAGGTAAGCGAGAAACTGTTACCCGGGCGCGGACAAACCGCCGAAGAAATTGCGCGTTCCATTGACGCTGATCCTGAAGACGTGTTTCACGTGCTGCGGCATCTGGTCAGCAACAATCCACAGATCAAGCTCGAGCCTGCGGAGGAACCTGCGGATGACCGATTCTCACTCCAAGAGAAGCGGTAGTGTGATCATTATGCCAGACGAGGCTTCTCAGGGTGGACAAGATTGCATCCCGTGGAGCGACACGAGCCGTTTCATCGGGCAACTTAGTCACGATCTTCGCAATTATTTAAACGCTATCGAACTGCAATCCGCTTACATCAGTGAGCTGGAGACAAGCGAAGAACTCAAAGGCGAGATCAAGCGGTTGCGCGAAATGGTCTCAACGCTGGCCTCGACGTTACAACGGCTTTCCAGGGCAGTCGGCGAGGTTGCACCCAACCCGATCCCTTATCGGGCCGCCGATTTTATCGAGGATTTACGCAGCCACATCCAGCACGATTTACCCAAGGAAAGCGCCGAAATCACGTGGGACGTTCAGCTCGGAGACGCGTTTCTGAATATTGATCCACAGCTTTTGCAGGAAGTATTTAGCGAGCTCATCACGAATGCGTTTCGCCACGATCGTGGCAAAGGTCCGATTATGGCAGCAGCGAAAATCGCTGATGCCCGGTTCCTATTCACGTTTCACGAGCCAAAGTCTCGCTTTGATTCGCCCACGCAAAATTGGGGACGCGAACCGCTTCGGAAAATCACCCTGCGTCATTATGGTCTTGGTCTGAATCGCGCGCGCGCTATCGTAGAAGCGCACGGTGGCAAACTGCACGCTCAATATGATCCGAACGTTTCGGCACTCATCACGACGCTTACGCTTCCCATGGCAGGCAAGTCTTCGAAACAAGTTTGAAACGGCAGCCGTTTCTTGTCGTTTAAGCAACTGGAAGCTGCCGGTAATGCGTAATATTACCAGCGCAAATCAATGAAAACGGAAAATCATCGCGTCCTGATCATCGATGACGAGCGGCCTGTGCTGATGACGCTCGAGGCGCTGCTGAAGCGGCACGGTTATCAAGTGGAGACCGCGCCGACTGCCGCACAAGGACTCAAGGTACTGAAATCGAAATCGCCAACGCTCGTATTGCTCGATCTCCGACTGCCTGACGCCGACGGATTGGAGATGCTTGAGCGCATCAAGAGCGAGCTACCAAAAGTGCAGGTGATTATCCTGACAGCGCACGACTCGTTGCACAACGCCATCGAATCGATCAAACGCGGCGCCTACCATTTCATTAGTAAGCCGTATGCCCCCGAGGAATTGCTTAGCCTGGTGGAAAAGGCATTGGAAAAACAATTCCTCTTGCGAGAAACGGAAGAACTCCGCGTAAAAACAGAGCAACTGGAAAAACGCCTGGAGATCGCGGAGGCGCGCCCGACGCCAATTTTTAAGAGCAAACCGATGCAGGAGATCGAGGAACTGATCGATGCGATGGCGCCGTCGGATGCTAACGTCCTCATCGTAGGCGAAAGCGGCGTCGGCAAGGAAGTGATCGCCAACACGATTTGCGCGAACAGCCGGCGCGCGGGGCAACCAATGGTGAAGCTCAATTGCGCGGCGTTCCCTCAAACAATGATTGAAGGCGAACTTTTCGGTTATGTGAAAGGAGCGTTCACGGGCGCGATGCACGATTTCCCGGGAATGATCGCGGCGGCAAACGGCGGCACACTGTTCCTCGACGAGATCTCGGATATGCCTGCGGATTTGCAGACGCGCTTCTTGCGCGTGCTTCAGGAGCGCGAGTACCGGCCGCTTGGCAGCACGCAAACCATGAAAGCAGACTTCCGCGCGATCGCTTCGACCAATCGGCCGATCGCCCAGGCGCTCGCGGAGAACCGGCTGCGCTCCGATTTGTACTATCGGCTAAACACTTTTCAAATTGAAGTGCCCCCGCTTCGGAAACGCAAAGAGGACATTCCTCCCCTAATTGCACAATTCGTGAGACAATTTTCTCAGCAACTCGGCAAACCGGAGCCAGACGTTTCGCCGGACGCGTTTCAGAAGTTACTTGAGTATTCCTGGCCGGGAAATGTCCGTGAATTGCAAAACGCGATTGAATACGCGGTTGTGCTTGCGCGACAAGGCGTGATCGGCGTGAAAGAGCTCCCCACAGAAATACAGTTGCCTGCCGCGTTGCAACAAGCCGAACTTCTCGGTATTCAGCGCCCCACCCTCTACAACAAGATGAAGCGCTACGCAATCGAGTTGTAGGTTGCCCAAGGAATGACGGCTTCCCAGCCGTCATGTTTGAATCGACGGCTGCCCAAGCCTTCGTTCCCTGTTATTCGCCGCGATAAACGCAGCGGGCGGTCGGTGTTTCATGACGAACAACCTCTGCCTGATCACTGCTTTCATATCAAGTATTCACACATACAGGGCAAAAGATCCTCGTCGAAAAATGTTATTCCCGTCATCAATATTTTGATGGTCGACAAAAGAGTGCGCCCGATCCCACGCCTCTGCGCCGGCAACGGCTCATACGGTCGAAGCTCTTCAGGGTGCTGTCGCAGATAATTAAGCAAGTGGCGTCTACGTTCGGCGCCACGTGACAAGGCGTGAGCACCATAGGCAATCGGCGGCGGCAACAACTCGCCATCGACATCCGCAACCCGTTCATAGATGGCGTGCCACCGTTTCTTCACTGTCCAGGGAGAAAGAGACAGCGATGTCGCCAGCCGCTCACAAGTTTCTCCAATCAAAGCGTGTTGCAGTAGTACTCGCTGCGAGCGGCTGAAGTGAAACCGCGGCGGGGTATAAATAAAAAGACCGGCGACACTGCTGCCGGGATGCGCAAACGCCTCTTCTTTAGTTAACCCGAGGAGCGATGGCCGCCGAGAAGACTCTGGCTTCGAAAGAGTATTTTTTCGAAAGTAATTGGAATAGTCGCGCCGAACGCGAGCACCGGCTTCGATCATCCATTGCGACGTTTTGAATCCGATCAGCTCCGCGAGGAATTCCTTAAGGCGATAACCGTGCAGGGCGAGATGAAACGCCTCGCTCTGTTTCTCGCGCACCGCCAATAATTGCTCAGGCGAGAATCCATCCTGTGCCCAGCCTTCAAAACACATCGCCACATTCAATCCGTCGCCAGCATTGGCCCGGGCAACCTGCTCGCGATTCAAGACCGGCAATTGGCGCAAAAGATATCGCCGGACCAATTCAACGCCGAGATATGGAGGAAGCGTTGATCGCGCTTCCGAGCAGAATTCGTCAGTAACAAAAACGATTGCACTGAACGAAACAACCCGCGAACCGTTTGGCTTGGTGCGGTCCTCGACGAGAAAAAGCTGCATTGCTCCGCTGGAAAGCAAGGTACGCCATGTTTGCTCCAACATCCGTCTGCTCGTCTCGGAATAGGGAAGGTGCAGCGATTCATGGAGAGCGTAGCAATTCGCAAGATCCAGCGCCCTGCCTTTTCGCGCTATGAGATTGATCCCGTCGGGCGTCTTCGCTTGCCGATCACGCGCGAGCGATTCTAAATCACTTTGAGTTTTCACCTAGGAAAAATGCCCTAGGGCAGCATTGCGAAAGTTTTTGGCCGATGCAAGCAGATTTCCACTTTTAGGGGTCTTGCGTCAGCTCTCGTTAGTTAAGTCAATAGAAGAAACAAACAAAGAAAGGTAAAAACATATGGCTACAATCACCAATGCAGTACTCACCGCGACGCACGACCACGAAAAGAAGACGGTACGTGCCGTTGTTAAGTGCAATGTAAATTTCACCGCGCTTGAGCAATGTCAGATGAAAAACTGCCCGCGCTTGAATTTGTTCAAGTTGAAGTGCCAACTTTGGGGAGCAGACAGTGGCCTCACTGGAGCAGATGATTTTCTCTTTACGTATCCCACCGTTTTCTTCTTCCCCGATCCGACACCGACTGGCACTGAGAGCCGAACATTCGATGTCCTGCTAGGAGAAGGCGTATTAGATGAAGACTGGGGAGAGGATGAAGTTTACGGTTTACTCAAGCTCGTTAATCTGTCCACGCTCGTGGAGATTAGGAAGAAGACCAATACGGTTCATCACCATTTTTGATCTACAGTCAAGTAGTGGTCACAGGGTTGGCACGCAGTCAATTCAGCCGGAGTTAAACATTTGACGTTTTAGTGAGGCTTGAACTGGTCAATGGGATGCGTCCTCACAATTGATAGTCGCGGAGCTTTTACTTGCCGCGATAAACGCAGCGGGCGGTTGGTGTTTCGTGCACGACAATCTCGCAAAGCCCGGGACATTGAGATTCCAATTTTTTCCACAACCATTCTGCCATGTTTTCAATTGTGGGATTTTCCAATCCTTTGATGTCGTTGAGATACGCGTGATCCAGCATCTTCAGAAGCGGTTTCATCGCCGCGCTGATGTTCGCGTGGTCGTAAACCCAGCCGACCTTTGGATCGACATCGCCTTCTACTGAAACTTCAACCTTGAAGCTGTGTCCATGCACGCCCCGGCACTTATGGCCCTCCGGTGCATTGGGCAAAGTCTGCGCTGCTTCGAAAGTGAAGTCTTTCGTCAACCGCGCGCGCATGATTGGAAAAATACCATTGCTTTACTCGCGTTGTCATCCCGAACGAAGTGAGGGACCTCCCATAAACTCGGAAGATCACTCAGCTACCTTGCGTCACCGATCACCATTGTGAGATCCTTCGCTCCGCTCGGAATGACCGCAGAGGTGGTACGTGCATCCTTCAGACTCCACGTTGGGTCGGGCTCCAAATGAATTTGTGCATCTGAAGTCGGGCTCCAAATGAATTTGTGCATCTGAAGTTGAAAGCGGACGTTCAGCTTGTCCGCCAAAATCCATTCGACGATCTGCCGAGGGTCGATCCTTCCGAAAATTGGCGAGAACAGCACGGCATGACAGCGGGACGGAAGATCGCAGTGTTGCACTTTGTCTCGCGACCATTCGTAATCCTCGCGGGAGCCCATTACAAATTTCACTTCGTCGCGCAGGGTGAGATGGTCAATGTTCGACCAGAGATTTTTGTCCGCTTCGCCGCTGCCGGGCGTCTTTAAGTCCATGATCCGATGAACGCGCGGATCGACTTTAGAGACATCGTGCGCGCCGCTAGTTTCGAGAAGGACTGTGTAGCCGGAATCACACAACATTGACATCAACGGCAGCACATTCTTCTGCAACAACGGTTCGCCGCCGGTGATCTCGACCAAAGGACAGCGAAATGCCGCCACAGCTTCAAAAATTTGTTTCAGACTTTGCTTTTTTCCTTGGTAAAATGCGTACTCCGTGTCGCAGTAGTTGCACCGGAGATCGCAAAAGGTCAGCCGTACAAAGACGCACGGCCGCCCCGCCCAGGTGCTCTCGCCCTGAATCGAGTGATAAATCTCGTTAATCGTTAACGCCTTTTCCTGCTCCGGCATACCGTTGGAAAGTTGAAGGATTCGCCAATCGCTAAAACGTCTTACGCGAACAACCGCAACGCAAGTTTGCCACGAAAAACGGTCATGCAGAGACCATTAAAGCCCCCGCGATAGCGCGGAAATCGTAGGTCGTGCTCGATTCAATTTAATGAGATTTTTTAATTGACGCGTTTATGGCGCCAATCTAGTCTCGCGGCCATGCGCACCGGTTTCGCCTTAACCATGTACCGTTCCGCTGCATTTCCAAACCGTACCGCCCGCGGGATCGCCCGCCCGGCCGTACGCCCACAAATCCTTAGCTTGGTGGCGGGAATTTTCTTTGCGACTCTTCTTGCTGCGCAGGCACAGGAATCAATTGAGCCGGACATATTACCCTCGCTAGCGGAGCCGCCGACCGCTCCAGCGAAATCGTCGCCCTCCACGTCGACAGAGCCATTGCCCGCTTTACCTCAATCGTTACCCTCCGCTCCGGCGGAGCCTTTGCCCTTGTCATCGGCATCGTTGCCTTCTTCCGCAGAAGCGTTTCCGTCTACACCCGAGCCGTTGTCTTCTTCGATCAACTACACCACAGCGGCAACAACCGTTGTTCCGGCCCCGATGCCGGCTGGTCCGAACGGCGTGGTGAACGTATTTCCAGGGGCGGAAACAGTCTATTCAGGTGAGCCGAGTCGCTTTCACTACGTACTGGGACTGACAGTGCGAGGTGTGTGGGATGACAACATCTTCATCAGTCACACACATCGGGTCTCAGACTATTTTTTTGCGATTGAACCTTACATAAGCCTTGGAGTCGGCGACATGGAGGGGCGCAACAAGAGCTATCTCCGGTTGGATTACATGCCCAGCGTTATTTTGTACACCGATCACTCCAACCAGGACGGATTTAACCAGCTGATTCACCTCGAAGGTGGGTATAGCTCTGGGCGGTGGACGTTGCGTGCTACTGAGGACATCGCGCTACTCGATTCGGCAAACCTCAACAGCTTCGTCGATACGACCGGGTTGTGGGCAAACACAGACGCGAGCGCGCCCACACGGATCAACATCTTCTACACCCGCTTGGTGGCAGATTATCAGCTGACCGGGAAAGTGTACCTGCAGGGTGAGTTTGATTCCTGGATTTACAACTATCCCAATCACATCAGTTCCTACACGATCGCTGGCGGACTGTATATTTACTACCAATGGCTGCCAAAGCTGTCAGTCGGCATTGGCGGCACCTTCGGGTACGAGTGGGTTGATGATCCGACGGCAAACCAACCTTTCGAACAGGTGAACGTGCGCCTCAATTACCAGGTGACGAACAAATTTTTCTTGTATGCTTCGGCGGGTGTTGAGTTCCGCCAGTTCGATGGCGACCGGGGTGACTACATCTCACCGGTGTTTGAAGTCGGATCGATTTGGTATCCCTGCAGCGGTACCACTCTCACGCTGGCGGCTGGTCGGCGGATGTACAGTTCTGGGTATTTCCCTGACCAAGATTTCGGGGCCACGTACGTTGTGGGCCGGTTTCAGCAGCGTGTGTTCCACCGCGTTTACCTGGGTTTAACGGCCGGCTATGAAAACGACAATTATATTGCGACAGATCGGGACGTTAATGCAGATCGTAACGACGATTACTGGTTTATCGAACCGTCCGTTGACGTGCTGATTACCCGGTGGCTGAGTGCTGGCGCCTATTACTTGCACCGCGAGGACATCAGCTCAGACGCTTTTTTCAGTTGGTATGATAATCAGGTGGGCGTTAGGGCTACGCTCAGGTTCTAGGCGGGATTTGAACCATTTAACAGGTGGGACACCAGGGCGGTGGTTTGCAATTGCATTCGCATTGTACCTGGCTCCCGTCTTCCTGTCGGCGCAAACAATTCCGGGCACAGCCACGTCGAAGCCCGCGGGTGGCACTTCACAACAAGCGGCTGGTTCGGCAGCTGCGCCGAATTTCGGCGCCAGCGTACCCACTGGTTACGTTTTGCGTGCGAGCGATCAGGTGTCGGTTGAGGTTTTTGGCGAAGACGATCTGCGCACGAACGGCAGACTGAACCCCGAGGGCAACATCAGCGTGCCATTGCTTGGATCGGTGCATTTGGCGGGCCTGACTCTAACCCAGGCAGCGTCAAAGCTGACCGAATCGTATGGGCGGGATTATCTGGTCAATCCGAAGGTAAATGTCATGCTCCTCAGCTACGTAAGGCAGCGCTTTTCGATCTTGGGTCAGGTCAATCGGCCCAGCAATTACGAAATGCCAGAGGGCAGTCCCGACGGGATTGATCTACTCGAGGCGATCGCCATGGCCGGCGGATACACGCGCATCGCTGCTCCGGAAAGAATCACGGTGCGACGTCATAATCCGAATGGCGATCAGATTTTCAAGGTGAATGCGAAGCGTTTTACGAAGGGAACCGGCGGGGGCTTTCTTGTCCTGCCAGGCGATACCATCACTGTTGGCGAAAGTATTTTCTAGCTGAAATTTTTTTGCCCTGGCCTTTGCGAGCGCCCTTCTTGGTGTAAGCTTTCAGCTAACATTTTGCCGTGATTGATCCTGCCCAATCCGTGACCGGAACGACCGTTCCACCGAATTCCGATAGACCGGGCGTCCCTGTGACCGGCCAGTACGCTGAAGGACTACAGATGTTTGATTTTCGTCGCTACTGGCATTCTTTCCTCGAGCGCATCTGGATCGTCGCAATTTGCGTTCTTGCCGGCTTTTTTCTAGCACTGGGGTACCTGGCGCGAACCCCCAAGGTTTACCAGGGTCGCACAGTGCTCGAAATACAGCTTGAGGAACCGGCTCTTGTTCCTACGACAGATGCTGCGATGCGCATGCGCTCAGCTTTTCTGGCCAGTCAAGAGGCACTGCGAACAATCGAACAAAATCTGACTAACCAAACTCTTCTTTCCCGCGTCGTGCGGTCCGAAGGTCTAGCGGACGACGGTGGACGAGCGCTTCTGGGTCAGAGCATCGTGGGTGATAAGAGTGCAAGCTCGACCCAGCGCAATGATTCGTCGCAGGCTGGCAACCCTTCGCAGAGCGCGAGTGGAGTCATACCATTTACGCCGCTCGAGGAAGGGCTAGGCCGGGCAATGGTTGGAATGGTGAAAGCGACAATTCGCCGCGGCACACGCTTGATTGATTTGTACGCGACGCACCGCGATCCAGCTATGGCGCAGCGCCTGGCCGAAGCAGTCGGTCGCGAGTACATCCGCGACTCAATCGAGCGACGCTCTTCGTTTAGCGAGGAGGCCCTGCGTTATTTGTTTCAAGAAGAAGGACGATTGAAGCGGAACTTGCAAAAAAGTGAGGCGGCCGTAGCTGAATACAAGGCGAACAATCCGGACGCATTGCAGCTTGGCGGCGGCACGGCCGCAACGGGCTCACAGACGGGAGCTGGCGCCGGCGCCGGCGGATCTCGAGGCGGCCTTGTGGAGGACAATCTGCAGGACTTGAACGGCAAATTGACGACAACCAAGGCCGACCAGCTTCGATTGGAAGGTGAACTCCAACAGGTCCAACAAGCCGGCAATAGCGTCGAAGCGTTGCTCACGATCCCGAGTATTGCTACCGCCGCATTGGTAAACGAAGCGCGGCACACGGTTACGCAGCTGGAAGCGCAAATCACCACTTATGCCCTGCGATACAAGGACAAACATCCCAGAATGATCGCTGCGAAGGCCGCGCTCGCGGAGGCAAAGGAGAAGCTTCGTACAGCGGTGTTAGCGCAACCTCAAATCCTTCGTAACGCTATCGAACAGGTCAAGGCCACACAGGCCAGCTTGCAACAAGCCTTACAAGACCAGAAAGGGGTTGCAGTTAACCTTAACCGCACAGCGATCGGTTATCAGGAGTTAGCGCGACAAGCGGAAACCGATCGCGTACTATTTGAAAGCGTCCTTCGCCAGATAAAAGACACAAATTTAACAAAAGACCTGAAGCTGAATGCAGTCAGCGTGATTGAGCACTCGCCGCTTCCAGGTTCACCTGTCAGTCCTCGTCCCACAAAAACGATCGTTCTGGGTCTGCTTGCTGGGCTGGCGGCCGGCCTTGCCTTCGTTTTTGGCGCCGACGCGCTGGATCGCTCGATTAAAACTGTTGACCAGGCGGAAACCACTCTGGGATTGCCTGTTTTCGCAGCGGTTCCGGACACTACAGACGAAGGGCCCGTTGGGCGCATAAGACGGCGCAGCAAAGCTCTTGGAAGTTCGAATTATCGCGTAGTAGTTGAAACTCCTGAAAGTCCTGCGGCCGAAGCCTTCCGAAATTTGCGCGCAGCGCTTTCGCTTCTGGGGCCAGAAGCTGAACGTAAGGTTTCGCTTTTCACCAGTGCTTTGCCTGGCGAAGGAAAAAGTTTTACCAGCGCTAATTACTCGCTTGCGCTGGCCCAGCAAGGTTATCGCGTGCTTCTGATCGATGGCGACCTGCGCCGGCCGAACATGCACAAAATTTTCCGCTTTCCAGATGCCAACGTAAAAAATGATTCTGAGGAGAGCACCGCGCCTGGAGTTACTGATTGTCTGGTCGGTGAAACTGACGTAACCTCGGCAGCGCGCGAGATTCCCCCTGGGGAGTTCCAGTTCGTCGACGAGAATATTGCCCTAACAGGTAACATTCTCACGGCCGCAGGAGGTCAACTGTTCGTTCTGGGGGGTGGACGACGCGCGCCCAATCCGGCTGAGATCCTTGCCGGACCATTGTTTGGCCAGCTAATCATCGAGGCCGCGAAGCTTTTTGATCGAGTGGTTATCGATAGTGCACCGATTCTCGCAGTCAGCGACACCCTCCTGATGACTCCGCATGCTCAGACGGTTTGCATCGTCGTGCGAGCGGCCAAAACGCCGCGTCCAGCCGTCCGGCGCGCAATATCGTTGCTGGCAAAATCCGGAATTCGCCCGGGCGGCCTCGTCCTGAATCGACTGCGGCGAAGCCGCGGTGTTGGCTATTACTATTACTATGCTTCGCATGATTACGGTAAGGAAGAAGGAGCGTATTCTCGCAGCTATCGTCGCGGCTACAGTCGACAGTCGAAAAGCGACCACAAAGGCAACGGAGCGTAGCTAACGGTTCCGTGCCGGACGCTCAACAGCATGTCCTAAGAGTTCAAAACGACACGCGCGTCGCTCAGACATCATTGACAGCAGGCGACACGGCTCACCCGTAGGAACCGATAGACCGCCCGCTGGCGTGTTAGCCACGACCCATTACGTCCGCTTGGTCTTAAACCGCTGACTTCTGACCAACGAAGTTTCTCGTGTGCGCCGTGAATTTCTCGCGCCACATGGTGCTTCCCCAGCAAAGACCGAGATAGGTAGCGACGTATAACTGGATCGATTCGATTTGAAGCGGAAAATCGACCAGCGCGTGCAGCGCCACACCTATAAGGGCGATAATAACCAGGGGCTGCATTACGCGTCTGCGCGGCGTCCAGTCTCGCCTGGCCACCTTGTTATAACTAAAAATCCCGACTGCGATTCCTCCGAAGAAAAGTAAACACCACAGGCTGCTTCCTAGCCATCCCCATTCCAGCAAAGTCTGAAAATAGTCCTCATGCAAAAATCGCCACGTCCCCGGAGCTTCGTTAGCCGACCCAATGTTGTAGGTTGGAAATACAACGCGAAAGGTTCCTGGGCCAAATCCGAAAAATCCCACATCCGGCAGTGCGCCCATTGCTACACGACAAGCTCGCCAGCGCGCATCGGATGCAATCCTTTGGCCCTCAGATTGCCAGCGGTTAAGCGGTTGCTCCAAATGAGTCGATTGCGCTAAGGCGACCATTGCCAAAACAATCGCGAGAACGCCCGCGATCGCGACACTCTTCCGTCCGCCCGATAAGGTTCGAAGAATGGCCGGTCCGAACTGCACACAGATCATGAGCACCAGGAGAAGCGCGACTACTTGAGCCGTACGCGAAGTATTCGCGAGCACTCCGGCAACCGTGACAATAAGAATGATGGTCCAAATTGCGCGCATGCCCGAACGGCGACGGCTGCTAAACGCCCGGATAACAAGACCGGCACTCAACGGCCACACCAGGTTCAAAAATGCGCCAGCGTTGCCGTGGTAATAATACGTCGCAAAAAAAGTGCTGACTCGCAGATCCAGCCGCGACGGAGGCGCTTGCCAGAAAATCATCTGCGCTCCGGTGGCTTTCTGAAGCAAACCGAGGAAAGCTATTGACCCGCCGGCAACACCAATCACGTACCACAACCGCAGCAACCATCGGTCACTCTGCGAAAGATCGGCAACAAACCACATCACCCCGAGCAGCAGCGCGCCTCGAATCATCCACGCACCGCTAATCGCGTAATCAACGGAGCCGCTCAAAGGCGGCGCGAAGTTGCGCAGTGGCACGAAAACGAAAAAATCCGAGTCGTAGATCGATTTGGCGTTGAAGACCATCCATCCCCCGAGGCAGACCAAAGCGCCTGTCAAAAATACCAGAAGCTTTGGAAAGCGCGGTTTCCGGCCACTAACGAGTAATTCAACAATCCAAAGAACCAGCGCAGCCAGCAAGATCCAGTCGGTTACTTGAATGGTCGCGGAAGTTGTGGCGCCATATGCCCAAGGCGCATAGATGAGGGCGGCAAAAAAAATCCAGCGACATGCGACGCGAAAGATACGAGAGATCACGGATGAGAAGTCAGAGACAGTTGGCGCCGAATTCGTTTCCTTCAATGCGCCAGAGTATCAAAACCGGCCCGCCCAAGCCAGCAACAACTCATCACGAATAACCAATAACCGTTGAGCTCAGCTCAACGTCCTTTGCCAAACAGCATTGTATAGAACGTTTTCAACACAATCATTGCGTCCAGCTTTAGCGAGTAATGCCGGATGTAGTAGAGGTCGTACTTTAGTTTCTCCACGGCGTCTTCGTCACTCTCGCCGTACGGGTAATTCACTTGCGCCCACCCCGTGATGCCCGGCTTCACCAGATGCCGAAAATGATAAAATGGGATCGTTTGCTCATAGCGCTCGGCGCACTTGCTCCACTCCGGGCGTGGACCAATCAAGCTGATATCTCCCTTGAACGCGTTCCAAAGTTGCGGCAGCTCATCGAGCCGGAGTTTTCGCAGCCAACGCCCAACAGACGTCACGCGACGATCATCTTTGCGCGTGTAAATGTCCTCGTCCGCATGATCTGAGCGCCGGCGCATGGTTCGGAATTTGAAAAGAATGAACCGTTTGCCGTCACGGCCTACTCGTTCCTGCCGGAAGAAAATCGGACTGCCGTCCTCTATCCATATGAATAGAGGGACAAGAACGAAGAGCGGAAGACATAAAACTAGCGCTGTTGCCGACGTAACGACATCGAACAGCCGCTTGAGATAATGGTAAGGAGAAATTCGAGCCAGTTGGAAACCAGTCTGGAGCGGCCAAAATGGGTCGACAATACCCAGCGGCAGATACCGCCAATGAGTTTCGTAAAACGATTCGAGCGTATAAACGCGGGTTTCCTGAAATTGCGCGTGCACCAGGCGCTCCAGCAATTTCGTGTTGAGTGAACTCGCTCGCTCAGCGAGAATGATGCCGCTATAACCCTTGCCGAGATTGTTCAATTTCGACGCGAGGTTTCCCTGGATAACTGGTGATCCTTCGCCGGCGATTGGCTGGCCAACCCGCTCCTCGTTTACGTCGACGAACTCAAGCGGCTGTCCGTTTGGCGAGTTTCTGTAGGCTTCGTAAAAACGGGCTGCAACAGCCCCACTACCGATCACGAGGAACGACCGGCCGGCGCTGCTCGTAACCACGTATTGGCGAATCCACCGCCGATAGGCCAGCGATGCCGGAAGAAAAATTGCAAAACTCAACAGGAGCACGCCGCGGCTAGGCTTCATCGTCTGATCAAATGTCGCCGCGGAATAAATCAGCATTGCGCTGACCGCTGCTGCCGCAATGATGGCGAGAATGTGTTCGGCGGCGTAACCGAGAGTAAGCTTCTCCACAGTCCGATCGTAGCCGCCGACAAAGTACAGCGCTGCCACGATCACGCAGAGCTGAATCAGATTGATGATGAAGAATTGAAACGGCGTGGCGTAAAATGCGTCGTACCTAAACCACCCTGCAATTCGGTAGATGGCGAGCCAGCTCACAACATCCAAAAAAAGGTAGAGCCCAGCCGCCGACCATTCGTGCCGGAGAAGACGCGACCACAGACCGGCGCGGCTGGCGGCGCTGTCGCCCTCGCCCGCACGCCTTGATTCCTCTGGGAACCCAAGCATGTGTCGCGGGATAGCCCGGGATTCTTCGCTGCTCGCCATGGAGGCGGCAATTATAGCCGACTCGCTCTGAAGTGAAAGATTACTTTCTTTTGGTGATTCCTACCGCCGCCGATTGCCATCGCTCCCGACTCCATCATCCTCAAGTCTGTCGGGTGCAATGTGATCGTTCCGACGGCCGCCTGGATTTCAACCCGGCAGCCAACCGTATTCGATTTGGCAACTCGTTGAGGACAACACATTCCACCGCTACCGTTCTCCGCAGTGGACAGCTCCGTGCCATGAGAATACTGGCGACTTTTTATCGGTCGTCCGTTGGGAAAAAAATGATCGTTGCGATCACCGGCATCATTTTGATTCTTTTCGTGATCGGGCATCTGCTCGGCAACCTGCAGATTTTTTTTGGACCAGATTGGATTAATGGTTACTCGCAGCACCTCCGAGATCTCGGTCCGCTGTTATGGGCAATTCGCTTGTTCCTGCTAGCCGCGGTGATCATTCACGTCTGGCTGACGATCCAACTGGCAGTTGAGAATCGGCGTGCCCGGCCGGAGGCCTACATCGACAGGCGCTACGTCAAAGCAACATTCGCTTCACGTCACATGGTGATGAGCGGCCTCATCGTGCTGGCGTTTATCATTTATCATCTTGCCCATTTCACAGTGCGAGTAACTGATCGTCGGTTTGCATTGCTCAAGCACGATCCGCTCGGGCACTATGACGTGTATTCGATGATGGTTTATGGTTTCCAAAATTATTTTGTATCCGGCTTTTACGTGCTCGGTCTGTTTCTGCTCGCGCTCCATTTAAGCCACGGATCGTCGAGCTTTTTTCAATCACTGGGATTGACCGACAAGAAACTGACGCCACGTCTTGCGCTTGGCGGGCGAATCTTCGCATGGCTGCTCTTTGCCGGTTATACCTCCATCCCGGTTGCCATCCTGCTTGGAATCATCAAGCCCACGCAACACCTATGATTGGGACGTTGGATCCAAAAATTCCACCAGGGCCGCTCGCCCAAAAATGGCGCAATCATCGTGATCATTCGCGCCTGGTGAGTCCAAATAACCGGCGAAAATTTGAGGTCATCGTGGTAGGCAGCGGTCTGGCCGGCGGATCGGCGGCGGCCACTTTGGGCGAGCTGGGGTATCGAGTAAAATGCTTTTGCTTCCAGGATTCGGCGCGGCGCGCACACTCAATTGCAGCCCAGGGCGGAATCAATGCCGCTAAGAATTATCAGAACGACGGCGACAGCGTTTACCGGTTGTTCCATGACACGATAAAAGGCGGCGATTTTCGAGCCCGCGAAGCAAACGTTTACCGTCTTGCAGAAATCAGCAACAACATCATCGACCAATGCGTTGCGCAGGGGGTGCCGTTCGCGCGCGAATACGGCGGCTTGCTGGCGAATCGCTCCTTCGGCGGCGCGCAGGTTTCAAGGACCTTTTACGCTCGTGGACAAACGGGCCAGCAGCTTTTGCTGGGTTGTTATCAGGCGCTATGCCACCAAATCGCCGCAGGCACCGTGCGGATGTTTCCACAGACCGAGATGCTCGATCTGGTGATCGTTGATGGACAGGCGAAGGGAATTATTACGCGGAGTCTGCGCACAGGAAAAATCGATAGCCACGCGGCGGACGCCGTCGTACTCGCCACGGGCGGATACGGAAACGTGTTTTATCTCTCGACCAACGCTCGCGGCTGCAATGTCACAGCCACTTATCGTGCTTACAAAAGGGGCGCACTGTTTGCCAATCCATCCTTTACCCAGATTCATCCCACGTGCATTCCAGTCAGTGGCGAACATCAATCCAAGCTTACGCTGATGTCCGAGTCGCTGCGAAATGATGGGCGCGTTTGGGTTCCAAAACGGAAGGAGGATCGCGACAAGCCGCCTGGCGAAATCCCGGAACAAGATCGCGATTATTATCTCGAACGAAAATATCCAAGCTACGGCAACCTCGCGCCGCGGGATATTGCTTCACGCGCAGCGAAGGAAGTTTGCGATGAGGGCCGCGGCGTAGGCCCAGGTGGGCGCGGCGTCTACCTCGATTTTGCCGATGCGATCAAGCGCCTTGGCGAAAACACAATTCGCGAGCGCTACGGAAATTTGTTTGAAGTTTACGAAAAGATCACCGGCGAAAACGCATACAAAGTGCCCATGCGAATTTACCCCGCTGTCCATTACACAATGGGCGGTCTTTGGGTCGATTACGATCTGATGAGCAATGTGCAGGGTTTGTTTGTGATCGGCGAAGCCAATTTTTCCGATCACGGCGCGAACCGACTCGGAGCCAGCGCGCTTATGCAAGGCTTGGCTGACGGTTATTTCATTTTGCCCAACACGCTGCCTAATTATCTCGCTAGCCAGATGGGAAAACGGCCGTCGCCGGATGCTCCTGAGTTCCGGGACACGGAGAAAGATGTCCGTGCCAGGATCGAAAAACTCCTGAACGTAAATGGCACGCGGTCCCTCGATTCGTTCCACCGCGAGCTCGGGCTGCTTCTCTGGGAAAAATGTGGAATGTCCCGCCACGAGAAAGGATTACGCGAAGCGCTCCAGAAAATTCCGAAACTGCGTGAGGAATTCTGGCACGATGTGCGCGTGCTCGGAAGCGAGCAGGATTATAATCAAGCTTTGGAACGCGCGGGACGCGTCGCCGATTTTCTGGAATTCGCGGAGTTGATGTGCATTTCGAGACCGTGCATTTAACGCAGAGAAGCTATAGGTGAAGTTGAGAGTTGTTGGTTGAGAGTTGAGAGATAAAGACAAAACAATGAGAAGAATATGTTTAACTTTGAAAAACTAGACGTCTGGCAAAAGGCGATTGACTTCGCCGACCTCATTTATACAGACACTCGAATCTTTCCGACCGAAGAGCGGTTCGGTCTAACGACTCAACTGCGTCGCGCTGCGGTCTCAATTTCCTCGAACATTGCGGAGGGATCCTCGCGAAGTTCCAAAGTTGACTTCGCTCGCTTTATCGAAATCGCGGGTGGTTCTGTCTTCGAAGTCGTTTCTGAATGCTTTGTCGCCCGCCGCCAGAATTTTCTCAGCGATGACAATTTCCGAAACATCTACTCTGCAGCGGAGGAGGAGAGCCGAATGCTGAGCGGCTTACGCAGATCCCTCTTGGCGGCGAAGTAATTGCATGCGGAGTTTCCGTCTCTCAACCCTCAACTCTCAACTATGAACTTCCGCTTGAGAATCTGGCGGCAACCCAATGCGAAATCGCCCGGCAAACTCGTCGATTACCAGGTCCGCGATATCTCGCCGAACACGTCGTTTCTCGAAATGCTCGACATCCTCAACGAACAGTTGCTTGATCGAGGCGAGGAACCGATTGCGTTTGACTCCGATTGCCGCGAAGGCATTTGCGGCACGTGCTCACTCACGGTCAATGGCGAAGCTCACGGTCCCGATCATCCCGGCGCTGTGTGCGAGCTTTACATGCGAAAATTTCGCGACGGCGCCACGATCACAGTCGAGCCATTCCGCGTCGGCGCTTTCCCGATCGTTAAAGATCTCGTGGTCGACCGAAGCGGGCTCGACCGAATTGTGGAAGCTGGTGGATTCATCACCGCTCGCGCCGGGTCCGCTCCGGAAGCCAACTCGATCCTGATTCCCAAGCACGATGCCGACATTGCGATGGAAGCGGCAGCATGCATCGGATGCGGCGCC
>WNGG01004844.1_pt1 | contig 17545 bp, 10 predicted proteins | sample 5400661 | NCBI WGS metagenome assembly WNGG01 (sample SAMN13153372, study PRJNA577476) | soil metagenome | isolation source: 100 cm soil or saprolite under Garry oak tree replicate 1 | place: USA:California | collected 2016-06-15 | reverse complement strand
AGATCCTCCCAAGCGCAATGACCGCCGCAGAAATGCCCGCCTTCGAAGCTTTGTTGCTAAGTAAGGGCCATTCCCCCGCTGGGGCTTCTTGGGTGGGCGGTATCCATTTGCTACAAATAGGCCGCTCCTACGGAGCTGCCGCAAAACCAAATTTCTCACAGTGAGAAATTTGATAAGTCCCACGGCCAGAAGGAGTTACGACTGTGTCTCAGTTAACTCTTTACAATGCCTCCAGCCGCTCCTACGGCCCAGTGGCAGCCATGATCTTGTCACCCACGCGGATGGCTTTTTGAGCGACCGCGGGCTTGTCCGGGAGGATGCGTTTTAGAACGATGTTTGGTCCTTCCACGCCCAAAAATGACACCGATGTCGGCCGGTTCGTCTCCAGGCGCCTCGGGGGCGCCTGCGGTTAACCATAAAACCAGACTAATCAGGGCACCGGCGAGGCCAAAAGCGGCCGCAATGGGCGCTTGCCGGCGAGGTTCGGTTCCTTCACTGTGGTGGTCAACACCGATGCGCACTCAATGGCAATTCTGGTTCGTAACACTTGTTTCAGCAATCGTCACCCAAGATCTGCGCGCCCAACGAGCCATTTTGGTCGCCGGCGGAGGCAATTCGGTGACCGGCGCAGCCACCAATTGCCGCCTGCACGCTCCCTTCGGCATTGATTTCGACCGCCAGGGGAACCTCTACATCGTCGAAATGGCTGGTGGCGAGCGGGTGCTCAAAGTGGATCGCCAAGGCGCTTTATCCGTGGTCGCCGGGACCGGAGCGAAAGGGAACAGCGGCGATGGCGGACCGGCGCTGCAAGCGCAATTCAACGGCATGCACAGTCTGGCAGTCGGTCCGGGCGACGATCTGTTCGTCGCCGATACGTTGAATAGCCGAGTGCGGCGGATCGATCTGAATACCGGAAGCGTGTTCGCCTTCGCCGGCACCGGCAAGAAAGGCTTCAGCGGAGACGGGGGTCCAGCGGCGGCCGCGCAGTTTGGCGACGTCTATTGCATCGCTTTCGATGCCCGCCGCGAGCATCTCTACCTGGCCGACCTCGACAACCGCCGGATTCGCGCGGTCAATCTGAAGACCGGCATCGTGACGACCGTCGCCGGGAATGGCGAAAAAGGTGCCCCCAGGGATGGCGCGGAAGCGATCGGAGCGCCGCTGGTCGATCCGCGGGCCGTCGCGCTGGATTCACAAGGCAACCTCTACATTCTGGAGCGAAGCGGCCATGCCTTGCGGCGGGTGGATCGGGATGGAACCATTCGCACTGTGGCTGGAACCGGCCGCAAAGGCTTCAACCGCGACGGTGGGGCTGCCCTGGAAGTCAGTTTCAGTGAACCCAAGCACCTGTGCGTGGATGCGAGCGACAATGTAATCATTGCCGACACGGACAACCACGTGATCTGCAAATATCTTCCCAAAGAGAGCCGGATAGTTCCGGTGGCTGGCAGCGGCAAAAGCGGGTCGGGCGGCGCCGGCGGACCGGCGGACGCGTTGGAGGTAAATCAACCCCACGGCGTCCGCGTGGACCGAGCGGGAACGCTCTACATTGCCGACAGCCTGAACAACCGCGTCCTCAAGATCGGACCCTGACTTTTCGCGCCGCCCGCCGCCCGGCCCGACTCGACACGGAACTCATCCGGACTGGTTTCCGGTTGGGCCGAGGCTGCCGTCAATCGGCCACACCTCAACCGGGCAGAACACACTCTCGTTTCGACGAGGGCGGTGGTGGGAGTGAAGGCGAAGAGCGTCGCCGCGCTCAGTTCGGAAGCTTCGGAACCGAACAATCAACCGGAAATCGACGCCGAGCAGATAATCAAAACACCTTTCAAATCGGCGTTCAAGCTCAAAAAGCAATGGTCGTGCCGAATTGTTCTTGAATTCTCGCTCCGCTTGGTACGTAATTCGCTCGTGGCACAAGGCCTCTATTTATCGCAGAAGTTGTCGATGCAGCAGGTGCTGGCGCCACAGCTCCAGCAATCGCTGGCCCTCTTGCAGGCCCCGACGCTGGAATTGAAAGCGCTGGTGGAACAGGAACTCCAACAAAACCCGGTCCTCGAGGAGATCGAAGCCGAAGAAATGGAGCAGCGGGAAAAATCCGAACGCGAGGGAGACACCACCTTCGAAACCCGGGACGCCGCCGAACCCCCGCCGGAGGTCACGTTCGATCCCGCCACCGAAAAGCCCAGCAACGAACCGGTGGATGATTTCCAACTCGAATTCGAGCGGTTGACGCAATTGGACCAGGAATGGCGCGACCATTTCACCCAGACGAACCTGCCGATGCGCCAGTCGCCTGAGGACGAAGAGAAGCGGCAATTCATGTTCGATTCGCTGGTGGCGGCGACCTCCCTCCAGGAAAATCTCCTCGAACAGGTGCGGACGTCCGATCTGAGCGGGGAGCAACGCGCCATTGCCGAAATGATCATTGGCAACATCGACGACTACGGGTACCTCAAGACCACCATCGAGGAACTGGTGGCGACCACCAATATCCCCGCCGAAAACCTGCTGGCAGTGCTGCGCGTCATTCAGACTTTTCATCCCCCGGGGGTCGGCGCGCGCGATCTGCGCGAGTGCCTGCTGCTGCAATTGGAGCGGGAAGGTCGGCAAAAGACCCTCGAATTCCGCATGGTCAGCGATTACATGGAGGCCCTGGGCAAACGGCGCTTTCCGGAAATCGCCCGCGGGATCGACGAAAGCACCGAAGCGGTGCAAAAGGCCGCGGGGCGCATCGCCCTCATGGAACCGCGCCCGGGCCGCGCTTTCCTGCCCGACAACGACCAATACATCCTGCCGGAAGTCTTTGTGGTCAAAGCGGACGAGGATTACCTGGTCACCACCAATAATGAGCAAATCCCCCACCTGCGCATCAGCAACACCTACAAGGACCTGATGGCCCAGGCGGACACCTCGCCGGAGGTCAAAGCCACCAAGGAGTACATCCGCGAAAAAGTCCGCGCCGGAAAGTTTTTGATCAAAAGTTTGCAGCAGCGCCAGCAAACGATCTTGAACATCGCCAAGGAAATCGTCAAGCGCCAGCGCGACTTTTTCGACAAAGGCGTGGCGTTCCTCAAGCCGCTCACCATGGTGCAGGTGGCCGAAGTGGTCGGCGTGCACGAGACGACCGTCAGCCGGGCCGTCTCGGGCAAATACATGCAAACCCCGCGCGGGATTTTCGAGATGAAGTATTTTTTCACTTCGGGCATTCAAACCGCCAGCGGCGAAGGGATGTCCAACACCAGCGTCAAGGACATGATCGCCGACATGTTCGGGCAGGAAAACCCCCACCAGCCGTTGTCCGACCAGGAAGTGGTCCGTTTGCTGAGCGAAAAGGGGATCGTCATCGCGCGCCGGACGGTCGCCAAGTATCGTTCGGAGCTTAATATTCTGCCTTCTAATTTGCGGAAGGTTTATTAGCCGGCCCGCCTTCCAAGGCTGGGCCGCGGCCGATCGCGAGCCGGCGGGGAAGGACTTTTCTTGCCGTCCGGTTTTCCACTCGAAAATTCACCGCAGAAGATCATTTACAAATCCAAATCCCGTGTTACCCTTCGCTACCAATACCTCCGCACTTGATGTCGTATGCGAGCTAAAAGCCTTTGTTTAGCGGCAGTTGCTGCTCTGCTTACCCTCGGACCGGCGTGGCCGGTCGCGGCCGCGGCGAATCTTCAGATCACCGAATTCATGGCCAAGAACACCTTCACCTTGGCGGACGAAACCGGCCAATACCCGGACTGGATCGAAATCCACAACGCCGGCACGAACACCGCGGACCTCACCGGCTGGTTTCTGTCGAATAAACCGGGTTCGCTCACGCAATGGAGTTTTCCCGCCACCAACCTGGCGGCCAATGGCTACATGGTGGTTTTCGCTTCTGGGACCAGCCAGCGGATTCCCGGCCTGCCGCTCCACACCAATTTCAAACTCGGCGCCACCGGCGAATACCTCGCGCTGGTCCAACCCGACGGCGTGACCGTCGCCTTCGCCTATTCTCCGACCTTCCCGATCCAGGTCGCCGATGTCTCCTATGGCGTGCTCATGCCGCAAACGGTGACGACGCTGGTTGACACCGGCGCCGCTGCCCGGGTCTGGGTGCCGGTGGACGGGTCCTTGGGGTCCACGTGGGTCAATCGAGCTTTCGACGACTCCGCCTGGCTCAACGTCACGACGGGGATCGGCTACCAGACCGAGGTTCAGAACCCCTTCACTCCGATCACGATTGCCGACAGCAGCACCGATTTTTCGGGGGTCCAGGGCTCCAACAGTTGGCTTTACGGGTTTTGGGACAAGACGACCGACAATGACGGGATTTACGCCGACAGCGAATTCGTCGCCTTCGCGCCGAGCGTCTGGCGCTCAGCGACCATCGGTTGGGTCGTGGCGACCAGCGGCGCGCCGTGGACCCGACTGACCAAGACCGGCGGCCGGCCCAACGGGGCTAACAGCGGCGACGTGCAGTGGGCCATCCGGCGTTATGTGAGTGAAACCAACGGCGCCATTCGCCTCACCGGCACGCTGGCGCATTCCGTCACCAATTGTGGCGACGGCTTCATCGCCCGCATCTTCCTGGATGGCGCCCAGATCTATCAGCAAACGATTTTCTCCAACAGCATCAGTTACTCCTTGATGGCCTCGGTCAACCTCGGTTCGCACGTCGATTTCGTCATCGAGCCCGGCGCCGCCGACGATGACAACTGCGATCTGGCGACCTTCACCGCCACCATCCGCACCGCCGATCCCCTGGTCGCGCCGGTCGCCGACTCGATTGCCGACTGGTCTTACAGCGGAACGCAGGGAGAAAAAAACTGGTTTTACGGCTATTACAATGTGACCGAGGACACCTTTCCCGGTTACCAGACGACTAATTTCACCGCCTTTCCCAGCGACAGCGGACCGCCCAGCGCCTTCAACTTCTGGGATGGCGAGAAGTGGATTTGGTACAACGGCAACCCTCCCCGGGACACCATCGGTCAAAATTACTGCTTCCCCAACGGCAACAACGTCACCACCGGTCGGGAGCATTGGGTGCTGCGTCGCTGGGTTAGCCAGGTCAGCGGCGCGATCATCATCGACTGGCACCTGGCCAAACAGGACATTTCCATCCAAGGCGGCAGCGGCGTCACCGGCCACGTGTTCGTGAACGGCCTCCAAAAGGACTCCGCGCTCATCAGCAATAGCGATCCGGTCGGCATAACCAAGAGCATCGTCGTCACGAATGTCCATCTCGGCGACTTCATTGACTTCGCCCTCGACCCGGCGGGGATCGGGGGCACGGATGATTACTCGGACGGCTCGTTCATGAACGCCACCATCTACGGCTTTACCGACCTGACCCGTCAGATCAACTCGAATATCGAGCTGGCCATGCAGAACGTGAATCCTTCCGCTTACCTTCGCGTGCCATTCGTCGTCACCAATCTTTCCGCGATCAACGCCCTCACCCTGCGCATGAAGTACAATGACGGTTTCGCCGCTTTTCTCAACGGCGTGGCTGTCGTCGGCCGAAACGCCTCGAAACTCTTTGACTGGAATTCGGCCGCCACGGCCTCCCGCGCCAACGCCGCCGCGGCCCAATTTGAAGACTTCGACCTTTCCACCTGGCTGTCAGTGTTGCAACCGGGCACTAACGTCCTGGCGATTCAGGGCTTTAATATCACCGCCGCGGATTCGGATTTTCTCATCCTGCCGCAACTGTTGGCCACCAGCTCTTCGGCGGACACTTCCCTCCGGGGTTACTTTTCGATGCCGACGCCCGGCGCCCCGAACGGCCCCGGCAACACCAACCTCGGGCCTCTGATCCTGGATGTCGTCCACACCCCAAACGTCCCAACGACCAATCAGGATTTGGTGGTGAGCGCGCGCGTGGCGCCAACCTTTCGGCCCGTAAACACCGTGACCCTGTACTATCGCATCATGTTCGGGCCGGAAGTCCCTGTGCCGATGTATGACGATGGGCTCCATGGCGATGGCGCCGCCGGCGACGGCGTCTATGGCGCCTCGATTCCAGCCAGCGCGTCAGTCTCCGGTCAGATGGTGCGCTATTACCTGGTGGCCACCGACACGAACAATTTTCCGTCGCGCTGGCCCCAGTTTGTGGACCCGTTTCGCTTCGCGCAATACCTCGGCACGGTCGTGTACGTGGCGCAAACGAATAATCTGCCACTAATTCATTTGTTCATTCAGAACACGGCCGCGGCGAATACTTTTGCCGGAACTCGTTGCTCGATAATGTACCTCGATCGGTTCTACGACAACGACCGCATCGGCCTGCACGGGCAATCGACCTCTGGCGGCGACTTCCCTAACAAAAGCTACGGTTTTGACTTTAACAACGACGGCAAATTCCTCTACGACACCAATCACGCTCCCGTGAGCGGCATGGACCTGCTGGAAGCCTACTCGGACAAGTCGCACATGCGAAACATGCTCGCGTATGAAACGTTTCGCGATGCCGGTTCGCCTTATCACATCGCTTTTCCCATTCGCATCCAGCTCAACGGCGCCTTCTTTTCCGATGCCAATTACCTCGAACGCGGAGACAACACTTTTCTGTCGCGCATCGGCCTGGATCCCAACGGCGCCTTCTACAAAATGTATAACTCCTTCGGGTCCTGCCCTAGCGGCGGGGGCGACTGCACGATCGCTTCCAGCGAGGTGCTGGGCACTGCGGCCGAGAAGAAGACCCGCAAGGACGAGGGCAACACCGACTTGGTGGCCCTTTTGAACGGGTTGCAGTTGACCGGCACCAACCAGGCGCGGTATGTCTATGATAACGTCAACATCCCGGAAGTGGTCGATTATCTCGCCGGCATGATTCTCACCGGCGACGTCGATTGTTGCCACAAAAACTATTATCTCTATCGCGACACCGATGGCACCGGCGAATGGCAAATGTTCCCCTGGGACCTGGACCTTTCCTTCGGCCGGGTCTGGAGCACGCCCCTGACTTACTGGGATGAGGTCCTGCACCCTGACACCGGCCTATACGTCGGCGCTGGCAATTCGCTGCCGAATGCCATTTTCAACCGCCCCGAACTTAAGCAGATGTATTTGCGGCGGCTGCGCACTTTGATGGATACCGTCCTGCAAGCCCCCAACACGCCGCCGCCGAACCTCAAGTATGAGAAGCGCATTGACGAACTTACCGCCCTAATCGCTCCCGACGCGGCCTTGTTTGACGCCAAGTGGTCGGTGCCCGGGCAGGCGGAGGCGGCGTCGTGGGGCAAAGGCAACTCGCTCTCAACCTGTTGCAGTCAAACGGTGGCCCAGGCGGCGAGCGAGCTGAAGACCCAATACTTGCCGCAGCGCCGCAATCTCCTGTTCAGCGGCGCGGTCGGCGCGACCGACATCCTCGCCACCCAGCCCACGAATGCCTTTATCAAGATCGGCGCGATTGACTATAATCCTATCTCGGGCAACCAGGCCGAGGAGTATATCCAGCTTATCAACACCAACTCCTACGCCGTCGATATCTCCGGCTGGAAACTCGCCGTCGCGGTGGATTATACGTTCCGCGGAGGGACAGTGATTCCCACCAACGATGCGCTCTATGTTTCTCCGAACGTGGTGGCCTTCCGCGCGCGAACCAACAGCCCCAAAGGGGGACAAGGGTTGTTCCTTCAAGGCAACTACCAGGGGCAATTATCGGCCCGTGGCGAAGTCCTCCAGCTCCTGGACAATAATGGCCAGTTGCGCAATCGGACCAACTATACCGGCAATCCGAGCCTGGCGCAGCTTTACTTGCGGGTGACTGAAATCATGTACCATCCCGAAGCGCCACCCCCGGGCAGCCTTTACGGGCGCGAGGAGTTCGAGTACATCGAGTTAAGGAATATCGGGCCGGGGCTGCTGGATTTGACCGGCGTGCATTTCACCAACAGCATCGATTTCTCTTTCACCGGCAGCGCGGTTACTAGCTTGGCGCCGGGCCAGAGGGTCCTCGTCGTGAAGAACCTGGCGGCCTTCACTTCGCGTTACGGAAGCGGCTTCAATATCGCCGGCCAATACGGCAATTACCTCAGCAATAGCGGGGAAGAACTGCGCCTCGATGACGCCGTGGGCGAAAATATTCTGGACTTTGCCTATGACAGCTCGTGGTATCCGGTCACCGACGGTCCCGGTTTTTCGCTCGTTATCGCGGATGACACTGCATCGTGGGACACTTGGGGCCTCCCGACCAGTTGGCGCGCCAGCGCCAGGGATGAAGGTTCGCCAGGGCAGCCTGACCCGGCGCCGGTCACCATAAGTCCGGTGGTCGTCAACGAAGTCCTCAGCCATCCGGCTAACCCGCCACCACACGACTCGGTCGAACTTTACAATCCCAACGCCAACTCGGTTGACATTGGCGGCTGGTTCATCACCGATAATTTTGTGGTTCCGAAAAAATACCGTATCCCCGATGGCACGGTAATTCCTGCCGGCGGCTACGTCGTGTTTGACGAAACCCAATTTGATCCTACTCCCGGGGTTTTCCCCAGTTTCGCCTTCAGCAGCCAGGGCGATAACGTCTATGTGTTCTCTGGCGACGTAAACACGAACCTGACCGGCTATTTTCACGGCTTCACGTTTGGCGCCGCGGAGCGCGGCGTTTCCTTCGGCCGCTATATCACCAGCGTGGGCGCCGAGCATTTCGTCGCGCAGAGCGCCCTCACGCTCGGCTACGCCAATGCCGGGCCAAAGGTGGGGCCGGTGGTGTTCAGCGAAATCATGTATCATCCGCCGGACTTGGCCGGCAACGTGGATGATAAGGCCGACGAGTTCCTGGAACTGTATAACATCAGCGGCGGCGCAGTCCCGCTCTACGATCCGGCGTTTCCGACGAACACCTGGCGCCTTCAAAACGGCGTGCGCTTCAATTTCCCCACCAACCTCACGCTCACGGCCAGCAATTATTTGTTGGTGGTAAGCTTTGACCCCGCCAACGCCGTCCTCCTTTCCGCTTTCCAGGCCAAGTACGCTTTGCCCAACAACGCGCTGATCCTCGGCCCCTATAATGGCAAGCTGAATAATGGCGGCGACAGCGTCGGGCTTTTCAAGCCGGATGTGCCGACCACCAATGGGGTTCCCTACATCCTGGTCGATCAGGTTGATTACAGCAACTCGGCGCCCTGGCCGGCGCTGGCCGATGGCACGGGCGCCTCGCTGCAACGGCAACGCCCCTCCGAGTACGGCAACGATCCGATTAACTGGCTCGCGGCCGCCACGAGCGGCGGCGGCCCCTACCCGGGCGGGACGCCCCCTTCGGTCACCGCGCAATCGCCGAGCCAGACCGCGGTGGCCTTCTTCGACACCGTGCTGAGCGTGAGCGCCACCGGAGCGCCTCCGCTGATCTATCAGTGGCGTTTCAATGGAGCGAACATCGTGGGGGCCACTAGTCCTACTTTGCTGATTACCAACGTGCAGCCGGCCAATCAGGGCATCTATAACGTGGCGATCGTCAATGCCGCCGGCGCCACGCAAAGCACTAACATCCTCCTCTCCGTCCTGGTGCCGGTCAACATCACCTATCCGCCGCAGGGCCAGACGGTGACGTATTTCTCCTCCCGCAAGACCAATGCCACCTTCACCGTCTATACCAGCGGCAGCCTGCCGATTGCCTATCAATGGCGGTTTAACGACACGAACATTCCCGACGCCACGAACGCCACATTGACCATCTCCAATGTGACGCCAGCCAATGCCGGGAACTACACGGTGGTCGTCTCCGACAGTCTGCGTACGGTCGTCAGCCTCCCGCCGGCCACGCTGACCGTGCTGGTGGCGCCGGCGTTCATTCTACCACCACAAACGCAAATGGCATTGGTCGGGGACACGGTGAGGTTTAGCACGATCATCACCGGCACCCCGCCCGTTGGTTTCAAGTGGACTTTCGTCGCGACCAACACCTCCACGACCAGGATTCTGGCGAATTTTGGGGTCGGCACGACGACGCTCACCCTCACGAACGTGCAATTGACCAATTCCGGCTCGTACCGGGTCACCATCACCAACGTCGTCAACTCATCGCCGGGAGTGACCAGCCCCATCGCCCTGTTGATGGTGTTCGTGGACAGCGATGGGGATCGCATGCCGGACTGGTGGGAAATGGCCTACTTTGGCACGCTCGCCCGTGACGGCAGCGGCGATTTCGACGGCGATGGCATGACCGATTTGCAGGAATATATCGCCGGAACCGATCCGACCGACCCAACGAGTTATCTGAAGGTGGACAAAATTTCGTTGAGTGGCTTGGCCACGCTTCAATTTGTGGCCGTCTCGAATCGAACTTACACCATTCAATATAAAGATGACCTGGCCAATTCCGCCTGGCAAAAACTGGCCGACGTGCTCGGGCAGCCCACGAACCGCACGTACGTAGTGATCGACCCGACTACGACCACGAACCGCTACTACCGGCTGGCCATACCGATTCAACCGTAGCGGCGGCGCGTCAACGGTGAGTGGGTCCGAATCGAGCCGATTCCCGCTTGAATCAACCGCCACGCCAGCTAATATCCCGCGATATGAAACTGATTTACGCTTGCGCCATCTGGCTGGCAATGGCCACTGCCATCGGCGTGGGAATTGTGCTGGCCGTTAAAGGCAGCCCGTGGCTTCTGATCGCCAGCCTCCTGGGCTTCATCGTCGCGGTCGGAAAAATTGGCTGCGCCCATTAGCCGTTTCCGGCCTGGCGCGCGGATGCCGTTGCCGCCGGCGCCGCTTTCCTCACGAACCGCGGCGTTCCGCTTCCAGTACCCTCCTCGCAACGCCGGCATTTGGCGCTTCAAGTCAACGCCCGCTTCTGGCACCATTGACGCCAAGCGGACATGATTAAACAAACTCGGGCGCTTTCGCCGCTGCTGTCACTGGTGATCGTTCTGGCCATCGGCTGCCACAAGCAAGGACCGCCAGCCGACAAAACCGATCCGGTCCAAACCGTGACGGTCGCCGCGGCCGCCGATTTGAAGTTTGCGCTCGATGAAATCATCGCGGCGTTCCGGGCGGCGCGGCCAGCCATTCAGGCGCGAGTAACCTACGGCTCGTCGGGCGTTTTCTATTCGCAACTGGTGCAACACGCCCCGTTCGATCTTTATTTCTCCGCCGATCTCCTGTATCCGAAGCGGCTCGTGGAATTGGGCCTGGCCGCCCCCGACACGCAATTCGTTTATGCCGTGGGCAGAATCGTGGTTTGGGTTCCGGCCGCGTCCGCCATCGACCCGGCCAAACTTGGCGCGCAATCGCTCCGGCACGAGTCGGTGCGCAAAATTGCCATCGCGAATCCAGAGCACGCCCCCTATGGCCGGGCCGCGGTGGCCGCCCTCCAAAAACTCGGACTCTACGAGGCGGTGAAAGACAGATTGGTCTATGCCGAAAACGTGGCCCAGACCGCGCAGCTCATCGAGAGCGGCGCGGCGGACATCGGGATCATTGCCTTGAGTTTGGTCGTGGCCCCGGCCCTGAAGGACAAGGGCCGTTACTGGGAAATTCCACTCGCGGCTTATCCCCGGATCGAACAGGGCGGCGTGATTCTGAGTTGGGCCAGGCACCCGAATGCAGCCCGGGAACTGCGGGATTATGTCATGAGCCCAGCCGGCAAAGCCGTTCTCCGACGCTACGGCTTTTCCCTGCCCGGCGAATGAACGCCTACGCATGGACTGGAACGCCATAACCCTCTCGATCCGACTGGCCGGCCTCACCACGATGATTCTTCTTGTTTGCGGTCTGCCGCTGGCCTCCTGGCTGGCCGCCTCCCGATGGCGCTGGAAGTTCCTCGTCGAATCGGTCGTGGCGCTCCCTTTGGTTTTGCCCCCGACCGTGCTCGGCTTCTATTTGTTGCTGGCGCTCGGGCCGCGCAGCCCCGTCGGGCGGTTTTATGAAAGTCTGACCGGACATTTTTTGCCGTTCTCCTTCCAGGGATTATTGATCGCCTCCGTGCTCTACAGCCTGCCGTTTGCCGTTCAGCCGTTCGCCGCCGCGTTCGCCGCCGTCGATCAAAGGCTCGTCGAGGCCTCCTGGTGCCTGGGCGAATCGCGGCTGGGGACATTCGGCAAAATCATCCTGCCGCTCTCGTGGCCCGGCGTGCTCACCGGCATGATCCTGAGCTTCGCGCACACCATCGGCGAATTCGGGGTCGTCTTGATGGTGGGCGGCAATCTCGCCGGGGTTACGCGCACGGTTTCGATCTCCATCTATGACTCCATGCAAAGTCTCGACTACGCGGCCGCCGGGAAGACTTCGCTGCTGCTCCTCGTCCTGTCGTTCCTCGTGCTTTCGATCACCTACGCTCTGCAACGCAACGTTTGGGCGGTATGGCCGAGGAAATCGTAGTCCGCTTCACCAAACAATTCCCCGCCGGCCCGGTCATCGGCGTGGACAGCTTGCGGCTCGCTTGCGACCGCGCTTCCGTGACGGTCCTCTTCGGGGCTTCCGGTTCGGGCAAAACGACCGTGCTGCGGTGCCTGGCCGGACTGGAACGTCCCGACGCGGGCGCGATCCAGTGTGGCCGTGAAACGTGGTTCGAGCAGGCGACGGCGATTTTTCTGCCGCCCCAACAGCGCCGCATCGGCTACCTCTCCCAGGACTACGCCCTTTTCCCCCATCTGAATGTTGCGGGCAACATCGGCTACGGCCTGCGCGGGTTGCCGGCCAGCGAACGGGCAACCCGGGTTTCGGAAACGATGCTCTCCTTTGGCTTGGCGGGCTTGGAAAAACGACTGCCGCGAGAGCTTTCCGGCGGTCAACAACAGCGCGTTGCCCTCGCCCGCGCCGTCGTGCGCCGGCCGCGATTGCTGTTGCTGGACGAGCCGCTGTCCGCGTTGGACTCGCCCGCCCGGCTGCGCCTGCGCGGCGAGTTGCGCCGGCTCCTGGTCCAACTCGGGATTCCCACTCTCCTCGTCACGCACGACCGCTCGGAAGTCCTGGCTCTGGGAGATGATCTCGCCGTCATGGCGGACGGAAAAATCGTTCAGACCGGCCCGGTGCAGGAAGTCTTCAGCCGGCCCGCCAACCTGGCGGTGGCAGGAATCGTTGCGGTGGAAACCGTCCAGCCCGCTCGCATCGTCCAGGCCGCTGATGGGCTGATCACCCTGGCCATCGGCGGCGCGCGGCTGGCCGCCATCGAGCAGGAGTTGCCAGCCGCCGCCAGCGACGTCTATGTCTGCATCCGCGCCGAAGATGTGATCCTGCTCAAGGGTGATGAAGCCCGAAGCAGCGCTCGCAACCGGCTGCCCGCCACCGTGCGCTCGGTCAACCGGCAAGGTCCGCTGGTGCGGATCGACCTGGACTGTGGGTTCCCGCTGATCGCGCTGCTGACCAAGCAGGCTTGCGAAGAGCTGGCGTTGGAGGAAAACGACCGCGTCATCGCGCTAGTCAAGGCGCCGCACATTCACCTGATTCCCCGTTCGGCCTGAATCCTACGGCTCGGCCTTGACCAACTTGAACACCTTGCCGGTATTGCCGATCAACGCGTTCTTGCCGTTCGTCAAAACATAGACTTCACCTTCGTCATCCTGGCCGAGCGCCACAATGAAGGCCCCGATTTTGGCCGGCGAAGCCAGTTCCAAAGGCTCCAGCGTCCATCGTTTTGAGCCGCTGGAAGCTGGCCGCGTCGCGACGAACAAGACGCCGTCGGGCAACACGAAATTCCGCGACCAGTCGGCGAAAAGGTAGCGGCCGACGAATTGCGGCAACGCCTTGCCGCGATACACGCAGCCGCCGGTGACACTGATGCCGCGCGCTTCCGGATCTTTGCGGAAACCGTTGAGGTTTTTGTATTCGAAGATGGGGTCCAGCAGCGGCTGGCCGTCCGCCCCGACTTTCGGACAATCCTCCGGCGGGCTTTTTTCATCCTGCGCGTTGAAACAATGAAACCCTTCGCGAATGTTCCAACCATAGTTGCCCCCCTTGACGATGATGTTGACCTCCTCAAACAGCGTCTGCCCCACGTCCCCGCCAAACAACTCGTGGGCGCCCCCGCGATCAAACGACATCCGCCAGGTGTTCCGCAGACCGTAGGCGTAGATTTCCGGCCGCCCTTTCTTGCCGTCGGCGAACGGGTTGTCTGCTGGAATCGCGTACGGATTCCCTTTATCGACATCGATGCGCAACACTTTTCCCAGCAGCACGGTGACATCCTGCCCGTTGCCCTGGGGCGAATGCCCGCGCCCGCTGTCGTTTTTGTTGCCGCCGTCGCCCACGGAGAGGTAAAGCAATCCGTCCGGCCCAAACGCCAGGCAACCCCCGTTGTGATTAAACCACGGCTTGTCGATCTGGAGCAGCACTCGCTCGGACGCCGGGTCCACTTGCAGCCGGTCGTTCTCGAACACCTTGAACTCCGAAAGCGTCAGTGTGTTGTCCCATTCCTTTTCCTTGAGCGCCGCGTCCCGCAATGGCGCGCTGTAAACGGCGTAAAGCTTCCGGTTCTCTTTGAACCGCGGGTGCAAGGCCAGCCCGAGCAAACCGCGCTCATCAAATCCTTCATTCAGTTTGATGAGCCGCTCGCGGACATCAAAGAACAACTTCTCCATCACCTTTCCTTCGCGCGTCAGGATGGAGACCGTCCCGATTTGGTCGGCGATCAACAAGCGTCCCGAGCCATCCTCGAGCGGGAGCAGCACGACCGGCGAAGTGAATCCGTCCGCCACCTGCTTGAGCGCGACCCCCGCCCGCGTTCCATCCGCCGCGGACAACGTCCAGGCCAGGCAAACCACCAGCCCACCCGCCACCAGAGCGGCGCGCCCGGTGGTCCGACGGGACAACGCCCCACACCAACGCAAGAATTCAGTCGTCATGTTCCGAGCGTAACGAATTCCTCGGACATAACAAGCCCCACGCGGCGCGGCACGCGCGCTTCCGGCAAATCACTTTGACCGTTCGCAAAGAAAGTTGGTAGCCTGCGCACCCAATGAGCCCAATGAGAACGCCGCCCGGCATCGGGGACTACTTAATCCAGCGGCTTTACGATCACGGGGTGCGCCACGTCTTCGGCATTCCCGGCGATTACGTGCTCGGCTTTTATGATCTGCTCCACCGCAGCCCGCTGCGGATCATCAACACCTGCGACGAGCAGGGCGCCGGCTTCGCCGCCGATGCCTACGCCCGCATGCGGGGATTGGGCGCGGTGTGCGTCACTTATTGCGTGGGCGGTCTGAAGGTGGCCAACACCACCGCCGAGGCGTTCGCGGAGAAATCGCCCGTCGTGGTCATCAGCGGCGCGCCGGGCGTGCGGGAACGGGAGAAGAATCCGCTGCTGCACCACAAGGTGCGCGAGTTCGACACGCAAGCCCGCGTCTTCAAACAGCTCACCGTCGCCTCCACGGTATTGACCGATCCGCAAACCGCCTTCCAGGAGATCGACCGCGTGCTCCATGCTGCGCTGCGCTACAAGCGGCCCGTTTACATCGAGCTGCCGCGCGATCTCGTAACGGTCCCGGGCATGGCGCACCATCGGCCGCGCGAATTCCACGAGGCGAGCGATCCGGCCACCTTGCGCGCGGCCTTGGCGGAGGCCGGCGCGATGATCAACGGCGCCAAACAACCGGTCATCCTCGCCGACGTCGAGGTGCATCGGTTCGGCCTGCAGGACCTGCTCTTGAAGCTGGCGGAAAAAACCCAGATTCCGGTGGCCGCCACGCTGCTCGGCAAATCAGTCATCGGCGAACATCATCCCTTTTACCTGGGCGTCTATGAAGGCGCCCTCGGACGCGAGGAGGTGCGGCGTTACGTCGAAGCGAGCGACTGTGTGATCATGCTGGGCGTGTTCATGACCGACATCAATCTCGGCGTCTTCACCGCGCGGCTCGATCCGGGGCGCTCCCTTTCCGCCACCAGCGAAAAGCTTTCCATCCGCTACCACAACTATGAGCAGGTGCGGTTCAAGGATTTTATGCGCGGGCTGCTCCAGGCGAAGTTGCGCCGGCGCGCCGCGCCGGATTTTCGGAACCGCCGCCCCAACCTCCACTCCTCGTCCGGCGCCCCGCGGAAATTCACCCCGCGCGGCGCCAGCCGCGTGACGATCAAACGGCTCTTCGAAGCATTGAACTCGTTCCTCACCCCGAACACCGTGGTGGTGGCGGATGTGGGCGACGCGTTGTTCGGCGCGGCGGACCTCTTCATCCATCATCGCACCGAATTCCTCGGGCCGGCTTACTATGCCTCGATGGGTTTTGCCGTGCCGGCGAGCCTTGGCGCGCAACTGGCCAACCCAAAATTGCGGCCGCTGGTGCTGGTCGGCGACGGCGCCTTTCAGATGACCGGCATGGAACTGGCCACCGCCGTGCGATTCCACCTCAATCCCATCGTGATTCTCCTCAACAACGCGGGCTACGGCACGGAGCGCCACATGCAAGACGGCCCCTATAACGACGTCCTGCCGTGGCACTACGACCGGCTCCCGGAATTGCTCGGCGCCGGGCGCGGATTCGTCGTCACCACCGAACAGGAATTCGACGACGCGCTATCAGCCGCCGAGCGGCACACGGCCAGTTATTGCCTGCTCGACGTGCGGCTCGATCCGCTCGACCGTTCCCCGGCCCTCCAGCGCCTGGCGCAGCGCCTGGCCAAAAAGATCTAGCCCGTTGGTACCGCCCGCGTTGCCGGAGCCGCTTATCGACTACGCGTCTCCCAAGCGCGGGTCCTCGATGAAAGCGTAGCAGAGCATGTGGCAAATCCCCATCTGGGCGTCTTCCACCCGGCCGTAGTGCGTCGAGTCGATCACGATGGCCTGGTCGGCGATTTGCGCCAGCTTCCCGCCTTTGCCGCCGACCAGCGCCAGCACCTGCAACTCGTTTTGCTTGGCCCATTGCGCGGCGCGCACGACGTTGGGCGAACTGCCGCTCACGCTCAACGCCAGCACCACGTCGCCCTTCCGCGCGTAGTTCATCAGTTGGCGCTCATAGACCTCTTCATAGGAATAATCATTTCCCAGCGCCGTCAGCCAGCTCGCATTATCGTTGAGCGAGAGGCAGCGAAAGCGCCGGACCTTCAGCTTGTCCGAGGCTCCCTTGCCCAGGTCCGTCACGAAATGGGACGCGTTCGCCGCACTCCCGCCATTGCCGAACACGAAAATCTGGCGGTCCTCCCTTAGCGCCGCTTGCAGCGTCTCGATCAAGCGCGCGACCTTCTCCACCGGGATGGAATCCAGCGCCGCCTTCTGCGCGGCGAGGTAGTTGGCAATCCAGTCGTTCACGCGGACAGCCTAATGCCGCGCCGTGGCCTTGACAGGCCTATTTTTGCCCGCGCAGGCCAAACGAGTGTGATTGGAAGCGGGTGCGAAGCTGCCGGCTAAAGCCGGCGTTCCGGCCGCAATGGAACGCTGGCTTTAGCCGGCAGCCTCGCCCTGCGCACCCACATTTAATCGCACCCCTCGCCCCATCATTCCAGAGACTTGGGGCAGGATGCCCCCAGAACCGGCAGGCTGGAAGCCTGCCCCTGGAGTTTGGCTTTTCTTTTTCATTTGATGCTGAGAAAGATGGCGGATTCGAGAGGGTGATCGCATTTTATGCCGTTCTGGTCGCGGTCGATTTTTCGTGAGAAGCCGGCAAAATTGGTTTTGAGCGAGTGGGCCCAG
>WNGG01035267.1_pt1 | contig 17553 bp, 13 predicted proteins | sample 5400661 | NCBI WGS metagenome assembly WNGG01 (sample SAMN13153372, study PRJNA577476) | soil metagenome | isolation source: 100 cm soil or saprolite under Garry oak tree replicate 1 | place: USA:California | collected 2016-06-15 | reverse complement strand
TAAAGCTCCTGAATGAGAGACGTTTTTCCTATACCGCTGTAACCGGCCACAAGCATCATGGCGGTGGATCCCTCGCAAACGCCTTCGAAGGCCTGAAGCAATTGGGATAACTCCGTCTCTCGTCCGTACAGTTTCTGGGGAATCAGGAAGCGGTCGGAAACGTCGCGCCGCCCGAGAGTAAACGCGGCGATGGAAGCGCGAGAATTCCACTCCTGCTCGCAGTGCTGGAGGTCTTCTCTGAGTCCGAGCGCGCTCTGGTAGCGCTCCTCGGCAGTTTTGGCGAGCAGTTTCATGACAATCTGAGAAAGGGGTTCGGGGATCGTCGCGTCAAGATGGCTGGGGGAGGGAGGCGTCTTGGCGATGTGACCGTGAATGATCTCCAGGGTGTCGCCCGACGTGAAGGGAGGCGCTCCGGTCAGGAACTCGTACAGGATGACGCCGAGGGAGTAGAAATCAGTGCGATAGTCAATCGCGCGGTTCATGCGGCCGGTCTGTTCCGGCGAAATATACGGCAGCATGCCCCTCATGAGATGGACAGGCATCAGTGCCTGGAAATCGGCGGAGGACCTGGCCGCCAGACCCAGATCGGCGAGAGTCACCTCCCCCGTGGCAGGGAATACGAGAATGCCCTTGGGGTTGAGGCCTCTGTGTGCGACCTTGCGCCGATGCAATTCGGCCAGGATAGTGCAAAGCTGAACGGCAATTCTGAAAAAGAAGGCGAGACTCGGTCGCCGGCTGCCGCGCAAGGAGTGGAGCGGCGCCCCGCCGCGATCTTCGAGCACAAGACAGCAGCGCCCATTCATCCGAAACATCTCGTACGGACGCAGGACACCCGCAACGGAGAGGTCCTTCAGGATCTGGAACTCCCTCTCGAGCAACTCGATGTCGGTGTGGTTTGGCGGTTGCCGGTGCGGGACCTTCAGGAGGACCGGCCTTTTGTCCTTCAGGCTCCGGCCGCGCTGGAGAGCGTGCCAGTCATTACGCGTGAGCTCCTCGATGAGCTCGTAACCAGGAATCGTCAAGAAAATCCTCCTTGGACGTCGCCTGCCGGATAGAGACCCTAAATGTGTGAGCGGAGTATGCCACAAGAGGAGTCCCTTGCAAAGAAGAGACGGTTTGACCGGGAGGAACCCTGGGGAATACATTGACAGAGAAAAACTTGCCACAAATTTCACGAATTAAACGAATTTAATCCGCAAACCCGAAATCGGGGGTCCGGCGCTGGCCTGTTTTTTTCGTGTAATTCGTTCGTGTTTTCCTTACAAGATTTTGCGTGTCTTCTTTGGAGTGAGCAAGCTTGCTTGCGCTTTAAGGGCGATGGAACATTTCCATCCGCACGAAAGCGGCAGCAAGCTGCCGCACTCCAAAGAGCGCAGTGGCGTGTGATTTTACTTTTGGCTGCGGCTATGCTGTCCTATGTAATTCGTGGCCGTTTTTTTCAGCTCTTCCAACGGTTTTGAACGCGTGGGAAGGCGAATTGCCGCAGGTTTTCATCGTGGAAGCGCCGGTAAGGAAGTCGCTCGGGGTTCTGAATCATTCTCTTCGACCCGGTGTGCTGTCACGACAAAACGCTTTGGAGCATCCCCGATGAAGTAGAACGGGTAACAGGTGACAAGCGTGATTTCCGGCTTTGGAGAAGGCGCCAGAACCCTGATGTCTGTGGGCTCGACAATCTGAATCTTGTCCACGCGATACTGGTAGGTTCCCTTGAACGTGGTCAGCCGGATAAGGTCGTTTCGGGATATTCCTTTCAGTGGCCGGAACATACCGTCCCGATGCCCGGCAATCGCAAAATTCCCCTGCTGCCAGGGGAGGGCCGTTCCTTCTATGTGTCCTGCCGCCCGGTTGAGCGTCCATTCATTGGTTCCTCGCAGGACCATTACGGAGAGATCAATTGCAGGGATTTCCAGCCGGCCTATAACTGAAGGGATTTCTAGAATGTCCTTCGCGGGACTGTTCTCGCCGTTGAGAGTTCCCCGGAAAGTCCACCTGTCATAGATCTGGAACACCTTCGAATGGGCAAGCATGACACCATAAGCGGCTAGAGCCGCCAGGCCTATCACCATGCAAAGACGTTCCGCTGTCCGCAGAATTGCATGGAAAGTTTCCTTCGGCCAGGTCTTAAGATGAATTCGGATCTTCATAGTCGTTGCGCATCAGCCGTACGACGTTGCTCCCTATGTGGCTCCGTGGCCAAAAAGTCTCTGGGCTTGGCGGCCACCAAGTAGGTCCAGGTCGTCTCCAGCACAGCTCGGTGTGGTCACGGCTTGCGACGAAGGAGCAGGGCCAGGGCCGGCTTTCCGCTCCCTCGCGCATGAAGCTTTTAGGAGGACCAATTCCTCAGTGTGCGGAAACTGTAAGCCGCTCCCAACGCCAGAAGACCGACGAGCCCCAAGAGTGGATAGGGGCTGCCTGTTTTAGGCAGTGATGCAGACTCTTGAGTCGTCGCAGACTCTTGAACCGTTGCCGGCGGTTGTGCGGTGTCCAGCGTGCTTTGAACCGGATCCGTGCTCGGCTGGATAGCAGCGCTTTCAGGCTCAGGGGACTCGACGGGATCCTTTTCTGGGGCGGAGGGCTCGTTGACCGGCTGAACGGAAGCCGTTTCGGCCGCGGTGCTGGGGACTTCCTTCATCTTCGTATCGGAAATGCTGGGCGCCTCCTCCTTGACCTGGGCGGCAATCTGGGCGGTTTCGCTCTTTGAGTAGACGAACTCTTGGCCGAAAGTGTCCCCCGGATAGAACCACGCCTTTAATGCCCGCGGGGAGCCCTTGGGTGTTTCCCAGAGCGCGAATTGATTGTCCCCCGCGGGTTTGAGTCGACGGTTGGGTAAAGCCAGGATCGTTGCATGAATCTGCGTTTCGTCTTCGTTCAAGACCTGCACGATGTTCCGGTCGGATACAGAATCAACCAGTTTGAAAACATACTTCCCTGGGGGCAAGGTAGCCCCGGGAACGCGCAGGGGTTGATTCGTCGTCACAACGGTCTTCTTGTTCCTCGTGTCTGCTGAAGCATAGTGTGCGTTAACGATGATACCTGCAATGAGTATGATGCAGGCTACGATCGTGAGAACTTTCCGTCGGTTCATCTGATACCTCCGTTTTCCAATAGGAGCCGATGCGTTGTGGGAGGATTGTCTACAGCGGCCTTGAGTTACAAATGTTTTGACAATCTGTAGTATCCGTTGCAACAGCCGTGCCAGTCTGGGGTTCGTGCCGGTATCTTACACAGGCTCAAGAGAAGGACACACGAAGCCGGACGAGCCGGGGTACCGCGAGAGTGGGAATCCAGGGAAAATTTCCGCACTGACAAAGGTCATGAAGAGCGGGTTGTTGCTGTAAGCCCTGACATAGGGATCCTCGTCCTAGCCTATTTTTTTGTAATTCGTGAAATTCGTGGCCTTTTTTTCAGTTGGTGCAAATCCGTGGCGGCAGGGAATGAATTCTCAAAAGCTGTAGCGGAGGGCGACTTCTATTTCCCGGGCTCTCCGGGCGCCGAAGATCTTGCCGAAGAGGGAAGTCCCGAAGACGGCATACGGTTGTTCGAAGTTGACGTGATTGAAGGCATTAAAGAGCTCGAGTCGAAACTCAAACAAATGCCCATTCGAAAGCCGGGCCTGGCGGATGACACTCACATCCCAGTTATGATACCTGGGCCCGGCGAGTATGTTTCTTCCCGAATTCCCGAAGGCGTAGGCCTGGGGCGCAGCGAAATCTGAGACCGCGAACCATTGGTTCACGCTGCGCTTGGACAGATCCAACGTGCCGGGACCGAGCCGGTCCGGCCGGTCGCTGGCGACGCCGTCGTTTCCGGGATCGCCTGGGAGCAGCACATTGTAGGGAACGCCCGTCTGGACGCGCGTAATGCCCGAGAGGCGCCAACCTCCTGCGATTTTCTGCGCCCACCCTGGCGAGTCGCGACTGAACTTGCCGTCTTTCCCAAACGGCAGGTCGAAGATGTAACTGAGGAACAGCTCTCTTGCCGGGATGGAATCTGCCGGACCGCGCTCGGCGGTCGCCGCTCGGCAGACAGACGCAAGGCGTGGGCGGTGTACGAACCGCTGGCCGTCAGGATTGCGAAACGCCCGAAGTTCGGATTGGGGCGGCGAGGCTGAATGTCTCCGGGACCCGGGAGCGGAACATTAGCCGCGAGGGTCTGCGCAATGTGAGTCCCCTTGCTCCCCTGGTAAGAAGCCGAAAAATTCCAATGCTGGAATGACTCGTTCTGCGCGATGAGATGCCAGCTCTGTATGTAAGGAGTCCGAAGGTGGGGATCAATCCCGCGCACACCCAGTTCGGCGGCCACATTCGATTCAAAGGGAGTGGCCAAATTGAGCCCCGCTCTGTCCACGGAAGACTGCGCGGTCTCGACAAAGTAAAAAGGGAAATTGCGTGCCAGATTATTCACGAAGAATCCCGCACCCACGGGAGAATAAAACGTCGAGTACGAGCTTCGGAGCACCAGGCGGTTGCGGCCGAAGGGGCTATAGGCGAAACCCAGGCTCGGTCCCCAATCGTTGCGGTCAGGGAAGACCAGTCCGCCCTTCCCTGCGCCATTCAGTCCCAACTGGTGGGCCCGCTCGCTTCCCGCGATAACGATTTCCCCGTCCAGGGGCGGTTCAAACAGAAGGGGAAAGAAGCCCGAAACGTTGTTGCCCACAGACCTGTAAGGGGAGGCGTAGTTGTAGCTGAGCCCCGTGTTGAGGCTGAGGTTCGGACTGATCTTCCACTCGTCGCTGAGAAACAGATACCATGACTTCCGCCTCAGGTCGGCGCGGTCCGACCCCACTCCCCTCGAAGCCGTATCCGGAAAACCGAAAAGAAAGTCGGCAAACGCATCGCCGCTGTAGTAGCCGTCGAATGCGAATCTCCCCTTGCGCAGGCCGTCCGAACGGTTGTTGTTGGTCTGATGCGCCGCGAACCCTCCGCCGATGCGGATCGAGTGGTCTTCTGGAGCATAGGTCAGCGCGGCATCCCAGGACATCCTGTTGTTCACGCCGGTAATAGGAAAGACCGCATCTCCGAAGGAGGCGTAACCGGAAAACCGGAAATCCGGGTAGCCTTCGTCCTGCGGGTCTGCCACCGACAAACCGGATATTCCCAGGGAGCCGAGGAGGTCCGCCTTTCCTGCATTTACAGAACGAAGGACATCTTCATTGCGGCTGAAATCGAGTCGCAACGAGCCTAGAAGCCGGTTGGTCAGCTTGCGCGTAAACGAGACCGAGGCCGCTTGATCCCGTCCTTTCCGGATGGATCCGAAGGCCGGCAGGAAGTTAGCCGAGGAGTCGTCGGCATCGGAAAGCTCGTAGCGGACAAAAATCTTGGACGCGTCGCTGAGTTGGGAATCGAACCTCAAGGAGAAGGAGTCTCGATTGCGAACGACAGGTTTGTTGTTCACGTAGTTCCGATCCGGGTCCGGCTGGTTAGGATCCGGTATGAGGGGGAGAAGACGCTTTGCCACCGGATGGATTCTGGATTCCGGAATCCGGTTGGCTTCCAGAGGCAGACCGCTGACCGGGTCCCGCAGTTGTGTTGCCAGAGCGCTAAAGTCGCCGCGTTTCATGGCAGGGTCCGGCACATGCGACACAAGCGTGGATCCCTGGATGATTCGGAGGCCCTCGTAGGTGCCCAGCAGGTTCAACTTGCTGCTTAGCAGCGCGCCGAAGGTGACGCCGAACTGGTTTCTCTTGTACTCGGGCAGAGGCTCCCCGACCGGGTCGAAGAAGTTGCGCGCATCGAAGTTGTCGTTGCGGAGGAACTCGTAGAGAGAGCCGTGGAAGCGGCCGATTCTCTTGGCCGAAAAGGGATTGACGATCTCCGCAATGGAGCGAGGTCCGGGAACGTTCGTCCGGGCAGGCTCGGTTTCCTGAACCCTGTAATCTCGAATTGTCGCCAGCGATGGATCTGCCTCGATCGGCGGATCGGGGGCGCCGGTTTCTTCCCGGGGCGCGGTAAGCTCCATCGCCCGGACGCCCTTCTCGGTCACCTGGATCCGCAAGTGACGCCGCTCTTTGCTGTCGAGCGACAGGAAGACGAGGAACGTGGTCCTGTTCTCTTGCTCGGCGTAAACGACATAGTGACCCTTGGGAAGCTCTGCCGTGAAGTTTCCCTTTTGGTTTGTGGCTACAGGGATCCTGTTGTTGGTTTGCCGGTCCACGATGAAAACTATCAGCGACGCGACCGGCTTGCCTTGGGCGTCCTGAGCGTTGCCGCTCAACGTGGCTGCTTCGCAAACGAGCGGGACCCCGGGAAACAAGGAGAATAGAAGCAGGCCGCGCAATGCGGTCGTGCAGCCATTCATAATAGCGGCTCGCCCTTGACCACCATCCTGGTGACGAAGAAGTTGGCTCTCAGATCTTGTTCAAACGAAGGGACGTCGAGCTCGAAGCTGACGACCTGATCTTCCGGGATAACTACAGGAACGCCCTGGATCCTGCGTGGAAAAACAAACTTCGCGCCTACGACATCATCCTGCGGGGCGAAATATGCGGAGAGCTTGACCTGGTGGAATCGAGGGGTGGAGATGAAGGCCCTGGCTTTCATCGTCTCCATGGTCTGGCCCTGGAGGAACTGCGTTATTTGAAGCTCGAGACTGGGGTCATTGGATCGAAAGCTCACGGCGACGACGATCCAGTTGCTTACATCCATCTTGAGACCGGGGTTCAGGGCGGCATCGAATTTTCGTTTGGCGGCTCTGTCCATCTGGTCGTAGCCCGCCTTAATCTGCTTGACTCGCGCGTAGGCCTGCCGGACCGGTCGCGCCGAGAGGAAGCGCACAAAGAACGTGCTGTAGATTTCCTTTTCTCCGAGAATACCGCTGCCGATCCCCCCTATTACACGGGTGAAAGTCTCTTGCCTGGCCCACGGAGATTGATTCAGAACTTCGACGGCTTCTTCCAGCGTCCACGTCGTGTAAGGCTTTCCCAAAATGCCGGCGTCCGCCGCGAAGGCCGGGAGCGCCAGAAGCAAAATCCAGTAAAAGTATCTCCGTCGATCTCTCATGGAAGCACGTTTCTGATCCGCAGACTTGATCATAGATTCTGTCGCTTGGGCTGATCAAGTGCAGAGTCTGTGGCCCACACGCAAATTCTTTGCTCTCCGGCGCCAAATTCTTTGCGACTCTTTGCCTCTTCGCGTCTTTGTGGTGAAGCAGGTTACGCCGCATTCACCGCCAAGACGCAAAGACGCGAAGAATCATCAGGAAGATTTTTGGGTTGCGGCTATCCCGCGCCAGGTTTAAAGGTATGGATTGACATGAAAGACGAGATCATCTGGCGTCCCCATGGAGACTACGTCACGAAGTCGAATCTGCGCCGTTTCATGGACCGGTGCGGGGCCGGGGACTACCAGGAGCTTCTGGCGCGCTCCGTCCGCGACAGCGAATGGTTCTGGGACGCCTCCATGAAAGATCTGGGTGTGGAGTGGTACGAGCCCTACACGCGGGTCCTGGACAGCTCGCGCGGGTTTCCCTGGTGCCGCTGGTTTGAGTCCGGAAAAATCAACCTGGTGCACAACTGCCTCGACAGGCACAGCAGTTCCCGCCGGGACCAGCTTGCTCTTATCTGGGAAGGCGACGGCGGCGAAACCCGCGAGATGACCTACGGGGAGCTTGACGCCGCGGTTTGCCGAATGGCGAACGCTATGCGGGACCGGGGTGTCGGAACAGGCGACAGCGTGGGAATTTACATGCCCATGCTGCCGGAGACTGTCGTTGCGCTTCTTGCAGTTTGGAAGATCGGCAGCATCGCCGTGCCGATCTTTTCAGGTTTCGGCCCGGACGCTGTTGCGGTCCGGCTGCGAGATGCCGGAGCGAAATTGCTCTTTACGGCAGACGCCTCGGTCCGCAGGGGAAAGCCGCTGCAGCTCAAAGAGCTGGCGGATCAGGCGCTGCGATCGGCGCCGTCGGTGAAAACCTGTGTCGTGTTCCGGCGAACGGGTGCGAGCGTGAGCTGGCAAGCCGGCAGGGACGCCTGGTGGGATGAGCTTGTGGAAAGCTATCCCTCGCGAGCACCGACCGAGCGCCTCAATTCAGAGGACCTGTGTCTGAATATTTACACATCCGGAACAACCGGCCGTCCGAAAGGAACGCTGCACACACATGGAGGAGTAATCGCTCAAGTGCCGCGAGAGCTGGCTTACTTCATGGATGTCCAGGAGCGAGATCGCTTTTTCTGGCTGACCGATCTCGGTTGGATGATGGGTCCCTGGGAAATCATCGGAGTGACTTTCCTGGGCGCAAGCGTCTTCTTATTTGAAGGAGCGCCCAATTGGCCCAACCCCGATCGCCTCTGGCAAATCGTGGAGCGGCACCGGCTGACGCATCTTGGAATCTCGCCCACGGCCATCCGGCTCCTCTTGCGGGCGGGCGAGCAGTGGGTAGACCGGCACGATCTCTCCAGTCTGCGCATCCTCGGCTCGACCGGAGAGCCTTGGGACCCCGAGTCCTATCTCTGGTACTTTCGCAAGGCGGGCGGCGAGCGTTGTCCTGTAATCAATATCTCCGGAGGCTCCGAGCTGATGGGTTGCCTGGTCGCCTGTACTCCGCTCGCGCCTTTAAAGCCGTGCTCGTTTCAAGGCCCCGGTCTGGGAATGGACGTGGATGTCTGCGATGAGGACGGGAAGCCGGTGCGCGGCGCCGTGGGTTATCTCGTGTGCAAGAAGCCGGCGCCGTCGATGACGCGCGGGTTCTTGAACGATCCTCAGAGGTATCTGGAAACCTACTTTTCACGCTGGCCGGGAACCTGGTACCACGGCGACTGGGCGCGCGTCGACGAAGACGGCTTCTGGTACATCCTGGGGCGAGCGGACGACACCATCAAGGTCGCCGGAAAACGCACGGGCCGTGTCGGAAGCCGCAGCCATCGGTGTTCCCGACGAGGTCAGGGGAGAGACAGTAGTCTGCTTCGTCGTCCTGAAGCCGGGATTCGAAACGGCGGATGCGCTGACCGGGCAGCTCTCGGACAAAGTCGTGGAGTCTCTGGGCAAGACGCTTCGTCCCCGCAAAGTGTACGTTGTGAGCGCGCTCCCGAAGACGCGCTCCGCGAAGATCGTGCGCGGAGCAATCAAGCGCCGTTATCTGGGACAGGACCCGGGCGATCTCTCGTCGGTGGAAAACCCGGAGGCCCTTGACGCCATCCCTTCGCTGTTTCCCACCACGTAGATCCCGAGTGCACATCTTCTTAGCGATTCTTCGCGTCTTTGCGTCTTAGCGGTAACAATGGCGTAACCGCTTTCACCACAAAGACGCGAAGACGCAAAGAACTGCAAAGAATTCTCGCCTCAGGAGTGTTATCCGCAGCCATGTCCGAGGCGGCCATGCGACGAGGGCGCCGGAGAATTGCCTGGCTTCAATCGTCAATCGTCAATCGTCAATCAAAAGAGGACCATTGCCAGGCGCTTTCGATATTCTTCCGCAAGATCGCTGCGCCCACCGGCAAGAGCGAACACGGTGAGCATGGCTTTTCTGGCCGCCTCCTCCCTGAAGTTCCTGTTGCGTGTCACCACAAACAGAAACTCTTCCAGAGCTCCGCGATAGTCGCCCCCGGCTGCAAGGCAGCAGCCGTGCGCGTACCGCGCTTCCAGATTTTCGGGTTCTGCCGCCGCACGGGCCGCGCATGCCGCCGGCCCTCCATTCTGGCCGCAAACGACGTGGAACTCGAGGGCCTGTTTCAGAGGCTCCGCCTGTTCCTGCTGCGGAGAATCGGACGGGATTCGATCCCACAGGGATGCGGCCTCTGCGTCGCCGGCGGCAGCCAAAATCTTTCCGAGCTCTAACAACGCGCCGCCGTGAGAGGGGTCCGCTCGAAGAGCTTCTTCGAATGCGCGACGCGCTTCCTGCGCCTGGCCGAGGTCCAGGCAAGCTAATCCTTCTGCATACTTCCGGTCGGCGTCGCTGGGACAGTGACGGCGCAAGAAGTGCCGCGCTTCACTCTCGGAAATCGCGCCCATGAACTCGTCGACCACCGCGCCCCCCTTGAAAACCTTCACGTTTGGAATGCTGCGGATACCGAAATCTTGCGCGATCTCCCGATTCTCTTCCGTGTTGACCTTGGCAAGGAGAAAATCACCCTTGAATTCCTCGGCCAGTCTTTCCAGCACCGGCCCGAGAATCCGGCAGGGACCGCACCACGGCGCCCAGAAATCTACAACCACCGGGCGGCGAAAAGACTCATCAATTACCGACTGATCAAAGTCCTGAATTCCTACATCCTTTACGTGAACCGCTGTTGCCACGAGCTGTCCTCCCGCCCTCAAATTAGAATATTTCCGCCTTCCACACAAGATCAGACCTCAGACTTCCAGACCTCAGACTCCAACTCGCAGGTAGTCTGAGGTCTGATCCCTGAGGTCTGATGCCCTTAGCGGGGTTCGACTTGCATACGCATGCCATACTTCGGCCGCAGGGTGATCAGGGGTTGGGGAACGACAGGGTGGTTCGGAACAAGCCTCAGGCGCCAGCGTTGGGCCAGGGTAGCGAGCAGCAGGACTCCTTCCATCCAGGCGAAGGATTCCCCGATACACACTCGAGGTCCGCCGCCAAAAGGGAAGTACGTGAACTTGTGCCTGGCCTCGCGCGCTTCCGTGGTCCAACGAGCCGGTTCGAATTTGAAAGGATCCGGAAAATAGCGCGGATCATGGTGCATCACGTAGGGACTCATTAAGATAACCGAGCGTGCCGGGATGATGTTGCTGTCGATCGCGTAATCCTCAAGCGCTCGCCGCCCGATGACCCAGCCGGGCGGGTAGAGCCGCATGGACTCCGCGAAAACCATCTCCGTGTAACGAAGGCGCGCCACGTCGTCAAAGCCGGGCACTCGCCCTTCGAGCGCCTCATCCACTTCGGCGTGCATTCTTGCTTCCGGCTGGGAATGCTGGGATAGCAGATACCAGGACCAGGTCAGAGCGTTGGCTGTCGTTTCGTGCCCGGCGAGGAAAAGCGTCATCGCTTCGTCGCGGACCTGCAGGTCTGACATGCCGCTTCCGTCCCCCTCATCCTGCGCCAGCAGCAGCATCGAGAGGAGGTCGCCCCGGTCCTCCCGGTCCTTCCTGCGCTCGTTGATGATCCGGTAAATGGTCGCGTCCAGCCTCTCCCGCGCTTTCTGAAAACGGCGGTTGCTTGGAAGAGGGAGCTTGTCGAGAAGCTCCGTGAAGGGAAGGGTGACCCGGCCGAACAATTGCATGACCTCGGTCAGCGCCTTCCGGATGTCCTGCGCCTCATTTTCCACATCCGCGTCGAAAAGCGTTTTGGCCACGATCGCAAGAGTCAGACGCATCATCTCCTGGGCGACATCCAGGGTCATACCGGCCTGCCAGCGCTCTCTGGTTCTCGCCCCGAAATCCGCCATTACATTCGCATAGCTGTTGATACCCTGCCGGTGAAAGGCCGGCTGAACCAGCTGCCGTTGCCGGCGATGGAGCTCCCCCTCGCTGGTCAGCAATCCCTCCCCCAGGAAACGCTTCGCCAGCTCGAGGCCGCGGCTCTTGACGAAATTGCGATGGCGGGTGACCAGGACATCCTTGATGCGGTCCGGATGATTGAAAAGATAGACGTCCTGGGGTCCGAGCTTGAAGTGTGCGATGTCGCCGTACGTGCGCGCAAGCCCTGTCAGGAAACCGAGCGGGTCACGGCGGAACTCAAACAAGCTTCCTACCAGCGGCTTGCCTTTGGGTCCGCGCGTCTGAAGTCCGGCCGCCATAATGTGACAGGATATCACATATGGGAATCACAATGGAACCCCGGGGAACTGACGACAGAAAGACTCGCCACGAATCACACGAATTAACGCGGAGATTAATCCGCAGTCCGCAATTGGAAATCCGCAATTGAGTCAGCGGTAGTGCTGGTCGATTTTTTTCTTGAGGAACTGGACGCTGCGGGCCATCTGGGCAAGGCCTTCCATGCCGTCCTCGACGGAGATCCAGCCCGTGTAGTTGATCTCGCGCAGAATGCGGAAAATGGCGTCGTAATCGTTCAGACCTTTCCCGATCTCCCCGTGACATAGATCGGGAGAATAACCCAGCGTTCCGTCCGCCTGTCTGAGGTCTTCGAGCCGGGCATCCCCTTTGAGGTAGCGGTCGGAGGCCTGCATCGTCACCACGCGGTGCTTCACCTTGCGCAAAAACGCGACGGGATCCTCGCCGGCGAGGAGCGTGTTGCTGGGATCGTACTGCACCCCGAAGAAAGGGGAGTCGACCTGATCGATAATCTGGAGGAAGATCTCGCTGCGCTGGGCGAATTCGGGATAGCGCCAGAGACCGTCTTTGTAGTGATTTTCCATGCAAAGAGTGACGCCGCGCGAGGCGGAATATTTCAGGCTGGCGCTGATTCCCTCGACAGCCCACCGGATACCGTCCTCCAGCGGCGTTTCCGGATGGCGCTGCCCTGAGAGCGTACGGCAATAAGGCGTTCCGAGCTCGAGTGACAAATCGACAGCGTCCTTCTGGCGCCGGATCTGACGCGCCCGTTCCGCCGGATCGGGATGCGTGAAGTCGGCCGGCCTTCTTCATAGCGGCCAGTACCTCCCGCAACTCGACGCTGTGCCGGCGAGGGAAAAAGCCGTCGTACATTTCAATGGCTTCAATCCCCAGGGTACCGGCCTGCTCGATCCAGTCGAGCAGCGGCATCTTGCCGCTGCAAAGCTCGTCAAAATAAGCTTTGGGAAAAACCGAAATGGACGGTCTGCCGTCAGGCGGCATTTCACTTCCCAAGGAGTTGCGCGGCCTCTTCTTTGGAAACCGAGCGGATTTTCAGGTTGCGGAACGACACCTCCCCGTGGTCGCCCTGAAGGCGGAGCGGGCCTGGCGCATCTTCGCGATCGCTGCTGGCGCCCGTCCCCCTGGGGCCTGCGTTCACATGGTCGAGAATCTTCTTGCCGTTGTGGTATACGGTCAAGCGTTTTCCCACGAAGGTGATATCGAAGACTTCCCATTCGCCCGCAGGGCGGCTAGCGTTGATCGCGGGAGGAATGCGCCGGTACAACGCGCCGCATCCGCTGTCGCTGGGATCCTTGCCGTAGCTGTCGGCGATCTGAATCTCATAGCGATCCCTCATGTATACGCCCGAGTTGCTCGCCGGAACGATCTTGAATTCTACATGGAGCTGGAAATCATAGAACTCTTGATCGGTCTGAATGTCCGTGCCTTTCGCGGCAGTCGTATAGACGCCGTTCTCCACTTTCCAGAGATTGGGACCATTGGGGTTGCGCAGGTGCCAGCCGGCGAGGGTGGTTCCGTTGAAAAGAGGAATCCACCTCTCTTCTGCCGGCGCACCCGGAACCAGAGTCCATCCCACAAGAAGGCCCAGCATTGTGAAGCGCCTCGTATTTTTCATGTTTGCGCCCCCGCAAGGAGATTTTCCGCTTACGCCCAGACCGAAGGTCACACAAAAATCGGTTAATGTGTCACAAGCCGTGAAAAAATTCCGTCCGTCCGCTGCTCACGCTCGCGGCGCTTCTTCTCTGTGTCTCCGTGTCTCTGTGGCCAATGATGGTTTTTGGCCACAGAGACACGGAGAAAAAACTGGCCACGAATTTCACGATTATACGATAACCAGTCACGAAATCATCAAGAACGGGATTCGCGCGCAATGGTACCATAACTTTCCATGCGGAACGCGCGAGCCGTAGCAGACTTCCTCGGACTGCGCGGTGACGTCGTCGCGCTGCTGACTGCGATGATTGTCATTGGGTGCGGCGAAGAGCTCTGGATCCGGTTTGTGCCCAAGTACCTCGACGTTCTCGGAGCTGGCACTCTCGCGATCGGTGTCTACGACGGTCTCAAGACGCTGCTGGGGGCTCTCTATGCCTATCCGGGGGGAATTCTCACGGACCGCTGGGGGCATCGAAAGGCGCTGGTCCTCTTTACGTCTCTCTCGATAATCGGCTACTTGATCGTCTTCGCGATACCGCACTGGCCCGCTGTTCTGGGGGCAACCTTTCTGTTTCTATCCTGGTCGTCGTTCTCCTTGCCCGCCACGTTTTCCCTGGTGGGAAAGAATCTTGCGCCGGAGAAATACGGAATGGGAATAGCGGTTCAGGCAATTGTCAAACGTGTTCCGATCGTCATTGGCCCCGTTCTTGGAGGGTTGTTGATCGACCGGCTGGGCTTTCGCGGCGGCATGCGCGTGGCGCTTGTCGTTTCGTCGTTGCTTGGGGCGGCAACCGTGCTCATCCAGCTCCGCATCTCCGAAGATGAGAGCTCGAGCTTCCAAAGCGCATCCTGGCGGCGCGGCCCGCGCATCGGCGATTTCCGGCCGGAGTTGCGGCACTTGCTCCTCTCGGACATCCTTGTTCGATTCTGCGAGCGCATACCCTTCGCCTGGGTGGTGATCTATGCCATGTCCGATCCCGGAATCGGCGCTCGGGAGTTCGGGTATCTGACCAGTTTGGAGACGGCTACGGCGATGGTTTGTTTTATTCCCATTGCCTATCTCTCGGATCGGTACGGCCGCGAGACCTTCGTGGTTGCCACGTTCGTTTTCTTCACTCTCTTTCCTCTCTTTCTGCTTCATTCTCAAACTATTGCCTGGCTGGCTGCCGCATTCGTCATTCGCGGCCTCAAGGAGTTCGGCGAGCCGGCTCGCAAGGCGCTCATTATTCAATACAGCGCGGGATCCAACCAGGGGCGGGTGATTGGCGCCTACTATTTGATGCGGGACCTGATTGTTACGCCGGGTTCGCTGCTCGGCGCATGGCTTTGGGAGGCGGGACCGCGGGTTAATTTCTGGGGCGCCTTTGTCTGCGGTCTCGCGGGCACGGTCTACTATGTCTTTCACCTCCAGCGCCGCACCTCCTGAAAAGGAATTTGGGGACAGTCACCGAAATCCCCAGAATCCCAGAGAAAGAACTTGCGCCACGAGCAGACAAATTCGGGGATTTCGGTGACTGTCCCCAAATTCCTGGATAATTGACATCGATGTTTTGTCGCGTCATACTCGCCGTTGATTAGACTGCGTACAGTATTAGAGGATTTCAATCATCCGTCCTTTCCCAGTGCCAAGGAGGGTTTGAAACATGTCGGAAAAAAGTAAGATTAATCGGCGGCAGTTCATCCAGAGGAGCGCGCTGGGAAGCGCGGCCATGGGCATGGCTCTCGGAGAAGGCCATGGCGAGGCTCCGGAAGTTCCTGCTCGCGTGCCAGCCAGTGACAAGGTCACTGTCGGCATGATCGGCGTCGGCGCGCGCGCGCAGGAGCTCATGCAGGCAATAATGACGCTGCCCGGCACGGAAATCGTCGGGGTGTGCGATGCCTACAAGGGCCGGACCGATCGCGCGGTGGCTCGGACAAAAGGGCGCGCGAAAGTCTACAAAGACTACAAGGAGATTCTGGCAGACAAATCCATAGACACGGTCGTCATCGCCACTCCGGACCATTGGCACGCAACGATGGCAATCGACGCGGTTCGGGCGGGCAAAGACGTGTACGTCGAGAAGCCCATGACCTACGCGGTGGAGGAGGGGAACAACATCATCGCGGAAGTAAAGAAAGCCGGGCGCATCTTGCAGGTGGGAAGCCAGGGGATGAGCTCTCGCACCCAGCAAAAGGCCCGGGAGATCATCGCATCCGGCAAGCTCGGTCAGGTGACAATGGTTCGGGCTTTCTATAACCGGAACACCGCCGGCGGCGCCTGGATCTATCCGATCCCGCCGGACGCGTCACCGCAGACGGTCAATTGGGAAATGTTCCTCGGGCCGGCGCCCAAGCGTTCTGTCGATTACGCGAGATTCTTCAGATGGCGCTGCTACCGCGATTATTCCGGCGGAATCGCAACCGATTTGTTCGTGCACCTGGTGACGAGCATCCACTTCATGATGAACGCGAAGATGCCCGCCAACTTCGTCGCAATGGGCCAGCTCTACCGATGGAAGGAATCAAGAGACGTTCCCGATACCGTCAACGCGATCCTGGAGTATCCCGAAGGTTTCACGGCCAACCTGAGCAGCACCTTCAACAATCAATTGAGCTCTGAGGGAGGCTTCCAGATTCTCGGGACCAAGGGGAGCCTGGTCCTCGGTAACGGCCTTTCCTTCCATCCCGAGATCGTTAGTGAGGACAATCGCTGGATCGTTGAAAGCTGGCCGGAGACATTGGAAGAGGCCTATTACAAGGATCCCAAGGTGCGCTCCGAAGAGCTTCCTAACACCCGCGAACCGGAAGTGCTCGCAGGTGAGGAGCAGTTTCGCGAGATCGGATTCGATGCGACGATTCTGCATTTCCGCAATTTCTTTTCATGCGTCAAGACGCGGAAGCAGCCTTTGCAGGACGCCCTTGCCGGTCACCGCAACGCTGCATGCGCGCACCTCATCAACCAGTCGATACGCGAAAGGAGGATGGTGAGCTGGGACGTCGGGAAAGAGACTGCCAAAGCCTGAAACAAATGGCTTGCGAAAACTCTTTGCAGACAGGCAGAGAATGCCGATAAAGATTAGGGCGAAGCGTTCTATGCGCCTACCTGGTTTTCCAGGTATGATTCTGATCCGGGCAGGTAAGAAGCTATGGTCGAGACAAGAACTCATCGCAGGGTCACTCGAAACCGCAAGAAGAACCGCGTTCCTCTGGCGAAGCTGCGGACCGCGGAGGTCGTCAGGACTGTTGTGGACCATCCCGGGCGGCTCAACGAACTGGTCGCTCTGCTGGATGACAGCGAGCGGGCGCTGCGGGGACGAGCGGCGGCAACGCTGGCCCGGCTTTCGGAATCGCATGCGCATCGCCTCATTCGGGTTGTTGACCGGCTCCGCGAAGCGCTCTCCGATGACTCCGCTTATGTCCGATGGCACCTGGTCTACACACTCGGCCGGCTTGGAACTTCCTTCCCCGTACGAGCGCCGCTCTTTCTCCAGGAGCTTCTTGAGCGCCTGGAGGATTCCAACCGAATCGTCAGATCCTTTTCGCTTCAGGCCCTGGGGTGCATGGCGGCCCGGGACCCGCGCCCGGTCGAGCAGCTGTTTGCATCCGCCAAGAAAGACGTTCCTCCGCCATTGCTGCGAATCCTGCGCGCTTCCGGGACCGAAATCCGGAAGCCGGCCGGGAAGTAGCACGCAACCAGGTTTGGAGTTCAGCCTTCAGCCTGCACGGAGCCCGGGCAGGCTGAAGCCTAAACTCCGAACCAAAGCCCACGAGATCATTGCTCACGTTTGGAGGTCAGCCTTCAGGCTGCACGGAGCCCGGGCAGGCTAAAGCCTGAACTCCAAACCAAAGACTTATCGCTTCGCGCGCCGATAAGCCGTTGCCAGCGAATCGGCGTACTCGTTCCAGCGATAGCCGGAGTGGGCGGCGATCCAGCGCAGTTTCAGCTCGGGACGGCGCTTGAACAAGCCGTACAGTTCCTGCACCAGTTCCAGGTTCTTGATCTCGCCGCCCTTGCGCCGCCAACCGCGCGCTTCCCAACCCTGGGCCCACTTGTCGATCGTGCTCACGCACAACTGGCTATCGGTGTAAACGACGGCGGGTGTGCCCTCGGGCACGAGAGAGACACCGGCGATTAACGCCGACAGCTCCATGCGGTTGTTCGTGGTGTGCGGCTCGTGTCCCCAGCGCTCTGCGACGATCTGATCGTCGA
>WNGG01012601.1_pt1 | contig 17554 bp, 15 predicted proteins | sample 5400661 | NCBI WGS metagenome assembly WNGG01 (sample SAMN13153372, study PRJNA577476) | soil metagenome | isolation source: 100 cm soil or saprolite under Garry oak tree replicate 1 | place: USA:California | collected 2016-06-15 | reverse complement strand
GATTTCGTGGGGACGTTGAAGGCGACCAATCGATTGATGATGGTGATCATCATCGGTCTCACCATGGTCGAGTTGTTCTTCATCTATTTCGCCGCCAGCCGGCTATCGCGGCCGGTCGAAAACGTGTCCCGGCAATTGCAGGCAATCGAGAGCCTCAATTTTGACACCCCCGCGCGTCCGCCGTCGAATATCCAGGAGATCGCGAAGCTGGAATCGGCGGCCTCGCTGTTGCGAACATCGCTGAAATCGTTCTCCTCCTTTGTTCCGCTCGATGTGGTCCGTCAACTCATCAAGTCGGGCATTCCGCTGACCTTGGGCGTCGAGCCGCGATTCCTCACCGTGTTTTTTTCCGATCTGGAGAATTTTTCCAGTCACTCCGAAACGCTGGCGCCTGATGACCTTCTGGTCCAGATCTCGACCTATCTCGAGGAAGTCTCGTCTGCCATCTCGGTGGAGGGCGGCACAGTCGACAAGTTCATCGGCGACGGCGTCATGGCGTTCTGGAATGCTCCGGTTCAACGCCCTGACCACGTCCTGCGCGCCTGCGCCGCTGCTGTGCGGGCGGCACGCCGTATGGAGCGCGTCAACAATGCCTGGCAGGCGGAAGGACGACCGCGGATCCACCTGAGGGTCGGGCTCAATTGCGCCAACGTCCTTGTCGGCAATATCGGGTCTTCGAGCCGGCTGAGCTACACCGCCCTGGGCGACGGTGTGAACGTTGCCGCCCGCCTCGAAGGCATCAACAAGCTGTTTGGCACCACGATCTGCATCAGCGACAGCATTTGCGACCATGCACAGGCCGATATACTCGCGCGGCCGATCAAGCGGGTTCGGGTGAAGGGCCGCAAGACCGAATTCATGATCTATGAGCTGCTCGCGCTTCGTAAGAGCGACGATCCGGACCTGAGGATCCGCGATCGGGATGAGCAACTGAGCGTAATGACCTGGCAGGCCTCGCAAAGGTTCGAGGCTGGAGATGCTCCAGCCGCGGAGCTTGCCTACCGTGACATTCTGAAAGAGTTTCCCGAGGATTCCCTAGCCAAGTCCATGATCGCGGAATGCGCGGCAAAACAAAAGGCCGATCTTTCCGATGCCTGGGAAGCGTAGGGAGCAGCGGACACCGCACTGACCTCGCTATTGCATGGACTTCGAAACGATCCACGATCATTCGGAGAACGCCAATGAAAACGATAACGGCGATTGCGGCAAACAAGCTCGGCAATTTCCTCGCCAGGGATTTTCGCCGAATTTTTGGCTCCGCATGCGACGATTGGGCGGAGCGTATAGGCTCGGCGGCGCGGAGCACCATCGAATGTCTGGCCATGAGCGACGCGCTTTACCACAATTACGAACACACGCTGCAGGTCACCATGGTCGGACGCGACATTCTGCATGGAATGATGGTGCATCAACGATTAGAAGCCGAGGACTATGGCCATCTGATCGCCGCTTGTCTGATGCATGACATTGGCTATGTGCGCGGCGCCCTGAGCGGCGATACCGAAACTGAATTCGTCATTGACGCCGAGGGAACGAAAATCACGCTGCCTCGCGGCGCATCGGACGCGGCGCTCGCACCGTATCACGTCGACCGGTCAAAACTATTTGTATTCGAGCGATTCGATAAATCTCCAATCGCCGACCCTGCGCGTGTTGCGGCGGCAATCGAGATGACGCGCTTTCCAGTCCCGGAAGATCGCGAGGGGACAAGCGATCTGGAGCCGAGATTGGTCCAGGCTGCCGATCTCATCGGGCAACTCGGCGATCCCCTGTATTCGCGCAAGGCAAACGCGCTCTATTGGGAATTTGAGGAGATCGGTACCAACAGGCAACTGGGCTATTCGTCGCCGGCCGACATTGTTGAGAGGTACCCGGCCTTTTTCTGGGACACCGTCTCGATGCATCTCGACGACGGAATAAAATACCTGAATATGACGGCGTCCGGCCGGCAATGGATCGCGAACCTCCATCATCATGTTCTATGCGCGGAACGTGCTCAGCGGCTGATGGGGCCTCAGATCTGAATAGGTGAGTGTTGAAGCGATCCCGAAACAGTCTCATGCTTTGGCGGGGGGCAGCGCCTCACAGCCCCTGCAGCGTGTTGATGTACACATTGATCGTACCGGCGGCATCCGCGATCACGCGCAGCGTTTTGGAATCGAAGGCGATGTCGGCAAGGCGCAGGCTGGTGATTTCCGCCGCCACCCGCACGCCGTCTTCGTTCTTCTGAAAGCCCGCGATCACGTCGGCGATCTTCTTCTGCGCATTGGAGGCAAATGGCTTGAGGTCGATGGTGGCCTTTTCCGCCAGCGCCTTTTGCAGATGCGGCATGGCCGCGCGCGCCGCCGCCCCAAGCAGTCCGAACGCCGCCTCCGATTCGACGGCGAGTTCGATGTCGGTCAGCCGCAAGGTCTGCTGGGTCTGGTCGAGCACCGGCTTGCCCCAGATATGCACATTGGCCTCGCCGCCGAATCCAAAGAAACTCTTTTTCTCTTTGGCGTTGACCAGAAGCGAGATCAGCAGCCGGTCGCCCGATGCGGAGACGACGGCGCGCTTGACGGTGACGTCGACCGAACCCGAACCGTCTTCAGGGAAAGTCCGGCCCGCGAATTGCTCCTCCACGATCTTGTTGATGTCGGTAAACGGTATATCGATCGGCACGCCGATGCTGACGCGGCCGGGGGTCGGGGGCACGATGACGATGGTCGCCGGAAACGGGCAGTCCGGCTTGGTCTGCGCTGGCGTAATGCGGGTCTCCGCCTCGATGCCGAGCGTCAGCGTCATCGCCGATGCATCGATGCGCGGCTGTGCCGCGATCGCGCGGGTCGGCCGCAGTTCCAGCCAGAGTGCCGGCAATGACGCGAGCGTGCCCGCGCCTTGCAGCGGAATCGAGCGGCAGGCCTTGGCCCATTGCAGCCGCGCGCTGTTCTCGAACGCGGGATCGTTGCTGATCTTCGCCTGCACCGCGGTGAGCTGATCGTTGACCGTCTTGTCGATCAGCGGCTTGACCTGCGCCGGGACATTGACGCGCGCGCCCGCCACCGACAGGTTGGTGTCGCCCAGCGTCACCTGCGCGGCCAGGTTAGGCTCGATGCGCCAGGCCGCGGCGAGCTTCGGCCGCGCGGTGATGGTGACGTTGCCCTTGATCTCGGCGTTGGCATTGAGCGACTTGATGTTCACGCTGCCGATCTGCTTGGCGACATTGCCGCCGAGCAGACTGCCGAGCGCGTCGCCGACCGCGCCCGTCGCCTTGGCCGACAGCGAGCCCGTCGCATTCAGCGTTCCCGTCAGCGGCGTTGCCAGTGACAGCACATCCTGGGCACCGGTCGCGGAGATCGGCCCACGCGACGCGGTCCAGCCGATGTCGGCGTTCTGCAGAATCTGCGCCGCCGGATTATCGGCTTTTCCCGCGAAGGTGCGGGGCGCGCCGCGATCGGCGGCGTCGCGAATGGCGGCAAGCGTAATCACGACCGGCGCAATGATGCTGGAACTGCGCGGGGCGGGGGACAGGGGCGGCAATTGGACAAGCACCGGCGCACCGACCGTGCCGCGCGGCGACAGCCAGTCCATGGTCTTCAGGCTGACGAAAAACGAGACCGCGACAACCGCGATCCCGAGCAGGATCGTCTTGAGACGCATCGTCCCCCCGCAACTGGACTGATTCCGCAGCCGAGTCTACAGGGCGCCTCCTGCGGGCGCCATCCCACCGGGGCAGAAGCACGGTTACGGTTTTGTTATCCCAAACAAAAATGGCGCGGAGACCGCGCCATCTGCATGCAACGCTGCATTGTGGCGGCGCTCAGCGAATCAGCCCCGCTTGCCGTCCGCACCGTCGGCGCGGCGGTCCATCGGCAGCACGATCACCTTGGTGCCGACATTGACCCGCGAATAGAGATCGGAGACGTCTTCATTGGTAAGGCGGATGCAACCGGACGACACGCGGGTGCCGATGGTCCCCGGCGCGTTGGTGCCGTGAATGCGATAGACCGTGCCGCCGAGATACATCGCGCGGGCGCCGAGCGGATTGCCGGGGCCGCCGGCCATTTGGCGCGGCAGATAGGGCTGGCGCGCGATCATTTCCGGGGGCGGAGTCCAATCCGGCCACTCGGCCTTTTTGGTAACCGACTGCACGCCCGACCAGGTGAAGCCCTCGCGGCCGACGCCGATGCCGTAACGGATCGCCTGACCGCCGCCGAGCACATAATAGAGATAGGTGTTGGGCGTATCGATGATGACGGTGCCGGCGGCCTCGCGGGTGGCGTAGCTGACGATCTGGCGCTTCAGCCGCGCCGGCATCTCGACCGCGGCGCCTTCATCTTCTGATGGTGCGGCCTGCGCCGGCGGCGGTGCCGATTGCACCGGCGGCGTCATGATGAATGGAAACAGCGGCAGCGGCGTGGCCGTGGCGGACGCGGAAAATGCCACAGCGCCAATCGCCAGCGCGCCAAAGGCCGCGGCGGCACGGCGGGAATTCAACTTCAATGCATCCAGATTGAACATCGGTCGTCCCCCTGTCTGGTCGCCAGCGCGCCATTCGGCGCGTCGTTAACCTCACCAGTAGAGGGCAAAGGTTTCCGGAGGTTTGCGTCAAACCCGCGAAATCGTTTCGTCAGGGTAGGGAATTGTTTCGTCCCGGTGTCGTGAGGAAACAATCTTAACGATGCGACGCGTGTTCCCCTGATTACAGCGCACGCCTGCGCGGCAGATCCGGTGCGGGAGCACCTATCGCCACGCGTTGGTCGGCGACGGCGTGATGAAACTGCTCCAGCACGAGGCCAATCGCTGACAGGTCGCCTTCCTCGATGGCGCCATCATCGTAGCTCTCGAGCGTTTCCCGCAACAAGCCGTCCACCTCGGATTGCATCGCCGTCAATTCTTCAGATGATTCCGCCTGGCGCACCTTCGAAATCATGGCCAGCAGATTGTCGCGATGCAACGTGCTGTGTTGTTTTTCATCGCGCTTCAGATATTGGCGTAGCCAGGCGCCGGCGGACCCGAACCCGGAGAGAACCAGAATACCTCCCCACAAATAATCGCTGTATTTCTCAAGGAAGGTGCGCTCGGTGCCATCGATGTAGGCCGCCGCTCCCTGATGCGCGGGCAATGCGGCGTCTTTGTCGGTGTCCGGTTTCTCGATCTTTGAGGCGCTGGGCACTTCCCTGGCGACGGTCTGACGAACCGCGAACAATTGCCGGGTGAAGGTGCCAACCGCCGTGTCCGACAAGGACTTTGGCGCGACGATGAGATGGTTGACGCTGACCGTATCGATTTTGTCGTCCGGTCTGGCGGGCGATGAACCAAAGGTGCTGCCCGGAATTTCCTCGGCTTCATAGAGCGGATGTTTCTGGGCGATCACCTCCGACACGTCGATCGGCAGAAATTTTGGCTCGCCCCTGGCCTTGGCGGTGGCGGCGATGGCTTCGGTGGTGATCTTGCTGTCGAGCGGCCCAACCGCCATGAACGCATCGAGAGCGGCATCGCGCGTCAACTCGGCGATCTGATTGGTGGCGAACTGGGTGACCGCGACCTTTTCGGGATTGACGCCCGATTCGGTCAGGATCACACGCAGCAAGGTGACATTGGCCTGGGTCCGGCCGATGACGCCGACGCGATGTCCCGCGAGATCGTCAATCCCCTTGATTTTCGATGCCGGTGGTTTCTTGGAACCCTTGGCCGGGAGGCCGGAAGGTGCCCAGAGAACAACGACGTTCTTGCGCAGGATGGCGACGGATTCGGCATTGGCCGGCAGTTGAAGATCGCCACGCGCAACGGCGAGGTCGGCTTTCGAGGCCGCAAGAAGCGCAATACTTTCAGTCGCGCCCTCGGTCGCGATCGGGGAGAGGCGAACCGAACTCCCATCGCGGGCAAAGGTCTGCGCCAGGGCCCCAATCAGCTTCTGGTCGTCACTTCCGGGCGGGCCGACAGCAATCCGCAACGTCACCGGCCGCAACGCGAAATACAGCGCGCCCGCGGCCGCGGCAAACAGCAACAGGCCGGCGGCCAGCACCAGCAGCGAATTGTCTTTTCTTTTCCGGCGCCTGAGAGGCAGGCCTGAGGTTGTGCCGAGGTCCGGTGAAGTTTCTGATGAAGTCATTGTTCTGCAATTGTACACGAAAAATACGTCAAAGCGGCCCGAAAAAGCATGACCGGATCATCAATGACGTCACACGCTTGAAATATCCTTAGCGGAACGTCGGGAATTGAGAATCAGCAAGCCCTCAGGTTCCCGCGATGCGAATCCTAATTGCAACCGACGCTTGGCATCCGCAGGTTAACGGCGTGGTTCGCACGTTAACCTCGTTGGCCCGCAGCGCTTCAGCGCTGGGCGCCGAAATTGACTTTCTGACCCCGGATGGGTTTCCGTCCGTGGGTGTCCCGACCTATCCGGGCTTGCGCGTGGCGCTGCCGAACCGGCGCGAGATCGCCCGCAGGATCGAGGCGGCATCGCCGGACGCCATTCACATCGCGACCGAGGGGCCGATCGGATGGGCGGCGCGCGCCTATTGCCGCCGCCGGAAATTGGCTTTCACGACGTCCTATACGACACGGTTTCCGGAATACATCGCGGTGCGCTCGATCATTCCGGCCGGCGTGAGCTACGCCGTGCTGCGACACTTTCATGCGGCGGCCGCCATGACGATGATCGCCACCGCATCGCTGAGGCAGGAACTCAGCGCCAGAGGTTTCAGAAAGCTCGGCACCTGGACCCGCGGCGTCGACACCGACCTCTTTACGCCCGACGATGCGGCCGAGCTTGATTTGCCGAGACCGATTTTCATGACCGTCGGCCGTGTCGCGGTCGAAAAAAACCTGGAGGCGTTTCTGGCGTTGGACCTGCCCGGATCCAAGGTTGTGATCGGGGGCGGGCCGCAGCGGGCGGTGCTGCAACGCCACTACCCGAAAGTCAGATTCTTGGGCGAGAAGACGGGTAAGGATCTGACCTCGCATCTGGCGGCGGCGGACGTCTTTGTTTTCCCGAGCCTCACCGATACTTTCGGCGTGGTTCAGCTCGAGGCGCTGGCGTGCGGCACGCCCGTCGCCGCATTCCCGGTGACAGGCCCGCTGGACGTGATTGCGGATCACCCTGTGGGAGCTTTGGACACCGACCTGCGAAGCGCGTGCATCCGCGCACTCGGCATTTCCCGTGAATTGTGCCGGAGTTTTGCGCTTGAGCGTTCCTGGGAAAACAGCGCAAGGCAGTTCATCGGCAATCTCAGCGCATTGCAGCCGAGCCGTTCGCCGCTTCCCGCCCGCCGCGTAGCGGCGAGCGGCGCCGTGCGCGGCTAGCGCATGATCCCGAAAAGATCATGCTCCAACCAAACGATCAAACACCAGAACAGTGAGCGAGAGTCATCATGGCAGAAATCATCAAACTTGACGGTACACAGCAGCTGGACTTCGACCGCGAGATGGTCGAGCAAGCCTACGACCGCTGGGCCCCCGTCTATGACCTCGTGTTCGGTGGCGTGTTCAGCAAGGGCCGCAAGGCCGCTATTGCCGCCACCAACAAGATCGGCGGCCGCGTGCTTGAGGTCGGCGTCGGGACCGGGATCTCGTTGCCGCAATATGCGCCGCACCTTCGCATCTTCGGCACCGATATTTCGGAGGCGATGCTGCAAAAGGCCAAGAAGCGTGTTGCCGAGCTTCGGTTGAAGAATGTCGAGAACCTCGCGGTGATGGACGCCGAGAAGCTCGAATTCCCCGACAATTCGTTCGATGTCGTGATGGCGCAATATGTCGTGACCGCGGTGCCGAACCCGGAGGCCGCGCTCGACGAGTTTGCCCGCGTGCTGCGGCCGGGCGGTGAACTGATCGTCCTGACCCGGGTCAGCGCCGATGCCGGCGTGCGCCGTTTCATCGAGCAGCGCCTGCAGCCGGTGGTGCGTCCGCTCGGCTTTCGGACCGCTGAATTCGCCTGGTCGCGTTATGCGAAGTGGTTGGCAGGCTCGCGCGGAATGGAGCTGGTCGAGCGCCGCCTGGTGCCGCCTCTCGGCCATTTCTCGCTGATTCGTTTCCGCAAAACCGAGGTCGCAGCCGCTGCCTAGCCCGCGCGGGCCGGCGTTCGCTGAACCCGTCAATGTGAAACGTCATATGTCATTATGATATCGTCACACAGCGGACATCGAATCGCAGTAACCAAGATCCCGGCATACCTTTTGGGGAGAAAAAATGATTAAGAACTTTCGCGAACAGTTGCGAACGCAGCGGTGGGACGATCATCGCTACTATCATCACAGCCGCATCAACCAGTCTCTGCACTTTGTCAGCGCTGCGAGCTTTCTGATCGCGTATGCGCTGCTGTTCGTTAATCCGGTTGCTGCCGCCCTGGTCGGGTGGCTGGTCTCGATGACCACGCGGCAGGCGGGTCACTTCTTCTTCGAGCCCAAGGGCTACGATCACGTCAACCACGCGACGCACGACCACAAAGAGGAAATCAAGGTCGGCTATAATCTGAACCGGAAGATCGTCCTGATGACGATCTGGGCGCTTTCGCCGCTGGTGCTGTTCCTCGATCCGACCCTGTTCGGGGCGTTTACGCCGTGGACCTCGCCGGCCGATTTCATGCGCCAGGTCGCCAAGGTCTGGCTGGCGATCGGGATTGGCGGCCTGCTGTTTCGGACCGTGCACCTGTTCTTCATCCGCGACGTCGAGACCGGCCTGGTGTGGATGACCAAGATCCTGACCGACCCGTTCAGCGACCTCAAATTGTACTATAAGGCCCCGCTGTATTTGATGAAGGGCGAGTTGATCGACCCCGGCCTCGAGAAGCACGTCAGGCACGCCTGAGCGTTTGACACGAATGCAGCCAGACGGACGGGCGCAAAGTTCGTCATGCCCGGGCTAAAGCGCGAAGCCTCTTTCAGGACTCGCCGGCGGATGTTCTTGTTGGTGAGCGAAGCGTCGCGCCACCACCAGCCGTCCTGCTTCATTTTCTCGGCGGCGGCGACAAAGCGTTGCGCTACCTCGGCAAAATCCGCGTCGGTGTAGTTCAGGCTGAAGATCAGGCGACCGGTCCCGACCCAGCTCAGGGCGAGCTGCTCTGCACGCAAATAATACTGAAACATCCAGTTGTAGCGCGACGGCTCGGTGTAATGGACCATCCAGATCGACGAAAGGTTCCCGACCCGCACCGGCAGATCGTGCTCGGCCAGCATTTGGTTCAACCGCCGCGCCCGCTCATGCCAGATGGCATCGAGCCCGCGGTAGACCGAACGAAACCCCGGGTCGTCAAGCCGGGTCAGGAATTCATCCATCGCCGTCATGACATAGGGGTGCGAATTGAAGGTGCCGCGCGCGAAGCAGACATCGACGGGATGATCTTTGCGAAAACGACGCATCAGATCCTTGCGCCCGCAGACCACGCCTACCGGGAGTCCGCCCGCGAGGCTTTTGCCATAGGTCACCATGTCGGCGCGCACGCCGAAATATTCCTGAGCGCCGCCGGCGGCGAGCCTGAAGCCGACGAAGACCTCGTCAAAGATCAGGACGATGTTGCGCTCGGTGCAGACCTGCCGCAGCGCCTGGAGCCACGCGCTGTAGGCTGCGCGATCGAAATGACCGCTGCGCGAACTGTCGACCAGCGCGGAATCGGCGGGCGCATTGGCGTTGGGATGAAGCGCCTGCAGCGGATTGACCAGGACGCAGGCGATATCGCGCCGCGTTTTCAGGACCCGGAGCGTCCGCTCCGACATATCGGCCAGGGTATAGGTTTCGTGCGGCGAAATCGGGTTGCCCACGCCGGGCTGCACATCGCCCCACCAGCCATGATAGGCCCCGGCAAAACGCACCAGATGCGAACGGCGGGTGTGATAGCGGGCGAGCCTCACCGCCTGCATCACCGCTTCGGTGCCGGACATGTGGAACGAGACCTCGTCGAGCCCCGAGATGCCGCACAGCCGCGCGACGTTTTCGATAATGACGGGATGGTACGGCCCGAGCACCGGGCCGAGCGCATGGGCGCGCGCTTCGGCCTTCGCAATGCATTCTTTGTAAAAATCGTTGCCGAAAATATTGACGCCATACGAGCCGGTCAGGTCGTAAAAGGTATTGCCGTCGAGATCCGTGACCGTGACCCCCGCCGACGACTGCACGAACGCGCCGGTGCCCAGATGCTCCCGGACCAGCCGGCTGTACTGAAACGGCACCCGGTAGGCCTCGGTGAATTGCAGGTCGGAGATTTTCTCCGAAGCTTGCAACGTCATTTCCCGGCTGCGGGCGAACCGGTCCCGGTAAAGCTGGGCGAGCCGGAAGAAGCCATCCTGACGCCGGGTGGCCACCTCAGCCGGCGCGCCGTCGGAACGGAAAAAATCGTTGATGTCGAACTCATAGAACGGAATCAGGCGCGCCACCCGGCGCGACATCTTGGAATGCCCGGTCAGCGAGCCGTGCTTGGCCCGCGACAGCGCCAGCCGCGCCCGCAACTTGGGGTATGCGGCCGCGGTGGCCATGACCGCGACGCCGGCGAAAGAGAGAATCGGGAGAGACGAATCCATGTCGCTAAGCGCTACTCAGTCCAGCTGACAGATTCATGACAATTCGCGGCCTGATCTCAACTCTGTCGCAACAGGAAGATCTGAACTTCCTGCTGACCAATCGGATTCCGCGCGCGGCGCTGACGCGGTTCGTGGGCTGGTTCAGCAAGATCGAACACCCCCTGATCCGCGACCTTTCGATCGCTTGCTGGCGGCTGTTCTCCGATCTCGACCTTTCCGAAGCGCGCAAGACAAGCTTCACAAGCCTGCACGATTGTTTTACGCGCGAACTCCGTCCGGGGCTGCGTCCGCCCGACCCTGATACGTCGATCGTGGTCAGTCCCAGCGACGCCATCATCGGCGCGTTCGGCGCGATCGCCGACACCGAACTGTTTCAGATCAAGGGCGCGCCTTACTCGCTGCTTGACCTGCTCGGCGATCCCGCGCTGGTGGCCGCGCACCGAAATGGACGGTTCATCACGCTGCGGCTGACCTCGAGCATGTACCACCGGTTTCATGCGCCGCACGATTGCCGGATCGAGCAGGTCACGTTCATCAGCGGCGACACCTGGAACGTCAATCCGATCGCGCTGAAACGAATTGAAAAGCTGTTTTGCAAGAACGAGCGCGCCGTCATTCGCACCCGCCTGCAAAGCGGCGAACCCTTAACCCTGGTGCCGGTCGCGGCCATCCTGGTTGCGAGTATCCGGCTGCATTTTCTCGATATCGTGCTCAATGCCGCAAGCCGCGGGCCAACCGTCTTTGCTTGCGATACCAGCGTCCGCAAAGGCGATGAACTCGGCTGGTTCGAGCACGGATCGACGATCATCGTGCTGGCGCCGGATCATTTCGAGTTTTGCGACAACGTCGTGGAATCCGCGCGGATTTTGGCCGGTCAGCCCTTGATGCGGAAGCCGGCTGGCGCGGCTGATTGAGCCACCCCCGGGCAAGCGCATCTTCGCAGTCGCTATTTGCGCCGCCTTCGCCAGTCGATGAACCTAACTTCCGTGTCAGAAACTGTCGCATTTGTAAGTTGAAATCATCGGACCATTTGAGGTCTGCTGGTCGTCTTCTTTCGGCGGCGGTACCCGTCGCCAGGATTCAACCACGGAGGAATTGGGATGAACAACAAGCTCCTTAGCTGCATCGTCGCGGGTGCGCTTGGTACGTCGCTTGCTCTTGCGTCACCAGTGTTTGCCCGCGGTGGTGGCGGTGGCGGCATGCATGGCGGCATGGGAGGAGGGATGCATTCCGGCGGCATGCATGTCGGCGGCATGGGCGGCGCGCATTTCAGCGGCAGCCATTTCGCAGGTGCGCGTTTTGCGCATGCTGGATTCTCGCCTCGCTTTTCAAGCTTCGCGTTCCGTGGCCACCGCTTCCATCACCGCTTCCATCGGTTTGCGTTCGTCGGCGCGCCGTTCGCCTACGCCGCCTACGACAGTTGTTGGCGCAGAACCTGGACGCCCTATGGACCGCAGTGGGTCGACGTCTGCAGCGGCTACGGCTACTAGAGCCTTTGCCGTTTCGATAGAATCGAAACGGGGCTCCAGATTCTTGATTTGACGCGTTTTCTTGACGCGAACCGGTATCCACCCCGGATCAAGTCCGGGGCAGGCTTTCGCTTGAAAACGCTCTACCGATCTGGTGAGTTGCTGGAGTGGCGCCTGATGCGTTGGCGGTGTGACGGGTCCCATCGTGTCGGCACAGTTCGTGAGCAAGGATCCAGACATCGTGATGGTCGTCACTGGAGCATCGTTCCGGCCAGGTGGACGCTGGTTCGGCCAATGACGACCATCACACCCGCGGTGCGAGCCACCTCACGCAAGCTTCAGATTACACGAGTTGATTTCTGATATATATTCGAGGCTGGCGGCTTTCCCATTTTGCCAAACTGAATTCGGCTTTTGGCCAGCCGTTCGGAGACGGAAGACCATGACGGGAGGTCACCGCCGTATTTTGGTCGTCGAGGACGACCCGGAAACCGCCGGCCAGATCGTGGATTCGCTCACCACCAGCGGTTACCAGGTGGATTTGGCCGCCAGCGGCAACGAGGCGCTGAGCCGCGGCGTCGCCAGCGACTATGCCGTGATCACGATTGACCGCATGCTTCCCGACATCGATGGCATCGCGGTCATGCGTCAATTGCGCGACGACGGCATCGCCGCACCCGTCCTGATCATCAGTGCGCTCGGAGAAGTCGACGACCGGGTGCGTGGCTTGCGCGCCGGGGGCGATGACTATCTGGTCAAGCCTTTTTCCTTCGTCGAATTGCTGGCGCGCGTCGAGGCGCTTGGCCGGCGCAGCGACACCATTGTCAAGGAGACCATCCTGCGGGTCGGCGATCTCGCGATCGATCTGGTGTCGCGGACCGCCAGCCGGCGCGGCAAGCCCATTTTTCTTTTCCCTCGGGAGTTTCAGCTGCTGGAGTATCTGGTTCGCAACGAAAGCCGCGTGGTATCCCGGGCCATGTTGCTGCAGCACGTCTGGGATCTTCATTTCGATCCCTCAACCAACATCATCGACGTCTATGTCGGGCGCGTGCGTCGCAAGGTCGACGGCCAGCAAGCCTATCCGCTGATCCATACGGTTCGCGGTATCGGGTACTGCCTCCGTGCTCCTGGCTAAGACCTTAACGTCATCGACGTTCAAGCTGGCGCTGATCGCGATCGGGACCTTCGGCGTGATCGTGTCGGCCATTTTCAGCTACGTCTACCTGTCGACCTCTTCCTATGTGCGCAGCCGATCGGATCGCGCCATCATGACCGAGTATGCCAGCCTGCAAGGCGCGTACGAGCGATCGGGGCGCGATGGGCTGATCGCCTTGATTCAGCGACGCATCGCCGACAAAGGTCTTGCAGACAACGCGTATCTCCTCGCCGATCCTTCATCGGCCGTTCTGGCCGGCAACCTCAAGGGTTGGCCGTCGACGGTCACGGCAGCCAGGGGATGGACAGAGTTTCGCGCCGGCGAGCCGTTACCCGGCGCCACCAACCGTCCGCTGCTGCGCGCCATGCTCGAAACATTTCCGGGCGGCGATCGTCTGCTGGTGGGGAGGGATATCAGCGAGCTCGACAGCTTTACCGATCAGATCAAGACAGCCGTGATTTCGGGCGTCGCCTTGATATTCGTGCTGGCGGGAGTCGCGAGCATCCTGGTGACGCGCCGGACCGTGGGGCGGATCGAATCGATCAACGCGGCCAGCCGCGCCATCATGCTCAGCGGTCTCGACAAGCGTATCCCGCTCCGCGGCAGCCATGACGAATGGGATCGCGTAGCGGAGAACCTCAACCTGATGCTGGACCGCATCGAAACATTGATGGGGGAGGTCAAGCAGGTGAGCGATAATGTTGCGCACGACCTGCGGACGCCGCTGACGCGAATGCGCGGACGGCTGGAGAAGGCCTATCACGGTCGTCGCATGGCTGAGGATGATCAATCGCTGATCGGCGACACCATCGCCGACCTCGACGCCGTGTTGCGGATATTCTCGTCGATTACGCGGATTGCGCAGATCGAGACCCAGGCACGAAAGGGTGCGTTCCGCACCGTGAATCTGGTCGAAATCGCCAGTGAGGTTGTCGAGTTGTACGATGCCGCCGCCGAACAGGACGGCACGCGTCTCACCGTTGTCGGCGACGTTGAGGTGCTGGTGACCGGCGATCGAGATCTGATCTTCGATGCCATCGCCAATCTCGTCGACAATGCGATCAAGCATGGCCGCCCCGGCGGGCACGTCGTCGTTGCCAACGAAAACATCGATGGTGCGCCGGTGATCTCGATCGCCGACGACGGTCCCGGAATTCCCGCCGGCGAATACGAGCATGTTTTCAAGCGCTTTTACCGGCTCGAACACAGTCGCTACACGCCGGGAAACGGTCTCGGGCTCAGTCTGGTCGCTGCCGTCGCCCGTCTTCATGGCGCGCGGATCGAAATGCTCGATAACTCGCCCGGTCTCAAGTTCAAACTCTGGTTTTCAGCGCCAGCCGGTTAGAGCCTTCTTGCCTTTAGCCTTCTTGCCTTTAATTAGCCTTGACGCCTTTCCTTCCGCGGTTTTCCCTTCGGCGCTGGCAAGGCCGGTCGCCGCTGCTGGAACTGGGGCCGGTTTTGCAATCCGGGCCGCTGCACGCCGGGCGCGTTAGGCTGCTGCTGAAGATTTGGCGGTTGCCGAACGCCCGGCGCGTTCTGCGATCCCGGTTGTGCTCGCCCGCCGGGTTGTTGCGGTTGGCCCGCGCGCGGTGGCAGTCCGGGCTGGGTCGGCGAACCCGGACGCTGCTGCAGCCCCTGCCTGTTCGGAGGGTTCGGTGATGGCTGTCCCGGCCGGTTTGGCGATCCCGGCGGCTGCGAGCCTGGCCGTTGCGGCAAACCATTCTGCCGCTGCGGGCCGGGCTGACGCGGCTGGTTGGCGCGGTTCGGATTGTTCAGCGCGGGATTGGCGCGCCGCAAGGCGCGTTGCTGGGTTACGACTTGGCGGCCGAGATTTTGTGTTGAATGGACCTGGCGCACAAAACCCTGGTCGCGCAGCGCCTGCTGCGGCGAAATCGTCAGCGGTACCGCGGCGAAGCGCGCGCCGGTCCCGGGGCGTATCGTGAAGCCGCTGGCGCCTTGCGTGAGAAAACCGAGCCGCACCCCGGCGCGGTCATGGACCTCGATCCGCCCGACCTTGCCGTCCGCATCGGGATAAAGCTTGATCGCGACGTTGTTCCGGCTTGTGGCCGACGCGCCTTCCGGCACCTCGACCAGGCCAGAGGTGCCGCGAATGCCCATGGTCGCGGTCGGTGTCGAGATTTTCATGTCGCCGGTCTTGGCGACGGCGGCGGCCACGAAGGCCACCGTGCCCTTGACGACATCGAACAGCGCGCCATTTTGCTTGCCGCCATCCTCATAGACAAAACTGTCGACCGTGATCCGTGCGTTGGCGGTGAGATTGAAGGTGGTGGCGTCGTTGAAGGTGACGCCCAGCGTCGAATTCGCCGACGTCTGCAGCACGTCGTTCTGAAAAATATCGTCCTTGAGCTTGAGCGCGATTGAATCCCTTTTGCGGATGACGGTCGCGATGCCGGTCAGGGTGGCTACGTTGCCGATCGGTTCATCGCCCGCGGCTTGCGCATCGGTGGCCGGATCGGCCGCAGGCGCCGCCGGGGTTTGGGGCGCGGGGGCTGGCTGCGCCTGTGAAAATTGTGTCGCAGCGGAGGTCGCTCGCAAAGGGCCCGGCACGTCCCTGGTTTCGATGGGAGACGGCATCGCGAAAACATTCGCGGGGCCGGCCAGCATGAAGCCGGCCAAAAGGCAAGCCGCGAATGAAAACCGATGCCGCGTCACGAGGGAGTCCTGAGCAGGGAGGGAATTGGGCGATGGCAGGTATGCGATTGGGGGCCCGGCCGGCTGAATGCTGCATGAATGTGAACGCCATCGTCGGCATGGCCGGATCGAGCAGCTCGATTTCCAGGCGAAGCCGCTACCTTGACACATGAAAACGCCCGGCGGCTGGACTGATCCAGACCGCCGGGCGCTTCAGATACAGGTTGTGGCGCGAAAGCCTAGAACACGCCGAGTACGATGGCGCCGACAAAGGCGATTGCCAGGTACGCGGCAACGACGCTCAGTCTGCTGACTAAAGGACCCATGAAGGTCACGGGAAGTCTCCCTGGTTCACGTCAGTGCCCGCTTTAACGCCGAAGGTAGCAAAGCGTTCCGGGCGGAAAAAGTCAGCCCTGCTGCTTTATTCCTGACTGTTCAGGCATCAGAACCGCCGCCGACGTGGTTAAAGACTCGTGAAAACAACGCGTTGATGAGTCCTTAAATAAATTGGTCGAACGTGCGCGGATGACGCGCGGAGTTCGCTTGTACCTCGTCGGCTCCTTCGTCCTTGTCTCGCTGGCGGGTTGCGGCCGCGGATTTTTTCAATCCGCGGAGCGTGAACCGTGGCGGGCCGAGGCCGAAATCGCATGCCTGAAGTCCGGCGCGGTCAAAGAAAACGCCGAACTGGTCCGGATCAGCCCGATTTCGGGGCCCGGGGTTTGCGGCGCGGAGTATCCGCTCAAGGTCGCCGCGCTCGGCGAAAGCAGCGGCAGCGTCGGCTTTGCCGACGAGAGCCCCCGGCCGCCCACAACCATTGGCAATCAGCCGCGCTGGCCGGTTTCGCGGCCGACGGCCCCGGCGCAGGCGCCGTATTATCCGGATCCCCCGTTGCGCCAGCCCGGTTACCGGGCTTCATCCAATGGTCCGATTTCCAGTGCTCCGACTTCCAATGCCCCTATGTCATTGACCGCACCGGGTGTCAGTCGGGAGGAAGACGACATCGATCTGCCGCCTGAGAGCGCGCCCGGTTCGCAGGAGCCAGCCGCGCAGGGGGCGTATCGCGCGCCGTATCCGGGCCCGCAGACCTATCCGCCGCGCGACCGCTATTCGGCGCCCGTGTGGTCGAGATCAAGCAGATCTCCGCCTATTCCTGCCGCGGCATGAACGGCAATTCGCGCGCGCATATTTCCGAGCACGCCTTCGGCAATGCGCTGGATATCGCGGGCTTCACGCTCGCCGACGGGCGGCACATTGCGGTGAAGGATGGCTGGAAGGGCATGGCGGAAGAGCAGGGCTTTCTGCGCGACGTGCAGGCCGCCGCCTGCCAGCAGTTCAGCACCGTGCTGGCGCCGGGCTCCAACGTCTATCACTACGATCACATCCACGTCGATCTGATGCGCCGCGCCAGCCAGCGCGTGGTCTGCGAGCCGGCCGCGCTCTCGGGCGAGGAGGTCGCCGCGCGGGCAGGCCAGCGCAACCCCCACGCATCGCGCGCGCCGTTCGTGACGGGATCGCTCGCCGGCGGCAAGGCCGCGCCGCAGCGGTACAAGTTCAGCGGCAAGGTCAACGAAGAAGACGAATTCGAAGACGATTAGGGGGTGGGGAGATACCCCAAACGCTCCGATATCCGCCTTATGATATACATTTAATGGCAGGAGATCATGGAGGCGGCGATGCAGGTTTCCAAGTGGGGTAACAGCCTTGCGGTTCGATTGCCGAAGACGCTGGTCGATGAACTTGGGCTCAAGGAAGGCGACGAATTGAATGTGGTTGCCGCCAAGAAC
>WNGG01007546.1_pt1 | contig 17554 bp, 17 predicted proteins | sample 5400661 | NCBI WGS metagenome assembly WNGG01 (sample SAMN13153372, study PRJNA577476) | soil metagenome | isolation source: 100 cm soil or saprolite under Garry oak tree replicate 1 | place: USA:California | collected 2016-06-15 | reverse complement strand
TTTCCGGCCACCATCGAGGAAAGTATGCCCGAGCCCTGCGGACCCGTCGTCCGAACCTCCCACGCGCCTCCATGCCGGCTCAGGATCCCGCGCTTGAACTCCATGCGGCCGGTCTTCTTCGTCATCGCCTCGGCGGCGCGCGCCTCGAGGGTCTCGTGGAAGAGCGCCCGGCGGCCGGCCCGCTTGTAGAGCGCGGGACGCACGAACAGCATGAAGGTGAGCATGGAGGCGACCGGATTACCCGGCAGGCCGAAGAAGAGCGCGTCGCCGAGGCGGCCGGCCGCGAGCGGCCGCCCGGGCTGCATCGCCACCTGCCAGAAGTCGATCGAGCCGAGCTCGTCGAGGACGGTTTTGACGAGGTCGTAGACGCCGACCGACACGCCGCCGGAGGAGATCACGAAGTCGGCGGCGCGCGCGGCCTCGTCGAGGCGCGCCCGCAGCTCGTCGCGGACGTCGGGGACGATGCCGAGGTCGAGCACCTCGCCGCCGCAACGCTCGATGGAGCCGCGCAACGCGAAACGGTTCGCGTCGTAGATCTGCCCGGGGCGGCGCGGATGGCCCGGCTCGGCGACCTCGTCGCCCGTGCTGAGGAGGGCGACGCGCGGCTTCCTGTGCAGCGCAAGCTGCCAGATGCCGAGCGACGCGACGAGGCCGAGATCCTGCGGCCGGAGCACGCTGCCGGCCTCGATGACGATCGTGCCCGCGGGGACGTCCTCGCCGCGCATCCGCACGTTGGCGCCCTTGGCGATCGGCCCGACGCTCACGCGGCCGCCGGCGTCGCCGAGCGCCTTCACGACCTCCTGGGGATAGACCGTGTCGGCGCCGCCGGGCATCGGGGCGCCCGTCATGATGCGGAGGGCCTGGCCGGGTGCCAGCGCGCCCTCGAAGACCGAGCCCGCCGGCAGGTCCCCGACGACCGCGAGCTCGCGCGCGCCCGTCGGCGGAATGTCGCCGCTGCCGACGGCGTAGCCGTCGACGGCGGAGTTGTCGGACGGCGGCACGTCGAAGGGCGCGCGCACCTCCTCCGCCAGCACCCGGTCGAGCGCGCGCGTAACGGGGAGGAACTCCGGGGAGGTCGATCCCGAGACCTGGGCGAGGATCCGATTTTGGCCGTCCCGCACCGAGATCACGCGCTTATTATACGCGCCATGATCGTCGCCGACCCGCGGCCCGCCGGGTTTTGGATCCGTACCGTGGCGCTCGTCGTGGACGGGGCGGTCATCCTCCTCGCGCAGTTCTCGCTGGGCTTCATCGCGGGACGTCTCTGGGGCGCCGCGATCGAGGACGCGTGGGAGTTTCAAAGCTCCGTGCTGCTGTTCACGCTGCTCTTCGCGGGCTCGTACGCGACCGTGCTGCACGCGCTCTACGGCCGGACGCTCGGCAAGGCCGTCGTCGGCATCCGCGTGGTGCTCGAGGACGGCGCGCCCGTGCCGATCGGCGCCGCGCTGCTCCGCTGGATCGCCTACTGGATCTCGCTCGCCCCGTGCGGCTTCGGCTTCGTGATGGCCGCGCTCCGTGCCGACAAGCGCGCGCTGCACGACCTGATCGCCGGCACGCGCGTGGAGCGGACGCGGCACCGTGGTGTCGCGGGCCACGCGGTCAGCGTGCGCGGTCAGGCGCCGGTGGCGTGATCCGCACGCCGCCGCTCGGACCGCGGAACCGCCTCACGGCGGTCGTCCTCGCCGCGGTTTCTGATCCGGCCGCGCGCCGCGAGCTGGCCGGCCTGGCGGACGCGACAGCCGCGGCGCGCTGGCTCGGCCCCGACGACGAAGACTGGGGCGATGTCGTCGCGGAGCGCGCGCGCCGCGCGTCGGCGGCCCTGGCGCCTCTGGCGCCGGTCGACGTCGAGCGCGACCTCCCCGGTGCGCTCACCGCGGCGTCCGCCCTCTTCGCCGCGGGGCTCGGCTTCGAGGTCCACGAGCTGCTGGAGCCGCACTGGCTCCACGCGACCGGTACCCAGCGTGAGGCGCTGCAGGGTCTCATCCAGGTCGCCGTCGGCTACCAGCACCTGGCCAACGGCAACGCGGCCGGCGCGCTCTCGCTGCTCGCCGAGGGCGCCACGCGGCTCGGCGAAGCAAGCCTGCCAGGCCTGGATCTATCAGAATTGGCGCGTGCCGCGACGGCTCACGCCGCCGCGCTTCCCGCCGGCAGCTTCGCCCTTCCCGGCTTCCCACATCCGACGCGATAGGAGACAGGCATGGATCTCGAGCTTCGTGGCAAGACGGCACTCGTCACCGGCGGCAGCAAGGGGATCGGCAAGGCGATCGCGCTCGGTTTGGGGCGCGAGGGCGCGCGCGTGGCGATCTGCGCGCGCGACAAGGCGGCGCTCGAGCAGGTGGAGGCCGAGGTGCGCATCCCCGCGGATCTCTCGCACCTGGGTGAGGTCGAGCGCGTCGCCGCGACGGCGCGCGAGCGGCTGGGGCGGATCGACATCCTCGTCAACAACGCGGGGGCGATCCGGGGCGGGGCCTTCCTCGACATTCCGGACCAGCAGTGGAGCGACGACTGGAGCCTGAAGCTCCTCGGCTACATCCGGATGTGCCGGGCCGTGTTCCCGCTGATGAAGGCGCAGGGCGGCGGGCGGATCGTCAACGTCGTCGGCGCCGCCGCCCGGAACCCGACGCCCGTCTATCTCACGGGCGGCGCCGCCAACGCGGCGCTCGTCAACTTCACCAAAGGGCTCGCGGATCTCGGGGCCGAGTCGAAGATCCTCGTCACGGCCGTATCGCCCGCGGCGACCGCGACCGAGCGCTGGGAGAGCCTGATCGCCCAGCAGGCGCGCGCCCAGGGCAGGCCGATCGAGGATCTCAGAAGAGAAGCGAGCGCGGCCTACAAGCTCGGCCGGATCGCGACGTCAGAGGACATCGCCGACATCGTGTGCTTCCTCGTCTCCGCGCGCGCGTCCTTCATCACGGGGATCTGCGTCACCGTGGACGGCGGGGCCACCCGGGGCGTCTACGCATAGCAGACTTGACATGCGTCGCCACCTGTCACATTCTGTCGGGCCTAGAAGCCGGGGTAGCCCGACAGGAGGATCGCGCGATGGCCGCTAAGCTGTTTGTGGGCAACCTGTCGTTCCAGGCGACGGAAGAGGACCTGCGCGAGCTGTTCGCCCAGGCCGGAAACGTCGAAACCGTCCGCATCATCACCGACCAGTTCACCGGCCGACCGCGCGGCTTCGGGTTCGTCGAGATGGCGACGAAGGAAGAGGCCCAGAAGGCGGTCGAGATGCTCAACGGACGGCTCTTCCGCGACCGTAACCTGGTCGTGGACGAGGCCCGGCCGCAGCCCCAGCGCGGCGGCGGCGGGCCGCGGGGCGACCGCGGGCCGCGTCCCGGCGGCGGCGGAGGCAACTGGCGCCGTTAGTCGGGCGGATCAGAACAGGGTGAGCTGCGCGGTGGGCTCACCTTCATCCTCCGCGTAGTCGAGGAGCCCGTCCCGCTCTGTGTAACGGCGGAACCGCTCCCAGATCTCCAGCACCTTCGCCTGGTAGTACTCCGTGTTCTCGTCCGGCCGCTGCGGATCCCATTCGCTCGCCAGTCGCGCCGCCCCGCTGACCATGACGCGCGCGCCACGCCCGGCGACGTAGTACGAGACCTGGTCGCCCGGCTGCAAGGCGCGGCCCGCCGCGGCCGCCAGCTCGTACGCGGCCGACTGCGGCCGTGCGCCCTGCGCGACGCGCTGCCGGTACGCCTCGAGCGTCTCCGAGAGCGTCTCCGTCCGCGCGAAGAGCCGGAGCGGCACCCGGTGTGCCGCGAAGTCGGCGAGCCACCGGTCGATCACGGCGCGGACCTCGCCGCGCCCACCCGTGAGCAGATGCCGCACGACCTCCTCGATCAGCCGCCGCTGGAAGGGCTCGAGCCCGCGTGACCGGAACCCCGAGCCCTTCAGGGTGACCCGCCCGCGCGCGTCGAGGAGCGCGTAGGTCTTCATCTTGTAGCTGAACATCGCGTGGTAGCGGCTGTCGAGCTCGAGCACGATCTCCGGTGGCAGACCGGCGGCCAGCGACTCGACGAGCGCCGCGTCGGCGTCCTCCGCGTGACCGGGCGGCGGCACGAAATAGACGCCGTCGGTGTCGGCCTCGACGGGGACCGCCCCCAGCTCGACGAGGCGGTCGACGATTCCGGTGACGATGCGCCGGCCCTCCGCCGTGACGCGGTCGGCGGCGGCGAAGTCGTTCCAGTGGCCGGGAGCGAAGGCGAGGTAGCCGTAGAACGAGTTGATGACGAGCTTGAAGGACGCCTGCAGCGCGTTCTGGTGACTGCGCTCGTCGGGGTCCGGCGTGGTCTGCGCCGCGCGCTTCGCGGCGACCCGAAACTCGCGGAGGTGCGCGAGCAGGGGCAGGAAGACGCCGAGCCCGTCGGCCGCCGGCGCGATGCGCGTGGCGAGCATCAGCGAGGGATAGAGCGACGTCACGTCGACGTGGAGCACCGGCGCCGCCACTCCCTGCTTCCACACCGCCGTGAGTCCGCCGCCGACCGGACCGGGCGCGCCGGGCCGGGGCACCGCGCGCCGCCGGCGCAGGTGCTCGCGCATGAGGAGCGCGTCGATCTTACCGGCCGTTCCGCGAAGGGTCACCGACTGATAGTCGAAGGGCAGCATCTGCGCCTGGGCAAAGTACGGTGGGGCCAGGATCGCCGCGACGGCGAGGGTCTCCGCGGCGTCGTCGGCCGCGTAGGCCATGACCCGGTCGGCGTCACGCTCGAGCTCGCGCGCCATCTGGGACGCGTCGACGTACGTCCGCTCCGGCGCCGCGACGCCGAGGTGCACCGCGATGTCCTTCAGGCCGAACGAGGGCAGGTCGCGCGCGCCGATGTCGTGAAGCTGGGCCAGCATCCACGTGTCCACGACGTGGCGTCCGGCGACCTCGAACCGCCGGAAGCCGATGGTCCGCTCGGCCACCTGAAGGCGGGCCGGCCGCCCGCGGAGCGTCGCGCCGTCCCGACCCCACCCGAGCTCGACGCCGTGCCGCCGCGCGCGGGCCTCGATGTACTCGAGGTCGAAGCGGAAGATGTTGTGCCCCTCGATCACGTCGGGGTCGCGCTCCTGGATGATGCGACCGCACTCGGACAGGAGCGACGCTTCGTCGAGTCGGTCGCCACGCAGGACGTCGTGCCAGCCCAGCGAGTCGGCGAGCGCGATCGCGACGATCCGGTCGCCGGCGCGGGCCGAGTTCGGGAACTCGTATCCCTCGCTCGTCACCACCTCGATGTCGAGCGCGAGGCGGCGGAGATCCGCGAAGCGCATCGCGCCGAAGGACGTGCGGCCCGTGGCCAACAGGTATTGGTGGACGGCGTCACCCGGGAACAGATAAGGGGCTGCCGGGGCGCTCGCCGCCTGGCCGGAGCGGTCGCGCGCGAGGTCGCGGGCGACCAGGGCGTCGCGCCAGGAGTCGAAGCGCGCGAGCCAGGCGAGGCCGTCGCCGGTCTCGGGTCCGTCGAGGCGCTCGAGCGACGCGAGGCCGGGGGCGCCGTCGAGAAGCGGCGCGTCGACGACGAACATGAAGGGCGACAAGGGGACCGTCTCGCGTCGGGTCTCCACGCCAAACCGACGCCAGAGGTGGATGGAGCGGCTGTCGGATGCCAGCGCCAGCGCGACGATGCCCGGCGTCGCGTCGGCGCCGAAGATCAACTCCTTGGACATCCTCCGGATCATACATCCTCCATCCTCGTGTATGCTCGACGCCATGCTCCGGCACGCCGCGGCAGCGTTGCTCGCCGCCGTCGTCCTCGCGGGCTGCGCCACCACCCCCATCGCCTTCCCGAACGCCACACCGGGGCGACCGCTCGATGTTCTCGCCGAAGAGTTCCGCCCCACCGGCGTAGGCCCGTTCCCCGCCGTCGTGCTCCTCCACGGCTGCCACGGCGTGCTGCCGGGCACGCGCGATTGGGGTCGCTGGTTCGCCGCGCACGGCTATGTCGCGCTGGTGGTCGATTCGTGGACGCCGCGTCGGATCGGGGACGGCTGCCTCCCCGGGCCCGACATCGCGAGCACCGAGCGGTTCGACGACGCCGTCGGCGCGTTCCGCTGGCTGCAGGGCCGCGCCTACGTGGACCGCGGGCACATCGGCGTCGTCGGCTGGTCGAACGGCGGCGTCTATTCGATCGCGCTCGTGAACGGACCGAGCCTCGAGCGGGCGCGCGTGCGGGGCGTCGTGGTGCCGGAGCCGGGCTTCCGCGCGTCGATCGGCTTCTATCCCGGCGGCTGCTACTCACTGGTCCATGAGCAGGTCGTCCGGCCGTTGCTCGTCCTGATCGGCGACGCGGACGACTGGACCAAGCCGAGCGAGTGCCGCGAGATGGTCGAGGCGATGCGGGGCCGCGGCGCCGACGCCCAGATCGTCCTCTACCCGGGCGCGTATCACTACTTCGACGACGCCCGGTGGCCGCGGCAGTACCTGTCCAAGGTCGAGAACCGCAACAAGCCGGGGGAGTGCTGCGGCGCGACGGTGAGCTACGACGGGGCCGCGGACGCCGACGCGCGCCGGCGCGTCGACGAGTTCTTCGGCTATCATCTGAAGCCGAGATAGCACGGTGGACGCCTCCGTCGAGCTGGTCAAGTTCCTCCGCGAGTCCATCGTCAGCCTCCACGTTCACGTGCCGCGCGAGCATCCCTCGACACGGATCCTCGGCAACGAGCGGATGGGGAGCGGCGTCGTCGTGGACGCGGGCGGGCTCATCCTGACCGTGAACTACGTCGTCATGGGCGCCGGCACGATCGAAGTCAGTTTCATGAAGGGGCGACGTGCCAAGGCCGAAGTCGTGGCGCAGGACTTCGACACGGGGCTGGCCCTCCTGCGAATCAAGCGCCAGGGGCTCTGCGCCGTCCCGTGCGGGGCGGACCGCGAGATCGACCGGGGCGAAGCGGTCGTCGCGATCGGGGCGAGCGGGCCCCAGGAACGGCCGACGGTGGGAGGCCTCCTGACGTACCTCGGCGAGTTCGAAGCCTACTGGGAGTACCTGCTCGAGCGCGGCCTCGTCTCGAGCGCGCCCAATCCCGGCTACGGCGGCGGCGGCCTCTTCACGCTCTCGGGGAGGCTCGTCGGCGTGATCTACCTGAACCTCGCCGAGATCGGGCGCAGCTCGCTCTCGATCCCGATCGATTTCTACCGCGCCCACGAGGAGGAGATGCTGCGGTACGGGCGCGTCGTGAGCCGGCCGACGCGCGCGTGGCTCGGGGTCTTCGCCCACGCGATCGAGGATGGCGTCGTCGTCGCGGGCATCGTCCCCGACGGGCCCGGCGACCGCGGCGGGCTCGAGGAGGGCGACCTGATCGTCTCGCTCAACGCCGAGGAGGTCGGCAGCCGGCGGGACCTCTACATGAGCCTCTGGCGTCACGCGCCCGGGGAGAAGCTGACGCTCGAGGTGATGCGCGACAGCAAGCTTCGCCGCCTCGAGGTGACCGGCGGCGACCGGGCGCACTTCTTCCGGCAGATTTGAACGCAGCAAGACTGAGGAGCCACGGCGATGGATCTCGGACTCAAGGGCAAGGTCGTGCTCGTGACCGCGGCGAGCAAGGGCATGGGCAAGGCGTGCGCGCTGACCTTCGGCGCGGAGGGCGCGCGCGTGGCGATGTGTGCGCGGACGGAGGCCGATCTGAAGACGGCCGCGGACGAGGTGCGGTCGAAGACCGGCGCGGAGGTGCTCGCGCTGACGGCCGACCTCACCAAGCCCGACCAGATCAAGTCGCTGGGCGCGCGCGTCCGCCAGGTGTTCGGCGGAATCGACGTGCTCGTCGCCAACTGCGGCGGGCCGCCGCGCGGCAACTTCGACGAGGTGACCGACGCGCAGTGGTACGGCGCGGTGGACGTCTCGCTGCTCTCGGTCGTGCGGCTGATCCGGGAGGCGCTGCCGACGATGCGGGCGAAGAAGTGGGGGCGTATCCTCACGATCCAGTCGGTGTCCATCAAGCAGCCGGTGGACGGGCTGCTCCTCTCGAACGCGGTGCGCCCCGGCGTCTTCGGGCTGGTGAAGACGATGGTGCCGGAGCTCGGCAAGGACAACATCACGATCAACATCGTCTGCCCGGGCCGGATCATGACGGACCGTCTGCTGAGCGGCGCCAAGCAGGCCGGGTTGAGCCAGGACGAGTACCTCGAGAAGATCAGCTCCGACATCCCGCTCGGCCGCGCGGGTACCCCGGAGGAGTTCGCCAACGTCCTCGTCTTCCTCGCCTCCGACCGCGCCGCGTACGTCACGGGCACGGCCCTGCAGGTGGACGGCGGCGTGGTGCGCGGGCTCCTCTAAGCGGCCGGCGTGCTCGGGCTGCGCGGCGCCATCTCGCGGTTTTTCGCCGAGAGCGGGTTCTTCCTCGCGGCGGGGTTCGCCTTCTTCTTCCTCGTGTGCATGATCCCGCTCCTGCTGCTCGCCGTCTCCACGCTCGGCTACCTGTTGTCGGCCGAGCACATCGCGGGCGAGCTGATCGAGCCCCTGACGCGGAACTTCCCGGTCTACCGGCGCGAGCTCACGTCGGCGATCCTCCGGATCGTCGAGACGCGCGCGGCGACCGGCCTCGTCGGCAGCGCCGTCCTGATCTTCTTCTCGACCCCGCTCCTCGGGGCTTCGCGTCTGGTGATCCACCGCATGCTCGGCGTGCGGGCGGGCTACGGCTATCTGCGCCAGATGCTCACCGACGCCGTGCTCGTTCTCGGGCTCACGATCATGTTGTTCTTCGCTTCGTCGGTCACGTGGGTCTTCCAGTGGGTCCAGGACTTCGTCGTCCAGGCGCTGCTCATGCCGCGCGCGTGGGTGTACTACACGACGCTCGCCTTCTCGGTCGCGGTGTCCACCGTGATGTTCTACCTCACGTACCGCTGGGTGCCGCTCAGACGGCCGAGGCCGGGCCCGGCGCTCGCGGGGGCGGTGCTGGCGAGCGTCTTGTGGGAGGCCGCCAAGCAGCTCTTCCGGCTCTACATCCGTCGGGTCGGGGTCTACGACCAGATCTACGGCCCCCTCGGCGTGCTGGTCGCCTTCGTGATGTTCGTCTACTACTCGGCGATCGTTTTCGTCTTCGGCGCCGCCTACGTCGCGTCGCTCGACTCGCGGCGACGTTAGACATGGGGGGCCCCGAAATGGCCCCCCATACCCCCCGACGCTCGGGACGCCCCGGCGGAGCCGTGGCGCCCCTCGATTCCTGGCCGGGACGAGGGCCGCAGAGGATCCGTATGATATCGTGACGGCGCGTTCGACTCCCAGGCGTGGAGGAGCGGCCCGATGATGCTCAAGGGCAAGGCGGTGGTGGTGACCGGCGCGGCGCGGGGCATCGGCCGCGAGATCGCGCTGCTCATGGCGAAGCACGGCGCGCGCGTCGTCGTCAACGACTACGGCGGCAGCGAGGCGGGCAGCGGGGGGGCGAAGAGCCCGGCCGACGATGTCGTCGGTGAGATCAAGAAGGGTGGCGGCGAAGCGGTCGCCAGCTACGACTCGGTCGCCTCGATGGCCGGCGGCCAGGCGATCGTGAAGGCGGCGCTCGACGCCTTCGGGCGCGTGGACGTCGTCGTCAACAACGCCGGCATCCTGCGCGACCGGATGATCTTCAACATGAGCGAGGAGGAGTGGGACGCCGTCATCAACACGCATCTCAAGGGCTCGTTCGCCGTGACCCGCGCGGCCGCGCCCCTCATGCGCGAGCAGAAATCGGGGAGGTTCATCAACATGACCTCCACGTCCGGGCTCGTCGGCAACATCGGCCAGGCCAATTACGCGGCGGCGAAGCTCGGCATCCTCGGGCTCACGAAGGCGGTGGCGCTCGACATGGCGCGCTACAACGTCACGGCGAACTGCATCTCGCCGTTCGCCTGGACCCGGATGATCGGGACGATCCCGGCGGAGACCGAGGCGCAGAAGGCGCGCGTGGACAAGATCAAGCGGATGGGGCCCGAGCACATCGCGCCGGTCGCGGTGTTCCTCGCGAGCGACGCGGCCAAGGACGTCACGGGCCAGATCTTCGGCGTGCGGGGCAAGGAGATCATGCTCTTCAGCCACGAGCGGCCGATCATGCGGGTGCACGACGACAAGGGATGGACGCCGGAGAAGCTGGCGGAAATGTTCCCGGGGACGCTGCAGCACCACCTGGTGCCGATGGTGACCTCGGGGCAGTACTTCAACTACGACCCGCTCGTGTGACGGTGTCCCGGGTACTCGTCTGGGCCCTCGCCGGGGCCTTGATCGCCTCGGGCTGCGTGCGGGGTCGGACGGTGCTCGAGGTCGCGATCGAGCCCTCGGCCCTCGCCAAGCCGGTCAACGCCCACGACTTCACGACCCACGAGACCGCCGTCCGGGGCATCGCGGCGATCATGACCCAGGAGCTGCAGCTGCCCGTCCCGGAGACGGTGACGGTGTACGTCTATGCCACGCGCGAGCTCTTCGAGGCGGGCCTGGTGCGCGACGGCGGCGTCTCGCGGCGGCGCGCGGCGGAGCTCTCCGAGTTCGCGATCGGGATCGGCAAGCGTCGCCAGCTCCTGATCAACGACGAGGCGCTCGAGACGCGCGGCCGCGAGTGGCTGCGCCTGCTCTCGCACGAGCTGACGCACGTCGTCCAGATCGAGGTCGCCCGCGGCGAGGGGCGCTACGAGCAGTGGATCGCCGAGGGCATGGCGGAGTGGGTGGCGTTCGCCGTGCTCGAGCGGCTCGGCATCGAGGTCCTGGCCGAGCGGCGCGCGATGGCGCGGGTCGCCGTGCGCGGCCACGCGCCGGTCGTGGGCCGGCACCTCGATCTGGGCTCGCTCGGCACGCCCCGGGGTTTCACCGAGCGTCATCTCGCCGAGGGCTCTCTGCCCACGTACCAGCTCGCCTTTCTCATGACGGACCAGCTCATCGAGCAGCACGGGCTTCGGACCCTCGTGACGTACTTCCGACTCTGCGGCTCCGGGCTCGCCCGCGACGAGAGCTTCCGGCTCGCCTTCGGGCTCACGCTCCGCGAGTTCGAGGGAAAGGTCCTTGAGCACCTGGCCCCGGTCGGCCGCTAGCCGCCTTGCGCTCCTCGCCGGCTCGCTGTTCCTCGCCGCCGCCGGGAGCGCGTCGGCCGACGAGCTCCTCGCGGCGGTCGGCGACGTCGGGGCGACGAGCGCCGTCGTCTGGGTGCGCGGCGCCGGGGGCGGTCCGGTGAGCATCGAGCTCGGCGAGCGACGGATCCGGCTCCGGCCACGGGAGGCCGACGATTTCACGCGGAAGACGCTGGTGACGGGGCTCGCGCCGGCCACGCGCCATCGCTACCGTGTGATTCAGGGGAGCGACGAGACCGCCGGAGAGTTCGTGACTGCGCCCCCGCCCGACGTCGCCGCGAAGGTGACGTTCCTCTGGAGCGGCGATCTCGGCGGCGGCGGTTTCTGCCGGCTCGTGGACGGCGGCTACCGGATCTTTCGCCCCATGGCGCGCCAGGGCGCCGACTTCTTCCTGTTCGTGGGCGACACGATCTACGCTGACGTGCCCTGCGACAAGCCGGGTGTCGTCCGCGGCGCCGAATTCCGGGCGCGGACGCTTCCCCAATTTCGGGCGCGCCATCGCTACAACCGCGAGGATCCGGGCTTCAAGGAGTTTCTCAAGCAGATGTCCGTATATGCCATCTGGGACGACCACGAAGTCCGTAACGACTTCTCGGGGACGCAGGACCCGCTGATGCCGGTCGGACGCCGCGCGTTCCTCGAGTGGTGGCCGATCCTCCCGGCCGAGCCCGACCCGACACGTCTCTACCGGAAGTTCCGCTGGGGCAGCCTGCTCGAGATGTTCATCCTCGACACGCGTCAGTACCGGAGCGCGAACGACGCGCCGGACGGCCCGGACAAGACGATGCTCGGCGGTCCGCAGCGCGAGTGGCTCCTGAGCGAGGTGTCCGCCTCGACCGCCTCGTGGAAAGTGATCGTGTCGAGCGTGCCGCTCGCGATCCCGACGGGCAGGCCCGAGCGGCGTGACTCGTGGACGAACGCCAGCGTTTGGGGAATCCCCCAGGAGGGTGGCACCGGCTTCGTGTTCGAGCGTGACCGCATCCTCAAGGCCCTGCTCCGTCACCATCCGGCCGCCGGGTACTCCTTTCACGAGTTCATCGCCGGGCCGCTGTCCGCCACCACCGGCCGGCCCCGGCCGCTCGACCAGTCGCTCGGCTCGCGGTCGCTCTTTGCGCGTGGCGGCGTCTACAACTTCGGCGAGGTCGTGATCGAATCGGGGCGCCTCACGGTGAGACTCATCGACGACGCGGGCGACGTGATGTTCACCCACACGCTCGCCGCCGAATGAGCCCCGGCCGGTGCTCCGCCCTGCTCGTCGTGCTGACGCTGATCCCCGCCGTGGCCTGGGCGCAGACGCGCCCGCGGGCGAGCGCGCTCACCGACGTCACGATCGTGGGAGGACCCGAGGCCGTCGAAGTGCGGGTCAAGCTGTCCCGGCCCGTCCAGCCGAAGACCATGCTCCTCGGCGACCCGTGGCGTGTCGTGCTGGACTTTCCGGGCGTCGACTTCCGGTGGAGCAAGACGCCGGCGAGCGGCGGTGCCGACCTGATCCGCGAGGTGCGGGGAAGTCAGTACGAAGGTGGTGTCGCCCGCGTCGTGATCGAGCTGACGCGTCAGGCGCCCTGGGTGGTCGAGCGGGCGCCCGACGGGTTTCGAGTCATCTTCCGGCGGGCCGCGGCCCAGCCGGCACCGCCGTTGTCGCCGTCGAGGGCGACGGCGCCGAAGCCGCCGACCGCGGTCCGTCCCAGGAGCGCGCCGGAGGTGCAGGGCATCATCGTGCGCGACGACAAGGCCGTCGCGTACATCCGCGATCCAAAGACGAAGCAGGTCAGGGGTTATCGCGTCGGCGACAGAGTCGGCGACGCCGTGATCGAGAAGATCGGCGACCGCGAGGTCGTGTTCACGACGCCGACGGGCCGGATCGAAGTCCGCCTCGACTAGCGGACGACCACGCCGCGACGCTCCAGGCCAGTAGGGCCGCCGTGCTCACGAGGACACCCGCGGTCTCCGGCCGCCCCGGCGCGTAGACGAGGACGATGCCGCCGCCTCGCTCCAGCTTCACCTCGAGGTCTCCGAGATCACCCCGGCGCGTCGGCAGGATTCGGTCGTCGGCTTCCGCATGCCAGAGCGCGGAGTAGGCGACGCGCGCGGAGATCCAGTCGCCCGGCCGCCCCTCGAGCGTGACTTCCCACCGGCCGTCTCCCCAGCGTCCGCGTCCCGTCTCCCGCGGCACCGTCGCCGGCGCGCGTCGCGCCCAGAGAAGGAACGGGCCGACGGGCGGGCGCCGCGCGAACGCCGCGCCCTCGTCGAGCGCCGTCAGCCGCGGGGCGTCCTCATCGAGCGCGACGATCACGCTCACGCCGAGCCGGTCGGCGAAGTCGGCGAGCGCCCCGTCGTCCAGCGACTCCAGCGGACGGCCGAAGAGCGAGCGGCCGTCGAGGCGCTCGACGAGGCTCGTGATCGGCCCCGGGCCCGCCGAGCCGCGATAGACGAGCGCAGCGATCGGCGACGGGTGGGTGAAGGTGCCGTTGACGATGCCACGGCCGGCCGCGAGCGGGGTGAGCCCGGTGAGATGCGTGTGGGGCCGCCACCATTCGGCGGCCGCCCCGGTTCCATAGACGAGCGGCACCGACGAGCGCACGAAGAGCACCCTGCCGGGCGGCGCCGCCCGCAACGCCGCCCACAGCGCGTCCAGCCTGAGGCCGCGCACCGTGGCCTCGTACTTGGGCCATTCCAGCGCGCGCGGCCAGAGCGCGAGCGTGCGCCCCGGCAGCGAGACCAGCGCCAGCGCGGCGACGGCGGTCAGGACCCAGACGAGCCGCGGACCGCGGCGGATCGCGCCGACGCCGCGGGCGACGGTCAGCCCCGCGGCGAGGATCACGGCGAGCCAGGCGCCGTCGGCTACGCGGTCGGCGGGGAGCCAGCGGAAACCGAGCGGCTCCAGCACGAGCGCATCCACGGCGACCAACACGCCCGCGACCCACGGCCAGCGCGCGACGACGGTCTCGGGGCGCGTGCGGGCGAGCGGCCAAGCGGCGGCGGCGAGCACGAGGAGAGCGATGAGCAGGGGATGGGCGCCGAGCATCCGCCCGAACGCCGGCTCGCCCCAAGCCAGAGCGCGCGTCTGGTCCAGTCGTGCCAGCAACGGCAGCGTCCAGAACGCGGTGAGCGACGCGGCCAGCGCCAGCGCCGCCGCGCCGATGGCGAGCCGTCGGCCGCGCGTGGCGCCGGGAACTGGGACGGCGGCAGAGGTCGCGACGAGCGCCGCCGCGGCGGGAAGGTGCGCCGGATGCGCGAGGGCGACGAGCGCGAGCAGCGGAACGACCGTCGTCACGGGAAAGCGACCGCCGCTCTCCGTCCAGCGCGACAGCGCCAGCACGAGGAGTGGCAGCAGGGCCCAGCCGAGCCGCGCCGGCGCCATACCGACGTGGACGCCGCCCTCGACGCCGCTCGCGAGCCCCGCCGAGAGTGTGAGCGTGACGAACGCGGCGGGGAGCGCGAGCCAGCCGTCGCCGACGAGCCGGGCGAGTGCCTGCAGCAGGGCCAGGCCCGGCAGCAGGTACGTCAGCCACAGCAGCGCCTGGTACGCGGCGGCGACGGAGAGGAGGCCGAGCGAAGCGCCGTGCAGGAGCGCGCCGGCGTAGGCGAACGCGGGCGGATAGAACTGCAACTCCGGGTAGCCGGCGAACCAGCCCGTGTTCCATGCCCAGGGCGCGGGCCCGAGCGTGACGACGTGCACGAGCCGGTAGAGCTGGCCGGGGTGGTCGTCGGCGACGACGAGCGCGACACCGAGCGACGCCGCGCCGAACGCGATGCCGAATGCGAGGAGCACCAGCGCGGCGCCGACCGTTCGGGCCACGCTCCGGGATGATACTGGATTGCCTGGTCATTGACTTGGTGAGAAGTTGAGTGTTAAGTAGTCGAAATGTCTGGGGAGAAGTTGAAGGGTTTGAAGTGCCGGGAGTGCGGCCGGCACTATGACGCCGCTCCGATTCACGTCTGCGAGTTCTGCTTCGGTCCTCTCGAGGTCGACTACCGGTACGACGTGCTGAAGTCGATCGTGACCCGCGACTCCATCGCCGCCGGCCCGCCCAGCATGTGGCGTTATCGCGACCTGCTGCCGGTGGAGGGCGAGGCGGCGGTCGGCCATCACGTCGGCTTCACGCCGCTCATCCGGGCGCGGAACCTCGCCGACGAGCTCGGCTGCAAGGAGGTCTGGATCAAGAACGACTCGGTCTGCCACCCGACGTGGTCGTTCAAGGACCGGGTCGTGTCGGTGGCCGTGACGAAGGCGCGCGAGTTCGGCTTCGACACCGTCGCGTGCGCCTCGACGGGCAACCTCGCCAACTCGGTCGCCGCTCACGCCGCCGAGGCCCGGCTCAAGACCTACGGCTACGAGATCGTCGAGCAGCTCGGCTGGCGCACGCCGCGCCACATCGTGGTCCCGTGCGCCGGCGGCCCGCTCATCACGAAGATCTGGAAGGCGATCAAAGAGCTGAAGACACTCGGACTGATCGACGGCCCCGTCGAGACGAAGATGCACGCCGCGCAGGCGCTCGGCTGCGGCCCGATCGTGACGATGATCAAGAAGGACAGCAACGTCCTGGTGCCCGTCAAGCCGAGCACGATCGCCAAGTCGCTCGCGATCGGCAACCCGGCCGACGGCTACTACGCCTACCGCGCCGTCAAGGATTCCGGCGGCGCGGGCGAGCACGCCACCGACGAGGAGATCATCGAGGGGATGCTGCTGCTCGCCCGGACCGAGGGCATCTTCACCGAGACGGCGGGCGGCGTGACCGTCGCGGCCGCGAAGAAGCTCATCGACGCCGGCGCGATCCCCCGCGACGAATCCGTGGTGATCTGCATCACGGGCAACGGTCTCAAGACGCCGGACGCGCTCTACGACCGCCTGGAGACGCACGTGAAGATCAAGCCGTCCCTGTCGGCGTTCGATCGGGCGCTGGCGAATCTCAAAGCGCAGGCCCAATAGGAGGGTGCCGATGCCGGTGCAGGTGCGCATTCCGACGCCGCTGAGGAGCGTCACCAAGGGCGCCGCCGAGGTCCAGGCCAAGGCCGACACGGTGGAGGGGCTCGTGGAGGACCTCGAGCGTCAGTTCCCCGGGATGAAGGAGCGCCTGGTGGACGAGACGGGCGAGCTGCGGCGCTTCATCAATATCTACGTCAACGAGGAGGACGTCCGCTTCCTCGAGGGCAAGAAGACCACGCTGAAGGAAGGCGACACGGTCTCGGTCGTTCCCGCCATCGCCGGGGGCCGCTGAGCCCCGGTGTCCGCCGTGACACGCATGCGCGTGCGCCTCACGTTCCCGGGCAGCCTCGTCCAGGAGCCGATCGTCTATCGGCTCGTGAAAGACTTCGACCTCGTCATCAACATCCGCCGGGCGGACGTGAAGGCCGACCACGGCTGGATGGCGCTCGAGCTGGAGGGTGACGAGGCGACGCTGCAGCGCGGGGTCGCGTGGCTCAAGCAGCGGGGCGTGCAGGTGGATCCGCTCGAGCGCGACGTCGTCCTGCCGTAGCGCGTGAGGCTCTCCCGCCGGGTCCAGGGGTTCACCGAGTCGGTCATCCGCGAGATGACCCGTGTCTGCATGCAGCACGACGGCGTCAACCTCGCCCAGGGCATGCCGAACTTCCCTCCGCCCCGGGCGCTCGTCGACGCGGCCCACAAGGCGCTCGACGGCGACTTCCACCAGTACGCGATCACCTGGGGCGCGCCCGCCCTCCGGCGCGCGATCGCCGACAAGTACCGGCGGTTCTACGGCCTGGACGTCGATCCGGAGCGGCACGTCACCGTCTGCTGCGGCTCCACGGAAACGATGCTGGCGACGCTGCTCGCCGTGCTGAATCCGGGCGATGAGGTCATCATCTTCGAGCCGTTCTACGAGAACTACGGCCCGGGTTGCATCATCTCGGGAGCGATGCCGATCTGGGTGCCTCTCGAGCCCCCGGAGTTCGCCTTCGATCCGGAGCGCCTCCGTCGTGCCGTGACGTCCCGCACGCGGGCCATCGTCTTCAACAGCCCGAACAACCCGTCGGGCAAGGTCTTCTCGCGCGCGGATCTCCAGGTGATCGCCGACCTGTGCGTCGAGCACGATCTCCTGGCGATCACCGACGAGATCTACGAGCACATCGTCTACGACGGCCTCGGGCACACGCCGATCGCGACGCTGCCCGGGATGGCGGAGCGCACGATCACGATCTCCGGCATCTCGAAGTCGTACTCGGTCACTGGCTGGCGGATCGGCTGGGCCCTGGCGCCCGAGGAGATCAGCACGGGCATCCGCCGCGCTCACGACTTCGTCACGGTCGGGGCGCCCCATCCGCTGCAGGAGGCGGCCGTGACGGCCCTCCATTTCCCCCACGAGTACTACGTCGGCCTGCGCGAGGCCTACCGCGCCCGCCGGGACCTGCTGCTCGACGCGGTCGAGCGGGCCGGGTTCGTCGCCTGGAAGCCCGGCGGCGCGTACTACATCCTCACGGATGCCGCGCACTTTCTGAAGGCGCTGCGGCTCGAGGACGACACGGCCTTCGCGATGTATCTCGTCAAAGAGATCGGCGTCGCGACGGTGCCCGGCTCGTCCTTCTACGCCCATC
>WNGG01003572.1_pt1 | contig 17560 bp, 13 predicted proteins | sample 5400661 | NCBI WGS metagenome assembly WNGG01 (sample SAMN13153372, study PRJNA577476) | soil metagenome | isolation source: 100 cm soil or saprolite under Garry oak tree replicate 1 | place: USA:California | collected 2016-06-15 | reverse complement strand
GTTCTCGCCCGGGTGGGCCTCCCGGGTGTAGACGAACGCCCACGCGGCCTCGGGGTGCCGGGTCGCCGCGGCATCGAGCAGAGGACCCTCTGCGGAGCAATACGGTCAAGTGAACGAGCCGAACTCCATCACCAGCGGCTTGGACCGCCACAGTTCGGACAGCCTGACCTGGCCGCCGTCGCCGAGCCGCAGCAGCGTGAAATCCTCCGCCCGCTCCCCGGCCCGCGGTGACTGCCAGAACGCAACCTCATCCGCCGCGTCGCCGCCGGCGGCGACGTGGTCGTCGAAGTGAGCGTAGTTGTATGAAGCCGCCACGCTGTCCGCCTCACCCATCGCGCCCTCCCTCAGCTCACCGCCCGGTCCCGGGCCGGCCTGCCACCACTATCCTGCGGCCAGCACGAGAGTTTCCGCCACCTGGCGGGCCGATATCAGCGGCAGGACGATCCGGTGACCGACGGGCTAAGGAGGCGCGCAATAATTAAGTCATGTTGTCCGGGCGTGTCGGGACTTCTTCGGCGGCGCCTCTTATTGTGTAGTTCCAATTTCCGTGGAAGTCGTGTCTGTGCAGGTGACGGGCCTCGAACTCCTTCATCTCCTTGTCGGAGATCCTGATGCCCTTCTGGTAGGTGTTGGTGTCGAGCATGGCGCGGACCGTCAGCCCTGTGCTGGTCGTGGTCGCCGCGATCGTCTCGATGACGACCTCGTGGGATATCAGCGGCCGGCCCCGCCAGTTCATGGTGATGGCCGAGAACAGGCGGTGCTCAACCTTGTTCCACTTGGAGGTGCCCGGCGGGAAGTGCAGCACCGTGATCTCAAGGCCGGTCTCGGCGGCGAGCCTGGCCAGTTCGGTCTTCCACAAGCGCAGCCGGCTGCCATTGGACCCGCCGGCATCAGCGGTGATCAGCAGTCTTCTGGCAGCGGGATAGCCGTGCCGGCCGACGGTGTTCCACCAGCGCCGGATCGATTCCACCGCGAACTGGGCGGTGTCGCGGTCGGTACCCACGTTCACCCAGCCGGTATTGGCGGTCAGGTCATACACCCCGTAGGGGGCCACCTTCCCCAGCTCGCCGGGGAAGTCATGGTCGTTCACCTGCCGGGGTTCACCCTTGTGCGCCCACTCCTTACCCCCGTTGGCGTATTCGCCGATCAGCTCCCGTTTCTTGGTGTCCGCGCTGATCACCGGATCACCTGCGGCCTGGAACGCTTCGACCTGGGAGGCGATGTACCGGAACTGGGCGTCACGGTCGGGATGCTGCTTGCCCTCGATCGTCTTGGCGTTGCCCTGCAGGCTGTAGCCGTTTTCCTTGAGCAGCCGGGCCACCGTCCGCGCCGTCACCTGATTCCCCTGGCTGCTCAGCTCCCCGGCCAGCTTGGCCGTCGACTTGGTCGTCCACCGAAGCGGCGACATCGGATCCCCGCGCGATCCGGGATCCACCAGCGCCTCCAGCGCCGTGACCAGCCCCGGATCGGCCTCCTCCACCGCAGGCCTGCCCGCGCCCTTGCGCCGCACCCGCCCATCAGGCTCGATCCCCGCCTCCAGCTCACCAGCACCCCGGCCGACCGTGTCAGCCGAAACGCCTGCCACCTGAGCCACCAGCTTGATCCCGCCCCGGCCGATCGCCCGCGCCTCAGCGCCCAGCACAAGCCGCCACTGCCGCTCATCAAGATGCGGCCGGATCTCCGTCAGCTTGGCCGCCAGCCGCTCCTGCTCGCCCGCCATGATCGCCATAGCACAACACTACGGATCCGTCTCGGACAAACAGATCTAATTCATGCGGGATCGCTTAGCCCGGCGAGCAGCGCGATCGCTGCCAGCGCTACCGCGGCGAACGCCAGCGCCAGCCGCAGCCCGATCGCATCGCCCAGGGTGCCGGGACCGGGCGGCCCGGCATCCGGCGGCCTGGGACCGCCCTCAGCCATCGCTGACCAAGCCGAGCCGGTAGCCGCCGCCCAGCACGGTCTGGACGATCTGCGGGTTGGCCGGATCATCCTCGATCTTGCGGCGCAGGTTCTTCACGTGCGAGTCGACGGTGCGCTCGTAGCCATCGAATTCATATCCTCGCACCCGGTTGATCAGCTCGAACCGTGAGTACACCCGGCCCGGCACGGTGGCCAGTGCCACGAGGATGCCCCATTCGGTCGGGGTGAGGTCGACCTGCGTACCGAGCACAGTGACCTGCCGCCGCGGCTGGTCGATGACCAGGGTCCCGCCGCCGTAAGTGGAGGTACCCTGCTCCGCGGCCCTGCCGCCGCGCCTCAAGACCGCCTGGACCCGCAGCACCAGCTCCCGGGGGCTGAACGGTTTGGTCACGTAGTCATCCGCGCCCAGCTCCAGGCCGCGTATCCGGTCTTCCTCGGCACTCTTGGCGGTCAGCATCACAATAGGTGTCGGCGCGGTGGCCCGCAGTTCACTGGCGACCGTCTCGCCGGGCACGTCCGGCAGGCCAAGATCAAGAACGACCAGGTCCGGGGATGCCGAGGAGGCCAGCATGATCGCCTCCGCGCCGGACCCGGTCGACAGCACCGTGAATCCCGCTCGTTCCAGATAGGAGCGGATCAGATCCCGCAGCTTACGCTCGTCCTCGACGAGGAGCACCGTTGCCGCCATGCGCCCTCACCCGCCTCTCGGCCGGCCATTACGCTGCCCGTGTTTCCATCATCCCGCAGGGTGGTGAGCCGTGAATCCCACCGGCCTGCTACCTGATAGCCAGTCGCGGACCTTCATAAGATCACCACGACAGCTTCACCTGCCCAGCATTGCTGCCCGGTCCGCCGCACGGCTCAGCGAACCCGCCGTGACTTGCGCGCGATAACGAGCCTTGCGGTAAGGGGCAGGATCAGGATGCCGGCGATTAGCACGAGCGCGCCGGTCCATGCTCGGGCCTGCTGTGCGGGAAACGGTGACCGCGAGTTGGTGAAGATTTCCAGGGTCAGCGATGATTCCGTCCGTTCCAGACGCCCCAGCCCACGAGCAGTTGATTGCCGAATGCTGTCAGCAGCAGGGGGCCGTTTCTCCTGCCGCCCTGGCCACGGCCAGCAGGGCGCCTGTTGTTATCCCCGGGAGAGCCGTGGGCAGGATCACTGAGAGGATGGTGCGCCACCGGGGAATGCCGAGGGCGAGGGCTGCCTCCCGGAGCGCCTTAGGCACAAGTTGCATGGCTTCCTCGGAGGTGCGCCCGATGACGGGCAGCATCAGTATGCCCAGCGCCAGGCCACCCGCCCAGGTAGAGAAGGAGTGAGTTTCGAGGACGACGACCGTGAAGACGAAGATCCCCACGAAGATGGAAGGGATCCCGGTCATCACGTCGGCAAAGAACCGCACCAGTGCTGCCAGCAAGCCCCGGGCCCGGTACTCGGACAAGTAGAGGCCGCGAGTATTCCGAGGGGGACGGCGACGGATGTGCCCAGGGCGACCATCTTGATCGTGCCCCTGATTCCGGCCCCGAATCCGCCGCCTGCCGCCGTCTGGTGCGAGCATGCCGGACAGCAAGATCAGCACGATCGAGGCGCACCCGGCGGCGGCGAACCGGAACAGCGTGTCCGAGGGCCGCCTGGAACGGTGTGCGGCAGCCAGGCGGTCAGCGGGGAGCGCCGTCATTGTCGTGTCCGGTTTGCCCGCTCAGTGGATCGGTCTTAAGGCATGCGCTCACTCTTGGGGGCCTGCGCGGTCGGCGAACCATTGCAAGACTTTTCGTTATCCGGACCAGGAGGATGCTCGGGGGATGCGCGGATCCCAGTACCTAGGTTCGATGAGTCCGCGTTCGGTCCATCCGCGATTTGCGGTGCTGGCGTTCTTTAGCGTGTGACGCTTCCTGGAACCTGATCGGGCAGGGATTGCCCACGGCCCGGCCCCCACCGAGCGGGGTCTTCGGTGGCGCAGTGCGCGATGTCCAGGTAAGGCGCGTACGATGATCGTGCAGTTCAGCGCGCCAGCCCGGGGGCTGGCGCCGCGACTGGTGGCGAGCGCCCACATGGAACCGCTCGACGTATTTCTGCTTCACCACGGCAGCGACCTTGACGATCAAGCGTTTCGGGCGCCGTTGCTACGCGCCGCCGATCGAGGTCAAGCGCGAATTCGCCGTGCAGCGTGACCGGCACGCCGCGCTCACTCGCCAGGGCACGCATGGTGCGATCGCGTGAATGGCTTGGCCATGACCGGCTGGAGCGGATCTACGGTCCGTTCGGGCAGAAGGGTTAGCCTGCAGCGCCTACTCACCCCGGGGAGCAGCCGAGCCGGATGAAACGGCCATACGGGGCCGGCCGGACTTGATGTGCGGGTAGTGCAGGTCGAACGCGGGCCGCTCGGACCTGATCCGCGGTATCGACGTGAAGTTGTGCCGCGGCGGCGGGCACGAGGTCGCCCACTCCAGGGAGTTTGCGTACCCCCACGGGTCGTCTGCCGTCACCCGTTCCCCGTGCCGGGATGTGATGTACACGTTCCAGAGGAAGAACAGGGTGGACGCGCCGAGGATGAACGAGCCAACCGTGGAGATCTGGTTCAGCGTGGTCACGCTGCCGGGCAGGAACGGGTAGTTCGCGACGCGCCGCGGCATTCCGTCGACGCCGGCCCAGTGCTGCACCAGGAACGTCATGTGGAAGCCGATGAACAAGGTCCAGAAATGCCACTTGGCGAGGGTCTCGCTGAGCTTCTTGCCGGTGAACTTCGGCCACCAGAAGTAAAAGCCGCCGAACATGCAGAACACCACGGTGCCGAACAGCACGTAGTGGAAGTGTGCGACGACGAAGTAGGTGTCGGTGACCGCGAAGTCCAGCGGCGGCGACGCCAGGATAACCCCGGTCAGCCCGCCAAGCAGGAACGTGGTCATGAAGCCGATGATGAACAGCATCGGCGCCTCGAAGGTGAGCTGCCCGCGCCACATCGTGCCCACCCAGTTGAAGAACTTCACCCCGGTCGGCACCGCGATCAGGAACGTCATGAGCGAGAAGAACGGCAACAGCACCGCACCGGTGGTGAACATGTGGTGCGCCCACACCGTCATCGACAGCCCGGCGATGCCGATCGTGGCGCCGATCATGCCCGTGTACCCGAACAGCGGCTTGCGGCTGAACACCGGCAGGATCTCGGTGGCGATGCCGAAGAACGGGATCGCCACGATGTACACCTCGGGATGGCCGAAGAACCAGAACAGGTGCTGCCACAGGAGCGCGCCGCCGCTGGCGGCGCTGAATACCTGCGCGCCGAGCTTGCGATCGATCTCCAGGACCAGCAGCGCCGCGGCGAGCACCGGGAACGCGATGAGCACCATGAGGCTGGTGAGCAGGATGTTCCAGGTGAAGATCGGCATCCGGAACATGGTCATGCCCGGGGCGCGCATGCAGATGATCGTGGTGATGAAGTTGACGCCGCTCAGGATCGTGCCGAGCCCGGAGAGCACCAGGCCCATGATCCACATGTCGCCGGCGATCCCCGGCGAGTGCACCGAGCTGGTCAGCGGCGAGTACGCGTACCAGCCGAACGCGGCAGCTCCGCCTGGGGTGAGGAAGCTGGCCAGCAGGATCAGGCCGCCGAAGGCGAACATGTAGTAGCTGAGCAGGTTGAGCCGGGGGAACGCCACGTCGGGCGCACCGATCTGCAGCGGCATGATCTCGTTGGCGAACCCGATGAACAGCGGCGTGGCGAACAGCAGCAGCATGATGGTGCCGTGCATGGTGAACAGCTCGTTGTACTGCTGGTCGGAGACCAGGTGGTTGCCCGGGCCCAGCAGCTGGGCGCGCACGATCATGGCCATCAGGCCGGCGGCCATGAAGAAGAAGAACGAGGTGATCAGGTACAGGTGGCCGATCACCTTGTGATCAGTCGAGGAGAGCCAGTCAGCGAGCAGCGCGCCCTTGCGGTAGCTGCCCGGCGCGGGGACCGGGGCCTGCGCGGGCGGCGTGGTCGTGCTCACGGACATCACCTCCGGGTGTTTGCTGGAGCGGTGTGATGTTGCTCATCGGATCAGCCCAATCCCCCGCCCGCGGAGTCTTTGACTGCGCTGCGCAGCGGCTCCAGGCTGCACTCACCTCGTCGCATCGATGCGGTCAGGATTGCGTGCAGATCCCAGGCCGGCAACCCACTGGAGCGGGCTGTCTTTTGACGTTCCGCCTGAGCCCCGGGGCTGGCGAGAACCCAGCGCGCCCGGGAAAACAGCGGCCATGCGGTATCTCGTCCTCCTTGGCCACCGGCCTGGATATGACCACCAAAGACGGCCGGCATGGAGCCCGGGTCCCGGTGGGGTGCAGGCCGGGTGGAGAAATGTGCCTTGCGCAGGCCACGCAGCACCAGGCTGCGCCGCGGGTCGGCGGGCACGCCGCCGCGGGCCATCCGCATCGCAGCGATGAAGCCGCCGCGCAGCGCGAGCGCGCGGGCCAGGCCCGCGAGCGACACCCGGTGCTGGCAGGTGGTCGGCACGGCGAATGCGTGGAAGAGCAGCGCGAAGACGAACAGGTTGTCGATGCTGAGTGCCTTCTAGATGAGGTAGGCGGCGAAGTACTGCTGGCCGGGATCCGCGCCTTGCCACAGGGCGACGATGAGCAGGAAGCCGGTCCCGGCGCCCACGCCGCGCTGACCTGCGTTGCCCGTGACATTCGCGGCCGGTGCCAACCCGCAACCAGGTCGATGGCCAGCGGGCAGCAGATCACGCCTCTGGCTGTGGCCCAAGCCCAGGCCGGCACGCTGGTCATCGGCTGTGACGGCGGCGGTGGGATGTGCAGCGGGGGCTCAGCAGGCGGTAGCCGATCACCGCGATACCGGCTCCGAAGATCAGCCACGGAACGAGCACAAGCAGATCGCCAGTAGTCATCTGCCTCCCTCGCCTAATGAGAGCTGCGCCTGGTTCGGTCACCCCAATGACAGGCCGGGTGACCGCACGGCGTGTGAAGCCGCTGTGAGGACCGTGTGAAGCGCGCAGATGCGGCTGCGGGTGCCCGCTTAAATCGCGGCAAGTCGCCGCATGGTGCGCCAGCAGGCTGGACGGGTCCTTCTCCATCCGACCGCCACAAGGGCCGCATCCGGACTCCAGCTCCGCTGGCTTGTATCGGAGCAGCGGCCGCCCGGCGAGGGCGTCAAGCGCATCTGCTGCTGGACGGCGAGGAAGGATCAACCGTGGATCGTCGTCGCCACCCGCTGCGAGCTGCCCACCGCAGGGCACGAGCAGGAATCGCCTGGCGAGGTTACCGATTGCCGCGTGCATCGCACGGCAGGTCGTGCATGTTTCAAAGCCTGTGCCCGGGGCTGTGTCCGAGGACGGCCCCGCTGGCCGAGCCCGGCCGTCAGTTGCCGGCCGCGAGAAGCCAATCAGCTCTGCCCAGGCCCCCGGCCAGGTGAACGGCATGGCCGGGACCGTGATCGCCGTAGTCACCGCGCTCGCGGCGGCGGGCTCGTTCGGCGTGGCCGGCGTCCTGCAGCACCACCAGGCCCGCGAGGCTGCCGGAGGCAAGGCGCTGCGGTTCCGCCTGCTCGCCGACCTGGCCCGCCGGCCAATGTGGCTCGCAGGGATCGTGCTGGCGGCCGCCGCGTACGGCCTGCAGGCCCTGGCGCTGGCCTTCGGCCCGCTCGCGCTGGTTGCCCCGATCGTGGCTACCGACCTGCTGTTCGCTGTGCCGCTTGCGGCATGGTGGTCGCGACGGCCGCTGCGCCGCCAGGGCTGGACCGGCTGCGCGCTCGTGGCCAGCGGAATCGGGATCTTCCTGGCGACCTCCCCGCCCGCCTCAGGCCGGTCCGACGCGCCGGCTCAGGAATGGCTGCCCGCCTTCGGCGCTGTGGCCCTGGTTTGCATGGCAGCGGTCACGGTGGGCAACGCCCGCGGTGGGGCTGTACGCGCCGCAATGCTCGCCGCAGCTGCCGGCGTCACCTTCGGCCTCACCGCCGCCGTCACGCTGAGCGCCTCCCGGCTGCTTCGCGACATCGGCCCGGCGGCTACCCTGGGCCACTGGCAGCCATGGGCGCTGATCACGCTCGGCCTCGCCGGGCTGGTGTTCTCCCAAAGCGCCTATCAAGCCGGGCAGCTCACCGCCAGCCTGCCGATCATCGACACCCTGGAACCCATCTCCGGGGTAGTCATCGGAACGGCCGTATTCCACGAGCACCTGGCTACGTCCCCGTACATGCTAGCGATCCAGTTCTCCGGGGCTGCCATCGCCATAAGCGGAATCGCCCTTCTGGCCCCCCCTTCACTGGCGCACCCAGGTGGTGACACGGACCACCACCGCGGTGACAGCAAGCGCTCCGACGGTGGCGGTTTCGGCTTTGGCCCTGCAGCGGCGGGAATTTGGAGCATAGAAGTGCCCAGAAAGGGGGTTAGTGATGGATCAAGCACCTTATCCCGTTCAGTTCTCGGTCGATTACCCCGACCGGCCGTTCAATCGGCTGACCACGCTCTTCCGCATCTTCGCGGCGATCCCGATCGCGATTGTGCTGGGCGCTCTGCCCGGACGGACGTGGCAGTGGACGTATGGCAACGGCACAACGGCGGTGCCGCCGGCGCTGGCGGCCTGCTGTTCTTCGCACCGCTGGTCATGATCTTGTTCCGGCAGAAGTACCCCAGGTGGTGGTTCGACTGGAACCTGGAGCTGCAGCGGTTCGGCAACCGCGTCGGGGCCTACCTGGCCCTGATGGACGACCGCTACCCCTCCACCGATGACCACCAGTCGGTTCACCTGGACTACCCATATCCGGATGTGGCCCGCGACCTCAACCGATGGCTGCCCATCGTGAAGTGGCTGCTGTCCATCCCCACTACGTGGTGCTGGCCATCCTCGACATCGCCGCGGTCGCTGTGGTGATCGTGGCCTGGTTCGCCATCCTGGTTACTGGCCGGTACCCCAGGCGCATGTTCGGCTTCGTCCAGGGAGTCATCCGCTGGCACAACCGCGTCATCGCCTACGCGTTCACCCTGGTCACTGACAGGTACCCGCCGTTCCGGATGATGTCATGAGCGAGCGTTCGGCCGTGCCGGGTGATGATGGCAAAGACGTCTGCAGTTGGGGTGGGTGCCGTCATCGCGGCTATGACCGTAAACCGCTCTCCAGCTGCTGCGGGCGCCCGGGCGTCCCCGTCAGGTGTTAGCCGCTGACCACCTGCGCGTCCCGCAGCAGTGCACGCAGGCAGCTGAGGTGGTCCACCGCGTGACTCAGCGAATGCCAAGCGGCATGGCTGAGTCCGTAGGGGTGCGCGCGGTCGTTGTCGCCGCGAAGAGGGCTACCCGGTGCTGGCCGCGGACGGGTCGGCAGCCGGATCGATCCGGGCAGCCCATGCCTCTGATTCGCCCAGCACCCGCAAAAGTTCGGCGAAGTACCGCCCGTCCGCGTCGTCCATGCACGACTAGAACTAGAGCGGTACCGCCCACGCTTACCCAGCGAATTCAAGGGCGCGAATGCGCATCGCATCGCGTCGTGCCTGGTCTCGCTGCGCCGGGGCGGCCAGGGCGCGGCCTCCCGAAGTCGCGAACTAGGACGTGCCGGGCCTGGCCGCCGGCCCGCTATCGCCGTGGCGGTAGGCCGCTGCCCTCGGCCTCTATTTTGGCCAGCTGAGCTCGCAAGCGCCCGGCTTCCGCTTCGGCAGCCTGGAGTGGGCCAGTACAGCCCGCTGGTAAGAGCCGCCCGGGCTCCGGCTGCCGGGTGCTCGGCGTCGATCCCGACCCGCGGATGGCCGACCTGGCCCGGCAGAGCGGGTTCGGGGTCGAGGCGGCGAGGTTCGAAGCCTGGGACCCCGCCGGCCGGGCATTCGATGCGGTCATCGCCGGGCAGGCCTGGCACTGGGTGGACCCAGTGGCGGGAGCGGCCAAGGCGGCGCCGGTGCTGCCCCCCGGCGGGCGGCTGGCGGTGTTCTGGAACGCGTTCCAGCCCCCGCCCGGCCTGGGTGAAGCCTTTGCCGAGGTCTACCGCCAGGTAATGCCCGGCTCGCCCAATCTGTGGGCGGGGCCCATTCTCGATGCCTACCTGATGATGTGCGGCACGGCGGCCGACGGGTTCCGGCAGACGGGCGCGTTCGGTGATCCGGAGCAGTGGCGGTTCGGCTGGGACCGCCCCTACACCCGCGGCGAGTGGCTGGACCAGGTGCCTACCTTTGGCGGCCACACCCAGCTGCCGCCGGCCAAGCTGGAAGACCTGCTGGCGGGTATCGGCACCGCCATCGACGCCGCGGGCGGCAGCTTCACGATGCGCTATACCACGGTGGCGGCCACCGCGGCGCGGAGAGCATCCTCTGACCCGGCTTGACGGGCCTGCCGGCCGGCACTGTGGGCTCAGCACACGCCGGGCACCAGCCGCGTGCGGCCACCTGCGAAGCGCTCGTACTCCTCGCCTAGCGCCTGGGTCAGCTGCCGCTCCTCCGCGCGGCTCCGCACCACCAAGCGCCATCCGCGCTGCGGGCTCGGCTGCTTGCCGGGTCAGTGTGGGCGTGGAAGCCGGCCTTTGGGTCCGGCTTCCACGCCCGGACCAGATCGATCGCGTTGCTTACGGCATGGCGGCCAGTGCGGAGACGAACGCCGCAGCCTTCGGGGTGCCCCATCCGGTCGTCGCGTCGTACCCGTTTGTCGTCGGGTAACCGGCCACGGGCACCTCCCATAGCTGGTTGTCCTGCAGGTCACCGACCGACTTGAGCACCGGTCCGCTCACCCCGACCTCCGCACCGGCGAAGGTCTTGGGGGCCGACCCGTAATGCTGCGGCACGATGTCCGTGTAGCCGGCCGCGCCGACCCCTTCATACAGCAGCGGGGCGAGGTACCCGATGGGCTGCTTGCCCTGCGAGGCGCGGGCGGCGTTGACCAGAGCGGCCAGCGCGGCTGTCTGCGGGGTGGCCGCCGAGGTGCCACCGAAGACGGTCCAGCAGCCTGTGGTGTTGCCGCAGTTGAATGCGGGATAGGCGGTGATGTAGACATCGACGCCGCCGTTCACCGCCGCGTTCCATGCGGTGTCCGGGACCAGCCGGTGATCACCGTAGCCCTGGCCGACGCCATGCTGCCAGGCCGGCCGGGGGTAGATGACGCTGGCGCCGCCGCCGGTGGCGATCGGTGCCCACGACTCGTTCCACACCGCCTGGCTGTGCCCGCTGTTGGTAAATGCCCAGTAGGCAGGGTTGAAATCACCGGTGGAGGTGAATGCGTCGTTGCTGGTCGGGTTCCATGTCCAGCCGTCCTGCAACTGGGTCCCGCCGACCGACACAACGTAGGGCGAACTCGCCGGCCACCACACGGTCGGGTTCGGGTAGGTACCGGACTCCTTGGCTAGCTTGCTGATGCCCAGGCTCCCGAAGTCACCGGATGCGGCGAAGAAGTTGTCGTGCTTGGCCAGGCCCGCCTTGAACACCTGGTCGAACCTTGCCGTCTGCACCGCCGCCGCGCCCCCGAACGCCTGCTCGGTGGCCGCGAGTGACATCGAGAACAGCGTCCCCGGCGGGGTGGCCTTGATCTCGCCGGAGATCGCCTGGAACAGGTTCGGGAAGCCCTGCACGCCCAGCGTCTCTGCGGGCGGTACTGCCAGGAGGATGATGTGCGCGAGGGGGGCGATCGAGTACGCCCACTCGATGTCGAGTGTGGCCTCCCCCGACCAGTTCGCCGCCGCGCACGGACCCGACAGGCCGTTGCTGTTGCAGGTGTTGTGGAACTGCGGGTTCCCCTGAGGGAAAAGCTGCTGGAAGTCAGGGGCCGGCAGGCTCGGGAAGAACGTGTCGTGGAAGTGCCGCAGGTCAGCGGCCGCGGTCGGGCTGCCATATGAGTCCACGAGCACGATCGTCTGGCCCTGCCCGTAGTTGGGGACGGTCTTGCCGCCGACCGAAATGGCGGCGACCGAATCCACCCCGTATGCCGCTCGGATCTGATCCGGTGTGTAGCAGTGGAACCAGGAGACGTCGGTCCCGTCCGGCAGCACGCACGCCGTGGAGGCATCGTGGTGCGCGGTAATCACGCCCGGGATCTGCCGGACGTTGACGGCCTGCGGGGACAGCCCTCCCGCCGCGGACGGCGCGGCAGCCGCCGCGCCCATCGCCGCCAGCAAGGCCGCGCATCCCAAAACCGCCACAGACACTGACCATCGCCTTCTCACATGGACCAACCCCTTAGTTGCGGTATACGGAAATGTAACTCCCGTCCAGCGGCTCTAGTCCAGCGGATATAGGCAGAACGTAGCAGCGGACCATGGCGTTACCGAGCGTGGAGGAAGTCTTGCGCCGCACGCGCGCAGTGCCGCCGTTCTGCATCGTCTCGCTGGCCGCTGGGCAAGTGGTGCATTGCGCACGTGAATGGCTTATATGCGCGCCCGGCCCGGATGGCCTGCTGCCCGTTCGCCGTCGGGCCCCGCGCGGCATGGCACCGGCCCGCTGCCGCGCAACGGTTGGGCCGGCTGCGTCGTCTCAGAGCCGTGGGTGGTTTGTGGGGTGGCGGCCTGGCCGGCCGCGCGGCATGGCGGGCCGGCCGCGTTGTGTTGCTGATTGCGGTCGCCGGCGTGGCCGCGGTGGCTGGCTGCGGCGTTCAGCATCCGCACGCCGGGGTCCGCCCCTCGGCGAGCCTGCAGGGTTCCGGCGGGTGGAAGCCGGTCGGTTACGCCGGGATCGAGGTCGACATTCCCGCCTCCTGGCCGGTGGTGAACCTCGGCACCGATCGCACCGCTTGCTTCAGCTACAACGGCCCCGCCCTCTATCTCGGCTGGGACGCCGACGTCCCGTCCTGTCCTGCCTCACCGGCGCGGTCTCCGGCCGGGATCGTGGAGCTGGCCCAGCTGTCTGCCACTTCCTATGCCGCCGCCCGGCCGATGGGCGCCCCGGTCACCGTGCACGGGCAGGCCGGCTACCCGGTCAAGGGCCCGAAGATCTTGGCCTTCCCCGGCCTGGACCTGCTGGTGCTCCTTGAGGCATCCGACCAGGCCACCGACCGGCACATCCTGGACAGCCTCCGGCAGGCGGGTCCGATCCCCACGCCAAGCCCCGCACCGGCCCTCACCCCGGTGTCGGCGATGGGCCTAGCCAGGGCAGGTGCCGGATGGGCGCTGACCGGCCAGGGCCTGTTCGCCACCGGCACCGACGGGCGCCGATGGGCGAACATCACCCCGCCGGGAGTGCGCCCCGGCCGCGTCAGCGGCGTGTTCTTCCTCGACGCCCGGCACGGGTGGGCCGCGGTCGGCGTCCGGCCCGGCCCGCAGCACCCGCCGAGCGAGGTGATCTACCGCACCGCCGACGGGGGCGCCCGGTGGCAGGCCACCCAGTTGCCGCTGCCGACGCAGCGGTACTACGACACCGGCTTCGTGGACTGGGCCAGCGCCGACCTGGCCTTCACCGGCCCGCTGCACGGCTGGATCGAGCTGCCCCGTGCCACCAACACCAGCCATAGCGAGGCGGTGCTCTACCGCACCGCCGACGGCGGCCGCTCCTGGGCCCAGGCCAGAGCGCCGGTCGCCGGGCCGATCACCTTCACCACCGCCACCCACGGCTGGACCAGCGGCGGGGCCGGGCCGAACCAGCGGCTCTACGCCACCGGCGACGGCGGGCAAAGCTGGCAGCAGCAGACCTGGGCCGGCGAGCCGGCCTCGCCGCACACCGGCCCCGCCATCTTCGGCCCACAACACCAGATCCTGGCCATCGAGACCCCCAACGTCGCCCAGACCGGCGGCACGCTCACCTTCTACACCCCGACCGGCACCGATCCGGCCTGGCGGCCGGCCGTCGGCCTGCCCAGCCGACTGACTGCCGACGCGGTCGCCGTCGTCCGCTCCTCCGACTGGGTGGTGATCGCCGACCCGTACCTGTTCACGACCACCGACGCCGGCCGACACTGGACACGCGTCCTAACCACGCCCCGCATCGACGGCGCCAGTCTGGTCATGGCCGACGCCCAGCACGGGTGGATCCTGCAACCCGCAACCTGCGACTCGTTCAACTGCGGCGACCAGCTCCTCACCACCACCGACGGGGGCCGCACCTGGACACCACTGAACCCCGGCGCCCGATGACCGGCCGGCGGCAGCCCCCCGGCGGCCCAGCTCTAACCAGATCGCGCCTCGGCTGAAACCGGCAGCGCGCCCCGGAACCGCTCCCTGGCCGAGGACGCCCAGCCCGAGCGGCCGCCCGCACCCACCTTGCGCTCACCGGGCCACGTGTGGAGATCACCTGGACCAAGCCAACTGACAGTCATCCCGGCCTGACTGCCGGCGATCAGCCCCAGCGCCGGAAACTACTTGGAAGCCGCAGGGACTACCAATGACCAGGCGGAGCCGTCCCAGTGCTCGACCAGAACGCTGGGGCTTTGCGGGTTGTCGAGGTCCCCAAAACCGCCCACGGCCATGCAGTCCGCGGCGCTTATGCAGGCGACTCGGTTAAGGCCGCTGTTTGCGGAAGGGCTCGGGCTCCTGACAATGGACCAGGCGGAGCCGTTCCAGTGCTCGGCCAGGGTGCTGGCGCCGTCCGGGCTGCCCGCAGGGGTGAGCCTGCCCCAACGCCGACAGCGGTGCAGTCCGAGGCGCTTGTGCAGGCGACCCCCGGCCAGCCCGCCGGCTGGCGGCCCCGGCGGGTTGGGGCTGCTGACGATCGCCCAGCTTGAGCCGTTCCAGTGTCGGTCAAGGTATAGTCCCGGGGCCCGCCGTAGGAGTCTCCCTTCCGGTGCGGGTAGCTCTTCGTCCCCGCCGCCACGCAGTTCGCCTATGCGGTGCAGGACACGCTGGACAGGTGGCTGGCGGTGGAACCCGGCGGCTTCGGGCTGGCGACCACCTTCCACGTGAAGCCATTCCAGTGTTCGATCAGAACGCGATTCTGGACATGCGGGTACCCACCAGGAAAATACTCACCCACCGCCACACAGTCCGAAGGGCTGGTGCAGGAGATAGACGACAGGAAGCTGTACACCGCACAGCCGGGTTCGGGCTGCTGACAATGACCCACACTGCGATCCGTCCCAGCGCTCGACAAGGCTCCTGACATGCGACCCGCCGGAGTTCCCGGGCCCGCGCCTGGGCGAGCCGCCGCGGATCGGGCGGCGGTACCGCCCTGCACATGTCTTCGAGCTGCTTCATCTCGTTCATTCCGGTGAGTCCCTTCCTGGGCGGGTGGGGTCCTGCCCGCCGAGCGCCTCGCGAACTTTGCGGCAGACCCGGACCAGCCGCGACGACACCGTCCCGGCAGGCACCCCAAGCGCCAGCGCGGCCTCCTCATAGCCGAGCCCGCTCGCCACCAGCAGCAGCACGTCCCGCTGGGCCTGGGAAAGCCTGGCTACCGCGGCCGCAAGCTCGCGGCTGGCGGCCTGCGCGGCAATCCGGTCGGTGACCTGATCGGCGACAGGTTCGGCCGCCGGGTCCACCCCGGTCCGGGCGATGGCACGCAAGAACCGGACCTCGTCCCGCCGGTGCCGCCCGATGAGCCGGGTCGCGAGCCGTATAGCCACGGCCGCGCGTCAGCATGCGCGGTGTCATAACGGCCCCGCCTCCGGAAGGCCACCAGGAAGGTCTCCGCGACCAGGTCTTCCGCGGCATCAGGTCCCAGGCGCCGCGCGATGTAACGGCTGATCGCTGCCGCATGCCGGTCGAACAGCGTGCCGAAACACTCAGGGGCGTGCAGCGACCGCGCGATAAGCGTGGCATCATCGCCCGCGTCAGGGCCGGCACCGGCATGTCCGGCTGGCTGCCGCGTGGTATCACTCATGTCGGCGCCTCGGGTCTGGACTCGTGTCCACCCTCTATCCCCCGATGAGGCAAGTCTTGCTCCGGCGAGGGGCCGGACATAGTGTGGGGCGGCCCGAGGGAACGGTGAAGGCGGGCCTATTCCAGGAGTGCGCCCGGCAGAAGGCTGCCGGGGGGAAGCCAGTGACTGATCCCGCGATCCGCCGACTCCCAGCTGGACGCCGAGGCGGACCCTCCTTCCCGCGGCCTAGCGCCGTCGAGCGGATCAGGAAGCGGGCCCGGCGGCCCAAGGTCGCCAGGACCGTTATGTCCGTGGCCCGTGCTGACGTGATCATCGCCGGGGTGGCGCCGCGTTGCGGTCGTGTCATGGTCCAGACGCCACAGCCACGCGGCCGCAGACCCGCCGCCAGCGCGTGCTCGGCGACGCAGAGTGGGGTCGCTCGCGCGGAAGACTGGAAGCGCCCAGAATGACTGATCTGCATCCGGCAACCCGCGCGGCCGGGCCAGGTCTCAGCCGCACCGAGTCGGCAGGGATCTGCCGCGTATTGGTGCAGCTCGCGTCTAGGCACTCGTCAGGTGACCGGCACAGTCACAAGACCAGAGTCATTCTTGGGGTGATCCGCGGCCGACCGCGCGAGCCGGGCGGCAAGGCCGCCGTCGCTCGGGGATGGCATGAGGCGCTGCGCCGTCTATTTGCCAGCGAGCTGGAGCCGATCCCGACCCGGACCAGCGTCTCGACGACACCGGTGCCGCCATTGTGGAGGGATCTCGACCTCGCCATCTTGCTCACCGCCGTGGGCTTCCTCGCGGTCGACATCGCCGCAATGCTGGCCCGGCTGTGGCGCCATCGGCACCGGTTCACCCCCGCTGGGGGGATCTAGACGACCGCGCTGCCCGGCTTGAACGCCACCAAGGCGCTGCCGACGGGTGCCGCGGCCTTTGCCTGGGGCTCTACATCGCGCTGCACACGCAGCCGTCGCCCTCACCTGCACGCAGCCTGCCGCTCTCCGGTCAGGAGCCTGCTGGTGGGTATCCATGGTGTGTGAACCGTTCCGTGCTGGCCGGTCCCGAAGGCCATCCCTTCCATCCCCTGCTAGTCCCGTTGCCGATCGGGGCGTTCGTATCGTCGTTGATCTTCGACATCCTCACCCGGACCCGGGCGGACGGCCTGCCATATCTCGTCGACGGCGCGTTCTGGCTCATCGGCGTCGGCTTGATCGGCGCGCTGGTGGCCGCGGTATTCGGAGTCCTGGACCTCCGTACGATCCCGCGCGGGACACCCGCATTCGCCACCGCGCGTACACACCTGACGCTCAACGCCGCGACAGTCGTACTGTTCGCGATCGGCTATTCATGGCGGGCCGGCGATCACGTGGAACTGGACAAGACTAGGTGGGGCCAGCTCGCGTTGAGCGCAGTCGCCGTGGCGTTCCTCACCGCCGCAATCTGGCTGGGCGGCAAGCTGACGTACCACCACGGCATGCGCGTCACGGGGCAAGCCGATCACTAAACGCCCATATCTCTTTCTGAGTCGTCCAGTAATGGGCTTTGGATGGGAACCGCCGGTGGAAAGGTGTTTGCTAAGCCTTTGTGATTTGCTAAGCCACTGCGAAGAGGCTAGCAACTAAATCCAACAAGTGTGCCGGACATGATCGCAACGGCCAAGATCGAAATTTCACTTCAGCCTGTCGGTTAAGTACAAATACATGACACTCGCAGCAGCGGTCAGCCAAGAGACCAGCTACCATTTCCCCCGACCAAATGCCCGCTCGGAGCGGTGAGGAGGTTTATATGCAGTAGTTCAGACGACAACCGCGCAGTTGGAGGTGCCCGAAGCTTGTTGGGTGGAAGGTCGCGCCCACACGGCCGCTGGCCGCCGCAAGCGCCGAGAGCGAGATGATCCGGGAACAAGCTCAGCACGCCGCGACCGCCAGGGTCGCGGGCCCCAAGAGGGTCCAGC